>Ga0137396_10001745_pt1 | contig 11668 bp, 14 predicted proteins | sample czc16metaG_FD_108284 | JGI IMG/M metagenome (GOLD analysis project Ga0137396, IMG submission 108284) | Vadose zone soil microbial communities from Angelo Coast Range Reserve, California, USA - czcobulk3.16 metaG | ecosystem: Environmental > Terrestrial > Soil > Vadose zone | place: USA...
CGGAGCCGTCGGCATCGGCGCTGCGGCTGGAGTCGGCACCCCGAGCTTCAGCCGTCGATCGGCTAGCTCATATGCCGCACCAACTGAGGGGCCCATTTCCTGAAGTTTGCGCCACATGTCATTCGCGCGGTCGTAAAGCTGGATGAGATCGTAAGTCTTCGCTAGTTCGGCGAGTACGGCGGCGTTATTCGGTTCGCTGTCCAACGCTTCCTGCAAGCGGTCGATCGCATTTGTCGTGTCACCCCGGTCGCGCAGCTCGATGCCTTCTCGCAGCAACTGAGCTACCAGCGACGGCCAGAATGCAGGAGTCGGGGCCATTGCTTCCACCGAGGACTCCGTTAGCGTCAAAGGACTAGATGATGGTGACGGAGAGGGGATACTCCGCGTCAACTCGCTATGCCAGCGCGACAGGCGAGCGGATATTGCATCCTTGTGCCACCCTGTCCACAAGCCCACTGCAAACACGAGAAGTACAATGGTCGCGGCTGCCAACCGTTTTTTGAGCAAGGTGTTTATCCCCATGCGTTTTTTTCCCCGTTCGCAAGCCATGTGGCAGTCGCAGCACTTGCCATTGCCACGTGGGTCTTTCTAATCGTTCCGCTGTGGAGAAGATGGCGCCCAAGGTTGCTTTTGCTAAGCGTGTGAATCGCCGTCAAACTCGACAGCGAAAAGCGGCTCATGCTGCTCATCGATTCTCACCATTCTTTGAAATCGCCCTTGTGCTCGTGCGTTTCAATCACGTTGCTCGATTCATCGAAAACGCGAATCACGGCATCATGTGATCGGCTGCGGTGCTCCGCGTATCCGATTGCATTCGCGATGGCATTTGGCTCGGAGTACCAGAGCCGACCGAATGGAAGCGCATCGGAAATCAGATCGACCCCACGTTTATCTTTGCGCGGGCGCACTTCGTAAACGTGGAAATGCCCGCGTGTCATGCGTAGAAAGTATAAAAAGAAACTCACCAACTCACTCGATGGACTGTCATTCGGTTCGTGCTACCACAGTTGTCCAAGCACGTGTGTTTTCTTCAATTGCAAGAAAGACGCGAATCGACTCTCCGCCAGTCACTGTGAACAATCCAGTGAGAACGAGTGCCAGGCTGCCTAAGCCAGAAGCGATGGCGCCCGTCAAGTCGGCGCCAAAGCCGGTGGCTGCCGAGGAAATGAATAGACTAATCGCGCAAAAAGCGAGTAAGAGAATTCCGATTACGACAAGAGTCCAGCCAATCCCAATGAGAAGGGCAGAAAAGAATATTAGTGCAGGAAATCGCGAGTTTTTCATGTGTTGGACATACCGGCCCAATCACTCATCCGGCAATCAAAAAACGATTCTAGCGCGATTCTATTGAAGGGGTGGGTCCTGGCGGATTGGTCTCACTTTCACGCTTTACCTAGCAGACAAATCTCTGTCTAGGTTCGAATCCTAGCGAGGCAGCCACGTAAACCCCGAATGCTTTCGGGCACGTGGCTGTGCCACTCACAGTCGAACCGCGTAGCTAGAAAAAACGGGCAGTCAGCGAACCTTCGGGCGCCGATACGTCCAAAAGGACCCCCGATCCGAATAACTCTTGTTCTGGGGGGAACAGGGGACGCGTCGCGTTTTTCTTTTCGGGCGCGTCCCCGCTTTCTTTCAGACGCTTCTTCCCGTTGGCAGCTTGCCATTCGCCTTTTGAATTGAAAGCGCTGCCGCATTTCATTTGCTTGCGCTGTTTGAGAATAACGATTGCAATTCAATGCCATTGGCCAGCGCCCTCCCGAGACCGCTGAGTGCTTGCGGCCCGAGAGCCTTAGCGATCGCATCCAATAGCCGAAGCCGTTCGCCACACTTTACGCTGTCTTTTACTCTCCTGGGAACCACGCGACTGCGAATATCCGATTCCCTCATGGAGGGAGACGCTGGAGTCAACGCCTCAAGCGAAGGCTTGGCAGGCGTTGCACACGTCGCAAAACACGAAAGCAAAACATAAAAAAGCTATGAAAACACTTCTCTTAATTACACTCGCGATAAGCGGACTGGCCTTGGTTCCTGCTCAGCTTTCTAATGCTGAGACTCCGACTGTGCTGGTTCCAAGAACTGGGGGACTCAGTTTTGGATTTCCGAGCGGTTACTACGGTTATCCGAGGTACCTTAATTATTATCCCTATGGGTACTATCGGCACCCGTATGTACACTATTATCCGTCTGCCGGGAATCCGTATGCATATTATTCCGCGCCCCCAAGCTACAGGTACAGTGGGCATCGGACCTACCGCCATCATCGCCATTATTATCACAAAAACTACTAAACTGGTTGGATGATCTGACAGTCAACGAGCTGCGCGAAAGCAAGCGGGGCGCGTTTTTTGCAGTGAACTCCGCACCGGGGTGAAAGAGTCACGGCTCGCCGGTTTTGAGCTTTCGTTTTGTGCGGAAAAAATCCTGAAGGATTGCGGCGCATTCATCTTGTAAGATGCCGGACGCAATGTCGCACCTGTGGTTCCACTGCGGTATCTGCAGCAGGTTCATCACGCTTCCTGCGGCCCCTGCAGATGGATCTGCGCAACCAAAGATCACGCGCCGGACCCGTGTATGCACGAGCGCGCCGGCGCACATCGCGCACGGTTCCTTTGTCGCGTAAAGATCGCAGTCGATCAATCGCCAATCGCCAACCGCTGCTTCAGCCTGCGTTAACGCCAGCATTTCAGCGTGCGCAGTGGCATCCTTGAGCAACTCCACCTGATTGTAAGCACGCGCAATGATCCTGCCTTCATGAACCACTACAGCTCCGACCGGGACTTCGTTGGCGTCGTACGCTTTTTGCGCCATGCGCAAGGCTTCACGCATGAAGGATTCATCGCTTGACGGTTTGAGCATCGTTACAAGTTGTAGCCACGGCCCTGTGGGCCGTCCAATTCATAACGGGTTTGTTTTGACCGGCCATAGGCCGGTGGCTACAGAACGCGCGCACTTGCCGAAAGAATTTCTTGGGCATATTACGGACTGTTCATGCACGGCAACATTGAATCGCATCTGGTCGAGACACGCGTTTTCCAACCACCCCGGCACTTCAGCAGCAAGGCGCGGATCAAAAGTCTCGCTCAATATCGGCGAATGCACCGCGAATCCATCAGGCAACCCGCAAAATTCTGGGCGCGAGAGGCAAGCGAACTCGTCTGGCGGGCAAGATGGAAAAAGGTCCTCCAATGGAAGCCGCCTTTTGCAAAGTGGTTCGTCGGCGGGAAGCTGAACATTTCCGAAAACTGTCTCGATCGACATCTGAGTCCCGAAGGTTTTCGGGGGAACAAGGCGGCAATTATCTGGGAAGGCGAACCGGGCGACAAGCGCACCCTCACATACCAGCAACTGCACCGCGAAGTTTGCCGTTTCGCGAATGTGCTGAAGCGCAACAAAATCAAAAAGGGCGATCGCGTCATCATTTATCTTCCGAATATTCCTGAAGCAGCGATTGCCATGCTGGGGTGCGCGCGGATTGGCGCGGTGCATTCAGTGGTGTTCGGTGGATTTAGCTCCGACAGCATTCGCGACCGGATTATCGACAGCGGGGCGATTGCGCTGATCACGGCCGACGGCGCGTATCGCCGCGGCGGGATTGTGCCGCTGAAGAAGAATGTCGATGACGCGCTTCGCGAGAGAACGTCTGTCCGGCGCGTGGTCGTTTTTCGCCGAACCGGAAACGACATCCACATGGAGGAGGGGAGGGATGTTTGGTGGCATCGGGAGCTGGAGTATGTCGATGCGAACTGTCCAGTTGTGCCGCTCGATAGTGAACACCCGCTTTACCTTCTGTACACGAGCGGATCCACTGGAAAACCGAAAGGAATTTTGCACACCACGGGCGGCTATTTAGTGGGCGTGTATGCCACCATGAAATACGTCTTCGACATCCGCGACGAAGATATCTTTTGGTGTACGGCTGACGTAGGGTGGGTGACCGGTCACAGTTACATCGTCTATGGTCCGCTCGCGAACGGCGCCACGGTTGTTATGTATGAAGGTGCGCCGAACTGGCCGGAGCCCGATCGGTTCTGGAAAATCATCGAAGAGTATCGAGTCAACATTCTCTACACAGCTCCAACGGCGATCCGTGCGTTTATTCGCTGGGGTGAGCATTGGGTGAAAAAGCATGATCTTTCATCGCTGCGTCTGATCGGCACAGTCGGCGAGCCAATTAATCCGGAAGCATGGATGTGGTATCACAAGAACATCGGCGGCGGGCGTTGTCCCATCGTTGATACTTGGTGGCAAACGGAAACAGGTGCGATCATGATCACGCCTTTGCCGGGCGCAATTCCCACGAAGCCAGGCAGCGCGACGCTTCCGTTCTTCGGAGTCGATCCAGCCGTTGTTGATGAAAGAGGGCGCGAAGTCGGACCGAATGTGGGTGGCAAGTTAATCGTTCGCCGGCCCTGGCCTTCGATGTTGCGCACGATTTACGGCGACAAAGGTCGTTACCGGCAGCAATACTGGAGTGAATTCAAGGACAATTATCTCACCGGAGACGGCGCACGCCGCGATGATGACGGCTATTTCTGGATCGTTGGGCGGATTGACGATGTTCTGAATGTGGCTGGCCACAGACTTGGCACATCGGAAATAGAAAGCGCGCTTGTCAGCCACCCGCGAGTCGCGGAGGCGGCGGTCGTTGGCAGACCCGATGAATTGAAGGGCCAGGGAGTTGTGGCTTTTGTGACGGTGAAAACAGGAGTCGATACCAGCGCCGGGCTGAAGGAGGAATTGCGCGAACACGTCGCCGTGCGTATTAGCGCGATTGCGAAACCAGATGATGTGCGCTTTGCCGAGGCGCTCCCAAAAACGCGCAGCGGTAAGATCATGCGGCGGCTTCTGAAAGAAATTGCAAGCGGGGCAACGGTCACCGGCGACACGACTACACTCGAAGACTTCAGCGTATTAGCGAAGTTGGCGGAATCGGAAGAGGCTTAGGACCAGTGAGCTTCATCCGCACAGGCTTCCGCGAAATCGGCTTGAAGATCAGGCGCCAGCGAACGCGCATCGCGCTTCGCCACGAGAGACGCCTGCTCCAAAAAAGTGAAATCAACCTCGGGCGCGAAGGCACTGCGCAAGCGGCCAATTTCCCCGAGCTCCGTAGCGAGATCGTTGCGCTTAAGAAGCTGGAGCAAGAGCAAAAAGAAGTCGCGCTTCGAATTGCCCGAATCGAAGAAGGAATAAAAACGATCGAAGCAGAACGGCAGCAAAACGCCCGGGAGCAATCTGAAGTAATTGCCAGGCTGGAAGCGCAGAAGAAGCCGCTTCTTCACCGGCGCAACGAAGCGAAGAATAATCTCGAGGTATGCGAGCGCGAGCTCGCCGCCGTGGAACGCCGCATTCAGGAGAGCGAAGCTGCGGACCGGGATCTGTTGAAACAACTCTCCGATCTGCATGCGCTCAACCCTGCGCCTGCGGACCTGGAAGCGCGATCCGCGAACATCACCGCGCGGCGAGCGCGTCTCCCTGAGGAACGCGCAGAACTTGTCCGCGCGCGTCTGGGCAGCGCCGATGCAGTTCGCCTGGCAAAGGAAAAGCTGAACGCGACGGAAGCGGAAGTTTCGACGCTGGAAAAGAATATCGCTCGAATGCGGAGTGATTTTGAGGCCCGCGAGCGAAAATTAAATGACAACATTCGGCTGCAACAGGAAGCAGCGCGTGATGCGCGCGCGCGACATCAGACAGTCGAAGAGCGAAAAAATCCGGCGTACTTGAGCATTGGCCGACATCTTGCCGCGAGGGGGGTTGCCCCGCCAAACGCGCCGCACTTGTTGGCTGAGGCACATCGCCGCCGCGAAGCTGTGGATTCGCATTTGCAGCACAAAGCAGAGTTGGCATTGCTCTCCGGTCAGATCGATAAACAGGAGCTGCGGAAGTTTTATTTTAGCGTGTTCTCGGTGCTCGTTCTGCTCGCGCTCACTTTGCTTGTGGTTTTCCAATCTCCACGAGGACGCGAATGGCTGCCGCAAGAAACCGATACGATCCTGTCTATTAATGCAGACCAGTTTGAGCGTGCGAAGCTTCCAAAACGCTGGCGCAACGAGCAGCCGGCGCTCTGGCCCGGACTAATCAGCGCAGCCGCGGCAATTCCAGGGCTAAATGTGTCTCACGACGTTGTTCGTATCACGCGTGCGCTCACCACAAACGAAGCCGGCGAGAGTCGGGAGTTTAATCTCGTTGAAGTCCGCCGCGGCGGTCTCTCCAGCGTTATGCGCGCAATTGGGGAGGATAAGAGTTTCGAAAAGCTCCCGAAAAGCGGTTTGCCCGTCTGGGAACGATCATCCGCCGCTGCCGAGCCGCCTTCGCAAGACTCCGGCGCGCCGGGGGCTACGGCGGGCAAGCCGGGCTTTGCGATCGCCCGTGTGGGACCGGGTACGCTGGCTGTCGGAGCACCAGATGCAGTACGTGAACTCGTGCTCGTGCGTCTGGGGATGAAACCGGACCTGAAAATAACCGGTCAGCTATTCGATCGTTTCCAAGCGCTTGATCGTGACAGCGCGTTGCGACTGATTTCCCGCGATCCTCCCGATCTGGCGCGCGTTTTCCACCCGATCTTTTCCCGTGAACTGCTCGAGGTCTCACAATTGCTCGGCCTTGCAGTGAACCTGCAGGATCCGGTAAAAGCCAGAGTGTTGATTAAAGTGAGTGCACCTAAAAGCGCGGACGATCTCGCGCGAAGTTTGCACGATAAGCCGCAGCAGTGGCTGCAGTTGCCGGACTCTCAACTGTTGCTCTATTCCCAGCCGCCGGAGGTTCTAAGACACGGGGAATCGAACCTGGAATTGCGTTTCACAGTTCCCGCAGATAGCGCTCGCATTCTGTTGCAGCGTCTGGCAAAAACGGACACTTCCGCGGCGATGGCAACATATTAACCAACAGAAAATGAGAGGCTGTAACACGTGTGTCTCGTTAATTGCTGCGATGACAGCAGTGCTGGTATCACTGGATGCACGAGCTGGCGGACCTCTTGTTGATGTTCAGTCCGTTGACCCGACGATCATGGTTGAGTTGCGGTACGCGGGTCGAAACAATCGAATTGGACATCCGCTTTATCCATCTGGAACACGTGCGCGCGCTCGGCCGGAAGTCGCCTCCGCTTTGGCCGTGGCTCAGGCTTTTCTGCGCCGCTACCAATGTCGCCTCAAAATCTGGGACGCGTATCGACCGGTGACGGTGCAGGCCGAGCTTTGGAAGGCGTCACGCAACAGTGATTATGTGGCCAATCCCGGGATCGGCGTCGGCTCGCTGCATAGCTGGGGTATCGCCGTCGACGCTACCCTGGTCGATTCATGGGGTCGCCCTGTTCTAATGCCAAGCGACTTTGACGATTTTACTCCCGCGGCCATGTGGCGTTACGCCGGCTCCTCCGCCGAGATTCGCGCACACGTGCGTTTGTTGCAGTACGCAATGTATAAGGCGGGTTTTTGGGGATTGCGTACGGAATGGTGGCACTTCACCATTGCTGACTGGCAAAAGTACTTGCCGCCTGAAAAAGCGAAGATTGCCGGCAAAGTCCTCGGAACCAGGTGGGACGGCAGGTTGTGATGGATTCGATTCTACATGGTTTGCGCCAGCCGGAATACGTTCATGTTTTGCTCAATCCGGTACCGGTTTACGGGCTCCTCGTTTCCTGGATCGGACTGATCATTGCTTTTTTCTTAAAGAGTCGCCGAGCTCAGATCGCGACGTTAGCCCTCGTGTTCATCTGCGCCCTTTCCGCATGGCCGGTCTATGAATTTGGCCAGCAGGCGTACGATCGCGTCCTCTCCATGACAGATGAGGCCGGGGAACGCTGGCTGGATGAACACCAAGATCGAGGCGAAGATCTCATCTGGATTTTCTATGCGCTCGCAGTTTTGAGTGCGGCTGCGATCGTACTGCCGATCAAATGGCCAAAATCGTCTGCGCCGCTGCTTATCACAGTGATTGTGCTCGGTGCCGTGACCTTGGGAGCTGGCGGGTACATTGCTTACGCCGGCGGCAGAATTCGGCATCGCGAATTTCGAAACGAACCGCCACCGCCTAAAAGACCAGAACAGGAACATTAAAATCATTACGGAAACTGAGATGTCTCGACGCGGAGATATCCTGAAGGAGTAGAAAACATTATGCCGACTTACATCAGTTTGGTGCAATTTACGGACAAGGGCATCCAGGCCGCGAAGGAGACGACGCAGCGCGTGGCCGACTGGGCTACCAAAGTGCAATCGATGGGTGTGAGCGTGAAGCAAATGTATTGGACCCTCGGTGAATACGACCAGGTATGCGTGTTCGAGGCCCCTGATGACGAGACAGCCGCCAGCGTGTTACTGGCAGCGGATCTTTTGGGCAACATCCGCACACAAACGCTGCGTGCTTTCACCGCTTCCGAGATGAAGAAGATCCTGGCAAAGGTGCCGTGACCACGAAAAGCTAGAGGTGCGCAGTTTCCAGCGATTGTTCCCGCCTCCGGGGTTTGAGCAGAATCATTTCGACCTCCGTGCTTTGGTCACTTTGCGCCTGCCAACGCTAAGTTTTTTGTTTGTGTCGGAGAATCTCACCAGTTCGTCGAGATTAAATGTACGACGCCGTCGCGTTCCCACCTCTCGACAATCGACCTGATACCAACCGTTCATCCGGTCCACTCGGTACCGTTTCTGGCCAACGCGCATCGGTTCGCGCGCAATCACACGATGGATCACTTTTTCATACTTCGAGCGTGGCCAGCGTCGCATCTGGCGGCGGCCCCAATCAATCGTCCGCCCGACATCGTCGTACGTTTCGGGGCGTTCTGCGAAATCTAAAAGTGAACGCGCATTACCAGCGAAAACGGCGGCAATGTGTTCCAGAATGTTCGAGTCGCTGATCCGCTGGATTCGCCGGCGAAATGGGCTCAAAGTTTCTGCTGCGATAGTGCGCAGGCTAAGTATTCGACCGTCACGCAATTTCCAAAGGGGCGCATTGGTGTCCGCGACGAATGGACTTTGAGCTAATGAATCGGCCGTGACTCGCCACCCCCGACGCGAGGAGTGTTTGCGCAGGCCAAACGGTGTGACGCGCGGAATTCGATTTCGATTCAATTGCCTCAGGCTAAAATTTTCCCAGCTAAGGACTGTCTGAATCGCACCGGCGACGAAAGCGCATGTCGCCAGCATTAGCGCGGGATCCGGCGTGAAATCAGCTGTCACCTCGACTCGCGTCCTGCGGGGACGGACGCCGACCGCGCTGCTCTGACGGTTCGCAGCCAGCAAGATCACTGGAACCGGCAAAATGTGCGCGAGTAGATAGGCAAGCTTGGTCGCGTTGCGAAATTTTGATCTGCGCGCGCTTGGAAATGAAAAATTATAGTGCGTGCTAAAACCCTGCAGGCGGCACTGGCACCTGTTTCGTTTTGCCCAGTGATCAAGCTCCCTCCGTAAATACCGGATTTGCTCCCAGAGCAAGCGCGTCGCGCGATAACAACAGCCGGGCTCAAGTTCAACAATCGGCGTCGCGACTTCGATGACGCCGGTGTCAAAATAAATCGCGCCGCCAGCCGGCAATTGAAAGGATTTGCCGGTGCGCGGAATCATTCGCCTTCGCACCAGACGGCTGGGATCGCCAAACACCTTTTCTGGACGCCGTCTGCGGTCATTGACGAGAAGATTGAATTCCGCTTCCAAACCGACGACCGCACGCGGTGGTACTGCGGTAAATGCGCTTTCACGAAAAAACCGCGTGCCCCGTTCCGTTCCGAAATCCTTCATTTGCTTAACAGAAGCTCAACGCGCCTCGCTGCATTCGCGCGGAGTCAAGCTCGCAAACCCTAAATCGATGTGGAGATGGTCGTTGGTTTGCCCTCGTTCCGAGCCGAATGGCCGAACAAACACGGCGGGGCTGAGCGACGCAGCGATCGCTCGATATTTCTCAATTGATTTCGCGTCATCCAAAAAAGTCTCTCCGACGCGATAAATATTCGCTGCTGTTCCCCAGGCGTGAATGCTTTTCGCTCCGCCAATCTGATGCGCGGGCGATCTGTGGCCGCCGTTTGCGCTGATGAAAACCGGGGCATCGACTTCGCGGCGAAAGTCCTCCAGCAATCTCGCGAGCAAAACGATTGCGCATGGCACATAATGGGGGAACTCGCTCAGGAGCAGTCTCGCTTCACGGCAATCAACGAGCATCAATTCCGCCAGCGTGAAGTGTGGCGCGAACCGAATCTCGTGCGCTTCCTCCCAGCTGCCGATTTCATAGAAAAAGCGGGGGAGATGATGAACATTGCTCCTAAAGTCTGTCTCCGCTTCGGCCGGTCGCAGTAACGCGCGGTACTCTGCAGGCAAATTGAAAGCGTCGATCGCGCGCATACCTCAGTGTGCATTTGATTTTGATTCCAAGCCCGTCACTGAGCGAAAGATCGCCTCAGAAATAGCTGCAACCGTCTCGCGCCGACCGTCATGTTCTGAATCAAACTCGGTCAAAATAACGGCGATGTACGGCTCACGTTCAGGCAGATACACAATTCCCATATCGTGGCACGCAGTCGAGATCTCGCCTGTTTTGTGAGCCACTGCCGCATGCGCTGGAAGACCCGCAGGAATCATCGACCTGAATCGTTGTTGCAGCAGAATACGGATCGCTTGTTCTTTGCTGTCACTACTAAGAAAATTGCCGCGCACGGCCGACAATAATGTCAGCAACCCATTCGCGGTCGCTTCATTATTTATGCGGCGTTCGTGTGCCGCATGGTCCTCAACGCCGCGCCGCAGTTCCACCCCTTCCACGTGCGCATCCCGCAGAACGTGTCGCGCATATTCCACACCCACAAAATCGAGAAGCAAATTGGTCGCCAGATTGCTGCTCGAAGCAATCATTCCTTCCGCAAGCGCAGAGATTTTCGCCGTTCGCCCAATCGCTTGGTACAGTTCAGGCATGGCGTCTGAATCGCGGTTGAGATGAAAAGAAGATCCGTCGGCGCTGATAAACCGATTTCGCACGTGCAGTGAGTCATCCAGCCGAAGCCGGCCCTCGTCTGCCGCGCGAAAAATTGCCAGAAGCACCGCGACTTTGATCGTGCTTGCAGCATGAAACCACCGATCGCCGTGTAGCGAAAATCGCAAGCCGCTCTCGAGATCGTGCAGCGCTACTGCGATCACCCGAGCCTTGCTTTCGCTGCTCAATGTTTCCAATTCTTCGTTTACTGGGGTGGTAACGTCCACGCTTAACATCGCAGTGCTCTTTACATACGCAGTGGGAAGTCGCAAATTTACCGATGCCGAATCTGGCTACGTGGATCCGCCCAAAGGATGACAAATGGTTTCAGTCATTTTTCGCGAAACATCCCGACATTCACGTTTTCGACGCCCGCAAAGGCGACGTCGCGCTGGATCAAATGGACGGTCTTTTGCTCACTGGCGGTTCCGATATTTCCCCGGAATTTTTGCGCCAGGAGATTCCCGATCCTTCCGTGCTGGATAAACAGATCGACCCGGAGCGCGATCGCTGGGAATTTAAGGCTGTACAGGAAGCGGTTTCGCGCGGGCTGCCGATCCTGGCGATTTGCAGAGAGCTTCAGGTATTTAACGTGGCGCGCGGCGGCACGCAAAAGCTCGATATCCCGGGCCACAACCTTCCGCACCAAAAAGAAAATGAGGTTCAGCCGCTGCGTCATGACACGGCAGCTTCTCATCGTTTCTCAAAAGTGAAC
>Ga0137396_10001746_pt1 | contig 11665 bp, 10 predicted proteins | sample czc16metaG_FD_108284 | JGI IMG/M metagenome (GOLD analysis project Ga0137396, IMG submission 108284) | Vadose zone soil microbial communities from Angelo Coast Range Reserve, California, USA - czcobulk3.16 metaG | ecosystem: Environmental > Terrestrial > Soil > Vadose zone | place: USA...
ATAATGTGGCGCTCGCGCGACTCGCACGGGCCTGCGCGACTTTACCGGATGCGCTTGGATTTACCTCGAAAACCACCGGCGCGGTCGCCGGAGGCAAGAGCGAGGCAGGACCTACGGCGGGCGACGTTGCGCGCCCGCCGAAACATCTGAGTCAACGATGAAACGGTTGAAAATCATACTTCCGCTTTTAATCGTGTCTTGGGTAGCGACGACGGATGGAATCACCCTGGATACTTTGCTGCAAAAAACGGTCGACAAAAATCCGGAGATCCAGAAGACGAAACACGATCTAGAACAAGCTTCTGGACATCGACTGGTGTTTCGTGCGGTGGGTTTGCCGGAGGCGACAATTGGAGTCATCGGGGGCGCGCAAGGAGGACATCGCGCGGGCGAGAAACCGATTCAACCCTTCGGATTTGCTTACGGCAGCTTCAGCCAAGCGATTTTCAATGCGATTGTGCCTCCATCATTCCGGCGGGGCGATGTCGAACTGTTGATCGCCCAGCAACGTTTAAACGTCGCTGTTGTTGAGCAGTTGCATGCTGCCCGGCTCGCCTTTTACACGGCAATCTATAACCGGTCGCTTAAGAGTGTGCGAGTGGAGCAACGCCAGCGCCTTGAGCAAGACGTCAGTAGCCAACGAGATAGATATGAATCGGGCCTGGTCGATCGCGGCGCTTTCGTCGGAGCGGAAGTGCAAATGCGCGAACTTGATCCACGCATCGAGGCGGCCCAACGCGCCTATGACGGCGCCCTCCTCAAATTGAACGAAGCGATGGGCGAATATCTCGGACGGGGCGCCAAGGTGCCAGAACCTGAAGGCGAATTGCGTTACGCATCGGTCGATGTCGATCTTGACCCGGAAATTGAGACGGCGTTAGAACGCCGGCCTGATCTGCAACTTGCCCGTCTTCTTGTTCGCGCTGCCAACGAAGACCAACGGATTATCGAGGCGGCCTATTACCCCACCATCAACGCCGTCGTATACGGTGATTATATTCCCGTCTCGGGAGTGCGCCGCGAGAACCAAGAATCGCCGCGTCGCTCCGACAATGTAATCTCCTCTGAAATTCGTGCCGGTGCGGCCTACACTTGGCAGGTGGTAGACAACGGCAAAACCTACGGGGCGGCCCTGAAGCAGCGTTCGGCGCGCGAAATAAACGAGTTGCTTCTTCAAAAACTGGAGGCGGACGTCCCACGTGAGATGTCGCGAATCCGCGATGATCTCGCGGCCATCGGGGCGAAACACCGCTCGCTCGCGGGAGCCTCCGCCGCCGCTGAAGGAAATGCATCAACTCTCCAACAAAATCTGGCGGAGGGTGTGGTAGCGCAGTTCGAATTTCGGCAGGCTGAGAACGATTGGCTCGAGGTCAAGAGCGGTTTAATCACTTTGGCATATCAACAAAATCTGGCGCTGGCGGAGTGGGACCGCGCCACCGGGCGGTATTTCCAATTTTCCCATGACCGCGGCCAAAACGTGCGATAATTCCGATCCCTGAAGCTTCCGCAATCGAGGAACCTGGTTTGGATCATCGTGCCACTGGTCATAGTGGTCGCGACGATCTGGTACTTACTCTTGCCGGTGGCGGAAGTTGCCACCATTCGTCGCGGAACCGCTTTGTCGGCCGTTTACGGGACAGTGCGCATCGAACCTGCGTTTGTGGTGCATGTGCGCGCCCAAAACGCCGGGTTCATTCACTTGGCCGAGCAATTTTCAGCTGGCCGTGGTGCGATCGGTAAGAGCGTTGAAAAAAGCCAGCTGCTCGCGACCATAGCGGACGAGACAACGGCACGACAATTGAAACAAGCTCGCGCGGACTTAGCGGCAGCGACTCAACGCGCCGCGCTCCCGTTGCCGTCTTCCGAATTGCTGAAGACGGCAGAAGATAGCCTGCAACGACTGGAAAAACTGGCCGCCTTAAGCAATGTCCCGGCCGTCGAATACGAAAAAGCGAAAAGCGAAGCGAACCGTTTGCGCGGCGTCGTAGAAACCGAACGAATTGAGCGCGACCGTAATCTTGGAACACTAGAGGACGCGTGTAAAAAGCTCGAGGCCCAGATGAAGAACTCGGAGATTCGCGCTCCGATCGATGGACTCCTGACCAATATTCAAACCATCGACGGCGAATTAGTCGGAGAAAGTAACGAACTCTTCACGGTGTCATCACGCAAGAATTACGTGCGTGGTGAAGTAGACGAAGAAGATGTCGGTGAGGTAAAGCCGAGAATGAAAGCAACTCTGCGATTGTACGCATACCGCACCCAACAGTTTGCCGCGCATGTTTCTTCCATCCAACCGGCGGCCGACCCGGAAACACAGCGCTATACCATTGTGTTGGAATTGGAGAACGCGCCTGACAACTTGATGGGCGGCATGACCGGTGAGATGAACATCATTACCGGCACGCACGAGAATGTTCTTCTGGTGCCGACTCGGGCCTTGCTGGTCGACCAAGCCCTGGTCGTGAAGCGGGGAATTGTGCAGGCCCGAACGGTCAAGGTAGGCTTTCGCACGCTCGACTTCGCCGAAGCGATAAATGGCCTTTCCTTAAACGATCATGTCATCGTGTCTGATCAGGACCGCTTCCGGCCAGGACGACTGGTGCGACAGCGTAAGATTGAAGTGGTGGGCAAGACAAAGGCGCCATGACACCACCGCTTTACATCGCGCTGCGCTTTCTCACGCATCGCAAACGCGCTTTGTTACTCAGCCTGAGCGGCGTGATTTGCGGGGTGGCGTTCTTTATTTGCATGCAGGCCCAAACCCAGGGTTTTGCCAAATACTTCATCGATTCAAGTCTGGGGAGTAATGGTGCGCTCATCGTTCGCTCGCGTTTCGAGCCGCGTCAGATCGACTCCATTGTGCCGACTAAAACTTCGAATACGAACGTGGCGCATCGGCAATATTTCGAGGGAATCACCAACGCAAACGAAATCATGCGTGTCAGCCGTCAATTCTCCAATGTTGTCTCCTGTTCGCCCGTTCTGCGCGGCACGCTGAGTGCGCGCTCAGGATTTGAGAATGCAACGGTCGATCTTTACGGCATCGATCCGGCGCTTCACCTCCAGACGACCGATCTCGCGCACCAAATTGCGGGCGGAAGTTTATACGATTTTCGCAATAAGCCGGATTCAGTGATTGTAGGATCACGCCTGGCCGAGAGCCTCCACGTGGAAGTCGGCGATACGTTGCAAGTGCTTTCACCCGGCGGTCAATATCGGCGTTTTGCGGTGGCGGCAATGGCAAAGAGCGGAGTTGGCTCTATCGACTCAACCCGTGTGTATTGCCATGCACGCGTGGCGCAAACTCTTCTACACAAGCCCTACGCGGCATCGCTGATCATCTATAAGCTTCGAGATCCGGATCGTGCACCGGCCCTGGCCCAGCATTTCGAGAACCTTTTTCAGCACGATGCCATGAGCTGGCAGGAGCGCGAGCAAAGTACTCTTCATCTTTTCCTGACATTGAGACTGTCAGCCGCGATCACCGTATCCCTCGTAATCCTGCTCGCCGGTTTCGGCATTTTTAATGTGCTCACCATGACGGTGCTCTCGAAAGTCAAGGAGATCGCAATCCTCCGCTCAATGGGTTATAGGGGCCGCGATATCAGCGCGATTTTCCTATGGCAGGGAGGAATGATTGCGGCGGCGGGCTCAGTCATTGGTTGCGGCGCCGGAGCGTTGCTTAGTTGGGGGATGTCAAAAATTCCAATTCATCTCCGCGGCTTGCTTTCGACAGACTACTTCGTGGTCGCTTGGGATTGGCGCCACTATCTCTGGGCCATATTACTCGCAGTAATCTCGGTTTTTATTGCGAGTTATGTGCCCGCGCGACGGGCCGCGCAACTTCCCCCTGTCGCGACCTTGCGCGGGTCCAGTGTATGAACGCTGACGTTTGTCTGAGTTGTCACGACATCGAGCGGTATCTGGGCGAAGATGAATCGCGGGTCCACGCGTTGCGCGGAGTCTCTCTCGACGTCGAGCCCGGAAGCGTTCACGCGGTGGTAGGCCCCTCTGGATGCGGGAAAAGCACGCTCTTATATATTCTCGGACTTCTTGATCATCCGGACGGCGGCTCTGTCATGCTTGAATCCGAAGCGGTTTCACACTTGCCCGATGACGAGCTTGCCCGCAGACGCAATGAATTCATCGGTTTCATTTTTCAATTTCATTTCTTGATGGAGGATTTTACCGCCCAGGAAAATGTCATAATTCCGATGCGCCGGCTCGGTCAACTACCGGAAGCAGCCATGCGCGATCGATCCGCAGAGTTGCTCGAGGCTGTTGGCCTCTCCGACAAACTTGAACGGGCGAGCCGCCATCTTTCGGGTGGTGAACAACAAAGGGTTGCGATTGCGCGGGCCTTAGCCAACGAGCCGCGCGTGATTTTGGCGGACGAACCTACAGGAAACCTCGATACAAAAAATTCACAGCGCGCGTTTGAGCTCTTGCGAAGCATCGTCCATCAAAACCAAATGGCGTTGCTCCTGGTCACGCACAATCCCGCGATCGCGAACGCTTGCGATTGGATACATGAGATGCAAGATGGCCGCATCATTGCCAGCCATGCCGGCGGATTTGGATAGCGCGGAAGATGTGGATGGCGCTGCTCGCAATTCCCCAGCAGCAAAGCAAAACAAAACCGTGCGCCGATATTCCGATAAGCAGGCAGAATGCGAACAACCACGTATAAATGTTGCGGCGACCGGCGACATAACGGATTAGTCGATCGAATCGAGAGGCATCATCGAGTTTTCGACCAAGTCGCAGCGCAGCCAACCATCTCGCCACACGTTCGAGGGAATCCGCGCCAAGGAAAGCAAGCAAGAAGACGTAGGCATGCCGAACTTGACCGGAGACTTGAAAATGGTGGGCCAGTGCCGTCCACCAGGACATCTCAATTAAATAGTCAAGAACGTGTTCCCTTTTTCCGAGCTTGGTCGTTTGCTCCTTCAAGCGTGCCAGTTTGCCATCGAGACCATCCAAAACCCCGAAAACCAGGGCGAGCAACGCTCCCGCCCGGAGATATCCGAAAGCATAAAGCAGCGTCACGCCTGCCCCGAGCATCGCTGCCGTAAGAGTGACCTGATTTGGCGTGATAGATGTTCGGCACAAGCGCAAAACCAGCCAATTCTCGATGGGTGCGTGTATGATCGCCGGGAAATCGAGGACATGTTTTTGCGTCGCATCCTGCAGCAGCCGTTCGGCCAGAGCGCGGTGCTCCGGCAAAGGGGCGGGAAAGAAAACCGGCCGAATATTTCTGCGCATACTTCGGACGTAGCCAGGCTGTTGCGCAGCATCAAGGGACGCGATCCGGCCGCTCACCACCTCCGAAACAACTTCTTGCCTGAGCGAAACGGCGCGATCTTTCCCGATCAACCATTCGCGCGAGAGCAGAATAACGCAAGAAAGCCGGCCGAAACCATGAATGTCCGAATCTTCCCAAAATGCCTTGGTAAGCGACGGCGGATTGGAATCAATAAGAACAGACTCGGTTTGCGCCTCGGCCAGAACACGCAACAGGCGCTCATCGCAATAAAAGCCGGCAGAGACAATCAAAACACGTCCGTCAAGCGGCAGTGTCATGGCGCCAATGCAATCCAGAACCTCACCGATGGTGACCTCGCGGGTCTTGCGCTCACGAAATTTCAAAGCGACCGCTCCTCGGCACCACGATGATTTGCCGGCATGGATCGACATGGATTCAACCGAGTTCGACAAAATCATCGCTTCGCGAAAGCCGAGCTTTCGGACGATGCGACGCAATCGTTCCAGCAGCGAGATTCCACACAGATCGGTCAGTGCATCCGGAGAATCGGCGACGATCAACAACGCCGGAAGAGGGTCCTTCATGTTAGTAGCCTGGCCGATATGGCCGCGAAGGTTAATTTAAGCCGCGGTGACAGCCAGCGTTATTTCATCGAAGATGGATCGCGTGCCCGGATCAATCAGCGCAATTGAGAACACACTGCGGGTTCCGCCGCCGCCGGCGGACGCCTTAGCACGTGTCGATGAGACCGGGGTGGAACTAAAACGCGGCGCCTTTTTCAACACGATTGCGCTCCTCGCATCGAACTTCCGCGGCGTCTTCACATTTCTGGTGGCGCGGCTGCTGGGACCCGCGGTCCTAGGCACCTTCGCGGTTGCCTGGGCGATGACTGATTTTATCAGCAAGATCGGCATCTTTGGTCTCGACAACGCCATCACGACATTTATCGCACGGTCGCAGGCAATCGGTGATCACGCCCGGAGCCGCGTGCTGTTTCGCCTGGCCGTCCTTTTGGCGCTCGTCCAATCGGCACTGACGGCCGCGATTGTCATCGCCGCGATTCAGTTGTTAGGCGACCAACTTCGCTTACCGCGCGAAATGGTTTCCGCACTTGCCGTCGTTCTGTGCGCGTTGCCCGGCATCGCCTTGTATCGCGTGAGCACTTCCATTTCGCGAGGGATGAAGGTGATGAAGCACGACATTTACTCGCGCGGCATGACGGAGCCAACGGCAACGACGCTCGCACTGTTGGTTGCTCTTGCCGTCGGGTTCAAAAACTTCGCGCCGGAGGTAGCAGCGATTGTGGGAACTGCGGCATCTGGCGCTGTCGCAGTCATGCTCGCTTCAAGATTGTTTAAGCACATGCCCGCGAGACACGGCGGAGTCTCGTTTTACCGTGAAGCACAAGGCTTGCTCAGTTACGCGGCTCCAATCTGTGGCTATCAGTTGCTTAACACTTTCATTTTGCGTTTGGATGTCTTCATGCTGGGATGGTTTATCGGCCGCGCTCCAGGGGTCACACTCGCGACGGTTGGTGTTTACAGCGTAGTTGTCGATATCGCTAGCGGCCTGCGCAAAGTTAATCAGGCTTTCAACCCGATTTTCGCGCCCGTTATCGCTGGAATGACGGTGACGGGCGATCAGGAACGCGCTGCGCACACTTATGCGCGACTCGCTCAATGGATGCTCTGGATCTTATTGCCGCTAGTCGGCGCGATGGCGCTCTCCGGAGGAATAATACTCATGATTTACGGTCCTGCCTTCCGCCAGGGCGACGCCTGGCTCGGCATCGTCGGTATCGCCTGTGCGACGACCGCCTTCGTCTCGTTAGGCGAGACGGTCATCATGGTGCAGCGCCCACGTCTGAACCTTCTCAATTCCTCGATTACTTGCATTGTCGCGGTCGGCGCAAACCTGTGGCTGATTCCGCGTTTTGGAGTAATGGGCGCGGCCCTCGGCATTCTAATCCCCTATGTCATGCAAGGCGTTTTGCGCTACCTCGTCCTTCGCTTCGTCTTCGAATGGAGGAGCCCCTGGCAAAGCATCCGTCCACCTGTCCTTACGGCCATCGTTGCCTTTATCCCGGCGTTTCCCTGCCGTCTGCTTTTGCCCGGAATGGCCGGCCAATTGACCGCCGGTCTGGTGTTCCTCGCGATCTTCGGCGCGGGCTGGTTGCATCACAGACGCTTGAGCAACCTCGCCTGATGAAACGTGTCTTTCTCACCGGAGCGAGCTCCGGGATCGGTTTGGCCACGGCGCACGTGTTGCTCGCGCGTGGTCATGAGGTCTGGGGCACGGCCCGCGATCCCGGGCGCCTGCCAAAGCAAGAACGTTTTCATCCCGTTCAGCTTGATTTGCGCCACAGCAGCGAGATTCATGGAGCGTTCCTGCGCGCGCTTCGGGAAGCTGGCCACTTCGATGTCGTCATTAACAACGCCGGCAGCGGCCACTTCGGCGCCGCCGAATTTTTGCCGATCTCCGAGATGACCGATCAGTTTCAAATCCTCTTCTTCGCCCCGGCGCGTCTGATCCAACTCGCTCTGGCCGCGATGCGTCCGCGCGAAACTGGCCTGATCATCAATGTCACTTCTCTGGCGGAACGCTTGCCGGTTCCGTTCATGGCCGCTTACAACGCTGCCAAAGCCGCGCTAGCCGCCTTCACCATGTCGATGCAAGTCGAGTTAGCTCAATCACGAATCCGCCTGATCGACCTCCAGCCGGCCGATATTTGTACGAACTTCAACAACGCCGTCTCCAAGTCCAATCACGATGAACTGTACTCGGCTAAAATTGCCCAGGCGTGGGAAATCATTGAGCGCAACCTGAAAAATGCGCCGGAACCGAACCTCGTTGCGCTGCGCGTGGTCAAATTGATCGAGCAGGCAAGTCCAGCTCCGCGCCTAACCGTTGGCAACGCTTTTCAGGCGCGCGTGGCTCCGCTAATTTTTCGATTTCTGCCGCAACGTCTCCGTATCTGGGGACTCAGAAAATACTACCGCCTCTGATGACAAAAGATTCCGGGTCCCATTCAACGCCGCGTATTTCCGAGGCGGTTATTCTCATGGCCGGGTCCGGTTCGCGGCTCCGCACCGACGGAACGAGTTTACCAAAGCCCCTTGTTCCAGTTTTCGGTCGCCCGCTGATCTTATACGCGCTGGAAGCGCTGGCCCGCGCGGAGATCAAAAAGGTTCACTTCGTCGTTGGATTCCAGCGTGACCTGATCAAGGCCCGGGTGCGCCCGCTGATTCCGGCCGAACTCAATGTTTGTTTCATCGAGAATCACGATTGGCAAAAGCAAAACGGCATCTCGGTTCTGGCCGCGGCCAATCACGTTGAGCCGCCTTTTCTTTTGATCATGAGCGACCATCTTTTTGATCAATCGATTCTCGATCTTCTCCTCCGCACGGCCGTTCCCGAGCAAGTCAATCTCGCAATCGACCGCAAACTCGATTCCATTTTCGATCTCACCGATGCAATGAAAGTCCGGACCTCGGGTGATCGAATCATTGCAATGGGAAAGGATTTGGCCAGTTATGATGCGATTGATACGGGCTTGTTTGTTTGCCCGGACGATATCTTTAGCTATCTCGAACGCGCCAGACGAAACGGTGACTGCAGTCTGGCTGATGGAGTCCGCTTGATGGTCGGCGCAGACAAGGTGCGCGGAGTCGACATCGGAGACGCCTGGTGGCAGGACGTTGACACTCCCGAAATGCTGCAGCGCGCCGAGGAACACGTTGGCGCAATTTTAAATAGGTAACGGTCGCTCACGGGCGGGTCGAACAGGTTCTCAGCGAGTTTTCGCGGCGACCGGAATAGAGCCTAATCGAGTTGCGAGACGGCGGACAGAAGGTTTCGCTTGTCACGAACTGAAACCGGGCTGCCGGCGCCAGTTGTCGAAATAACTATTAGAACGCGAGCAATTTAGGGTACAGGTCGCGTGACAAGGTTTGTAGCTGTAAAACTGTTCCCGTAAATCATTAGGCGTGTAATCCATTAACGCCTTGGACCAGACGGTGCGGGTTTGTGAGCACCAGTTCACCCTGCCGTATTCATCTACATAAAGATAGCGGCTTCCGGCACGACACTTGAACGGAGCGGAACCATCACGTATCAGGCGTTTGCGGTAGCTCGAGAACTCCGGCCACCTTCTCGGAAGCATATCGACGATCTTCTCGAAGACCTTTATTTCCTGGCTGTTCAGTTTGACCTGACCGTGGCTGTCATGCACGAGGAGAACGCGGGAAGAGAATCCCATTTTAAGCGCAAAAGAGACAACCTCCTCGGCCTCTTCCGGAGGACAAGCGCCGATGACACTGCTAATCACGACCGGAAAACGGGCATGATCCCGGAGCCACTGGAGGCGTTTCTTGAGGTTATTCAGGACCTTCTGCGTTGTCTCGTTGGCGTAAACTCCGTCAATGGAGATCTGCATTCTCTGCAGCCCAGCCTGGTTGAGCCTTTAAATCATCTCTGGACGCAAAAAGAAACCGTTGGTGATCATGCTGGTACGGTAGAAGCGAAGCTCGCGGCAAGTGCGAATGAGGCGGGGGAGATCGGGGTGCAATGTGGGTTCGCCACCAGTCAGAGAGATGCCAAAAGTACCGAGCTCCTTGAGTTTCCGAAGACGGTCCTCCAGCACTTGCACGGGCACCGGATCGCTGGATTTGTCATACTCGGAGCAATATCCACATGACAGATTACAGCGCCGGATCACGACCATTTGGGTCAGAAACGGGCTGTAGCGGAGGCGAAAGAAAATGTTGGGTGCGGCGGGAGAGGCCGCGGGCGGGGAAGTTGGGGCCGACACAGAGACTTTGGCCATACCACCGAGTCGGGATTGTAGCAAGATGCGCCAAGGGGAAACAGCTGAGACTTGCGAAGCAAGTGGGCGGTGTTTAGTACTACAGCGCCGCAGCAGGGGTTCGATCCGCTGGGGCGGTGTCCAGAAAAGTAAGATGCACCATGAATGCGTCATTATCGCCGACAGCCCCGGTGCCCTGGTGGAGTTGTGCGGTATCTCGATACTGGAGCGCCTCTTGCGCACGCTGCAACGCTGCGGGGTTAAGCGCGCAACTGTTCTCGCCAGCACTCCGAAACTAATCTCCGACGCGCTCGCCCAGCCGTCGTGGCCCCGCGCAGAAATCGATCTAAAAGTTCGCTACCCATCCGATGGAGTGGTGATGGTTGAACAAATCGTAGCTTCTTGGCCGGAACCTGGACACTTTCTGCTCGTCATCCGCGGCGATGTCGTTTTCGATAGCCGACTTCTACGACTTCTCCTCGCGCAGAATTCCGCGACTGCATTGGTTGATTCTTCCGTGCCGGAGCAATTCGACCGGCTGGTCGGTTCAGCCCAGGATACAAACGCCGGCAGATTTATCGGTGCGGCGCTGCTTCAATACGACTGGACTTTGCGGCAAAATGGATCGTTCGATGAAGCCGTTCGTGCCGGATTGGAACGGCGCAGCCTCGCTGTCCTGGATGTAGGGGAACAGCCTTTCTACGATACGGCGCTACGTCGGAAACTCAGACCGTTTTGGTTCCCGGCACCCTCTGCTTCGGATATAAAGTTCGCTGAGGGCGTTCTTCTCGACTCAGTGCAAAAAGGGTCGCTGGATTTTCCCGCCTGGATCCACGCTCCAATTGAAAAGTTCCTCATTTCACGCCTGTGCAAGACTTCAATTACCCCTCATCAGCTAACGATCGCTTGGATCGTTCTGGCTTGCGTAACAACGATTCTTTTCGCCCTCGGGCACCTGATCTCTGGGATCGTGCTCGCTCTGATTATCGGCATCCTTGACGGGCTCGACGGCAAGCAGGCACGGATCAAAGTTGAAACATCCAAGAGCGGCAAACTCGAGCATCGGTTCGATTCGTTATTCGAAGTCGCTTGGCCGAGCGCTCTTGCCTATCACTTTTACACAACGGGCCAGCTGCCGGGAGCTTTCATTTATTTGTCGGTGTTGCTATTGGCTGAAGCTCTCGACGGAATCGGGAAAGCGGGCGTCTATTCCACTTCCGAGAAATTGATGAAGGAACCTGGGCGGTTCGACCGATTAGTGCGTTTGTTAGGCGGACGACGTAATATCTTTGTCTGGGTGTTGGCAGTCGCAATCATTTTGCGCGTTCCGGCCAGGGCGTTAATCGTTATGGCGTGGTGGGAAGCGCTTACCGCGGCGATCGACCTTCCTCATGCCGCTTGGTCGCTCCGCCTCCTGCGACGCAAAAAATCCTGCTGAGATGTCTTAAGCCAACGACTTGCTATAAATCCGATACGTTTTGTATTGCACTGCACCAATCGCTTCGAGAAAGCGGTTGATCATGAAGTTGTTTTCGAGCGTCATGCTCAGTTCCGCGGCAAAACCGCGCCTAACCATTCCCTCCTCCATCACG
>Ga0137396_10001749_pt1 | contig 11644 bp, 5 predicted proteins | sample czc16metaG_FD_108284 | JGI IMG/M metagenome (GOLD analysis project Ga0137396, IMG submission 108284) | Vadose zone soil microbial communities from Angelo Coast Range Reserve, California, USA - czcobulk3.16 metaG | ecosystem: Environmental > Terrestrial > Soil > Vadose zone | place: USA...
AATGATGGCGATGTTGCGAATGTTTTGGGTCATGGTGCTTGCGTACGTCTCAAGTACTGGCGATCCAGCTCAACTGGGGCGCAGCAGTGCTGCGCCCCTACAAGGTGGCAGGTGGCGCAGACAAAAATAGCTGCTGGTGCAACCAGCAGCCCGGACGAATCTCCTTGATTGTCAGGTGCGGTCGTGCAAGTGCAAGTGTAACAGATTTACCTCTTCAACGCGCTTCCTTCGAGGTGAAGGTTTATAAAGAAACTGACGGTCACGCGAGGAGACTTACCTTATACTTACGCGCCGGAGTGACATGACATGCTTAAACGCGGATTGCTTCGGGCTTTGTTCCTCCTGCTCGTCTTTCCTGGCGGTGTTCTGCCGAAGGATCCTCCGCCCCAGGTCGTAGTTTGGCCACCATCCGGTACTCCGGTTGTGCGTTTTACGTTTGGCAAGTTCAAGGGTTTAGGAGCCTCGGGAAGTACGCACAATTACTCGATCGACACGAAAGTCGAGAATCTATGGGACAAGAAGATTTCCGAGGCTGCCTTTTCGCTTTATCTCTTCGACAAGAACAAGGTGAGGATCGGGGAAGGATGGATTTCTATTAATAATGCAGCGCCAGGCGAGATCATTAAGTTCGACACCAACGTACAAACGTCCGGCTTGCCGAATTCGATGGAGATTGCACCGCGATCGCTTCCAGCCGAGCTGCGCTCCTATCTTCCGCCCAAGAAGATTTCGGTGACCGTGAACTCTGTACCTCAGGGCGCAGAGGTAAAGCTTGATGGAACTGAGGTTGGGACTACACCCAAGATCGTGGAAGTGGTGGTCGGTAAGCATTTGTTGGAATTCAGCAAGGCCGGATTCAATTCAGGCAAGTTTCCGCTTGAGATTGCCCCTGATGATGTGTCCGGAGGCAGCGTGAGCTATGAACTCGGGACGTCCCCTCACGATACGATCGAATTGCGGGACGGCAGCGTTCTAAGTGGTGACCTAGAATCAATTTCCGCAACAGACGTTGTGGTGAGAATTGGCGGAACACTGCAGAGCTTGAATCGGAATCAGGTAAAGCGAATCACAATGGTCGCACGCGAAACAAACGCCCAGTAGCTCGGTGACAGGTAGCGGGTCGTTGGAAGCGCGCAGCTAAATAGTCGACTTCATTCATATTGCCCGCCGACTCTACGGGAGGCTTATTCGACGATGATGCGGTCCGCCCATTCCACCAGCGAGACGAAGATCGCGGGGTTGCCGAACTTGGCTCCCCACTGATTCAAATCTGTTTCCGTGACCCCACGGGCCCGGGAGCAGGCACCTCAAGCAAAGACAGGTATGTGCCTGGCGACAACTTTGTCCAGCGTTTCGCTAAGCGGCGGCCAGCCCACCGGCAATATGGCATTTACCATGGACTTTCGCATCAGCGAAGTGGCCTCCGCCAGCAGGAAGATCTGCACATCGTGCCCGGCTTCGGCAAGCACAAGCCCGTGAGCGAAAGGAAATGCGGCCCTGGTCGGGTCGTCGGGCCCCCACGCGCTCTTCATCATGATCTTCAGCTTTTTTGGCGGGGCTTGCCCTTTGAACGCGCTCCATGCAAAAAAGGGCAGGCTCGCGAGCCGGGACAGAAGAAGCCGAAGCATCATGTTTCCTCCGCTGAAGAGAACAGCGTGAAGTGAACTTGCCGCAATCTATACCATCTCCATTACGGATAGCCAAGCTAAAGTTGCCGATTCCGCTCATCTATGAAACGCGCACATGTTTGCGAAATTGGACATGGAATCTCGTGTAGTATCCTCGCCGAACGCGCGACCTCCCAGATGGCAGTCTGGGTGATCCGATATCGATTCGGCATATTGATTCGGGTCCGCGCTCGTAGGGCGCAGCCAAAAATGGCTGTGCCACTGTCGATGCAGGAGAGTGGTCGAATGTGTGTCTCGCGCTTAGGGGTGACTGCTGGAGTGCTGATACTGATTGTTATCGCTGCGTTTGTTGTGGTCTCGATTGGCCATGCGCAGGAGGGGGAGGAGAAGGGGAAAGACTGGTCGCTGCTGTTTGATAAGACGGAGGTGATGATTGCGGCGCGGGATGGGGTGAAGCTGCATACGGAGATTTATTCGCCGAGGAATGCAGTGGAGGCGCTGCCGATTTTGATGAATCGAACGCCTTATGGGATTTCTTCGCCCGACAAGGGAGTGAGCAACATGATCTACCGGTACGCGGACATGGTGCCGGACGGCTACATTTTTGTGTTTCAGGATATTCGCGGGCGTTATGGGTCGGAAGGCAAGTTCGTGATGCTGCGCCCGATTCACGACACGAAGGACGCCAAGGGAATCGACGAGAGCACGGACACCTACGACACCATCGACTGGCTGGTGAAGAATGTGCCGCATAACAACGGCCGCGTCGGACTGGACGGGATTTCGTACGACGGATTTCTGGTGACCATGGGAATGGTGAATCCGCATCCGGCGCTGAAGGCGGCTTCGGAGCAGGCTTGCATGGGAGACACCTGGCTGGGCGACGATTTTTTTCACAACGGGGCGTTCCGGCTGAGCTACGCGTTCGAATACGCGCCGCTACTGGAAACTTCGACGGAGAATTACAGTTTTCCGTTCGACCGCTTCGACGTTTACGATTTTTATTTGCGGCTGGGGCCGCTGGCGAACGCCAACGCAAAATATTTTCACGGGAAGGTACCGAGCTGGAACGAGTTTGCGGCGCATCCGAATTATGATGAATTTTGGAAGCGCCACGCGGTGGCGTATGGCTTGAAGGAGCCGACCGTTCCGAATCTGAACGTGGCGGGCTGGTGGGACCAGGAAGATTTTTACGGGCCGGTGGCGACCTATGAGCGGTTGGAGAAACTAGACACGAAGAACCTGAATTTCATTGTCGCCGGGCCCTGGAATCACGGCGGCTGGGGGCATGGGCCGGGGAAATCGCTAGGGGAGATTCCTTTTGGCAGCGATACGTCCGCTTATTTCCGGCGAAATATCGAAGCGCCATGGTTTGCGTTTTGGCTGAAGGACAAAGGGAAGCTGCCGTTGAAGGAAGCGATGATGTTTCAGACCGGCAGCGATGCGTGGACGGCGTTCGATGCCTGGCCGCCGCGGGACGCGAAGGCGCGCAATCTTTATTTTCACGAAGACGGCAAGCTGTCGTTCGCGGCGCCGGAAACGGGCGCGGCGGATGCTTTTGATTCGTACGAGAGCGATCCGGCGCATCCGGTGCCGTACCGGCATCGTCCGGTGGACATGACGTATCCGGAGGATCATCCGGGGAGCTGGTACACCTGGCTGGTGCAGGACCAGCGGTTCGTGGACGAGCGGCCGGACGTGCTGACGTGGCAGACGGAGGAGCTGGCGGAGGACGTTACGCTGGCCGGGCAGGTGACCGCGAAGCTGTTTGCTTCAACGACGGGCAGCGACGCGGATTGGGTCGTGAAGCTGATTGACGTTTATCCGCAGAAATATCCGCAGGACTGGAAGTTATCCGGCTACGAACTGATGATTGCGGACGAGATATTTCGCGGGCGCTTCCGCAATTCGTTTGAGAAACCTGAGCCGATCACGCCGGGAGCGGTAACGCCTTTCGCGATTGATTTGCACACGGCGAATCACATTTTCAAGAAAGGGCATCGCATCATGGTGCAGGTGCAGAGCACATGGTTTCCGCTTTACGATCGCAATCCGCAGAAATTTGTGCCGAATATTTTTGAGGCACGGGAGAGCGACTTTCAGAAGACAACGCAGCGGATCTATCGTTCGAAGCGATTTCCGTCGAGTGTGGAGATTTCGGTACTTCCCACGCCGGGTAGATAGGGGCTCCAGGTCCGTTCTCTTCGGAAGGCCGCTTAGACGCGCGGCATGCAAAAAGAAGGCGAGGGAACCGCGAGTTCCCTCGCCAGGTTTGCCAATCATGCCAGCGTTGAGCGTTTACCAGACCAGTTTAAGCCCCAACTGCATGGTGCGGCTGCCACCATTGAACAAACGTGAATTCAGGAACCGACTGCCTGAGTCAACGTTAACGTAGGAAGCCGCGAACGGATTGGGATTGGTTGTCTGATCGAGCGCGCCATTGTTAGTCGGCAGGCCGATGCTAAAGTTGCGATGGTTGAAGGTGTCGTAGGTGTCCGCGCGGAACTGCAGGGTGAAGCGTTCCGTAAATTTGGTGCTTTTGAAGATGGACATGTTCCAGATGTTCAAGCCGGGAGAATTTATGATGTTCCTGCCGGCGTTGGCTTGCGCGCCGGTACCGGCTTGCACGAACCTGGCAGTCGAAATCTCAGCCACATAGCCGACGATATGCGCGTCGCTGGCGCAGGCTGCGGCAGTCGCGGTAATAACGCGGGTTGCTCCACCGGCTCCGTCGTTGCAAACGGAGTCGACGATTGTTCCGGTCAAGCCGACACCATTGGGATTGAGGATTGCTCGATCGCCGGCTCCATCGCCATTGGCATTCGCGTCGTTGTCAGATAGAGGAGTAACGGGCTGCCCTGACTCCGCGATGTAGGATCCGCTCCATTCCCATCCATGGGCCAACACTCGAAGATAGCCGCGGTCGGTTTGAATGTTGGGCAGGTCATAGACCCAACTGATTGCCAGCTTGTGCCTGATATTGAGGGCTGAAAGGCCGCGCTCGTTGCCAAAATTATAGCCATCCTGCGCGCGGCGAGGGTTCACGATACTGCTGAACAGTTCATTCGTAGCGTTGTCAATGTTCTTTGCGAACGTGTAGTTGGCACGAAAGAACAGGCCTCTAGCCAAACGGTGAATGAAATCGGCGGACACGGAATGATAGATACCGGAGCCGATGGCCGGGAATGTGGTCAAGCTACCGAAGAAACCGTCGACCGAGTACGGTTGAGGATTGAAATTGTCGAAGTTCAACAGTGTACTTGCCGGATTTGTGACCGTGGCGGGTACGTCCGCCGGGCTGAAATACGTCGGCAAAGGTGTAAGGCCCCCACCAAGATTCTTGAACCGCGGATCGAAAGCCGAAGCGGAATTGAGCCGCATCTGTACCGGCAGTTCCAAGCTGCGCGTCCCGAGATAGCGCACCTCAACGCTGGAGTCCCGCAGCACTTGGTGTTGCACGCTCAGGGACCAAGTAATTACTTTGGGATCGACATGGTCGGGAATGAAGCTCGACGTTTTTGCGCGGGCTGCTGCTTGCGTGGTAGGCGGGACGTTGACAGTCAGCAAGCCGCCGCCGGCCAGGAAGCCCTGACCGGAATCGGTTTGGGCTGCATTCCAGGTTGCGCACCAGGCTGGACGACCGGGGAGCGCGCAGGTGATGGCCGGCTTCTGTTCGGTTTGCCGCTGCGGAGGCAAGCTGTTGATGGCGAAGTTGTTGGGAGTGACGTCATACGCGATTCCCGCGCCGCCGCGGACGGCCCACTTGCCGTGGCCCGTGGGGTCAAACGCAAAGCCCAGGCGCGGCGCAAAATTGTTTACGTCCGGCTTCGGGGCGCGGAAGAAAAGGCCCAGGGCGGGATCGTCCGAAATAGCGTTGATGGCTTGCAGATTTTCGGCGCGCGGCACGCCGGTATATTCGTAGCGGATGCCGGCGTTGACGGTGAGCCGCGAAGTCACTTTCCAATCGTCTCCGACAAACCAGTACACAGCATTGTAGTTCGAGGCCACGTTTCCGGAGCCAGCGCCGCGAAGGGCCTTATTAGGCGCGCCGTTGGGAACGAAATCATTTACAAGCTGACTGATGGTCGTGTAGTCCCACTCACCTCGGAAACGAGGAATGCCGTTCGTTGGAGCAATGTACTTCTTTGCTTCCGCGCCAACCTTGAAGGTGTGGGCTCCGCGGATGTAGTTGATGGTGTCTGCCCACTGGTAAACGTTTTGCGTGTAGCTCTGAGGAGCGTTTTGCTCCGGGCCGATGTTGACCGAAGAAAGGTCGTCAATGATCACGTTGGGAAAGTTCTCGAATCCACTAGGAGCGACAACCTGGGGCCCAACGGAACGAGAGTACGAGGTATGAAAATTGTTGATGACGCGGCTGGAAATCGTCCACGTGTCTGAAATGATCGCCTTATGCCCGCCCGACGCGAAGGTGCCCAAGAACTGTGGTGCCGGGAGGCTGGGGTTAAAGTCCGGAGCTCGGAAACGATCATACAAAAACCGCGTGCTGATTTGATGTTTGCTCAGGGTCAAATCACCGTTGACAATGTAGTCGTGCTCATTGAAGTAGGACGGAGCCACAGTGGTCAGGTTGCCGACCGGGATAGCGGTTCCGTTTACATTCACGGTTCCAGCATCATTGCCAGGGGCAACTGGAAACTGCTTCAGGATGTTTCGCACGGCGTCATCGTGCGCCAAACTATTGAGGGTGTTCAATCCGTCGGCCGTCGGGAGTTTTACGCTTGGGCTGGAGGCTGCCAAGCCCTCATTTTGAAATTCGTAGGCGCCGTAAATGAATAGTCTGTCTTTCAAAATGGGTCCGCCGGCGCTCGCGCCTGCACGGTTATAGTCAAAGCGATCCTGATGTCCACGTGCCTTTTGCTGATTGTCGAGAGCGTCGAAGTTACGGTTGCGATCAAACCACCAGCCAGCTCCGTGCCAACTGTTCGTTCCCGACTTGGTCACGATGTTGAACAGTCCGCCTGCGGAGTGGCCGTTGTCGGCGCTAAACTGGTTGGTGAGTAGCGTAAATTCGGCCACTGATTCCTGAATGACCGGCTGCGTAGGTCCGTTCGTATCCAGCTTGTTGTCTTCGACGCCGTCGATGTTAAAGCCGTTAAAACGCGGCCGGGTTCCGCCGATGGAGCCCCCGGAGCCTAGCACGCCACCCTGTTGCGTTGTGGTGCCGGGGGCGAACACGGCGTACTCTTTCACGTCTCCACCCAGCGTGTTTATAGGAATGTCTTGGGTGACCTTTCCGCTGAAAGTGACGTCGAGTGTTGAAGACTCCGTCTTTACCAAGTCCGCGCCCGCCTCCACCTGGACTATCGAAGAGACTTCTCCAATTTCCATTGCAATGAGCGCTTCGGCGATTTGGTTGGACTCGACCTGCACGCCCTTGTTAACGGCCTTCCTGAAACCTTCCTTTTGCACGGTTGTGGAGTAAGAGCCCACTAGAAGGTTCGGGAATACATAAGTTCCCGCGCTCGAGGCAGTAGCCGTTAAGGATACGTTTGTGGCCTCGTTGGTCACCGTAACACTGGCGTCTTGAATACTGGCCCCGCTCTTGTCCGTGACTGTGACTCTGAGACTGCCGTCGAGGCGCTGCGCTTGCGCTACGGATGCCGTGAGAACGCACGACAATGCGAATAGCGCGAACTGGATCAATCTGCGCATAATTTAGTTCTCTCCTTGAAGGATTCGCTGTGCCGGGCGGCTCGTTCCACACCCCAATAACGGACTAGGCGTTGTCAACCCGCACAAACGTTGGCAACCAAATTGGCAGGCGAATGCCCAGTTGGAAAAACTTCTGTGTTATTTGTCGCTCAGGGCCGGATTAAGGGGTAAGTATCTGTTTATTCAGATACTTGTGAGAGGTGGCGTCTGGAGTAAAGCTGAAACTTACGAGACCGCAAAGCCGAACACCATGTTTGGCGTCTAAAACTTATACAGGTTCCACGATATCCCTTCTTGGAATTGTAGAACGGGCGTTTTCTGGCGGGAAACAGGGAACTTCCCCGGGTTTTTCTCGTATTCCAAGAAAAACACTTCAGCGGCTCGTACGTCTATTGGAGTAAAAGGCGGGGTGTATGGGACCCAATTTAAGCTCAACACTGGAGCCTGACTTGGCAGCAGGACCCAGTCGCGTTCTCCCATTAAGCTCGCGGTATATCCGCTTTGGACCCTTCCAGGTCGATCAGCGGCGCCAGGAAGTGAGCAAGAATGGGTCGCGGCTGAAGCTGCAGGGCAAGGTTTATCAAGTTTTGCTCGCGCTTATCGAAAAGCAAGGTGAGGTAGTGACGCGGGATGAGTTGCGGCTGCGGCTGTGGCCGGCGGAGACACACGTCAACTATGACGCGAACGTCAACACGACGGTGAACAAGCTGCGTCAGGCGCTGGGGGATTCCTCGGACAAGCCTCTATACATCGAAACCATTCCACGCAAGGGCTACTGCCTTGTTGTTAGGCCGGAATACGCTGATGTGCCGGTGGCGGTCGCCCCCGCGGCGCCGGCAAAGGAGGCAAATGGTAAGCCGCAAACGGAGGGCGCGAAATCAGCCAAGACGGAACTATGGATGACGCTGGGGATCATTGGGCTGATATTGGGCGGCATGCTCCTGGGCGCGGGAATTACCAAGCTGTGGATTCAGCATTTCGCGCCGATGCCGGGCGGCTACTGGTTCTAATTCCTATTTACATCCGGCGCGCGCAACGGCGCTGGCTTGATGGTGGAATTCCCAAGAGCCAATAAATCGACGCCAGCAAAAACACGGCTCTTTCTCGACAGGGAGAAAGAGCCGTTTGTGATTTGAAGCGGCGGAGGCCGGAGTTAGAAGTTAAGCTTCAGGCCGAGCTGCATGATACGCGGGTCGCGCGTCGAGGTCACCTCGTTGTACAGCGAGGAGATGAGGTTGGTGGAAGCGCAGCAAATGGGGTTGGTGTGGTTGAAAGTGTTGAAGGTCTCGAAGCGCAATTGACCGCTAAAACGCTCGTTGAACTTGATGTTCTTGAAGAGAGAGAGGTCGGTGCGCCAGAAGCCGGGAGCGCGGATGGCGCCCGGACGCTCTGTGGTTTCGGTAATTTGGGTCCCGGCGGGCGCAGCGAAGGCCGCCGCACTGAACCAGCTTGTGAAGGTATTGGGAGCGCCGGCGTTGGGGTTGCCAACTTGATTCGGGCGGCAGCCCAAAGGTGAAGCACCGAGCAGGCAGCCGGAACCAGTTGGGTCGTTGCAGTTGGCGCCGGTTCCAGCACAGACACCATTCCCCAAGACGGCAGTAAGAGGTAGTCCGGTCTGGAAGGTCTGTACGCCGGACACTTCCCAGCCTCCCAGAACGTGGCCGACGAAACCCTGCTGAGCGTGCAGCCAAGGCAGATCCCACACGAAATTGGCTGTCAGAACGTGCCGGCGGTCCGCAACAGTGGGTCCGTAATTATCGCGGAAGTCGCCGCTGACCTGAGGGAGATTTGCGCCTCCGGTGCTGCGGTCGGCGGGATCAGTGGTGAGGCCGTGCGACCAGGTATAAGAAAGATTGACCAGCGAGTTGCCATGGAAGCGTTTCTGCAGTTGAGTCTGCAGCGAATTGTAGTTGGAAGTGAAAAGATCAACAAAGAACAGCCCGGGGCCGTATCCGGTGTACGGGCGAAGCACGTTGAGCTGGTTCGATTTCGGGGTGGCGTTGTTAATCGGACTACTGATCACGACAGCGCAGCCACCGGTAACCGTGCAAGCGGTGGTGTTAGCACCCGGGCCGGCAAAGCACGGCGTGGCCGCAGTACAGTTTAAGTACGAGGCGACCGGAGCTTGGTTGAGGTCCTCAAAGCCCGGGAGATGGATTCCATTACTGCCATAGTATCCGACGTCGACCAACCAAGTGCCAGCAAATTGACGCTGGACGTCCAGACTCCATTGCTGGGAATAAGGTGGCTTGTAATCAATTGGCATTTTCGATTGGATAGTAAATGGAGTCGTGGTGGGGGTCGTTGAGGTCGCACCAGTCGGGTTCGACAAGCTGCTGCTGTTAATGCTGAGGTTGGTGAGGAAGCCTTGGCTCAAGCCAACGTTTAATTCGGGGTTACCGAACTCGAGGCCGTTGTCAAAGTACATGCCATACCCGGCGCGTACCGAAGTCAGTCCGTTGCCAAAGGGATCCCAGGCGATACCTAGGCGAGGACCAATGGCCCGGTTAAACTCCTTGCCGACCTTGCTGCCAAACGGCGACTTGGTGCCCACAAAGCCATTGAAGGTTGGCGGATTCGCGAAAATGAGTCCGTTCAGCGGGTTGTACTTGGCGTTACAGGCGCTGCTGGTTGGCACGCCGTTGATCAACTTCACATCCATGGCACCGGATGCCGTGATGCACGGAGCGTCCGCCGGATTGTAGAGAGCCGGGTCAAAATTGACGAGCCGGCTGGAGCCGTTTGGGCCGCTGGCATCGGTCGGCTCGCGAAAGAACGAGTGCCGGATGCCGTAGGTAATCGTGAGATTTGGCCTGATTCTCCACGTGTCCTGGCCGTAGTACTCGAACTGGTTGTCAAAAATATTGGCGGTAACGTCCAGTGAGGCCTGGGAGAAGCTCGCGTCCTGGCCCAAAAGAAAGTTCGCAAATGATCCTTCGAACGAGAAGGGGCAACTGCCGTTGAAAGGAGGAGTGGGAGGGCCAGTACAAACGGCTGTGGCCACTGGGCCTTGAGATCCGTTCGGTTGGGTGCAAGTTACGATAGCAGTGCCGGCGGCGTTCAGTTTGCAGTTAGGCTGATTCGTGGTGTCGAAAGAGAATGAGCCGTTATTGCTGCCTGAGAGTTGGTTCTCATGCTTGTTATAGCGATAGTAGATAGCGCCGAACTTGAGCGTGTGCTTTCCTAGAACCTTCGTCACATCGCCATACACCGTGTGGTTTACGTTGTAGTCCCGATACGGGCCGAAATCGCCCAGGGTGCTGCTGCCTGAGGTGGTGAAAGACGCGCCGGTCAGCGCAATGCTTGGCACACGACCAAGGATATTCGCAAAGGGAAAGCTGCTGCCGAGAGCAGTCTGGACATCCGACGACTGCGAAAAATTCTCGGCACCGATCACGTTGCTGAGGAGCGCCCCATAGGAGTAGCGGTATCCACCGTCGATCACGAGTTTCGGAGTTGGAGTGTAAGTGGCGGCGATATTGTACTGATGCCCCGGAGACTGAGTGGAAGTTGTCGAGATTCCCCTGATGATGGTATTGGTGAATAAACCGCCAGCCTCGAGCGTCGGATTGGTGTCATGCAGAAATTTGCCGTTGACGCTCAGCTTGGGGCTGAAGACGTGATCGATCTTCACCATGTCTTCGCGGAAGTTGAAAGTGTTTGCCAGGTTCGCCAAATATCCGAAGGGATTGGCCGCACTGACCAGATTGGGCGACGGGAATTTGGAAAACAGGTCCTTGACGTAGGCAGCCGCGACAGGATCAATCGAAGTAGACGGGATGCTCGTGCCGTAAGCGGTGCACGGCCCGGGAGTGCCATTGTTATTTGCCCATCGCGTGCAAACGACATGGCTGAACTGTCCGTTAGTCATCCCGGAATAAGGGATGGCGCCCGTCGGATTGGAATAGGTGACAATGCGCCGGGCCTCCTCAGAGACGAAAAAGAAAGTCTTGTTCCGCTGCTCGTAGATTTTGGGAATCCAGACGGGGCCGCCGACGGTGCCCCCGAAGTCGTTGTAGCGCAGCTTGGGACGCGGAGTGACAGGCGTGGTGGCGTTGTTGAAGAAGCTGTTGGCATTCAGATCGTCATTGCGGAAGAACTCGTATAGGCCGCCATGAAGGTCACTGGTTCCGGAGCGGGTAATGACATTGACTTGTGCCCCGGCCGAGCGGCCGGACTCGGCGTCGTACACGCCGCGAACAACGCGAAACTCGCTAATGGCATCGATACTGGGGAAAGACAGCAGCGTGAGATTGGAGCCACGGTCCACGTTGTCAGCGCCGTCGACCTGCCAATTGTTCTCTTCTCGCCGGTTGCCGTTGATCTGGAAGCTCATCAGGTTA
>Ga0137396_10001752_pt1 | contig 11633 bp, 10 predicted proteins | sample czc16metaG_FD_108284 | JGI IMG/M metagenome (GOLD analysis project Ga0137396, IMG submission 108284) | Vadose zone soil microbial communities from Angelo Coast Range Reserve, California, USA - czcobulk3.16 metaG | ecosystem: Environmental > Terrestrial > Soil > Vadose zone | place: USA...
GCTTTCCTTGTGCACATCCATACCGATATACTTTTTGCTATCCATTGAGGGCGTTCCTTTCTGTAGGGATTGAGGCAAGCACCCAAACCCTACTCCAAAAGGGGCGCCCTTTTATATTGCGTCGGGTAACCGGACATGTTGCTTCTAGTACTTTCCATTGAACGAAAAACGGCCAAATATCTTCTCCCCGTTGAAACCGCAGCCGCTGCGAACTATGATCACATAGGCCTGATGCGAACTACGAGTATCCAGCATTGGAGGGGGAACTTCGATGGACTCCCTTGAGCAATTCACGGACGTCGTGAGGTGGACAGGCGCCGAGAAGAAAGTGGCCCGAAGAGCATTCGACGCGGCATTGGAGCGTCACCTTTCAGCAATCACTGCGCTGGCGAAGCGCATGATGGCAAACGTGGCCGATCCCTCAGACCTCTGGCAGGTGGAGACCTACCTCACCGAAAGTCGCAAAACTGTGGATCGTATTTACCAATTCCGATATTCGGACCTACTCCGAGTGTTCTCGATTCTCATGCGGGATGAGTGGTTGAAGGAAGCGGACCTGGTTGGCTTGCAACCAGAGAAAATTGCCGACGTTAAGCACAGCGCGGAGAGCTCTCGTAGGATGCTCCGCGATTAGGGCGCATGCGCTTTCACAATTCGTTGCTTGCACCCGAGGTATTTTTCCGTGGTGTGATGCGCAAAAGCCTCGTCGGCCCTTTGGAGTCGGTATTCGTGATGCAGTCCGCCCGGACCGATCTCATCTTGATTACGAAACCCTCCGGAACTTCGTGTCTCTGGACTTGTCCCCTCACCGGCAGCCCTGGTGGCGGGTCAGGAATGCCGGGGCCAGACTCTTGTGTGGTCGTCCCTGGTTGTAGTGAGCTGCCCATTCTCGGGCCAACATGCGCAGATGCCGCTCATTCAGCGGAATGAACCAATCCAGACACTCCCAGCGCAGACTAGGCGTTGGTTTTAGGTGCCCGAACGGGAGTTTTCAGGACTTCGATTCCCAGCGCTTCGATGGAGCGATCCAGGTCTTCAGAGAAAACGCCGGATCGGTCGTGGATCAGCCAGCGATACCCGTGGTCGCTGGGGATAGCTTCTCGGAGTTGCTGCAAGGTCCACGATGAAGTGAGGCATGGCGTCGCATTCACATGTAAGAGTTTGCGACTCCCGACTTCCATCACAACAAATACATAAAGGATACGAAAGCGGAGCGTCATCGCGACCACGAAATCACAGGCCACGATGGCCCTGGCATGGTTTCGCACGAAGGTCATCCAGCGCCGGGATGCGGGACCTCGATTCGGGCTTAGCTCTTGCGGCCAATCGGCGCGCACAGTTCTGGGCGAAATGCGGATGCCGAGTTTGAGTGAAAGCTCAGCGGCAATTCGAGCTTGGCCCCAGGTTGGATTCTCACGAACCATCTCCGCGATCAGGTTTCGCAGGTCTCTCGGCAATTGGGGCATGCCGCCACGAGACTTCCAGCGCCAGAAGAGTTGAAATGCTCTTCGATGCCATCCGATTAGTGTCGCCGGCTTCACCACGACCAAGGCATTCTTCGAGTCGAACCAACGAGACCAGAAGAGTAACGCGAGTCGTGCCGCATCCCTGAGGCGGTGCGGTTTGATCTTCCGTTCTCCATAGAACGCCAACTGCTTTCTCAGGAACAGGTTCTCCGCCACCAAAGAGGCGCGTGATCGGAACGCCACCCGACCCAAGCAAACGATTTCCGCTGAGAGCCGGACGCCAGTCAAGAGAAAATGGACGAGAGGGAAGGATCGATGCCGAGTCATAGACCTTCGATTCTACAGGTGGCTGGGCTCTGGGAGGTCCAGATGGACGGAGATCGGGTGTGGAAAAACCCGCGGAGAGGAAGGAATCCAAGTCCAGATTTTTTCATGACTTACACTGCGGATGAAGTTTTCGCGTGGCATAACACTGTTTCATGGGCCGCGTAGCATCCCGCCAAATTAAGTCGACCACGAGGGCCAGGACGCAACATCATTTATGTACTCATTTCGATAGGAGACATGCAAAGCGTCTATGAGCAGCAGGCAATGCTAGTTACTGAAGTGATACAAGCTCAAGACGAAAAATGGAGCACATAGATGAAGATGCTACGATTTTGAAGAAAGGTGATTGCTGCTCACCGTATTCCCTCTCCCGTGAGCACGCGAGTTTTACTTGTCGAAGTCGCCGTTCCCTATATTCCCGGGCCACTTGAACACGCCAGTAGGAGTAGAACAGTGCCCACAGCATTCAGATTCTCTCGGACGACATCTATTCGGCGTAGTGTTGTCGCAAGCACAGTGATGTCGCTGCTGTTGTTCGCTACTTTGATCAAGGAGAGCCGAGCCGACTCTAGCCAAAAGGACCAACAAACCGAAGGGCGTCTCACGCGCGTAAGCCTGGAAGATCTTGGCCAGATCGAGGTCACAACAGCCTCCAAAGAGCCTGTGAAAGCCAGCCGAACTCCAGCCGCAATCTACATTATTACCCAAGACGATATCCGGCGTTCCGGGGCTACAAGCATTCCGGAGGTTCTCCGCCAGTCGCCCGGTGTTGAGGTAGCGCGGGTCGACTCGAATACGTGGTCTCTCGGTGTACGCGGATTCGGGAGCGCCCTCTCCCGCTCAGTCCTCGTGCTTGTCGACGGCCGGAGCGTTTACACACCGCTTTTTGCCGGCGTTTATTGGCAAGTCCAGGATACGCTGCTGGAAGATATCGAACGCATCGAAGTCATCCGGGGACCGGGCGGCACCATTTGGGGAGCAAATGCTGTCAACGGTGTGATCAATATCATCACGAAAAGCGCGAAAGATACCGCTGGAATGCTCGTGTCCACGGGCGGTGGAAATATCGACCAAGGTTTCGTCAATTTCCGCTATGGCGCTGGAAACAGCAAGAGCTTTAACTACCGTATCTACGGCAAGGCCTTCACCCAGGGTCCGGAATTTCATCCGAATCGCCGACAATTTGATGACTGGCGGATGGGTCAAACCGGATTCCGGGCAGATTGGGATTTACAGAATCGCGACTCGTTCACGCTTCAAGGTGACCTTTACAACGGTGATGCCGGGCAAAGCGTAGGAATCGCGACATACTCTCCCCCCTATATGGCCAACGTGGAACGGAATGCCGAACTGGAGGGCGGTAACCTGGTAGGGCGTTGGAAACGCGTGTTAGGTGCAGGGTCTGACATCCAGGTTCAATCGTACTATGACCGTACAAGTCGAAAGCAAGCCAACTTTGCCGAGTCTCGCGATACGTTCGACATCGATTTCATCCATCATCTGCCTCTACCGTGGCGCCAAGATTTCCTGTGGGGCCTCGGCACTCGACTCAGTTCGGGAAACGTTACCACCGTCGTTCCCACTGTTGTATTCACACCGAATCACTACACGGATAAGGTTTACAACGCATTCATCCAAGATGAAATCCCGATCATTGGAAATCAGGTTTCGATCACAATAGGGTCTAAGTTTCTACATAACAACTATAGCGGCTTCGAGGTCCAGCCAACCACGCGGCTCCTCTGGACACCGAGTCAACGGCAAACCGTATGGGCCGCGGTCACTCGTGCTGTGCGCACACCCTCCCGCGTCGAGGAAGACCTTCAACTCACCGCATTGTTGGCACCTACTCCCTTGACCTTTTTCCGGATCATCGGCGACAGAAAGTTCTCCACGGAACACCTGATTGGCTACGAAGCAGGGTACCGAACGCTGCTAAGCCCCAACTTCTACTTGGATGCGGCTGTATTTTACAACAACTACGATGACCTCCTCAGTATCGAGCCCGGTGCACCGTTTTCTGAAACATCACCGCCCCCGCCGCATACCGTCGTTCCACTGCTTTTTCGCAACGGGCTATTCGGCAATACTACTGGAGTCGAGATTGCGCCCGACTGGACACCCACACATTGGTGGCGCTTGCGAGGTTCGTATTCCTTTTTGCACATCGACTTAAGTAAGCAAGCCGGGAGCCAGGACTTTTCGACGGTGAGTTCAACCCAGGGCGCAAGCCCTCATCATCAAGTGGTGATCCAATCTTCTCTGAACCTGGCAAAGAAACTGGAGTTCGATCAGGCCATTCGCTATGTTAGCGGCCTTCCAGCACAACTCGTGCGAGCTTACGCAACAGCAGATGTGCGGTTCAATTGGCACGCCACTCGATCCCTCGACTTCTCCGTCGTGGGGCAAAACCTGTTTCAACCTCACCACGCGGAGTTCGGGGGTGATCCTGGAGGTCTTGTCGGCATTGAGCGAAGCGTCTACGCAAAATTAACCTGGCAAACAGGGCAGAGATGACAGGGAGGCACATCCGCGCTATTGCTATGGGCATTGCGCGCATACTCTTTCTTGCGTCATGCCTGCATGCTCAACAATCAAACCCAACCGAATATCAAGTCAAGGCCGCTTATCTTTACAACTTTGGCAAATTCATTGAATGGCCCGCCAAGGTCAGCACTGCCGGCGACTTGTTCAGCATTTGTGTGCTCGGCGACGATCCCTTCGGCGTGACTCTCGATAGGACCGTCGCTGGCGAAAACATCAATGGGAAGAAGGTAGTGGTTAGGCGCGTCGCGAAACTGCAAGACGCCGTGCATTGCCGCATTTTATTCATCAGTTCGACAGAGGAGGGCCGCCTCAAAGAGATCCTGGCAGCGCTTGACAGGACAAGCGTCTTGACCGTGAGCGACATCTCCCAGTTCACACGACGCGGCGGCATGATCCAGTTCGTCATGGAGGCGAACAGAGTGCGTTTCGAGGTCAACCTGACTACTGCCGAGCGTGACGGCCTGACTCTGAGTTCCCAGCTGCTCAAAGTGGCCGTCAATGTGAGACGCAGTCCGCAGCCTGGAGACTGATAGACGATGCTCAGGATTCGCAATTATTCCATTGCCGCAAAACTGACCATAATGAACATGCTGGTCAGTGGTGCCGCCCTAGTGATTGCGTGTTTGGCATTTGTTGCGTACGACTTGATCAGTTTTAGACAGAACATGATCCACAACCTGTCGATCCAGGCTCAAATGGCTGGCTCCAATAGCGTCTCGCCGCTCCTGTTCAATGACCCCCAGGCGGCAGAGAACACTTTGTCCGCGTTGAGGGCAGCACGGAGCGTGGTATCGGCGGGTATTTACACGCTCGACGGACGCCCGTTCGCCACGTACTGGCGCGATGGCCATGACCAACCTTTGACGCCACCTCAGGTTCCTGCGGGCGAACCCGAGGTCCACTGGTTCAAAGATGGGCAGCTGGCATTGGTACGCGCGATTGTGTTCCAGGGGAAGCCGACCGGCATCGTCTACATCCGTTCCGATCTACAGGACATGACACTTCGCCTCCAGAGGTATGCCGGAATCGCGGCCATGGTCCTGCTGGCATCACTGCTGGCGGCGCTTCTGGTTGCCTCCATGTTCCAGCGGGCCGTGGCTGAACCCATCGTGCATCTGGCGCAAACGGCCCGAGTCGTTTCGCGTGACAAGAACTATGCAATGCGAGCAACACCAACCGGGAAGCGGGACGAACCGGACATCCTGATTGGAGCCTTCAACGAGATGTTGGAGCAGATTCAGGAGCGCGACGGAGCTTTACGGAAGGCTCATGATGAGTTGGAGCAGAATGTCCAGGAGCGCACTGCTCAGCTTGCTGCTAGCAATAAAGAGCTGGAAGCGTTCTCTTATTCTGTCTCGCACGACTTGCGCGCGCCGCTTCGCGGCATCGATGGGTTCAGCCTGGCCCTGCTCGAGGATTATGCCGGTCGACTCGATGAGGAAGGAAAGAATCATCTTCAACGCATCCGAGCCGCGACGCAACGGATGGGATTGCTGATCGATGACCTACTGAACCTCTCCCGAATGACGCGCGCCGAAATCCGCAAGGAAGTAGTCAACCTCAGCGCCTTGGCTCATTCAGTCGCCGAAGTCCTTCATGAGGCCCACCCGGAGCGACGCATCGAGTTCCGCATCGAAGATCGCCTCGAGGCGAGAGTGGATCCTAATCTGATGCGGGTTGTCTTTGAGAACCTGCTGGGAAATGCTTGCAAGTTCACGTCGAAGCGGGCTTCCGCGTGCATCGAGTTCGGTAAAACGCACTGCAACGGCAGTTCAGCGTATTTCGTTCGCGACAACGGCGCTGGATTCGATCCAGCTCACGCCAACCGGCTCTTCGGCGCTTTTCAGCGGCTTCACGGGACGAGCGAGTTCCCGGGTACCGGGATCGGACTGGCAACGGTGCAACGAATTATTCACAGACACGATGGAAAGATTTGGGCCGAAGGGGCGGTCGAAAAGGGAGCGGCATTTTACTTTACTTTGTGACGCTAAAGATTCGCGGGAGGAATGGGAATCATGGACAGCAAGACGATTTTATTGGTCGAAGACAACCCGGACGACGAAGCGCTGACGTTGCGAGCCTTGAAGAAGAACAATATCAAGAACGAAGTGGTTGTCGCGCACGACGGCGCTGAAGCGCTCGAGTACCTTTTCGGCACCGGGAAATACGCCGGGCGGGACACCAATCTTGCGCCGCAAGTAGTGCTGTTGGATTTGAAACTCCCGAAGGTGGAAGGATTGGAAGTCTTGCGTCGAGTGCGTGCGGATCAGCGCACTAAGCTCTTACCTGTTGTGATCCTAACTTCTTCGAACGAAGAGCAGGACCGAATCGACGGCTACGGGCTGGGAGCAAATAGTTACGTCCGCAAGCCGGTTGACTTCAGCCAATTCATGGAGGCTGCTCGCCACCTCGGCTTGTATTGGCTGATTCTCAACGAGGCTCCTCCCGTCAGGAGATCATAGATGAGTGTTCCGCTTCGAGTCTTGCTGATTGAAGATTCGGAAGACGATGCCGCCCTGCTTCTGCTGGAACTGAGACGCGGCGGCTATGATACTACTCACGAGCGTGTAGATACCCCAGCGGCTTTGAGCGCTACTTTGGATACTCAGAAGTGGGACATCGTTATCTCCGATCATTCGATGCCCCACTTCTCCGGTGGCGAGGCTCTGCAACTCTTGCGGCAACGGGAATCCGAGGTACCTTTTATTTTTGTTTCAGGAACTATGGGCGAGGAAGCGGCGGTGGCTGCACTGAAAAACGGCGCCCAAGATTACCTCATGAAGAGCAATTTGAAGCGGCTGGTTCCGGCGGTGCAACGTGAGCTCCGAGAGGTGGAAGAGCGTCGGGAACACAAGCGCCTGGAACGTCAGGTCCAACAGCTCCAGAAGTTCGAAGCTATCGGACGGCTGGCCGGTGGCATTGCTCATGACTTTAATAACGCAATCGGAGCAATCATGGGATGGGCGGATCTGGCCCTTCAGGAGGCACAACCAGGCACGCGTCTCCAGGATCGTCTCCAAAAGATATGCGCCCAAGCCCAGCGGACTGCCGGACTGACTTCCCAGCTTCTCGCGTTTGCACGACGACAAGTCCTGCAGCCGCGAAGGATAGATCTAAACGGCTTGATCGAGGAAGGAACCAGTCTCTTGCGAAAGGTGATAGGAGCAGACGTTGAGGTTCGTCTTGTTCCCGCGCCAAATCTTCGCGTCACAGTTGCGGACCCCGTTCAGATCGACCAGGTGCTGATGAATCTCTGTTTGAATTCACGAGATGCGATGCCAAAAGGCGGGCGACTCATCATCGAGACTCAAAACGCGGATCTCGACGAAGAGTATTGCCGACTTCACACCTACGTGCAGCCCGGCAAGTACGTTTTACTCTTGGTGTCCGACACAGGCATTGGGATGGACGCGGCCACGATCGAGCGCATCTTCGAACCGTTTTTCACTACCAAAGAGGTTGGCAAAGGGACGGGACTCGGTTTGGCAACCGTGTTTGGGATCGTAAAGCAGCACAACGGGTTTATCAACGTATACAGCGAACCGGGAAAGGGAACAACGTTTCGAGTTTATCTCCCGAGCTATCATGGCGTACCGGACCCGGCTAAGGTAGAGTTTGATGAACGGCCATCGAAGGGCACCGAAACCATTCTATTGGCGGAAGATCACGAAGGCCTTCGCGAGTTGGCTCAGGAAATGTTGGAAGCGCTTGGCTATCGCGTCGTCCTCGCAACGAACGGCACGGAAGCAGTCGAGCTTTTCAAGACTAATTCCGATCAGATAGATTTGGTTATTCTGGATGTCGTGATGCCTGGACTTAGCGGCCCCGACGCGTACTCAGAAATGTCCGCGATTTGGCCCAATCTTGGAGTTATCTTTGCCACCGGGTACACAGCCGAATCGGCATCTTTGACTTCTATGGTCGGGAAGGGTGCGACGGTTTTACAAAAACCGTACAGCGCAAAGAGCCTTAGTCGTGCGATCCGAAGCGCCCTTGAAAGCAAGAACTCGAACGTTTTGCGTTGAGGGAAAATGATTGGACCCGCTGGCAATTCTTGAGTTCAACTTCTCCTGCAAACCACGAGTGATCTCAGTGATCGTGGTCGTACCATCGCACGCCAGCCAAACCGCAGCGGCAGTCTGATTCAGACGATGCCCTAGATTTGTTCTTACGTCGTAGACCAGAAGTTCGTCGTCTAGCTGTCGCGAGATGGCATCTATGCGTCTCGGCGCAATCACATCCGAGGGCTTACGGTACATATGCACCTCCTGTGATAACTTGCAGAATCACTCGAATGCCGCTGAGCAGTAGTCAGTCAAAATTGTGCGGACTACATCTTTCGCCTCGCCCCGGACGCCGTTTAGAATCTGGGCGCCACGAACTGCCTTTTCCAAGAAGGCTAGTGCTTGTTCTGGCTGGTTGCGGGCGGACAATGCGTTCGCCAGTAATTTAAGCGCCGCTCTTCCTGGCGACATTGCCCGGGGGTGCCAGCGTGTCGAGTCGCGATACTGCGTGAAGAGCAAGAACCCTACTGGCAAGGGCTTGACTCCCGTGCTGCCACCGAGTTCTTCTGCTGAGACTCTGGTCTGCCTTTGAGTGGTTTCCTCTCTTATTGCAAGTGGTCTGGCGAAGGGGTAGACATGACCACGTCCGTCAAACACTGCAAACTCGTCCGAATAGTACGTCGCCCCTTGTTTTAAGAATTCCTTCACGAGCATGGACTTACCACAGTAACTGCGGCCTGGAATGACTATGGCCCGACCCTTCCAGCCCACCACGCCTGCATGTGCGAAGAACCGGCGGCGAGTAGTTTGCGCGACGTAAGTATTAAGGTCCGACTCGAACGCGTCTAACAATTCTTCTTCATTCAACGTCCGGGCTAAGATTTGAGCATTTCCGAACAAGCAGTGGAAACGCCGGACACCGAGTCGTCGCTCCCTGTCGCTCACGACAAATGAGTACAATCGCTCAACCAGCGGTGACTGGTAGGGATGCCATCCGGGAGGAAGGTGAGTCTGAATCCGTCCAAGCAATCTGGACGCACTCACGCGCACACCTATGCGTGAACCAAACACGTCGAAGCAGAATCCATCCGCCTGGACCAGGCGGTAGAGTCTTTCCATTCAAATTGACTTACACTTGATGATCGGTAGAGCGGAACCGGACATCGTTCCCCTCGTGCCACGTAATGGCGGACGCCCATCCATTGCGATCACGAATTCAATGGAGCAATACCGCGACTACTTTTAACGCTACCTACCATATATACCTTACTTGGTCGAACTGATGGTACCGCTGGATTCGTCGCGGTGATCTCCGGCAACATAATGCTTATGCCAGGGCTTCCAAAAGTCTCGCGAGCCTCCTCCATCGACGTGGACGACCGCGGCACCATCATCGGCGTCTGAAGTGCCGTCCTGCCAATGTGGTCCGAACGTGCTGTCCTTTGGGGCAGCTTGCAATGCGCTGTACGTCTGTACTATGGCCAGCGGGCTCGCTGGCTGCAAAAATAGAGAGCTCGTGGACGGCTCTCCGCAGCCTGAGCTTCTTCTGGGGATGCATCGACCTGCGGCACGCGAGGGACAATCCTATTGTGACTTCCGCAATGGACACCCGTCATTCGACCTCGTCGCGGCTGGTGAGCCCTTCGACAACGCTTAGGGCAAGCGCTCAGACCTCTCCAATGAAGAATCCGATAGCTCACGAAGTGCAGGTGATCGCAACCGGCGCGCGCCCAGGAGAAAGTGGCGGCCAGCGGAAACTGTTTACGGAAGAGGCGAGCACGGTTCTGGCCTTTGAGAATGGCGGGATGATTCGGCTCTCCGCAGCGGTGGCCGTCGGACAGTTGCTGATTCTTACAAACAAGGGAACCAGGCGCGAAGTCGTGGCGCAAGTGATGCGCAAGCGCGACTTCCGGGCGACGAGTTGTTACGTCGAAGTGGAATTCAGCGAGCCGTCGCCCGGATTCTGGGGAATCGAGTTTCCCGAAATGCCAGAACCCCCGCCTGCAAACGCCCAGCAAAGAGAAGCGGCCGAGTTCGGGCACGAAGTGGGAGCCATTGCTGACGAACCAAGAGCGCCGGCGCGCGCTCGCAGTGCGCACGAAGTCAAGGCGTTGAAGCGGGAAGTCGAGGCGCTGCGGGAGCAACTAAAATTGATGCAAACGCAGATTAGGGCAGGGAATTCATCCACGCATGCGGTGACTCCCGATGCTCCCACAAGCGTCGCCGTTACCGCTCCTCGTGAGTCCGCCGCACTGCCGATAGACCGCGCTGAGGCCTCATTTTCCGAAGAAGATCTGCTGCCGAAGTCGGCGTTCGACTTTGAGGAGGCACGGGCATCAGCCGAGCGTCAGCCGAAACTGAAGCAGAAAGGTTCCACAAGCGGGCGATCGGGAGCGCAGCGCATCGGGCTACTTTCCGCAGCGCTATTCCTCGTCGCAGCGGGCACAGCGTGGTACCAGCATCGGCTATCGTGGCAGCCGAAGCCGAAGAAATCTTCTGCCAACGCGGCCTTAAGCATCGCCGCTCACCCTGGTCCTGCTGTGAGCTCGGCGCCTCAGAAAGCGACGGACGCACATGCCAATTCCAGCACGACAATAGGGGCCAGCGCCGCCGTTGCGCCTCAGCCGAGCGCCACTTCGTACGACAGGGCGCAACCCGCGCCTGCGGGAGGGGTAGGACATTCCACACTCACCGTGCCCGCGCCGCCCGCACCCGGCGACTTGGTGGCCGATGCGGCGGTGGTCCAGGAAAAATCAGCGGTAGGCGCCCCCGCCGCAAGGCGCGTCGTGCGGCGTCGATCGAGCGAAGCCGCTTCAGAATCGGCGGCGCCTTCTTTAGATGACGCACCTATCGTCCCCCCGAAACTGATCAAGTCGGTCCGTGCGGTTGCTCCGCCGGATGCCCTGCGGGACTTTGTTACCGGCAACGTGACGCTGGACGCCGTCGTGGATCCCGCAGGACACGTGAAATCGATGAATGTGCTTTCAGGACCGGCTTCTTTTCACCCCGCCGCCATGGATGCCTTCAAGCAGTACCGATACGAGCCTGCCACACAGCGTGGCAAGCCCGTAGCGACGCACATTACCGTCACCATCAAATTCTGGTTCGAGCCATAAACCGCCCGGTGGATGTCGAGTGCGTCCACTCACATACTGACGACCGGCATTTATCAACCACAGTCTGCTCGGGTCGAGGGGTGCCGACGCCATCAGCTACGATTCGTCGGCGCATCCTGCACTGCAATGTCACAAAGCATCCGACAAGCTTGTGGATCGTCCAGCAGTTGCGA
>Ga0137396_10001754_pt1 | contig 11629 bp, 14 predicted proteins | sample czc16metaG_FD_108284 | JGI IMG/M metagenome (GOLD analysis project Ga0137396, IMG submission 108284) | Vadose zone soil microbial communities from Angelo Coast Range Reserve, California, USA - czcobulk3.16 metaG | ecosystem: Environmental > Terrestrial > Soil > Vadose zone | place: USA...
CCGAGGCCACGTCGAGCATCGCGATCTCCTCGGCGATGCGCAGCGGGTTCTCGCGCAGCGGCAGCCCGTTGCCGAGGATCGCGATCTTCGCGCGCGACGTGCGCCGCACGAGCATGGCGGCCATCACGTTCGGGCTCGGCATCGTGCCGTAGCAGTTCTGGTGGTGCTCGTTCACGCACAGCCCGTCCCAGCCCAGCGCCTCCGCGTACTCGAGCTGGTCGAGGTACTGATTGTAGAGCGTCTGGCCCACCTTGGGATCGTAGAAGCGGTTGGAGAGGGTGACCCACGACGAGGGCTCGTCGTGCTCCATGACGTACGGCATCAGGTGGAAGTAATAGAATTTCACCGCGGCCCCTCCGTCGAACGGCAGAAGTCGAGCACCGCCTCCGCCACCGCCTGCGGCTCCTCGAGGTGCGGCACGTGCCCGGAGTCATTGAACACGCGCAGCCGCGCGCCGGGGATCTCCTTGGCCCACGTCTCGCCGCACGGCTTCAGCGGCGCCAGGCGATCGTGCGCGCCCCAGCAGACGAGCGTCGGCGCGGCGATGCGCGCGAGCCGGCGGCGCAGGAGCGGGTCGTAGAGGTAGGGGTTCCAGCTGACGCGCGCGAGTGCCGTGCCCTGGCGGTACTGGAGCGCGAGCGTCTCGATCGACTGGTCGGGCGGCGCCAGGGCGAGCGCCGCCATCGGGTTGTGGAAGACGGTCGCCACCACCTCCGGGATGTCCATCCCGAAGAGGAACGGGTAGATCCAGCCGTCCACCCTGATGCCGACCGGGTCGATCAGCACGAGGGACGTGAGGCGGTGGGACGCCATCGTCGCGATCTCGGCGGCGATCCAGCCGCCGAACGATGCGCCGACGAGGTGGACGCGCGCGAGCCCGAGCCCGTCGAGGAGGTCGAGGTAGTGGAAGGCGAGGGCCGAGATGTGCTCGATCCACTCGGCGGCCGGCGAGCCGCCGTGGCCGGGATGGCTCGGCGTGCGCACCAGGAACGTCTTCGCGAGCGTCTCCTGGAAGGCGAGCCAGCGCCCGGCGCCGCCCGCCCCGTGGAGGAAGAGGAGCGGCGGGCCCGCCCCGCCCTCGAGCATGTGGACGGGCGTTCCGCGGACCGAGAGCTCGCGGCGCGCGGGCATCCTAGCCCGTGAAGAGGCCGCCATTCGGCGACAGCCACTGCCCCGTGAAGAACGAGCTGTCGTCGCAGACGAGGAAGAGCGCGGTGGCGGCGACCTCGCGCGGCTCGCCAGTGCGCCCGAGGGGCGTGCGCGCGAGGGCGGCCGCGCGGATCAGGGGCGACATCGGCTGGGTCATCGGCGTGTCGATGAAGCCCGGACAGATCGCGTTGACCCGGATCCCGCGCGACGCGACTTCTCTCGCCACCGCGCGCGTGAACGAGAGGATCGCGCCCTTCGCCGCGCTGTAATGGGGCGCCGCCTCGAGCCCCATGAGCGCCGCGACGCTCGAAATGTTGACGATCGCGCCGCGGTTCCTGCGGCTCATGAGCCGGAGCGCCTCGCGCGTGCAGTAGAACGTCCCGTTCACGTGGACGGCGAGCATCCGCTGCCATGCCGCATCGGTCAGGTTCTGGGTGACGTCGAGATGAGTGTGGATGCCCTGGCCGCTCAACGTCTCCATGATCCGCGCCTCGGCACTCTGCTGCACCGCCGCGCGGTCGTCGCCGGGCCCGCTCGCCACGCCGGCGTTGTTCACGAGGATGTCGAGTGAGCCGAGCTCGCGCTCCACCGTGTCGAACATGGCCTTCACGGCGGCACTGTCGGCGACGTCGGCCTGGACCGCGCGCCCCCGCGCCGGGTCGCGCATTTCCTTGACGGTCTTTTCGGCGGCCTCGAGCCGGACGTCGTTGACGACGACGCGCGCGCCCTCCTCGGCGAAGAGATGCGCGACCGCGCGCCCGATCCCGGACCCGCCGCCCGTCACGAGCGCCACTCGGTCCGTGAGTTTCACGTCGTCGCCTCCTCTCTCGATCGAGCCCAGCGGCCGGCGGGCTGCGAGCGACAGCGCCGAGCTTAGGGGAACGCCCGAGGCCGGTCAAGGACACTCGTGAGCCCGCGAGCCTTGACGCCGGCGCACCGGCCGGGCTAGGGTCGCGGGTGACAAGGAGTGTGCCCCCATGCGAGAGCTCAGGATCTGGATGAACGGCCGCCTCGTGCCCCAGGACCAGGCGGTGCTCCCGGTGAACAGTGCCGCGGTCTTCTACGGGACCAACGTGTTCGAAGGCCTCCGGGCCTACTGGAACGAGGACGACGGCGACGTCTACTGCTTCCGCCTCCAGGAGCACTTCGTCCGGTTCCGCGAGTCCATGAAGATGATGCGCTTCACGGTCCCGTACAGCGACGTGGACCTCTACGAGGCCGTCCGTGAGGTCCTCAAGGGGAACGAGGTCCGCGAGGACATCCACATGCACCTCGTCGCCTACGTGACGGGCGCCGGGATGGACGCCACCACCCCGACCGGGCTCTACATCAATCCGCGGCGCCGCGGCCGCCTGTCGGACGCGGGCCTCCGCTGCTGCGTGAGCTCGTGGCTTCGCACCTCGGACAACGCGATTCCGATCCGGCTCAAGTGCGGCGCAAACTACCAGAACGGCCGCCTGGCGCTGCTGCAGGCCAAGGCCGACGGTTACGACGCGCCGATCCTCCTGAACCAGCAGGGGCACGTGGCCGAGGGCACCGGTGCGACGTTCTTCATGGTCCGGAAGGGCAAGCTCGTCACGCCGCCGGTCTCGAGCGACATTCTCGAGTCGATCACGCGTGCGACCCTGATCGAGGATCTTTGCCCCGACCTCGACCTCGAGGTCGTCGAGCGCGAGATCGACCGCACCGAGCTCTACGTCGCCGACGAGGCGTTCTTCTGCGGCAGCGGCTACGAGGTCACGCCGATCGTCTCGATCGACCGGTTCCCGCTCGGCGCCGGCACCGTCGGCTCGACCACGCGGCGGCTGTTCACGGCCTACATGAACGTCGTGCGAGGTGTGGACAAGCGCCGCCCCGAGTGGCGCACGCCGGTCTACCGGCCCGTCACCGTCTGAGCCCGCCGCGCCTTCGCTGAATCCTCCTGCGGTCCGGGTGCGTCCCAATGGCGAGCGCACTCTACCTTGAGGAGGACGAGAGCGATGCGGATGTTCGTCCTGGTCGTCGTCGGGCTGCTGTTTCTCGTACTCGCGGGCCTCGAGGTGATCGAGAGCACGACCCCGCCGGTCGCCGAGCCCCTGCCGGCGGCACCCGCCTCCGCGGTCCGGTAGGCGTCCGACGCGCCGACTCCGGGCCCGTTCCCCGGGCCCTGTCAACCGCAGCACCCCTCGTTCGTCAGTTCGGGATGAGTCCAGGGAAGAGTTGAAAGGCGACGGTCGGGCCAGCGTGGAGCGTCCACCGACCTATGAGGAGCTCTTCGCGGCGCACGGCCGCCGCCTGGCCAGACTCTGCCGGCTGCTCCTGGCCGACCCCCAGGAGAGCCAGGAGGTCGTCCAAGAGGTGTTTCTGAAGCTGCATCAGGCCTACACCCGGCCGGAGTCCCCGGAGGACTGGGGGGCCTGGCTCACGCGCGTGGCCGTCAACGCCTGCCACGACCGGCGGCGCGCCGGCTGGTGGATGCGCTTCCGCCGGTACGGGGAGCGCCTCGACGACGTGACACTGCTCGCGCGCGAGGCGACCCCTGAGCAGCGCGCCATCGGTGAAGAGACGTGGCGGCGGGTCTGGGCCGCGTTTCGCCGGCTGCCCGATCGTCAGCGCGAGGTCTTCGTCCTCCGCCAGCTCGAGGGCTGGTCCACACGGGCGGTGGCCGAGGCGCTCGGGCTCAGGACGGGGAGCGTGAAGAGCCACCTCTTCCGCGCGATCCGGCGGCTCCGCGCCGCAGCATCCGAGGGCGGGGCATGAGCCGCTGCCTCAGCGACCGGGCGCTCGAGCGCCTGCACGCGGGTGGCGGTGGCCACGCCCAGCTGGCCCATCTGAACGCGTGCGCCGCGTGCGCCGGACGTCACCGCGGGCTCGTCGCCGAGCTCGAGACCGTCAGCTACGTCCTGCTCCGGACCGACGAGCCGCTCGCGCGCGTGCCCGTGCTGCGCGGGTCACTGGTCTCGATCGCCGCCGGCGTCACCGCGTTCGTCGCGGTCCTCGCACTCTGGAGCTACATGGCGGTGCGGCCGCCGGTTGCGCCGCCGTCCCGGCCGATCCAGCGCGAGGCGGACATGACCGACCTGCGAGACGTGTCTCTCACCATGTTCTCCGTCCACGGGCCGGCGACGTGGTCCGTGCCGGACGCGCTCGTCGCCGACCCGGAGACGCCGGCGGTCCGCACCCTCGGCTGCGAGTGGCCCGACTGGGCCACGACCGCCGGCTGCGACGAGGACAAGCACCTGGAAGGACTGCTCAACCTCTTTGTGCGACCTGAGACGGACGGCTGATGCCGGAGGAAGGGAACATGCCATGCACAGACGCATCGTCCTGATCGCGCTCGTGGTCCTGCTCGGCTGCGCGGCGCCCGCGCGCGCCGAGGGACCGTTCCCGAAGCACGGACCTCCGCGCGGCGACGCGGGCCTCCTGCTGCCGCTCCTGCTCCGTAGCGCCGAGCTGACGCCCGACCAGCAGACGAAGGTGCAGGAGATCGTCTCGGCGCACCGCGTGACCACGCGGCCGATCGTCGAGCAGCTCCGCCAGGCGCAGGCCGACCTCGCCGACAAGCTCTTCGCGCCCGGCGCGCTCCCGGAGGCGGATCTCGCGGCGCCGCTCCAGCAGATCGCGCAGCTCCGCGCGCAGCTGCTCCAGCAGAGCGTGCGCGTCGCGCTCGAGGTGCGGGGCCTCCTCACGCCCGAGCAGCTCGCCAAGGCCGCGCAGGTGAAGGACCGGATGCGGACGCTCGAGACGGAGATGCGGCAGTTGCTGCAGCCCGTGCGGCCGTAGTCATGGTCGCCGGAATTCCGACGAGAGGGGAGGTGAGCCGATGCGAGGCATCGTCGTAGCCACCGTGGTCGCGACGCTCGTCGTGTTCTCGGCCGGCCCGGCGCTGGCGTTCCAGTGCCCGAGCCTGATCAAGAAGATCGAGGACGAGACGGCGACGCGCTTCGACCCGGCCGCCGGCGAAGCGAAGGAGAAGGCCGCCAAGGCGGCCGAGCTCCACGGCCAGGGGAAGCACGCCGAGTCGGTCGAGGCCGCGAAGGAGGGCCTGAAGGCCCTCGGGATGTAGCCGACGCACGCCCGCGTCCGGCGCGCCATGTCCGAAGGGCGCGCCGGACGCTCGACGTGCCGAACCCGCACCGTGACTCGCCCCGCGCGTTGACAAGCTCGCCGCCCCTGTGATTATGTCTCCTCGCCGTTGCCGCGCCCTGACCGCCGGAGCTTAGTGCGCCAGCGAGCCTCTCGGAGGAGGAGCCCATGCGTTCCGTACGACGCCTCGCGGTCGCGGTCCTGTCGCTCGCCTGGCTCGCGGCCGGCACGCCCGAGCCCGCGCGCGCGGAGACCGCGCTCCGTGTCGTGATGCACTCCGACCTCAAGATCGTGGACCCGATCTGGACCACCGCCTACATCACGCGCAACCACGGCTACATGATCTACGACACGCTCTTCGCGACCGACGTCAAGGGCGAGATCCGGCCCCAGATGCTCGAGAAGTACGACGTCAGCGGCGACAAGCTCACCTACACGATGACGCTGCGTGACGGGCTCCTCTGGCACGACGGCAAGCCGGTCACGGCCGAGGACTGCGTCGCCTCGATCAAGCGCTGGGCGGCGAAGGACTCGATGGGCCAGAAGCTCATGACCTTCGTGTCGGAGCTCGTCGCGGTCAATCCGAAGACCCTCCGCATCGTGCTGAAGGAGCCGACGGGCCTGGTGCTCGGCGCGCTCGGCAAGCCGAGCTCGAACGTGCCGTTCATGATGCCCAGGCGCGTCGCGGAGACCGATCCGGGAACGCAGATCTCGGATTTCACGGGCTCGGGGCCCTTCGTCTTCAAGAAGGAGGAGTGGAAGCCCGGCGACAAGGCGGTCTACGTGAAGTTCGCGCAGTACAAGCCGCGCGGCGAGGCGCCCTCCGGGCTCGCGGGCGGCAAGGTGGTGAAGGTGGACCGCGTCGAGTGGCGCGCGATCCCGGACCACCAGACCGCGATCAACGCGCTCCTGGCAGGCGAGCTCGACTACATCGAGGCGCCGCCCCACGACCTCCTGCCGGTCCTCAAAAAGGACGCCGGCATCCGGCTGGAAGACATCAACCCGCTCGGCAACCAGTACACGTTCCGTTTCAATATGCTCCACAAGCCCTTCGACAACCCCAAGGTCAGGCAGGCGGTCTACTACGCGTTCAACCAGAAGGACTTCCTCGAGGCCGTGATCGGCGATCCCGCCTACTACAAGGTCTGCAAGGCGCTCTTCCCGTGCGGCACGCCGCTCGAATCCCTCAAGGGCATGGACGGCTTCCTCGACTCGAACTTCGAGAAGGCCAAGGCGCTCCTGAAGGAAGCCGGCTACGACGGCACGCAGATCGTGCTGATGCACTCGACGGACCTCGTGGTGCTGACGAACCTCGCGCCGGTGGCGAAGTCGCTCATGGAACGGGCCGGATTCAAGGTGGACATGCAGTCCATGGACTGGCAGACGCTGGTGGCGCGGCGCGCGAAGAAGGATCCGCCGGCCGCGGGCGGCTGGCATGCGTTCCTCACGTCCTGGGTCGCGGCCGACATCCTCAATCCGGTGATGGCCGGCTTCGTCAACGCCGGCTGCGACAAGGCGATGTTCGGGTGGCCGTGCGACGCGGAGATCGAGAAGCTCCGTGACCAGTTCGCGCGCGAGACCGATCCGAAGAAGCAGAAGGCGATCGCCGAGGCGGTCCAGGTGCGCATCACCCAGTACCCGACGCACATCCACCTCGGCCAGTGGTACCAGCCCGCCGCCGTGCGAAAGAACGTGGACGGGCTCCTCGCGGCGCCGGTGCCCGTCTTCTGGAACATCCAGAAGGGGAACTGAGCCGTCCTCGGCTACATCGCGCGGCGCCTCGTGGCCACGATCCCCGTCATGGGGGTCGTGGCCATCTTCGTCTTCTCCATGCTCCGGCTGACCGCCGGTGACCCCGCGGCGATCATCGCGGGCGACAACGCGACCTCCCAGCAGGTCGCCGAGATCCGGGTCAGGCTCGGCCTGGAGCGGCCGATCCCCCAGCAGTTCATCATCTGGCTCGGCAACGTCCTCCGCGGCGACTTCGGCGAGTCGTTCTTCTTCAAGAAGAAGGTGGCCGAGCTGATCCTCGAGCGCGTCGAGCCCACCCTGGCGCTCTCGATGAGCACGATGCTGCTCGCCGTCGCGACCGCCGTCCCGCTCGGCGTGATCGCGGCGTGGAAGCGCGGCACCTGGATCGACCGCGGGGTGATGGGGATCTCGGTGCTCGGCTTCTCCGTCCCGGTCTTCGTGATCGGTTACGCGCTGATCTACCTCTTCGCGATCGAGCTCGCGTGGCTGCCGGTGCAGGGCTACCAGCGCCTGCGCGAGGGCTTCGGGGGGTTCCTCGAGCGGCTGGTCCTGCCGAGCCTCACGCTCGCGGTGATCTACGTCGCCTTGATCGCGCGCATCACCCGGGCCAGCGTCCTGGAGGTGCTCGGCGCGGATCACGTGCGGACCGCGCGGGCGAAGGGTCTCGCGGAGCTCCCCGTGCTGCTGCGGCACGTGCTGCGGAACGCGGCGGTGCCGATCGTCACGGTGATCGGTCTCGGCGTCGCGCTGCTCATCGGGGGCGTCGTCGTGACCGAGTCGGTCTACTCGATCCCCGGACTCGGGCGGCTCATCGTCGACGCCGTGCTCGCGCGGGACTATCCGACGGTTCAGGCGGTGGTCCTGCTCTTCTCGGTGGTCTACGTGGTGATCAACCTGCTCGTGGACCTGACCTATACCTTCCTCGACCCGAGGATTCGGTATTGAGCGCGGTGCCGAACCGGAGCGTGCTGCTCGGGGGCGCGATCCTCGCCGTCGTCGTCGCCGTCGGGCTCCTCGCCCCGGTCCTCGGGACCATGGACCCCGCGCGGATCGACCCGGTCGCCCGCAACAGGCGGCCCGGGGCCGAGCGCACCGTGCGGAGCGGCGCCGGCGCGGAGGCGAAGCTGACGTACTGGATGGGCACGGACAGCCTCGGGCGCGACGTCTACAGCCGCGTCGTCTACGGCGCGCGCGTGTCCCTGCTCGTCGGCGTCTCGGTGGCGGTGATCAGCGTCGCGTTCGGCCTCGTCGTCGGGATCCTCGCGGGCTACCTGCGCTGGCTCGACGGAATCGTCATGCGGATCATGGACGGGCTCATGGCCGTGCCCGCGATCCTGCTCGCGATCGCGCTCGTCTCGCTCTCCAAGGCGGGGATCCGGACCGTGATCGTCGCCATCCTGATCCCCGAGATTCCGCGCGGCGTGCGGCTCGTGCGCTCTCTCGTGCTCTCGATCCGCGAGGAGCCGTACGTGGAGGCCGCCCAGGCGCTTGGCGCGCCGCTCCCGCTCCTGCTCGCGCGCCACGTGCTCCCCAACACCCTCGCGCCGCTCATCGTCCAGGCGACGTACGTGTGCGCCTCCGCGATCCTCGTGGAGGCGATCCTCTCCTTCCTCGGCGTCGGCATCCCGCCCGAGACGCCCACGTGGGGCAATATCATGGCCGAGGGACGGGCGCTGTTCCGCGTCTTCCCGCACAACATCCTGTTCCCCGGTGTCTTTCTGGCGGCGACCGTGCTCGCTGTCAACATGCTGGGCGACGGCCTCCGCGACACGCTCGACCCGCGCATCCGCAAGCGGCTCTGAGCGGGACGGGAGCTGGCGCGGTAGGATCGAAGCATGACGCCCCGCTCGAGGCTCGGGCTTGCCGCGCTCATGGGGTTGCTCCTCTCTGTGGTGCCCGCCGGGTCGCAGCCGCCCGGCCATCTGCAGCCCGGCTCGGACCCCTCGGTGCTCCCGGGGCCCGTCCTCATCGCCGACCGGGGCAACGACCGGCTCGTCGTCGTGGACCCGGAGGGACGCGTCCTCTGGACGTTCCCCGAGCCCGGCGAGCTCCCCTCGGGCGAGACGTTCAAGGTGCCCGACGACGCCTTCTACACGCCCGACGGCAAGCAGATCATCGTGACCCACGAAGACGACTTCACGATCACGCTGGTCGATCCCGCCGCGCGGCGCATCGTGTGGCGCTACGGCACGCCCGGCGTTCATGGACACGGACCGAACCAGCTGTGGAACCCAGACGATGCGCTGGTGCTTCCCGACGGTCACGTGCTGGTGCCGGACATCAAGAACTGCCGCATCCTGTTGATCGCGCGGGGTGCCCACGAGCCCGAGCGGGTCTACGGCGCGGAGCGGCGCCCGCCGGGGGGCTGCCGGCACGATCCGCCCCGCATCTTCGGCAGCCCGAACGGCGCCTTTCCGATGCGGAATGGCAACTACCTCGTGACCGAGATCCGGGGGCCGTGGATCAGCGAATTCGACCTCCGGACGGGCAAGGTGGTGAAGGCGTTCCGGCCGCCCGGGGTCCTGTACCCGTCCGACACGAACGAGATCGCTCCCGGGCGCTATCTGACGGCGGACTACTCGAAGCCGGGCCAACTCCTGATCTTCGACGGCGCCGGCAAGGCGCTGTGGCGCTACAAGCCCGCGGGGAAGGATGCGCTCGACCGCCCGTCGCTGGCGCTCGCCCTGCCCAACGGCCATGTCATTGCCAACGACGACTACAACCACCGCGTCATCGTCGTGGACCCGAAGACGAACACGATCGTGTGGCAGTACGGCGAGACGCGCCGGCCTGGACGGGAACCGGGCCGGCTCAACATCCCCGACGGGGTCGACTTAGCGCCGCCTCACTCACTGCTCATGATCCACGCGGCGACGATGGGCACGCCCTAGGCTAGACATCCGCGAGACCAGACCGGACCGCCTGAACCAGGGCGCGTCCAAGTGCCGTGAGCGCCTGCACCTGCCGTGCATCTCTGAGCTCGCCGTTCGCATCGAAGGCTTCGTTGGCGCGGGCGATCAGGACCGTTCGGGGAACGACCCAGACACCGACCGCGCTGAGGCAGATTCTGAGATTCATCTGGCTTCGCGCCGTACCCTGGGCCCCCGGCGTCGCGCCGAAGGACGCCGCGACCTTTCCCCGGAAAACATTGGGAGGCCGCGACGCCCAGTCGATCGCGTTCTTCAGGACGCCAGAGATGCCGTGGTTGTACTCCGGCGAAGCGATGAGCAGGCCCTCACACCGTCGGATCTTCGCGCGCCAGGCCGCAATCGGCTCGGGGAACGAGCCGTTCACCTCGAGGTCGCCGTCGTAGAGCGGGAGCATGAGGTGCTCTGGACCGAGTTCCTCGACCTCGCCGCCTGCCTCACGAGCCCCGAGAATCGCGTAGCTCAGGAGCAGCCGGTTGAAGGAGCCCTTCCTCAGGCTCCCGGCGAACGCCAGAACCCGTGGCCCTTCGATCATGCCCTCCATCTAGCCCCCCGGCGACCGCCCAATTCAAGGGACTTGACGCTGCTCAGCGACTCTTCTACTATTGCGCCGCCTGGATCCGGTCAGGCGAATTCCGCACACGGAGGGTACGAGACATGACCTGGGAGACGCCGGCCTTCGTCGAAGTGAAAATGGACGCCGAAATTAACTCCTACCAGCCCGACGACTTCGACCGGGACCCGGACGACCGCTTCTAACGCCTAGCTCGCGTCATCCTCTCGCCCGGCCCTTCTCGTGTCGCCGCGGGAAGGGCTGGGCGTTTTTCGGGGGAGGCTCGTGCTGATCCGGGTGCTGGGCTCCGCGGCCGGGGGCGGGTTCCCGCAGTGGAACTGTGGCTGTCCGAACTGCCGCGGAACCCGCGAAGGCACGCTGCCCGCCGTGGCCCGAAGCCAGGAATCTGTGGCGGTCAGCGCCGATGGGCGGGGCTGGTTTCTCCTCAACGCCTCGCCCGAAATCCGACAGCAAATCGAGGGCTTTCCGCCGCTTCACCCGCGCGACCGTCGCCATTCCCCGATCCAGGCGGTCTTGCTCACGAATGGCGATCTGGACCACTGCCTAGGGCTACTCTCGCTCCGCGAATCACACCCGCTGGTCGTCTACGCGACCGAGCGCGTGCGCGTCGGGTTCACCGAGCGCAACGTGCTCTATCGAACGCTCGAGCGCTTCCCCGGCCAGATCACGTGGCGCATACTCAAGCCCGGCCGACGCGAGGAGCTGCTCGGGGTCACCGGCCGTGAGAGCGGGCTCGTCGTGGAGGCCCTGCCCGTGCCCGGCAAGCCGCCCGTGCACCTCGAAGGGCTCATGCCGCCCGATCCCGAGGACAACGTCGGTTTCAGGATCCGTGAGGAGGCGACCCGACGCACGCTGGCATACGTGTCCGGCGTGGGGGCCTTGACGGACTCGGTGCGCCAGGCCCTCGAAGGCGCCGACTGCGTGTTCTTCGACGGCACGTTCTGGTCGAGCGACGAGCTTCGCGCCCTCGGCCTCGGCGAAAAGCGCGCCGAGGACATGGCCCACCTCCCCGTCGGCGGTCCCTCCGGCAGCGCCAGGCAGCTGGCGAAGCTCGGGGCCCTGAGGAAGATCTACATCCATCTCAACAACACGAACCCGCTGCTGCGCGACGACTCTCCCGAGCGCGCGACCGTCACAACGGCCGGCTGGGAGATCGCCTACG
>Ga0137396_10001755_pt1 | contig 11629 bp, 9 predicted proteins | sample czc16metaG_FD_108284 | JGI IMG/M metagenome (GOLD analysis project Ga0137396, IMG submission 108284) | Vadose zone soil microbial communities from Angelo Coast Range Reserve, California, USA - czcobulk3.16 metaG | ecosystem: Environmental > Terrestrial > Soil > Vadose zone | place: USA...
ACGAAAGGATTGGGCGCGGGCGCCAACCCCGAGGTCGGCCGCAAAGCTGCGCTCGAGGATACGGAGAAAATTATCGAGGCGCTCGAAGGCTCGGACATGATTTTCATCACCGCGGGCCTCGGCGGGGGCACCGGCAGCGGAGCTGCGCCGGTAGTGGCCTCGCTCGCGAGTGAACTCGGCGCGCTGAGTGTTGCCGTGGTCACCAAGCCGTTTGCGTTTGAAGGCAAGCGCCGCATGCTGCAAGCGGAGCAGGCGCTGCAAGAGCTCATCAGCGCGGTCGACACCGTCATCGTGATTCCCAATGAACGCTTGATGGAAACTGTCGAGCGCGGCACCAGCTTCTTCGACGCCTTCCGCATTGCCGACGACATACTGCGCCAGGCGGTGCAGGGCATCTCCGACATCATCACCGTGCCCGGCATCATCAATCGCGACTTCGCCGACGTTAAGGCCATCATGCACGGCCAGGGCTACGCAGTGATGGGTACCGCGGTCGCTACTGGCACCAACCGCGCCGTCGACGCCGCGAATCGCGCCATCGCCAGTCCGCTGCTCGAGGACAATACCATCCAGGGGGCGCAAGGCATCCTCATCAACATTTCCGGCAGCTCCAGCCTCACTCTGCACGAAGTTCACGATGCATCCTCGGTCATCCAGAAGGCCGCGCACGAAAACGCCAACATCATTTTCGGCGCCGTGCAGGACGACCAGATGAAAGACACTGTGAAGATCACGGTCATCGCCGCGGGCTTCAAGGAAGCCAACAAGAAACAAACGCAGCAAAGGCCATCCTTCATGCCCAAAACCTGGAAGGCTGGCCGCGAACTTCCCGAGCCGCTGCTACAGGCGCAGGCCAACGTCGTCCACCAGGTCCAGGAAAATGTCCGCGAAGTCGGCCGCGAAGTTCCCGCGGACGACCTCGACGTGCCGACGTTTCTCCGCCGCCATGCCCAAAAGGCGTAAGAAATTTCACGTCGTGTTCTCGAGGGCGTGGTATTCCACCACGCCCTTCATTTTTCCTGCGAATATACAAGAAGATGCGGGCTCGGCAAGGAGCAGATAAAGCAGCAGGCTCGGCGTCGACCAAGGGCGCGAGCTTAGTGGCGGAGAACGTCGAACCGCGCGATGGCGAACCCTGTGGCTGCGCCGATGAAAACGTCGGAAGGGAAGTGCGCGCCGGTGGTTACGCGCGAAAAGCTGATGGCCGTAGCCAGCGCATAAGCAACATAGGGAACCCACTTGTGTTGCTTATACCGTTGCGCAAACACAGTCGCCACGGAAAAACTCATCATCGCGTGAGCGGAAGGGAAGCTGCTGCCGTTGCCGAAAAAGGAATTGCGTGTGGCGAAGAAGGTGTCATTGTACGCGCCATTCAGCGGGAACTCCGATGGCCGCGCGCGCCGCGTTATAGCTTTCCAAACGATCATTACCACGGCGTCATCCGCGACCGCTTCGTCAGCCAGCAAACCCGTGCCCTGCCCGTAGGAATCGTGACGCAACAGACTCACCGCGTAGAAGCCCACTGGCACCACGGCGATTAGCCCGCCGCTCACGGAGCTCTTCAACACTTTGTTATATTCGCTGAAAATATCGGTCTGCCGCACCTTGCGCTCGAGCGGCGGATCTTCCTTGAGGAACGCTGCCGTGCCGCCCACGATAATCGCCGTGGGCAGCCAGTGCTTTCCTTCCGCGAGCTTCACCGGAAAAAGCCACATCTCCTTTTCATCGTGCAAAAACCTGGCCGGCATCTTGCGCCAGGAAACTTCCAGATCGGAAGGGTCCGGCGTGGCATGTGTGCTCGAGGTCGAAGCCGAAGTGTTATTTGAAGATTGCGTCCGCGCTGGTTCTGGCGAGATTCCTTGCGCGCGGCTCGCGACCGGGGACAACGTGGAAAAAAGTATTGAAGCAGCCGCAATGAAGTGTACACGGCCTAAGGAATGAATCATCGGTGGACAATTCCCCCTGAACCAAGCAGGCCGGGCTGGGAGATCTGCGCGGGTGTTTCTATCAATATTATGACACGAACGCACAAAACGTTCGCCGCCACAAACTTAAGGCGCGGTGACATTCAATGGACGTTGGTTAAGCCAGACGTCAACCAATTCCAGTACATGCCCAAGACCGCCGCGCCGTTCCAAGCCCACATGAACGCGCGCATTTGCTCCGGTGTGTACGCACGTTCCTTCCACAGCACGCTGGAGTCCAAAGCGAACCACAAGAGGCCCGCGCCTAAGAATCCACTAATAATCGCATCGTGGAAAAACCAATAGACCATGGCCGTTTCGATGCTCAGGAAGGCGGCAATCAGGAGTTTCGCGCGGATCGCGCCGATTTGTGTGGCGGTTGTTCGTCGCCCGCTCCGCCGGTCAGGCACGATGTCCATCACTTCGCCAAAGACGTGCGAATGCATCGCGAACATAGCCCCAAAGACAAAAGTCGGCCAGGGAAGCTGCGGCACACGATTCAGCCAACTGCTCAGCACAAATACGAGCAGATAGCTCGCCTGGATCAGCACATCAAAGGGAGGGCGCCCCTTCCATCCCGCGCGAGGAAAATTGTAGAGAGCGACTGCAGCAGCCAACGCCGCATACCAGAACAAGATTTTCGTCCCGATTAGGAACAGGAATAACGCCAAGAACGGCAGTTGCGCGGCCGCAATCTTCCACCGCAGCGCAGCTAATTGCTCCTTCGCGCCCAAAGATCCGAAAAGGAACGTGCCCTTCCGCGGATTGTAAACATCTGCTTCCGCGTCCACGATATCGTTCACGCCGTAAAGCACAAGCCCCAGCGGAACCAGCACGTAGAAAAGGCCTACCCAAAAAACCCAGGAGCGGAGAAAAGCGCGATGGCCCAGCGGCATTAAATAAAACAACGCCGTGGTGGTCCACAGACCGGGGCGCGACACCTGCGTGAGAAATACCAGTTCTGACCAGATCGTTCGTTTGGTCAAAGCCGCCACTGGCGCCTGAATCGTTGCCGTTTCCATTGCTCCTACAGAAGACTACACAATCTCGTTCCCGGCATTTGCTTCCTTGCTCTCCGTCTCGTACTTGGCAAGAGCATCCCATGCTAAGCCGAGCTTGCCGCTCGATGCTTGTCACAGCCATTTCTTGTTGATAGGCTTGCGCTCCATACTCCGGGTCGCGGTCGGATTCTTGCTTTGCTCTGCGCCAGGCCGGAAGCGCAAAGGAGACCATCCCATGAAAAACGTTTCCAAGCTCGCAATGTGGCTGCTGGTCTTCGCGACCGCCGCGTTGGCCGGCTGCGAGGAGTCTTATCACGAAAAAGAAGAGCGCTATGTGCTCATCGCCGCGAATATCAACTTGCCCTACTGGCAGGAAGCCGATGCCGGCCTGCGTGATGTCACCAAGGAAATGGGTCTCGGCGTCAAAGGCGAAATGGATGGCCCAGCCTCGTATGACCCGAAGGCAGAAGTCGGCGCTTTCCAAAAGGCTGTCTCCTCGCATCCCGCCGGAATCCTCGTCTCCGTGGCGAGTCCAGAAATGTTTCAGGCGCCTATCGCCGCCGCCATCGCCAGCGGCATTCCTGTCATCTGCCTCGACTCCGACGCACCCGATTCCAAGCGCGTCATGTTCATCGGCACGGATAATTTCCGTGCTGGACAGGAAAGCGCCAAGCGCATCGCCGATATCCTGAAAGGTCACGGCGACATTCTGCTCGTCACCATTCCCGGCCAGCTCAATTTGGAGGAGCGCGTGCGCGGCGCGAATGAAGCCTTGAAGAAGTATCCCGGAATAAAAATCGTGCAGACCATCGACGACAAAGGCAATTCAAATAATGCATTCGACGGCGTCAACGCCATCCTCTCCGCGAAGAAGCAAAAGGTCGACGGCATTCTTTGTCTGGAGGCTTCCGGCGGAGCCGGTGCCGCGAGCGCACTGCACCGCGTGGACATGACTGGGAAGATCGCCATCGTCTCGTTCGACAAGGATCCCGAGACGTTGGACTGGATCGATCGCGGAGGCATTAACGCCACCGTCGTGCAAAAGCCCTATGTGATGGCGTACTACGGCGTGAAATTCCTGGACGACCTGCACCACAATGCCGTGCACGATTTCAAGGACTGGCGCACCGCTCCCGCGCCTCCGCTGCCCGCCTGGGTCGACACTGGCACGGCGATCATCGACAAGAACAACCTCGCGGCCTTCCGCGAAGCGCTCGCTGCGCACCCGAAACCGCTCTGAAGAATTTGTGCGCCGCAGGTTGTGTAGGGGGGCGCTTCAGTTTGCCCTGAGGTTCGAACGGCGCGTCCCAGCCGGTTTTAGCCGGCCCCGTATGCCCCGCATTAAACCAAGCCAAGCGAAGCAAACGCCGTAATCGAAGCGCAGCCTAGGGCCACGCCCAGCACAATGCCTGCAAGCACGTCGCTGAGGAAGTGCATGCCCAGCACGATGCGCGACACCGCGATGCTGAACGCCACGAAAAACAGTGTACCCTCCAGCGAAGGATAGAAATAACTGACCACCAGCGCGATCGAAAACGCCGTCATAGTGTGCCCGGAGGGAAACGAAAATCTGTCAGGGGGCAAGACTCTCGACCAGCAGTGCGGCTCCAACTGGCAGGGCCGCGACCTCTGGCTCAGCTCCTTGAGCAGCTTGAACACCAAGATTCCGAAAATGGCCGCCGCGCCCGCCGCGCCGATCGCCGCGAATTTTTGCGGCCCGCCGTAGACCAGCAGCATCGCACCCAGCCCGCACCACAGCCAGCCATCACCCATGCGCGTCGCGGCGATCATCCAGTAACGAAACCATCGCGGCGCGCGCCACCGGTTCATCCGCCGCATGAGGCGGTGGTCGCGCTGTTCGATGAATCCCCAGACGGTCCGCGTGACGGTCATCGCGTCACCCCATTACTTCGATTCGTCCGCACTCCAAGGCGTCAACCCGCCAAATTGCTCTCCAGGCCCCTATCCAGCTGCCAGAGCAAGCGTGACTGCTTCTCTTCGCTGTCCAGCTTGGCTGACCACTTTCGGCAAAAGCGGATTTCGTTCAGCCAGTGCGCCGCTGTGAACGCCGGAACAAACGCGGCCAGCGGCATCAGCGGCAGCGTCCATGGCTGATCGCGCAGCGGCGCCAGCACGATGCGGTACACGTCCGCGGTCAGCTTCGCGTAGGTCCCATGGGCGCCACAAATCACTCCGCGGCCGGCGCGCAATCCCGCAAGAAATTCCTCCGCCGTTCGCGCCCCCGCAACCTCCGTATAGGTGCGCCCTACTCCAGCAATTGTGTGCGAGTCGCTGCCGGCGATTCCCACTTTTCCCAGCCGCTTCGCTAACTTTTCCGCACCGGCATTCGCACGTGCCCACATCTGTCCGTTGCGGACCTCAAACGCCGGCACATACGAAGCGAACCAGCGGAAATCTTCTTCGTCGCGGCTGCCCGTCAACCCCGAAAAAACGTGGTTAACGCTGAAGAAGAGTTTTCGCTCGGTCAGATACATCAACAGCGCTATAAAATCGTTGCGCCGCCGCTGTATCTCCGCGTGATCGCGCTCGCCAATTCCGTAAACCCCCAGATGCATTAGCGTGCCGCTGGGCATCGTCACGGTCACTTCTTCGCTCAGGAAAAAATCAGGATAGCTGCGCAACGCCTCCACCGCATCGATGGAGTCGTGGTCGGTTATGGTTACAATGGACATCCCGAGGTGCTTGAGCCGCTCATACACCTCCGTCGGGTCGTTGTACGACTCGCGGCAGATGCGGTTCAAACCTGGGGCGTCGAACATTCCCGAAGCAACCGAGTGAACATGAAGGTCGCATCGCATGGTTTCATTTTGAGGCGGCGATATGAACAGTCTGTGAAGAGGCCGCGAATTCTACGTAAATGTGTCTATGGAACTCATTGAGCATATGAGACTTCCAGCGTTATCCACATGGCATGCTGTGTGCTCTTCCCGGCGAAACTCAGGCGCATGACACAATGCCCGCCATGAAGAAAATACACGTCGTCTTCCATGACGGTGGCGGCGGCCACCGCAATGCCGCCGTTGCTCTGCAGACTATTGCCGCCCAGCAGCAGCGCCCCTGGCAGGTCGAGCTCGTTCAGTTTCAGGAGCTCACCGATCAGCTTGACGTCCTCCGCAAGCTCACCGGCATTCGCATTCAAGAGCAATACAACCTACTGCTGCAAAATGGCTGGACACTCGGCAGCGTGTATCTCCTGCGCCTCCTGCAAGCGACCATCCGCGCCTTCCATCGCCAGCTCGTGCGCCTGCTCGAAAAGTTCTGGCGTGAGAAGCCGGCCGACCTGCTGGTCTCCGTCATTCCTCATTTCAATCGCGAACTCTGTCAGAGCTGGAGCAAGGTCTATCCGGGCCGCCCGTTCGTCACGCTTATCACCGACCTTGCCGATTTTCCGCCGCGCTTTTGGATTGAGCCGATGAAAGAGCAATACGTCATCGCCGGCACGGAGCGCGCCGCCGAGCAAGCTAGCGCCCTCGGCCACGACGCCGCACACATCTTCCGCACCTCTGGCATGATCCTGCGCCCCGACTTTTACACGCCGGACAATTCCGATCCCCTCGCGCTGCGCAAGGAGCTAGGCCTGCGCCCCGATCTCGCCACTGCGATCGTCCTGTTCGGAGGCCACGGCTCCAAAGTGATGTACGACATCACCCGCCGCCTCGACGCCGCGCAACTCCCTCTGCAGCTCATTCTGATTTGCGGCCGCAACGAAGAACTCGCCGCAAAATTCAACGCCCAGGCATGGCGCATACCCATCAAAGTGATTGGCTTCACAAAGGAGATCCACAAATTGATGCGCGCCGCCGACTTCCTCATCGGTAAGCCCGGACCGGGCAGCATCGCCGAAGCCATGGTGCGCAAGCTGCCCGTGCTCATCGAATGCAACGCTTGGACGCTCCCGCAGGAGCGCTACAACGCCGAGTGGGTCGCGGAAAAACGCGTCGGCATAGTGCTGGGCAGCTTTCGCCAAGTGGTCAGCGGGGTCCAGCGCATGCTCGAGCCTGCCGCCTTAGCCGAGTTCCGCAAGAACGTCGCCGCCCTCGAAAATCGCGCCATCTTCGAAATCCCGGAAATCCTCGACAAGCTCCTGCGTGAATCCGCGGCCTCGTAAGCTTCCTAGTTAAGCGCTCAAAGCTTGGAATCCGGTCGCTAAGACTGGATTTTATGGAACTCGGATCTACAGCCGGGCGTGCTCGGCGCGACCTCGGTGCCGCAAGCGCGGCCCTGCCCCCGGATTGTAGCCTCTATAATGATTTCTCGACTTCGTGCAAGATGTCGCCCACCAGCGCGACGCGTATTTTGGCAGTTCGCACATCTTCACGCAGCTTCCCAGGCTCTTCGCTCGCGAACAATGGCAGTAGCAGCCTCCGGCTTGCGTCGATCGCACCCGGCCTGGAGTGTCTGCCAACAAGCCCCAGGACGCCGCCAAAAGTGCAGTCCCCAGCAGCAGCATTCTCCACAGTAGCGTCTTCCGCGAAGCGTGGGGTGTGCGAAACCCGTGCATTCCCGGATTCTCTTGCGGTTGGGGGAAAAAACCGATAGCGCCGGACGGCTGAAAATCTTGTTACCGTGGTCCTGGAACTAGCTCCGGCGAGCGCTTCACCCCAAACAGTTGCTGACACCTAGATGCCACGTCGGAACTTCGTCACGTTCCCAAATGCTGCGCGTAGTTCCAAAGTGAATTTGGGGACCGATTTGGAGCGCTTGCCGCAAACTCGTGTCACGGTAAGTGACACATAAAAGCACACTTATCTAAATTAACTGTGAGGGTCACGTTGGCGCAGTTCGTGCATTATCCCCTACCGTTGGCGCGTTTCCGATGACGAGCCAAGAAGGGTAACGAGCGAGGGGGAAGGGGCTTGCTCGCTGCTTTTTGAGGTTCGTTCCCACCTGCCTCTGAGAGGGAAGCTAGGATGGATGACCCCACGCGTCGGTGTGAAAACGACACCGACCATGGAGACGCGCTACTCGGGGCTCTTGTTCCCAAGCAAGGGCCCCACTTTTTTGCCCACCCTTTCTTAAACAGGTGGGACCGCCATTTCTGCCTGTCTTAGTTAATCCGAGTCTCTCTGGAAACTCACCGCGCTAGTTGACCTTCTTCGTTACCGCAATATTCAAATGCCGCAGCACGTGTTCCACTTCCGTATCCCGCAAGCGTGAGGCGTCGTACTCGAACGACAAATGATTCTTGTCGTCGATCCGGAAACGCCGCAAACCATAGGTATTGGCAAACGTTCCCAGCGCGCGGAGTTGTTCTTCCGCCAGCGGCTTCTGCAATTCATAAGTTGCTTCCACGAGTGTCATGCGCGCATGGTAGCACAGACTCCCGCCTGTGCTCGCGTCAGTCACGCCGCGAAGCACGCTTAACACAACGATGTCCAGCGTAGCTTGTTCCGTCTTCTCTTGCCTTAATAGGGGTGGGGGGTATAAACTGAACGTCGGGAGAATAAGAATGCCAGCGACCAGTCAACGGCGCCATCGAGCAAACGCCGCTTGCGCCTGCGAAACTAGCGCGCGCAAAGCGGTGGCTGTCGATCCGGAAATCAAAGTGGCCAATCGCCACCGGCTTCGCCGCATCGAAGGGCAAATCCGCGGCCTGCAAAAAATGGTCGAAGACGACCGCTACTGCCCGGACATCATCACGCAAATCGCCAGCGTGCAGGAAGCATTGCGCGGCGTCGCGCGCAACCTTATGCGCAATCACCTGCACCATTGCGCCGCGAAAGCTTTGCGCAGCGGCAAGAAGCGAGAATCCCAGGCGATGTATGACGAGCTGCTCGAATTGATTTACGCGCATTTGCGCTGAACAAGAAAGCGAAGTAATGACGCAAAGAAATAGTCAAATAAAGACGCGAGGAGAAGAATGGAACGCGATCCAGTTTGCGGCATGAACGTTGATCCCGATAAAGCCACGGCGAGAGTTGACCACGCCGGGAAAACCTACTATTTCTGCGCGCTGGGCTGCGCGACGCGCTTCCACCAAGCGCCCGAAAAATATTTGCAACCTGCAAAGACGCAAACTGCTCCATCCGGCTTGGTGAATCTGCACAGCATCTCGCGATCCGCGGCGACAACCGCAGCGTCTGCCACCGAAGGCACGAAATCACCAACACACGAAGCTTCCGTTGGGCCGCCTGTCAGAGAAGTGGAGCACAAGCCAACCTCTGAAAAGCCCTCCGCCCACGGAAAACATGGGCGCTACACCTGCCCGATGCATCCGGAAATCGTGCAAATCGGCCCCGGCACTTGCCCTATCTGCGGCATGGCGCTCGAACCCATGGATGTGTTCGCAGAAGTGGAAGCTGACCCGGAATACGACTCCATGCGTTTGCGCTTCTGGGCCAGCGCCGTGCTTTCCGCCCCGCTGCTGGTGCTTGCGATGTTCGGTGAGCCGCTCGGCCTGCACGTGGCACCCACCATTCTTCACTGGATCGAGCTCACGCTCGCTACTCCGGTTGTGCTCTGGGGTGGTTGGCCGTTCCTTCAACGATTCTGGGCTTCGCTCGTCAATCGCTCTCCCAACATGTTCACCCTGATCGGCCTGGGCACCGGCGCGGCGTATCTAGACAGCGTAATCGCTACCGTCTTCCCGCAAGTCTTTCCCGCGTCATTCCGCGACATGCACGGAGGCGCGCCCGTTTATTTCGAGGCCGCGGCCGTGATTACGACCCTGGTGCTGCTCGGCCAGGTGCTGGAGCTGCGGGCGCGCCAGCGCACTTCCGGAGCAATTCGCGCGTTGCTAGATCTTGCTCCGCAGCAAGCGCACCGCATCGCTGGCGAGGGCTCCGAAAAAGACATTTCCCTCATCGATGTACAACCCGGCGATCGCCTGCGCGTCCGTCCCGGCGAGCGCATTCCGGTGGACGGCGTGATTCTTGAAGGCGCAAGTGCAGTCGATGAATCGATGGTAACTGGCGAGCCCATGCCGGTGGACAAATCCGTCGGCGAGAAAGTCATCGGCGGCACGCTGAACGCCAGCGGCAGCTTCGTCATGAAAGCCGAACGCGTCGGGAGCGAAACCATGTTGGCGCAAATCGTGAAGCTCGTCAGCGAAGCGCAACGCAGCCGCGCTCCGATGCAGCGCCTGGCAGACAGAGTTGCCGCCTACTTCGTGCCCGCCGTTATCGCCACCGCCGTTCTCGCCTTTCTCGGGTGGATGCTCTTCGGCCCGGAGCCGCGCTTTGCGCACGCGCTGGTCGCTGCCGTCTCCGTTCTCATCATCGCTTGCCCATGTGCCCTGGGCCTCGCTACCCCGATGTCCATCATGGTGGCCGTAGGCCGCGGCGCGCACGCCGGCGTGCTCGTTCGTAACGCCGAGGCTCTCGAGACGCTCGCCAAAGTGGACACGCTCATCGTCGACAAGACCGGCACACTCACCGAAGGCAAGGCTCGCGTCACGCGCATCAATGTGTTTGCGGGAAACAACTTCACCGACGATTCGCTGCTTTCCATCGCCGCGAGCCTTGAGCGCTTGAGCGAGCACCCTCTGGCCCGCGCCATTGTGTTCGCTGCGGAGGAAAAGCGTCTGCCGCTTGCCACCCCAAGTGAGTTTCGCTCCATTTCCGGACGCGGCGTGGAGGGTTTCGTCTCTGGCAAACGAGTTGTCGCAGGAACGGTGAACTTTTTGCGCGAGCAAGGAGTTGAGATTTCCGGAGATCAACAAGCAGCGGACCCGCAGCAGGATTCTTCCGCTGTGACGCCCCTGTACGTGGCGGTGGACGGCCGCACGGTAGGTGTCATCTTCTTATCAGATCGAATCAAACCCTCCACGCCAGAAGCGATTCGCGCGTTGCGTGCCGAAGGAATTCGCTTGGTTATGCTCACCGGCGACCGCCGAGCTGTGGCCGCCAGGGTCGCGAGCGAACTCGCTATCGAAGAGGTCGAAGCCGAAATCCGGCCGCAGCAGAAGGCCGAAATCGTAAAACGCCTGCGCGATCAGGGCCGCGTGGTGGCGATGGCCGGCGACGGCATCAACGATGCTCCCGCGCTTGCTGCCTCCGATGTCGGCATCGCCATGGGAACCGGCACCGACGTAGCCATCGAGAGCGCCGGAATCACTCTATTGAAAGGCGACCTGCGCAGCATCGTGCGCGCCCGCCGACTCAGCCGCGCCACCATTCGCAACATCCGCCAAAATCTCGCCTTCGCTTTCCTCTACAACACGCTGGGTATCCCCATCGCCGCCGGCGTGTTCTATCCCTTCTTCGGCTGGCTGCTCAGCCCTATGCTCGCTAGCGCCGCCATGAGCTTCAGCTCCGTCTCCGTAATCGCCAACGCCCTCCGCCTCCGCAAAGCCGCGCTGTAAATTCCATGCGGATTTCTACGGATTGGAATCGCGCAGCGCTGCTGTTGGTTGTCGGAGCCCATGACGCTGGGGATTGGCGGCCTAAGCGCGATGAACCGCCGGCCCAGGTCAGTTCTCGGCGAGGAGGGCGTCGAAGTACGCGCGCATATCGGGAGAGTCCCATTCCTGGCGGCCGATGACTTTGCGGGTGATCTTGCCGTGGCGGTCGATGATGTAGGTTTCCGGGATCATGGAGGTGCCGTAGGAAAGGGCGATGGGGGAGGAATGTTCCTTGGTTCCGGGATCGCGATAGGTGGGGAAGGTAACGCCCTGGTCGATCAGGAATTTGGAGAAGGCGTAAG
>Ga0137396_10001756_pt1 | contig 11628 bp, 10 predicted proteins | sample czc16metaG_FD_108284 | JGI IMG/M metagenome (GOLD analysis project Ga0137396, IMG submission 108284) | Vadose zone soil microbial communities from Angelo Coast Range Reserve, California, USA - czcobulk3.16 metaG | ecosystem: Environmental > Terrestrial > Soil > Vadose zone | place: USA...
CGCCGGCTACGCGCCCGGAACGCGCGTGACCTTGACCGCGCAGGCCGACGTCGGGTCGAGCTTCGCGGGCTGGAGCGGCGGCGGCTGCTCGGGCACGGGCACCTGCGTCGTGGTGCTCAACGCCAACACCGTGGTCACCGCGACCTTCACCCAGCAGTTCTTCACGCTGACGGTCACCACGACGGGGCCGGGCAGCGTCGCCAGCAGCCCGTCGGGCATCAGCTGTGGATCGACGTGCGTCGCGGGATACCAGCCCGGCACGACGGTCACGCTGACCGCATCGGCCGGAGCTGGGGCGACGTTTTCCGGCTGGAGCGGCTCCTGTTCCGGTACGAGCCCGTTCTGCGCGGTGGCGATGACCGCCTTCAGATCCGTCACCGCGACGTTCACCACGACGTTCGGCGGCTCGTTCGTCGACGATCCACTGCTCGTGAACAGCACGCCGGTGAGGACCATTCACCTGACAGAGCTGAGGCTCGCGATCGACCGCGCGCGCGCCGGCCGCTCGCTGGCGCCGTTCGCGTGGACCGATCCCGTGATCGTTCCGGGCGCCACCACCGTCAAGGCGGTCCACGTCAGCCAGATGCGGACCGCCCTGACCCAGGCCTACCAGGCGGCAGGTCGGGCGGCGCCGAGCTTCTCCGACCCTTCCCTCTCGGTCGGGGCGACCCTCGTGCGCGCCGCCCACATCGCCGAGCTCCGCGCCGCCGTCCTCGCGCTTCCGTAGACGCCGCCCCGCTTCAACCGGCCATCAGAATCTCCAGGGGCGTCGCCTGAGGATCACCCTCGACCGTCGTGGCGATGCCACGCTCGGCCGTCCGCGCGGCAACGAAGGCTACGGCCGCCGCGACCACGTCGGGATCGCGCAGGATCCGCCGGTGCCCGAGCCCTTCGGTCATGAGCATCTCGCTCCTACGCCACGCGCGCGCGAGCGCCGCGCCGTGCTGCCAGGGAATCTCCGCGTCACCGCGGTCGTGGATCACCAGGACCGGCGGCGTCAACGAGGGTGCGAGCTCGATCGCGTCGAAGACCGACCAGGGCCGGCCCACGCGCGCTTCGATCCGTCGGTGCATGCGCTCTCTCACGTCACGGGAGAACCCGAACGTCTCGCTGAAGCGGAGCGCCGGGGTCACGAGATCAGCGGCCGGCCCGACCAGGACGACGGCGCCCGTGTCGAGGCCTTCCCAGAGAGCGCGCACCGCGGCCGTGGCTCCGCCCGAGTGCGCGACGAGCGCGGCAAGCGGCCCACGCGAGTCGGCGACGGCGCGGATCGCGCCCGTGATCTCCGGCATCGTGACCGTACCCGCGGCCGAGGCTCCGTGGCCGGGCGCGTCGAACGTCACCACCGAAAAGCCTCGGGCGACGAGTGGACCGACGAGGGCGCCGAGCTGGGCGCCGCGGCCGCCCCAGCCGTGGACCAGGAGCACGCTGGGCCCGGTGCCCCACACCCACGTCTCGATGCGACGCCCGCCGAGCTGCATCGGACGCGCCCGCGCGGACGCGAGAAGATCGACCTCCACCGCCGGCCGTCGCACGCGTGGCGGCGTCATGAAGAGCCGGACCGCGCGGCGCGCCGCGAGCGCCGGGGCGACGGCCGAGAGCAAGCGGTGGCCCGCTCTCGCGAGCGGCAGCGGACGCGGGCTTCGAGTAGATCGAACGATCGTGCTTTTCTCCATCGCGAGGTATTCGACGTCGGTCACGTGATTCTCCTTTCGGGTTAGCGGCGCCGACCGCTCGAGGCGGCGGCGGAGGGATGCGAGGTAGCGTACCCGGGCGCGCGGCACGCCCCCAGCAGCGTCTCGAACGCGCTGACGGCCCGCGCGTGGGCCTTGGGGTCGCGCATCAGACGCGATGCGTGCACGAAGGCGAGTCCGATCCCCTGGCAGTCGTGGGCGAGTTGCTCGCAGTCGAGGTCGGGGCGGAAGTGACCCTCGCGGACCGCGATGCGCGCAGCTCCGGCCAGAGTGTCCATCCAGTCGCGCAGATTCTGGACCACGAAATCTCGGACCGGGCCGGGTCGGTCGTCCAGCTCGAACGAGGCGGCCATGAACGGGCAGCCACCCGGCAAGCTCGGCGACTGCTCCCACGCGAGCCAGCGCTCGAAGAGCGCGCGTACGCGCGGCTCGCCGCGGGGGACCGTGAGCGCCGGCTTCACGACAGACTCGACCATGCGGGCGCCGGCCGACTTCAAGATCTCGAGCTGAAGAGCCTCCTTCGAGCGGAAGTGGGCAAAAAGGCCACTCTTGGACATCCGGAGGTCCTCGGCCAGCCGCCCGATCGTCAGCCCCTCGAAGCCGATGCGGGTCGCCAGGCCGAGCGCATGAGCCAGGATCGCCTCGCGCGTCTGCTCGCCCTTGGACACGACCCGGGCCTTCGCCCGGGTCCTGGTCGGCGTTGCCATAGCACCCAAAATAGTACGACCGTTCGGTCGTGTCAAGGCCCGGCCGCGGCCGTGCGAAGATAGGGCGCCGATGACCCGATACGTGCTGAAGCGGCTCGTCCTGCTGCCGGCGCTGCTCTTCCTCTTCTCGGTCACCGTGTTCGCGATCGTCCAGGCGCCGCCGGGCGACTTCCTCACGACCTACGTGGCGACGCTCGCGTCGTCGGGCAGCTCGATCAACGCCGAGCAGGTCGATGCGCTCCGGCGCGAGTACGGGCTCGACCGGCCGGTGTGGGTCCAGTACCTGAAATGGATGGAGAATCTGGCGAAGGGTAACCTCGGCCTCTCGCTCGAGTACCAGCGTCCGAACGCCGAGCTCATCGGCGAGCGCCTGGTGCTCACGATGGTCCTGGCGCTTCTGTCGTTCGTCTTCACCTGGATCGTCGCCATCCCGGCCGGCATCTACTCGGCGATGCATCCGCGCTCGGTCGTCGACTACCTGCTGACCGTCCTCAACTACGTCGGCGTGGCGACGCCGAACTTCATGCTGGCGCTCGTCCTCATGTGGGGCGCGTTCGCCTACTTCGGCATGTCGGTCACGGGGCTCTTCTCGCCGGATTTCGTCGAGGCGCCGTGGAGCCTCGCGCGCGTGCTCGATCTTCTCAAGCACGTCTGGCTTCCCGCGGTCGTCCTCGGCGTGGCCGGGACCGCGCGGCTCACGCGGGTGATGCGCGCCAACCTGCTCGACGAGCTGAACAAGCCGTATGTCACGACGGCGCGCGCGAAGGGGCTCTCGGAGTGGCGGCTCGTCGTGCGCTACCCGGCGAGGCTCGCGCTGAATCCGCTTGTGAGCACGATCGGATGGTATCTTCCCGCGCTCTTCTCCGGCAGCCTGATCGTCGCGACCGTGATGAATCTTCCCAACATCGGCCCTCTCCTGCTCCGGGCGCTGATCAACCAGGACATGTACCTTGCCGGAAGCATCCTCCTCATCTACTGCTTCCTCACGATCGTCGGCACACTGATCTCCGACATCCTCCTGGCCTGGCTCGATCCGCGGATCAGGCTCGAAGAGGGATGAGATGAGCGTGCTCGCTCCCGCGGTGCCGGTGACGGCCGAAGACCGCGTCTCGGTCGCCTCGAACTGGCAGCTCGTCTGGTGGCGGTTTCGCAAGCATCGTCTGGCGCTCGTGAGCGCCCTCGTCCTGCTCGTCCTCTACGTCACCGTGCTGTGCCCCGATTTCTTCAGCACCCAGGACCCCGAGGCGACGGAAGCGCGGCTGGCGTTCATCCCGATCCAGCGCCTCCACGTCTTCGACGGATTGCGCCCGAGCCCGTGGGTTCCGGACGTCGCGGGAAAGCGGAACCCGACGACCTTGCGCATGGAGTGGCGAGTCGACGAGAGCCGCAAGATTCCAGTCCGGTTCTTCGTCACGGGCTACCCGTATCGCCTCCTCGGCGTCGTCTCCACCCGCATCCATCTCCTCGGCGCCTCCGCCGACGGCCGCGAGCGGCTCCATCTTCTGGGTACCGATCGCCTGGGGCGCGATCAGTGGTCCCGGCTGGTCCACGGCACCCGGACGTCGATGACGATCGGCCTCACCGCCGTCACCTTCTCCGTCATCCTGGGCGTGCTGCTCGGTGGAATCTCCGGGTACTACGGCGGGCCCGCCGACGCCGTGATCCAGCGGCTGATCGAGCTGCTCCAATCGCTGCCGACGATCCCGATCTGGCTCGCCCTCACCGCGGCGCTGCCGCGTGACTGGTCGCCCCAGCAGGTCTTCTTCGCGATCACCGTGATCTTGTCGCTGGTCGGCTGGACGACGCTCGGGCGAGAAGTCCGCGGCCGCTTCCTGGCGCTCCGCGAGGAAGACTTCGTGCTGGCGGCCGAGCTGGCGGGGGCGAGCCAGCGCCGGATCATCGTGCGCCACATGGTGCCGACGTTTCTCTCGCACATCATCGCCACCAGCACGCTCGCGATCCCGGCGATGATCATCAACGAGACGTCTCTGTCCTTCCTCGGCCTCGGTATCCGGCCGCCCGCGATCAGCTGGGGCGTGCTCCTCCAGGAGGCGCAGAACATCCAGACCGTGGCGCTGGCGCCCTGGCTCCTCGTCCCGGGAGCCGTGGTCATCCTCTCGGTGCTGGCCTTCAACCTGGTGGGCGACGGGTTGCGAGACGCCGCCGACCCGTACAGCCAGTGACGACACCCGTCCTTCAGGTCAAGGATCTCCGCGTCCACTTCTTCCTCGACGAGGGGCTCGTGCGCGCGGTCGACGGCGTGAGCTTCGACGTGCATCCCGGTCAGGTCGTCGGGATCGTCGGCGAGAGCGGATGTGGCAAGAGCGTGACGATGAAGGCCATCCTCCAGATCGTCGAGCCGCCCGGCCGCATCGTCGGCGGCCAGATCCTGTTCCAGAAGGACTCGGCGCCGGCCGTCGATCTGACGCGGCTTTCGCCGAGGGGCGCCGAGCTGCGCGCGATCCGCGGCGCCGAGATCGCCTTGATCCCGCAGGAGCCGATGGCGGCGTTCAGCCCGGTCCACTCGGTCGGCGAGCAGGTCATCGAGGCGCTCCGGCTTCACGAGCGCCAGTGGCGCCCGAGCGGTCCGCGCCTGTCCCGGGGCGAGGCGCGCTCGATGACCGTCGACCTCTTCCGCAGCGTGGGCATCTCGATGCCGGACGAGCGCGTCGACGCCTACTCCTGGCAGCTCTCGGGCGGGCTGCGCCAGCGCGCGATGATCGCGATGGCGCTGTCGTGCCGGCCGCGGCTGCTGATCGCCGACGAGCCGACGACGGCCATCGACGTGACCACGCAGGCCCAGATCCTGAATCTGCTGCGCGACCTGCAGCGCCGGCACGGCACCGCGATCGTGTTCATCACCCACGACCTCGGCGTGATCGCGCAGATGGCCCGCTACGTGGTCGTGATGTACCTCGGGCGCGTGATGGAGCAGGGCTCGGTCGAGCAGATCTTCCACGCGCCGAAGCACCCGTACACGCGAGCGCTGTTGAAGTCGATCCCGAGCGTGAACGTGGCGCCCCGCACGCTCCTGCCGACCATTGCCGGATCGATCCCGCACCCCCTCGGGCGCCCGCGCGGCTGTCCCTTCCATCCGCGCTGCCCGGACGCCATCCACGGCCTCTGCGCCGAGCGGGTGCCGGCGCTGCGCCCGGTCGGGCCGACGCAGCTGGCGAGCTGCTTCCTGTACAACCGGGACGAGGCCGTCGAGCCGTGAGCGGGACGCCGTGGCTCCTCGAGGTCCGTCGCCTGCGAAAGTCCTTCGCGATCCGCCGCGGATGGAACCGCAAGGTCGTCGGCGTGGTGTCGGCGGTCGACGACGTGAGCTTCACGATCCGCGAGGGCGAGACGCTCGGGCTCGTGGGCGAATCGGGTTGCGGCAAGACGACGACCGCGCGCTGCATCCTCCGCGCGATCAAGCCGACGAGCGGCGAGGTCCTCTTCCGCACGGCGGACGGCCGGGTCGTCGACCTGGCGCCGCTCTCCCGCCGGGAGCTCCGCCCGCTCCGCCCGCAGATCCAGATGGTCTTCCAGGATCCCTTCGGCTCGCTGAATCCACGGATGACCATCTTCGACAACGTCGGCGAGCCGCTCCTCGTGAACGGGCTGCGCGACCGCCGGATGCGGCTCGATCGCGTCGCCGATCTGCTCGAGCTGACCGGCCTGCGCCCCGAGCACATGCACCGCTTCCCGCACGCGTTCTCGGGCGGCCAGCGCCAGCGCATCGGCATCGCGCGGGCGCTGGCGACCGAGCCTCGGCTCGTGGTCGCCGACGAGCCGGTGTCCGCGCTGGACGTCTCGGTGCAAGCGCAGGTGCTGAATCTCTTCCTCGAGCTCCGGACGCGTCTGCACCTGACCTTGCTCTTCGTGGCCCACGATCTGTCGGTGGTCAAGCACCTCAGCGATCGGGTCGCCGTGATGTACGTCGGCCAGCTCGTGGAGCTCGCCACCGCCGAGGCGATCTTCCGCCATCCGCGCCATCCCTACACCGCCGCGCTGATGCGGGCGATGCCCGTCCCCGACCCTCACGCGCCGAGCGGCGACGTCGCGCTGGCCGGCGAAGTCGCCAACCCCGCTGATCCGCCGCCGGGCTGCTACTTCCACCCGCGCTGTCCGTTCGTCACCGAGGTGTGCCGGACCGAGCGGCCGCCGCTTCGGGCCATCGACGCGGGGCACCTCGTGCGATGCCACCGGGCCGAGGAGCTGGCGCTGACCGGTGTCGGCGCCGAGCCCCCGCGCGCACCGGGGACGGCGTGGTAGATTCCCGGGATCACGACCGGAGGACGATATGCGCAAGCGCTTCCTCGCTCTCTCGACCCTGGCGATCGTGCTGGCCGCGGGGGGTGGCGCGGCTCGGGCCCAGTCCTTCTACGAAGGCAAGACCGTGCGTCTGGTGGTCGGCTTCGCCCCCGGCGGCGGCTTCGACACCTACGCGCGGGTGATCTCGCGCCACATGGGCCGCCACATCCCCGGCACTCCGACCATCGTCGTCGAGAACATGACCGGCGCCGGGAGCCTCATCGCCGCGAACCACCTGTACCGCGTCGCGAAGCCCGACGGTCTCACGATCGGACACTTCAACGGCGCGCTGTTCCTGGGGCAGGCGTTGGGTCAACCCGGGATCGAGTTCGACGCGAGGAAGTTCGAGCTCATCGGGGCTCCGATCAAGGAAGACGCGGTCTGCGCGCTGACCCGGGCGAGCGGCGTCACCTCGGTCGAGAAGTGGATGGCCTCCAAAACACCGGTCAAGCTCGGCGGCGTCGCGCCCGGCGGAACGCCCGACGCGAACGCGAGAATCTTGAAGGCGGCGCTCGGGCTTCCGATCCAGCTCGTCTCCGGCTACAAGGGAACGGCCGAGATCCGGCTGGCCGCCTCGTCCGGCGAGGTGGGCGGAGCGTGCTGGTCGTGGGAGTCGATGCGATCGACGTGGCGCAGCGCGCTCGACTCCGGTGAAGTCATCGCCGTTCTGCAGACGAGCACCAGGCCGTTTCCGGATCTGGCGGGAGTCCCGCTCGCCCTGAATCTCGCCAAGACCGACGAGGCGCGTCAGCTGATCAAGGTCGGCATCCAGAATGCCGCCGCCTTCGCTCGTCCCCTGGCACTGCCCCCGGGAACGCCGAAGAATCGCGTGCTGACCTTGAGGAAGGCCTTTCAGGACACGTTGAGGGATTCGGCCTTCCTGGCCGAGGCCGAGAAAGCCAAGCTCACGCTGGACCCGGCCACCGCCGGAGAGCTCGAGAAGATGGTGGCCGAGGCATTCGCGCTCGACGCCGCACTCCTGGCGAAGCTCAAGAACATCCTCTACAAGTAGCCGCGCGCGCCCCTCGCCGTCGACGTTCCGACGCTGAAGAACGCGCAGCTGAGCGCGAGCCCTCCGGCGGCCAGCGCGAAGGCGAGCACGTAGGTGCCCGTCGCGTCGTAGATGAAGCCCGCCGTGGTGGGCCCGAGAGCCGCCCCGAAGCGCCACCCGAGGCTCAGGACACCCATGACCGCGCCGATCGCCCGCACGCCGAAGGTCTCGACCGCGCCCTTCACGACCGTGGTGTCGCTGCCCGCGGCCGACAGGCCGAACCCGAACAGCAGGAGGTTGAGGACCGACAGCGAGGGTCCGGCCACGATCGCGAGGAGGGAGGTGATCTGGATGGTGAGGCAGAACCAGAACATCGGCTTCGTGCCCATGCGGTCGGACGCGATTCCAACGAGAATCCGGCCCACGATCGTGCCGGTGCCCAGGATGGTCAGCGCCAGAGCCGCACGCTCCAGCGTGACCCCCTGATCCTTCACGAACGACACCAGATGAATCGACATCATCATCTGGTTGAACCCGAGGAGCATCCACGCCGTCACCAGAAGCCACAGGCGACGATCCTTGAGCGCCTCGCCGAGCGTCACGCCCGCCGATGCCTCCGATCGATCGTGCGAGTCGGAGCGCGCCGGCTCCGGCGGGAACCGTGTGAGCAAGCTCCCGGGGATGGCGAGGACCCAGACGAGCGCGCCGAGGACGAGATACGTCGTCCGCCATCCGAAGCGCTCGATCAAGAACGCCGACAAGCGTGGGCCGGTCACGAAGGCCAGGTTGAGCCCCGCCAGCAAGATGCCCAGCGCCAGGCCGCGTCGCTCCACGAACCAGCGCGACACGGTGGTGGTCGGCACCAGATAGACCGAGGACATCGCGACCCCTTGCAGCACGCCGAGGACGAGATAGAGGTGCCAGAGCGCGTCGATCCGCGACGCGAGCGCGAAGAGAGCGCCGGCCAGGACCGCGCTCGTCGTGAGGATGAGCCGCGGACCCCAGCGATCGCTGGCGGCGCCGATCACGAAGGCGATGAGGCCGCCGATGATCAGGTTCAGCGACGGCGCGACCGAGATGGCGCCCCGGCTCCAGCCGAACTCGTTCGCCAGGACCGGAAGGAACACGCCGAACCCGGCGTGCGAGTTCCAGACGCCGAACATGACGAGCGAGCACGCGCCTACCACCACCCAGCCCTGCCGGCGGCGGACGTCGGACATGTGGTCGCGATGATAAACCGCGCGGCGTCACGAAACCTACCAACGGCAGAAGATCGACCAGCGCGTCCTCGTTCACGCGGGCGGTTCCGGAAAAACGCTCTCGAAGGTTTTCACGTGCTTGGCGCTCGACGCGCCGTGGCACTTCCGTTGCTTCTCCCAATTGGCCAGTGACTCCTGCTACCCGTCCCGAGATCGACTCGCCCCGACTGGTGGCGCTCAACGGCGGCGTTACGTTGGCCATCGGCAACGGCGCGGCGCGCCGTCAGGCGATCGCGCTCCGGCTCGGCGACCTGCTCGTCGCCGAGGGGCTCGTCACGCAGGCCGAGGTGCAGAAGGCACTGCGCGTGCAGAGCCAGTCCAAGACGTACATGCTACTCGGCGAGATCCTCGTCGCCCAGAAGGTCATCACCCGCAGCCAGCTCCTGTCGGTCCTCGATCGCCACCGGCGCCGTTCGAGGCTCGGTGAGCTCCTGGTGAAGTCGAAGGCGATCACGTCAAACCAGCTCGAGACCGCACTCGCTGAGCAGCGGCGCTGGAAGCAGACGCTCGGCGAGGTGGTCGTCCGGCTGAAGTACGTGACCGAGGAGCAGATGCGCCGGGCGTTGTGCCAGCAACTCCACATCAACTACTTCGATCTCGACACGATCGTGCTCGACCAGACGCTGCGGACGCTCATCAATCCGCGATTCGCCAAGAAGCGCCTGGTCGTCCCGATCGCGCGTGTCGGCCAAACCCTGGTCGTGGCGATGGACGATCCGACACGCACCTCGATCATCGACGACCTCAAGGCGAGCACGGGGCTCGACATCGAGGTGATCACGTCCACGACGGCCGCCCTCCGCCGGGCGCTCGGGCAGATGTATCCCACGCTCGTGTCGTCGAGCGCCGCCGAGCCGGCGCCCTCCGTCGTCCACCACCAGCTTCCGGCGATCGTCGGCGAGCCGAACATCCTGAGCTTCGAGGAGATCGACCGGCTCTCGGACGACAAGCTCACGTATCTCGACGTCCAGCACGTATCCGAGGGCACCGCCAGCATGGTGCGCCGGCTCCTGGCCATGGCCGTCGAGTGGGGCGCCTCCGACATCCATCTCGAAGCCGTGGATCACGGGATCCAGACGCGCTTCCGGATCGACGGAGTTCTGCAAGAACTCGACCTCGACGACCTCGGCGAGATGATGAATCAGAATCGAGGCAAGCTGCTGTCGCGGCTCAAGATCCTGAGTAAGCTCGACATCGCCGAGCGGCGACGACCTCAGGACGGCAGTTTCCGCGCGCGCCTCTCCCGCGACGGGCAGACGACCACCGTCGACTTCCGGATCTCGATCATCCCCGGCTACTACGGCGAGAGCGCCGTGATCCGCATCCTCGACCCCCGCGGGCTCCCGCAATCGGTGGAGGCGCTCGGGCTGCGCACGCCCGTCGCGCTCCGGCTGCGCCAGCTCCTCCGATCGTCCACCGGGATCATCCTGGTCGCCGGCCCCACCGGTTCGGGCAAGAGCACCACGCTCTTCGGCGCGCTCAAGAGCGTCTACCAGCCGGGCATCAAGGTCCTCACCGCCGAGAACCCGATCGAGTACGTCTGCGACAACTTCCGCCAGCACGAGGTCGACGAGCGGCTCGGGAACACCTTCGCCAAGTTCCTGCGCTCGTTCCTTCGCCACGATCCGGACGTGATCATGGTCGGCGAGATCCGGGACGGCGAGACCGCGAGCCTGGCGTTCCGGGCGGCCCAGACCGGCCACCTCGTGCTCAGCACGCTTCACGCGAACGACGCGATCAGCGCGCTGCCGCGGCTCCTCGACCTCGGCGTCGACGCCAACCTGATCGCGTCCTCGCTGCTGGGCGTGCTCTCCCAGCGTCTGGCGCGCGAGGTCTGCCCCGAATGCCGGGAACCCTACGCGCCGCCCTGGCAGCTCCTGGAAGAAACGCTCGGGACCCCGACGGTCGACTTCGAATGGTTCCGGGGCGCCGGGTGCGTGGCCTGCAACTACACGGGCTACCACGGGCGCCTGCTCCTCTCGGAGCTGTGGACCCCGAACGATGCGGACGTCGTGCTGATCAACAAGGGAGCGCCCTTCGAGGAGATCCGGGAGAGCGCGCGGAACACGACCCTGTCGATGGCGGACGACGTCAGCGAGAAGCTAGCCCAGGGCCGGACCAATCTCGAGGAGCTCATCCGGGCCCTTCCCCACTCGGCCCTTCGGCAGCTCAACCTCAAGTCGAGCTAGGCGCGCGCCGGCAGCGCGCGGCGAATCTCCTCGACGGTCGACGCGTAGCCCGCCCGAAGCACCGCCGCATCCGACGAGTAGTTGATGATCGTCGCGCCGAGACCGATCATCTGCCGTACACCCTCCGCGCTGTCGGTCAGCATCGCCACCGCCTTGCCGTTCTTCCGCGCGGCCGTGACGAGCCGCCGCCGGTGCTCGTCCAGCACCTGACGCTGCGCGGGCGTCCCCAGCACGCCGAGGTCCTGCGCGAGGTCGGTCGGCCCGATCGTCAAGGCGTCGATGCCGGGCACGGCGGCGATCTCGTCGAGCCGCGTGAAGGCACGCTTACATCCCCCGCTCGCCGAGCGGGGCGTACCGGCAGCACGCGGCGACCTCGGCCGCCTGCTCGGGCGTGTCCACCTGCGGCACGTGCAGGTTCCAGACCCCGGCGTCGAGCAGGCGCGTGATCCACTCGCGGTTGCCCTCGGGCGGGCGCACGACCATCGGAAA
>Ga0137396_10001759_pt1 | contig 11611 bp, 9 predicted proteins | sample czc16metaG_FD_108284 | JGI IMG/M metagenome (GOLD analysis project Ga0137396, IMG submission 108284) | Vadose zone soil microbial communities from Angelo Coast Range Reserve, California, USA - czcobulk3.16 metaG | ecosystem: Environmental > Terrestrial > Soil > Vadose zone | place: USA...
GGTGCTCTCTTGTATCACATGACGCTTCCACTAATTACACTAGTACTGATTGGTTTTGGTTCATGGGCATATCTTGTAAGAAATTTCATGGTTGGAATAATGCAAGAAGATTTTGTAGTAGCAAAAAGAGCAGCTGGTATTAGCGAGAAAAAGATAATCTATACCCACGCACTCAAAAACGCAGCTCCCCCAATTGTTACTGTCCTAGCATTAAGCCTCTCGGGTTCGCTTGGCGGTGCTATAATTACAGAAGCGGTATTTGATTGGCCAGGCATGGGAAGGCTGTACTATGAGGCAATCACTGTACTTGACTTGCCCGTAATAATTGGCGAAACCTATGTCTTGACAGCATTTTTCCTTGTAAGCATTTTCTTGGCTGATATCTTGTACGGTTACTTTGATCCAAGGGTACGAAAAGGATGAGTTTCTCTTCAAAGGAAATTGGGCGTGAATTTTCCAAAAATAAGATTGGCCTAGTTGGAATAGGAATACTTGTAATCCTTTTTGTATTGTCAGCAATAGCTGTTGTTACTATTCCAGTAGAGAGTTTTAAAGAGTGGAATGATCCTGCAAGTTGGTTAACTTTTCCAAAATCTGCTCTTCCTGCATGGGTGAATTATTTTCTTGCAGAGAAAATGCCAGAGCACATGATTGTACAAAATCCACAAGTACTGTCACAAAATATCGGAGAAATATTTCTGACTACAAATATTTTTGCCGTCGTTTATAACTATGATAAATTTCCAAGCGATTTTATCTATGAATATACTGCAAAATATTCTGGATCACCACTGTTACAAATTTGGGTGGTGCGACCAGACGGCAAAGAACTAAAGTTGATATCAATTTCACTTCCGCAGTCAAAAATAGAGACATCCTATCACGGGTTTATTTTCTCAACAGATAATTCTATGATAAAAAATCTAAGAAAGAATCAAGACAATTTTATGTTTCCCATTGAATCACTGCTAGCACAGAATATTGTTTTTTCTAAGACTGGTGAAAACAAGGTACTAAATGGACATTATTCCTTCAAAGTGAGTCTGTATAATGTTAAATCAAAACCAAGCCTTGAACAATCTAAATTCATCTTAGGAGGCAAGGTGTATGGTTTCATGGGCACGGATGAGCTTAGGCGGAACCTGGCTGTCGGGTTGTTATGGGGTACTCCTCTAGCATTGTTCATTGGGATTACTGTGGCAATTGGTTCTGTTGTCATCGGACTAATCTATGGTGTATTTGCAGGCTACAAGGGAAAAAAGACTGATGAGTCACTGATGCGCTTTAATGATATTATTTATGCAATGCCTGCCCTGCCTCTTTTGATAATATTGGCAGTTACAATTGGTAATAGTATATTCCTAATTGTAGGATTTTTGGTCCTTTTTGGGTGGGTAGGAATTGCAAAAGTTTCTCGAAGTATGGCCTTGCAGATTAAAACCTTGCAATATGTAGAGGCTTCAAAGATAATGGGACAAAAAGACAGTAAAATCATCTTCAAACACATACTTCCTCAGCTTTTGCCATACGCTTTTGCAAGCATTGCAATATCGGTACCAGCTGCAATTACAACTGAGGCAGGCCTTAGCTTTTTGGGGTTAGGCGATCCAACATTTCCAACATGGGGACAAATTTTACACGATGCTAATACCTATGGTGCAGCAGCAAGAGGTCTTTGGTGGTGGATCTTGCCACCAGGGATTATGATTGCATTGACAGGACTTGCATTTGTCTTTATGGGGCACGCGATGGATGTGATAGTAAACCCTAGACTAAAGCGGTAGGGTTGAACTGCCTAATTATTTTTATTATTTCATCGTTTAGCTTTATTGTGTACGCAGCTGCATTAGGGTCAGTATCTTGGGCAAGGACCTCAGCAAATTGTGTTTTGTCTTTCCCTCGTTGGTACATGCCACCAGATTCTTTAATACAAAGAGGAAATTTTTGCATCTTCAAACCGCTTTTCGTAAGATGAGCAATGAATTTCTTGTAATTTTCTGAAGAATACCAATCTGCTTTGGTTTCTTCGCACAACATTATCCAAGTGTCTATCGTATTTTGGAATAATGCTTTTTTTCTTAGTTCTTCAAGTGTCATGATGTTTTTGTTGGTTTCTAAAAGTCTGCTCTTTTCATCTTGGAGCCACATCTTGGGCAAGAACCACCCTTGTACTTATTGTTGCATGTAAGGCAAATGTACTTTACACCTTGACTCTGTCCAAAGAATCCTGTACCAGTATCGCCATAATTACCAGTCCTCTTCATTCGTTGCCTTATGATCAACGGAAAGAGAAGGAAAACTACGATGGCAACGGCTAATCCAGAAAATGGTGGCCAATTCATTACTGCCGCAAGATACTGTATTCCTATGCTGAAGGCTAGAGAACCAAACAAGAATATTACGTACATTTTATAATTAATTGCAGGCAACATCATGTGTTTGTCATAAAAAGCTTATAAGTTTTTGTCATAATTCGTCTGAACTTATTGTGATTTCAAGCAGATTGCCATCTCGATCATATGCAAAAATATCGTCATCCTCATATGGTGACTGCACAATCAATGAAACAAATCCAAAGAAATTGTGCAGATCCGTGACTGAAGGTTTCGCGGATCCACTTGGATGGGAGTGAACAGTACCTACATAGCTTGGATCAAATGGCAAAAAGGAATGTGGAAATCCTGCAAATGTAGGACCATGATGGGAAAAAGGTGGAATTACCAGACCATCTACAACAACATTTCCTTTTTTGGACTTTCCACGTAAGATGAGAATTCCTTCATTTGGATGATTCATCTTGCAATAAGTCAAGATTCCATCACGTGCGTCTTTTGTTATTGTGATTGTTCGTCGTAATTTTTCTTTTTTGAAAATCATGATATAATTTTGCTCCACAAATTAATTAACCTTCGAAGAATGATTCAGGGAAAATTCCACACATCAAATTTTCAAAGTAATTTTGGATCTAGAAATTTCACCTAGCTTTGTTTCGATATCATGAATAAGCTGTGGTGTACGGTTTGATTCCTCGGAAATCTCCTTTTCTAGTGCCTTGATAGAGGACTCACATTGTAATATGTCCTCTTTTGCTCTTGTTACTTTTTTTTCCTTTTCTTCCAAATCATTAATATTTAAAATGGAAAGCTTGCTCTCTAAACTGTTCATCTTTTTGGATAAATTATTTTTTAGATTAATGAATTCATCTAATCTACTTATTGTCTCTTCGATTTGTTCAACGGCTTTTTGTGAGTCTTTAACAGAAACATTGCCTGCAACGACTGACTTTACCACTGCGTGTAATATCTCGATAATGGCATTCTTATTCTCATTCGTGATTACTTCGATTGGTTCTTCAACTAAACGACCCATGATGTTTTTGAGAGGTTTTTCAAGAGATGAGATATAACTATATTTTCCAAGAGGTCTTGATATCTTTGAAAATTGTAAATCAATTTCATTTTTGACGTTGTTTCTTTCTGGCGCCATAGACTCAATCTCTTTTTTGACATTGAGGAATTCATGATATTCATTTTTTGATTTTAGTGTGCGTATATCTTGTTCTAGATTGTTAATTGTCTTTTTATGATCCTCAATTTCTCTTTTAAGTTCGATTAATCTGTGATTTTTGTCATCAATTTCTTTTTTTGAGTTTTTTATTTTTTCAATCTCTTCTGAAATATTTTTAGATGTTGACTCAAAATTGGTATATTTGTCAACGAAAATTTGTAATTGTTTTTTATTATTTGACATATCTGCAAGATCTTCTTTGAGTTTATCTGCATACTTTCTTGCAAAAACATGCATTGTCCGAGAATTTACTCCCAAAATATCTCCTATCCTTTTTAACATCTGTCCTGTTTGGGCATTAAGAATTGCCAAATTTGAATAGGTATCTGGATTTGATAGGACAACCGCAGTTTCTTTTTTTACTCCAGAACCTACTGCCTTTTTTCCTCGTTCTATGAGTACTTTGAGATTTTTATCTACGTCTTCTGCGTTAAGATCATCTTTTTCAAACTGTAAGATTGTTTGTAGAATGTTCTTTTGTTCAACGTCTATCTGTTCTCGTATTGACTTTGCTTGTCCAAGTAGTCTTTTTAGTAACTGAGCCTCATTTTCCTTCAAAATTAAATTGATATCTGAAAAGGAGATTTGTCTTTCTTGCCTTGTTGATTCCACCGTCTCGTTTCCTGTTTTTTTCTTTCCCCATCCAAAAACCATAGAATATCTCCTAAGGAGATTAAAGGTTTACAACATTAAATATTACACGATGAAATACCATCTGTGAGTGATACTAGGCTCATAATATTAGGCTCAGTTCTTGCGTTCTCTGGTTTCTTTATAGGTGGTGTTGCTGGCGCACAATATAGGCAATATGCAGTTCAAGCTGATCAGTTTGGTGTTTGTTTTGATTATACCACAGATGGCCATACCATCAAAGTAAAATGTGATGAAAAAATACAAGACCAACTCATCTTTCTTTCTATATCGGCAGGTATGATTGGTGAAGGAGTAATCGTTCTGGTAAAAGGCGTAGGGGGAAAATGGGATCAAAATGTGAAAAGTGATGAAATGTTAGGTCCTAAAAAATAATATGGCTTTATTTTAAGTTCTGATTATTCCTTGTTGTACAAGAAATTCTATGCCCTTGACAAAATCATTGTCTGAAATTTTATTTTCAGCCCACCATCCTGCATTATTCTTGACCCAAACTGGAACTGATTGCCCATTTAATTCCCCTGACTTGGGTAGATTTTGAATAATTACGATGTGTTTTTGTATCATATACTGGATGCCACTGATAAAATCAGAATCAGATATCTGCCCATTTCCCCACCATCCTGCATTATTTTTTATCCATGATGGGATAAGATTTGGCATTTCTTCATTGCTTATTTCTCTTATGGTTACAATTTTCAGGCCGTTATTTCTAAGTTCATCAATTAATGATCCCAGTTGTTGAATTTGTTGCGTGTCTGGTTCATTTTGTGTCACAGTTCCATTATTCATTGCATAATCTTGGAAGGAAATGGTGATTATTGCAAATCCATAATTGTGTAAACTGTTTTGAATGTTGGTAAATATTTCATTATTGGTTAACCTGTGTGATGTACCATTGTCTATGCTAATAAAACCAGTAGCGACAGTTGCCGGAAATCTATGAATCTCACTTGATGAAGGATAAACTGTATGATAAGTTAATGTGTTTGCGCTCAGCAAAGTAATTTTGTTTTCATACATTGCATCAAAAGTATAATTATTAATCGTACCAAAAGGCGGAATGAAGACTGATGGCGTAGTTCCTAACAAGGAAAATATTTTGTCATTTGCATCTTTAAGAAGAGAATACTGTTCATCTTTGTTATGAGCAGCAAAGTTCTCAAATTCCCATCCGTTATTTGCTATTTCTATTGAAGGATTATTTGTTTTAACCTTGTCTTTTAAGTACCCTGCTAGTTTGACATCATTGCCAAACGAATTGCCAATTATTCCAATTGTGAGACTAGCATTTTTCTGCTGGAATGTGTCAATTATCTTTGTTTGAACGTTGTTTAACCAATAATCTTGGACATTATCTAATCTGAAAGCCACACATTGACAATTTGGAACGTAACTTGGTGTAGGATTTTTTGTTGCATTAGGTGATTGTGTGGGTTGATTTATTGTACTATTAGATGTCTGACCAATTATCGCAGGTTGACTTTTGAAAATTTGTATCAAGTTTTGTTTTCCATCAACGGTTCCAATGGACCTGCCCCATTCGTTATTGGTAATCAAATTTATTGCATGAAAAACATAGTCACCTACTTTGAGATTAGAAAAGTAAGCTTGACCACGTATATCCACTTTAGAATCTGTAATTTTATTTCCGTTACTATCGTATAACTCTACCAAAAAATTCCCATCTGAAGTAGTAACGCCTCTAGACGAATCTTTGAAAACTTGTACTGTTAAAAGACTGTTTACTATTGCTGGCCATGATGTTCTTATGTTAAACTCTTGTGGAATTCCAGCTATGAGTTTTACAGGAGAAAATGAATAATCAAGATCCTTTCCAATCGAAACATCTGCAATGTAATAGTTGTCATCTGTTATAGGAGGCTGAATCCAAAAACGTATTGTCTGTCCTTTGTTGTCTGTAGCGCTTTGAGTCCATTGTTTTCCATCTTGGGATTTTACTGAGACGGTGGCGTTTTCTATTGGAGACAGACCATCGTTATAGAATACATTGAAGCGTATTCCTCCAGGAAGCGGTATGGTCATATCAAGTGATTCATGGGCACTTTGTAAATCTACATAACCTGTACTTGCATACATGCCATTTGCATAAACTTCGACTTTATACTTGTGGCCCACTGGAAGAGAAACTATGTTGTATGGATTGGCAGATAAGGATGATATGTCTTTGTAAGGAATTGTGCTAAAATCTTGGTATACTTTTACTTCCATAGAACTGTAATCTGCTCTATCGTGGTTTGTGTATCTTACATTGATTTCAATAGAACCACTGCCTTGGTCAGCATAAACAAGAATGGGTTGTAAGATTATAAGTATAAAAAAAAATACTGTGAAACATTTTGTAATTTGTGTTTTCAACACAGCGGGTTTCATTTTTATCACACACCGATCCTTTTAGCACTTGTCCACTTTGTCTTTGTTTTAAAGATTGTTTCTAGTGTGCCTTTCATCAGCAAGACATCAATAAGCTGTTTGTATCCTAAAACAAGAAAAGGGGAAAATAATATCAATTTAGGATCGTCTCTGTCTATTCTTATTGCCAAGGCAGACAATAGCGATTGTAACACAATAAATAATCCGAACATCTCTAAAACGAAAAACCAATCTCCAATTATGACTTCCCATATTGCGGTAACAATTACCGCAAGACCTGCAAATGGCAAAACCACCATGGAAATTATCATAAAAGGAAATGCTATTCTATACAAGAATGCATATCGCGGGTTAAACACAGTCTCAGAATGTCTTTGAAGTACTTGCAAATTTCCACGATACCATCTTTTTCGTTGGTTGTAAAAATCATGCAAGCTTTGTGGAGCTTCAGTATAAGCTGTAGCAGTTGTACTTCCTTGAATAACAAACCCTGATTTCAAAACCTTAATTGTTGCATCAAAGTCTTCAACTAGAGTGTCATTATGAAACGTGCCCACTCCCTCTAATGTCGATTTTTTATATGCCCCTAATGCGCCAGGAACAATTGTAATTGAACCAAAAAAATCAAAAGCCCTTCTAATTATCTCAATTCCTGCTACGTATTCTAGCGCTTGACACCATGTAATCCAGTTTTTTCTGTTTCTTACCTTGATGTTTCCCGCAACTGCTGCAACCTTGTCATCTCTGCCGAATCCTTTGACTATCTGTTTTAATGCTTGTCTACCCACAATAGTATCAGCATCAACTATGACAACTATGTCGCCACCTGCAAAGGCAATTCCATAATTCAAGGCTGAAGCCTTTCCGCCGTTTTCTTTGTGTAATACCTTGACTTTGCTTTTGTATCCACTAGATATCTCCAGAGTTTTATCCTTACTTCCATCATCAATTACGATTATTTCCTTTTTCGGATAATCTGTTTCCAAAAGCCCTTCTATTGTTCTTGCAATCACTTTTTCTTCATTGTATGCTGGTACAAGTACGCTCAAAGATGGATATACAAGAGGATCTGGAACCATGTCTTCTTTGTATTTGCTATACACTGCCAGTGGAACAAACATCAGGGTGCTCCAAAATGTTATCGTCATTCCCCATAAAATTATGATTCTAGCGGGAGAATTCCAGATGGCATATCCTTCATATGATGCAACGCTTGCTAAAACCACGGGAAGTGCAATCATAATTGCTGCAAATGGCGAAGGCAATTTTTTTCCATATTTGAATTTTGACGAGAGTGATCTAGCACTCAAAAGTTGATAAAACATTATGAAAGCTGCAAAAGCAAGAGATATCAGAGTTAGATTTGAATCCGTGATGTAGACTGTTACAAAAAGGACAGCAAAAATAGTACACAATAGAATAACCTGTAAATGATCTAACTTGGCGGTTTTAACTTCGGTCACAATATGAATATGTTATACGAGGTAGTAAAATAATCTCTTGTCACAAAACTCACACCATACAAGTAATATGTTACTATCCCAATCATTATCAATTAAATGAAAATAGTTTTTGTGATTTGTATGTTCTTGATATTTCCTAGTATAATTCAAATATCATATGCTTTGACAGAATCCTGTCAATGTGTAGCATTTAGGTTCGACGACATTCAGGACTATTGGCTAAATAACATTCAAACAAAAGTAATTAACACATTCCAGCAGAAAAATGCCAGTCTAACTATTGCTCTGATAGCAAACTATCTTGGAAATGATCAAAAACTTGTCAATTTCATAAATGAAATAGCACACAAAAACTCACCTAAAATAGAGATTGCAAATCATGGTTGGAACCATGAACACTTTAGTCACTTTACAGAAAACCAACAATGGGTACTACTTCACGAATCAAATGGCAAGATAATTGATCTGACTGGGATTAGACCACTTGTATTTATCGCGCCATATGATGCAATTAATAACGACACATTTACAGCTCTTAGACAAAACAACTTTAAATTTGTAAGTGCAAACGAGACAGCAGACCATCCACCATACCCACTTTCTAATACGCAACTTTACAGATTTCCAGAAACTGCTGAAATTGGAAACCTGAACAAACCCAAGACTGACTGGGTTACCTCTGGTAACGATTTCACATATGCTGAGATTCAACGAAGCATTATAAAATATGGATATGCCGTTGTCATGATGCATCCTCAGGACTTTTCGATAAGACATGTCTTTAACTATACAAACCAGGTTAACCAAACCCAAATTCACCAACTAGAGCTACTAATTGATACAGTCAGAAACAACGGCTTTAAAATAGTCACCTTAGGAGAGATTCCTAACAATCCAAATTTTCAAGAAAAATATCCTTTTTGGCTTGAAAATGATTTTAGGTGGTTTGTGAAACTAAACATGACAGCAAACGAACTCAATAATGCAGTCAACTATCTAAAAGAAAAGCATATTATCAATGTATTTTAGAAATATTTTAGAGCCACAAAATTCAAATGGAAAATTAATCAATACGCAATTATGTATTTTTTAATTCAGAAATTACCCTTAATGTTTGACGCCAAGTGGAAAAATCTTGGTTAATGCAAAAAAATCTCCTACAACAGCTGATGCAACTCAATTCACTATATCATCTAGTACAAGGAACTCCACTACATCTAATGTAAACCAAGCCAGGAGGTAAACAAATCAGAGAATCGTTGTAGTGGATTGAGTTGTGCTAAATGTTGTAGTAGATTTACTTCACTAGGTGTAGTACTGGATTGAGTTGTACTATATGTGATAGATTGGCTTACTGTAGTTGCAGTAGTATCAGACGGAGAACTTGTTCCTATCACATTAATTGCAGAGACATGATAAGTGTAAGTTGTGCCTGAAGCAAGTCCAGCATCAGAATATGTAGCTGCTGTACCGCCTGTGTTTGTAATTGTGGTATACGAAGTGAAACCAGCATTATTTGATCTTTCAATCTTGTATCCTGTAATTGGAGAGCCGCCATTGTTTGTTGGTGCAGCCCAGTGCAGATTGATTTGTGTTGAGGCTGCAGTTGCTGTTAGTTCAACGGGTGGAGTGGGTGTAGATGTAGATGTTGTTGTACTAGATTGGGTAGCAGCCTCTGCAAGGTAGCTAGGAGGTTGACTGATACCAGCAGATACATTACCACTTCCAGGAAGACCTACACTTGAAGTAAATGAACTCAAATGTTGTAACGAAAATGCAAACTTGGAGAGGTGTTGTGATTGTATTGTTATTTCACATTGGAATGAACTAATTGATTTGGAAGATATTTCACTTACCCCGACTGAAGTCCATGAGCCACCTGAGAGTGTGTAGCCATTAACAATGGGACAACCATTCGAATCTTTTTGTATAGCGTATGAAGCTACCTTGTTTATCACTAATGTTAGTAAAGGCGGTACTGCGTGGTTAGATGGGTTTGACCAGTTAAATCCAGAACCGCTTTCTTCAAATGGATGCTGTATATCAACGAAAAGAATTGGTGTTCCATCTATCCCCCTTGAACTTATGCTTGCTGGGATTTTATTATCAACCTCTGCAACTAGCCACTCTGTATTTTTTTCTCCAATTGGTTTTGCTGTTGGAGATGATTGTACATCAATCTTCTTTAGGCCACCAAAACTTGGCAATAAAGAATTCACTATTGGAATGATCATTTGCTGACCTGGAATTATTCCAGATAGAGGGGGAGTGGCTGCCACATAACCTGCGGTATCATTTACTTTTGCCAGAATGGTTGGAATTATGCTTACAAGGTTAGTTGAATTTGGTAGGAAATAATTTTCAAGACCAATTGTGTTAATTATAGTAGAACCCTTTGTTAGTGGTACAAAAGAAGCATTTAACAATACAGAAGATTGTGAATTTATTGCCGTATTAATTGCCGTAGGATTTTGTGTACCCACTACAATTATCTGCGGGGTTTGTGCCACGTTGTTTATACTGCTTGAATTAACGTTGTTTACAATTATAGCAGAAAACGATGTAATCCATTGATTAAATGTCGCATTGCTAAGCGAAGGAGATGTAATTGGGGTGGGGGGCAATGTTGCAAGATTCGTGCTTGTTGAAATTACTTGAAATGTAACAATTTGATCTGGATCTAATGGATTGATGTTTATTGTAGTCGACCCTAAAAGAGATGAAAATCCTGGCGGTACAGCTACCTGATTTATTACATATTTTCCGTGAGGAACTTGGGAGATTTTTATCATACCATCATTTATTCCATTTTCGTCTCCCGCACCTCCATCAGTAATCGTAAGGCTTCCTAAACCGGTTTTGGGATCAGGTGAGATGGTGTAGGCTGAACCTGGAACTAGTGATGATGCCAAAGTCTGGATGGTTATTGTACCAAAGTTAGTATTAGTGAGGCTAGGATTAGTAAGAATAGCGCCTTTTAGGTTTGCTCCTGCTAGATCTGCATTGTTGAGGTTAGCACCTGAGAGATTTGCGCCTGAAAGATTTGCACCTAAGAGAATGGCACCTTGTAGGTTAGATCCTCCTAGATTTGCAATACTGAGGTTAGCACCTGAGAGGTTCGCACCTTGTAGGTTATCGCCCGCTAGATTTGCAATACTGAGGTTAGCACCTGAGAGGTTTGCCACTGAGAGATTTGCACCTTGTAGGTTATCGCCTGCTAGATCTGCATTGTTGAGGTTAGCACCTGAGAGATTTGCACCTGAGAGAATGGCACCTTGCAGGTTATCTCTTGCTAGATTTGTATTGGTGAGGTTAGCACCTGAGAGGTTCACACCTAAAAGGTCAGAGTCACGTAGATCACAATTTGATAGATCATGTCCATGGAGGTTAGCACCCTTTGTTACAAGAGTGCAATTAGGATTAGGCACTATGCCATAACTAGTCCGAATGTCTGGACTTTCCAAAACAAAAATTATACTTGTCATAATAATTAGTAAAAATCCAAAAGACAAAAACTTGAACATTATCTAAATCAC
>Ga0137396_10001760_pt1 | contig 11609 bp, 10 predicted proteins | sample czc16metaG_FD_108284 | JGI IMG/M metagenome (GOLD analysis project Ga0137396, IMG submission 108284) | Vadose zone soil microbial communities from Angelo Coast Range Reserve, California, USA - czcobulk3.16 metaG | ecosystem: Environmental > Terrestrial > Soil > Vadose zone | place: USA...
CCAGGAGATCATCGGCACGACCGGAGACTCGGACATCGTGGCCCGCATCAGCGCGGACCCCCGCGAGAACCTCCTCGAGTCCGTCGTGTCGAAGGTCCAGGGCATGCCCGGCGTGCTCTCGACCGAGACGCTCCCGGCGTTCTCGAAGTATTAGAACAATGTTTCATGGACGGGCCCAATCCGGCTCGTCCCTCTTTTTGGGTTCTCGACTGGGTGAAACCTGTGCTTTTCTGCACCTGATAGTTCCATAGAATTTCACTCCGGGCGTTTGGGAGAAGGCACGGCGGTAAGCGTCCGGGCAATCTACTGAAGCAGCCGAGCGACATTTCGGATGGTAACTTCCGTCGTCCCAATCGTTTCGGCGATCGCAGATTGAGATCTCAGCTCCCCGCTTCGCCTGCTTGCAAGATAGGTGCATGCTCCCGCGAGGCTGACAGGTGAAGCGTTAACGACCCCGGATGAGAGGGCCATTCTTTTCGCTTCCTCCGCAACTTCATGGCTTAGCTCGAGTTTCTGGCAAAGGTGCTCAATAAGGGCTGATGCCTCCGGTGGCCGAGTCCTCACAAGGCCCCGTTTCTGAATTTCCTTGAGGAGCGTTAGAATCGCTTTCGATTCGACCTTCGATGCTTTCGCCACCTCCTTTACGGTTCGAGGCGTTCCGGTCACCCGGCATGCAATCAAGACTGCAGTTGCTGCCGTTACCCCGACTGGTCGATTCCAGTTACCATTCTCACCATGGAGTTTGTGGTAACTCAAGATCGCCTCGGCCGTTACGGAGGATGTGAGATTGAGTTTGTGAGTGATTTGTTTTATTAGTTCTATGACAGCGGGAACCAGGCTCGTCATTTGGAGAACCCACGAAGCCGTTTCCCATGAATCCGACTGACGTGGGCTTGAAGTTCATTCTCGTCATCGAAAGCAGTTTCGCTTCCAGCAACATGGCAGTACGGGCAAAGGATTTTTGCCGGAAGGGCGAGCGCCGATGCAGATTCCGTTGGAAGGGCCGGCCGGACGATTTCCCCCCTGAGCCGAGGAAGTATACCCCCCATGACGGCGAGTTCTTTGCCAAGATGTTCGACGCGCGTGGAGGCCGCCTTCAGACTCCGTCCACGGAAAACCGCGTAGGAATCAAAATTGAAAATCTTCAGTTTGTAGTCGTCCTTCGCGTCTGACCAGACGGGGGCCACACCGCGATTCTTCAGATCGTCGATGATCCGATTGAAGATTCTCTTGTCGCTCCAACCGTCTTCGCGCAACTGGGTATAAGCGTCACTCTCCCAGAGTTCCTTTACAATTTCCCAGAAGACTCGCTCGTCGGTGAAGTGGCGCATGACGCGCGCATAGTGACGGCGATCATTGTAATTCAGTCCAAAGTGGTCCATTAAGGAGTTAATCGTCGGATTTCGACCCTTGTCAATCTCCTGAATGACCCACAGACTCCAGGTGTCCGTACGGAATCCTCTCCTGCGCGGCAAGGCCTGTGCCTCCTAAGGCTTCCGCGGGCCGGGTGCGAGCTGCTGATTACGTCCGGCATCCCGTATCAACTGGATTGTCCAATCGCGGATTTCTGCCACGTAGTCTAACGCGCGCCGACGGAGCTTCTCGTCTTCGATCATATCCACACGCGGTAAGGTCCAAAACCGAATGCGATCCCGTACCTCCTTAAATTCGGACAGCCTGCGGTCGTCTGCGGAGGCGAGGCGGCGGAGCGCGACCCGTTTTGCCTCCATCTTTCCCGAAATTACGGCGATGTCGCTCTCCCTGTCAATCTCCTGCGCAGCATCACGCTCTTTCTTCCTCCTCGCGAGTTCGTCAACAGTGTCCTTGACCATCTTTTCCGGTATTCCATAGTCGAGGAGCGGGATTACATCAGCAATGTCGACCCTTTCGTCGAGGATAGCTTTCTTGATGTCCTTGGGCGATTTCTTGAGAGTCTGAATCAATGCTCGCATTTGATGAACACTCAGGTCCTGGCCCACGACCTTCTCTATCGCCGTTCGAACATCATCATCATCCTTGAGTTGTGCGATTTCAAAAAGGTGCTGAGTCGACACCTTGCCTGGGACTTTGTATTTGTCGCGAAGTTTTTTCGCCCCAAGATGTCGCTCTACGAATTCCCGTTGTTCGCTGCGCTTCTTGCCCAGTTGCTTCCCGAGATCTTCGACTCTCTTGAACCGCTTGCTGTTCCATAGCTCGTGAACCGCGTTCTCGCGTTCAACTGGCGTTAAGTCCTCGCGATTAATGTTTTCCAGAAGAGACTCAAGCAGGACATCATCCTTGTCGAGGGTCTTTACGATCGCCGGAACTTTGGCGATTTTCGCAAGCGAATACGCTCGCCATCGCCTCTCTCCCGCGATGATCTCGTAACCTTCCTTCGTTTGACGGACGACGATCGGCTGAACGATTCCGTGCTCCTTGATTGACGAAGCGAGCTCCTCGAGCGATTCTTTGTCAAAAGTTTCGCGTGGTTGGCCCGGGTTGGGCCGAATTTTTTCAATAGGCAGGTACTGAAGTTCCATCAAGCATCTCCCCCCGGAGATTGTCAAACCTTCTCATGGTTAGGACAAGTATTTAAATCTTACTTACTGCCTCCTCATTCGTTCCTTTGAGCGACGCGGTCGCACCTCAGTCCTGGCCCCTCCTCCCGTTGCGATTTCAAGCGAAGGGTGAGGTCCGAACACCTGGACAAATCGCAGACCTAATGGCTTGGTGGACCACGCAGGACGGAGCACAGACGGTGTTCGATCCTGCGGTGGGTTCTGGTATGCTCGGTCTCGCCGTCATGAAGCGATTGGAATCGCTGGGAAGGGACTCATTCCGTTTCACCGGTGTCGACGTAGACGCTGAGGCTATCAGATCGGCGCGAAGCACTTTCTCGAATCTGAGCCACCACGGAGAGATAATCATTGAGCGGCGCGACTTCCTTCGCGACGCGCTTAGGGTTGTGGAAGGAAAGCCGGTCAGATGGTTCGGCGGTCCTTTTGATTCGGTGATATGCAATCCTCCGTTCACACGACATCATGCCATCGCAAAGACCTTCAAGAGACGGCTTGGAGACTTCGCGCAGCGTCTCATTGGTGTGCGACCGAGCGGGCTCTCCGGACTCCATGTATATTTCCTGATTGGAGTCAAGCTCTTCGTGAAGCTGGGCGGAAAAGTCGCATTCATCTTCCCGCAAGAATTCTTTGCCTCCACTCACGGAAAACGGATTTGGAATCCCGTCCGCGAGACCTACTCGGTGGACGCTCAGATCATGGTACAATCTGATCAGGATGTTTTTCCGGGGCTCAAGTCGACCGCTGCGATTCTGTTGATGACAAATGCTCCTCAGAAGGCTCCAACGATTCGATTGACCGTGTCGGGTCTCAACGAGTTGCATGACGCCGGTCGAGCAATTGCGGAGATGATTGGCCTGCCTGGAGGCAAAGAGTCTCCCAAGTTTCCGACAAAGAACCTAGCCGCGTCCCGACAGCGAAGTCGCGGGTTGATCCCTTTCTCGGAAATCGGATTCGTGAAACGAGGGATTGCAACTGGGTCCAAATCATTTTTTTCATTTAGCATCAACAAAGCACAAAGGCTCGGAATTTCGACGAGATTTCTTCGTCCAGCGCTCACGGCGGCGCGCCAACTTCATTTCTTCGACTTTACAGAGGAGGATTTCGCGCGGCTAAGCGCGGCGGGTGATTTTGTCTGGTTGTTCAACCAGCACGGGACTGGTGGGAAGAATGAGGCGACTCGGCGATATCTGGCCTACGGTGAAGCTCTTGGAATTTCTCAAAGAGCCGTATGTGCAGTCCGCGAACCGTGGCACAAGCTTGAAACCCGAGAATCGCCCGCACTCTTCTCCCCGTATCTATGGAGAGATTCCCCGCATTTTGTCGTGAATCGTTCGACCGCAGTAGGGTTGAACGTCGTTCACCACATTTATCTTCGAGACAAGTGGATCGCAGGCGACTTGAGCGTTCGGGCATTGGCCGCTGTGCTCAATAGTTCGTTTGTCCGAAGACAGCTGGTCGACCATTCGAGAACCTACAGCGGGGGTCTCCGCAAGTCCGAGCCGAACGATCTCAACTCAATTTTCGTCCCGTCAGCCCTGGCGAGAGGCACTGTGGTCCGAAATCTCGCTGCACGGTTTGATCGGCTGTGTTTCGAGAATCGACTGCAAAGCAACGGCGAATCGCTTCGGTCAATCGATCGCGCCGTGGGTCGACTGCTATAGCCCGATCCCGAGATCGGCATCACGGGCGGCGGGTTTCCTTAAAACGGACGATCTCGAGGACGTTCACGAGAGGTCCAGTTGACGTCGAGATTTCCGAACGATAGGATCAAGATCGCGGGATAGCCTCCCTGCTCACGAACATTTCACTGAACCCGAGGTTGGCGGCCGGTTACTCGAGCCGTTCACAAATCGCGAGGATTGTGACGGAGACGTGGGTTCGGGATCAGATGTACTGTCCCGCGTGCGCATCCGAGCAACTGGAGCCTACAAGACCAGGCACGAAAGTTGTTGATTTCGTGTGTCCAGACTGCCAGGAGCCCTTCCAACTGAAAAGCCAAAGCCGTCCGTTCGGCGTTAGGGTTAGTGATGCAGCGTATGAACCGATGATTGCCTGCGTGAAGAGTTCCAAAGCACCAACATTCCTATTCCTACAATACCATCCGAGCCGTTGGTCTGTCCAAAATCTCGTCATCGTTGGCAGACATTTCCTTACTCCCTTTGCGATTGAAAAACGCCCACCACTTCGACGTGGCGCGCGTCGGGAGGGGTGGATCGGCTGCAACATCATGCTCTCGGCTGTACCGCCGGACGCGCGCATTCATGTAGTACGCGCAGAAGTTCCCACACCGCCCGAAGCGGTACGCTCATTTTGGCGAGAATTCGAATTTCTCAGAGCGGCAGACTCCGAATCAAGGGGTTGGATGGCTGACGTATTAACTTGCATCCGGGAATTGAGGCGTGACTCATTTAGTCTTGAAGATATTTACACGTTCGAGAGTCGTCTCAAAAAAGTCCATTCGCGGAATCGGTACGTTCGACCTAAGATGCGCCAGCAACTCCAAGTTCTCCGGGATCATGGAGTTATCGAGTTCGTCGGACGAGGCGAGTACCGGATCCTCCTGATGCCTCCGCAGGAGTGAATGATTCACAACAATCTTCACACAGTGTGCAACCTGGAAAATTCTCTTCAAGCTTCCCAATAGTTGTTCGTCGATGGTAGTTTCACCCTGCCCTCTAACTCCCACTTTTATAGGTCATTCTCCATATTCCGACTAGATCTACACCTGGCTCGCGAGGCGGGGAGCAACTACCTAGGTTACCGGTGCAACCATGGCAGCAAGACAAGCGGCGCGGTCGATACCCTCTAGCGATAGAGCCTCAACAAGCGCCCGATCGACATCAACAAGTGTGGTCTACGGAACGAGTAGGGGCGTGATGTACCGCGGTCACGCTGAAGACGTCCTGCGGTCAGGACACTTCCGTCGATATCGAGGTAAGGTTCAGCTGATCCTGACCTCACCGCCGTTTCCTCTCAACAGAAAGAAGCGGTATGGGAATCTGCAGGGCGAGAATTTCAGGACATGGCTTGCCGAATTTGCCCCTGCCTTCAGGAGCCTCCTCAAGCCCAGCGGCTCGATCGTCCTCGAGATGGGAAATGCATGGGAGCCAGGTGAACCCGTGATGTCCACCCTTGCGCTTCGTGCCCTGCTGAGCTTCCTCGCTAATGGGAATCTGAATCTTTGCCAACAATTCGTTTGTTTCAACAAGGCTCGCCTCCCAAGTCCGGCTCAGTGGGTGACTGTGGAGCGGATCCGAGTGAAGGATTCCTTCACCCACATTTGGTGGATGTCGCCGTCTGTGCGACCGAAGGCGAACAATCGTCATGTGCTCGTGGAGTACAGCAAGGCAATGCGCAGATTGCTCGCAATCGGAAAATACAATCATGGGCCACGCCCGTCAGAGCACAGCGTAGGCAGAACCTCATTCCTCAAAGACAACGGGGGAGCGATACCGTCGAACGTTCTTACAGTGGCGAACACAATTAGCAACGATGAGTACGTCGAATACTGCAAGAAAACAAATCTCGTCCCACACCCTTCTCGGATGTCGAGGGAAATCCCCGATTTTTTCATTAGATTCCTTACTGATCCAGGCGACCTGGTTCTGGACCCGTTCGCAGGGAGCAACACAACTGGCGCGGTCGCGGAAGAGCTCTCGCGCAGGTGGATTGCCATCGAGGCGAACGGGGCCTACGCTCGCGGCTCGCGGGGTCGTTTCCGATGACACTTCTACGAGGATGCAATTTCGGTTCGTGACTGTCGGAAACCGTTAGTGATACCTAATAAACACGCATTACAAAATCGAAAAATGCCGTAACGTACTTATAAGTTCCAACTGATGCCTAATCGTGGTAGAGAAACGAACGTTGACGGACCTGAAGAGCCTGGCATATAAGGGCGAAGTCAGGCCGGTTCGGCGTAAGCAAAGGGTTACCGACGAGGACTTACAGGAAATATTCGAAACGATCATCGGAAAGTGGTTCGAAGTCGAAGTCCTCGCTAGAAGCATCAGCAACTTAGTGCCGGTGAACGACTCGAATCCAAAGCGATCCGCATTCAGCTCGTCTTATCTGAAGCGACTGTCCAAGATCACAGGTCAGCGTTGGCGTCAAAAGTCCGGGTTGGGGGATGGAGGGAAGCGGTTGGTTAAGATATACACGGATAAAACGCGTCGTTAAAGCAGCGACGCCTCAAGGAGTAACCATCCATGCCAAACGATCAGACGCTCCTCGCTCAATTAATCGCTGCTCAGATTCCTTCGGACGTGAAACGGATAATCTCGATCGTAGAGGCCATCGGCTATCGGTGGGTTCCGGTTGGAGACGAGATGTCGAATGCCCGCACTATTGACATCGCAAGTGAGAGCTCTCGTCCGATTGTCGAGCGGATCACCAATGCAATTGATGCGATCCTAGAGAACCGGCATGCCAGTGATCGAACCGGCCGCACGGTCCGATCACCGCGAGAGGCTCTCGAAGCGTGGTTTGAAGCCCCGGATGGTCACATCAGCTCGTTGTCGGAAACGAATCGTCAAAAACTCGCAGACCTGACACAGGTCTTCATGAAGGACTCAGGGTTGCCGCGACGTCCCACCATGATCATACGGGATTTCGGTATTGGCCAACATCCGTCCGACATGCCGCACACCATTCTCGGCCTCGGTGACAGCAACAAACTTTCTAAGCATTTTCTCTGCGGAGCATATGGGCAAGGCGGATCGACGACATACGCGTGGTGCGAGTATTCTATCGTTCTCTCTCGAAGAGAACCTTCCAACCTGGAGGCCGGGCAGCCTGACCAGATTGGATGGACCATCGTAAAGTATGAAAGCCCCCCTGATTTGAAGAACAACGTGTACCTTTACTTGGTACAACCCGACGGGAAGTTTCCACACATCGACTCGTCAGTCGCTCAGCAAGAGTTCAGGCCCGGCACTCACGTCGCACACGTCGCGTATGATCTCGCGAAGTTTTCGGGTCGAATGACGTTGGTGGGATACAGACTATTTAACTTTCTTCTCTTCGACCCAATTCTTCCTTTCTGGCTAATCGATGAACGATACAAGGAACGACGCACGATCGCCGGGAACCTATCGAGGGTGAAACAGAGTGACCAGGTTGAATATGCCGGGCTTTGCGACATTGATGCCGGCGAGCTGGCAGGGATGCGCGTAAGATACTGGGCAATGAAGATGAAGTCCCGAGAGCCTGCCGAAAAGTTCTCCTATTACCTCGATAGCTATCTTGAAGCAGAGAGGTCACCGAACACCATAGTAATCACGCTAAACGGTCAGGTTCAAGGGCTGATGGACAAGTCGTTTCTGAAAACTAATCTCGGACTTTCCATCCTAAGCAATTACCTTCTGGTGCAAGTCGAGTGCGACAACCTGTCGTTACCGATGAAGCGTCGCCTTTTCGTTTCGACCCGAGAACGTGTGCGCGAGGGTGAGGATCGACTGGATCTCATTCGGAAGGAGGTCATGCGGATCTTGGAAGCCGACGATGAGATCCAGCGTCTTGAGCGGGAGCGCAGAGAGCAGCATCTCGCTGCGTCCGATGCGAGTGCGGAGGAGCGAGTCCGCCGCTTATTGGATCGCTACATTACGACGGCGCAAGTCCTGGAGATGGGCGAATTGGGAATGAAAGGAGGTGAAGAACAGGAAGAGTATAAACCGAACGAGCCTCCGACGTTCCTGAAGATCGCGACTCCCGGGGATCCTCTGGAAATTATTCCCGGTGAACAGAAGGCAATCCTAATTCGGTCAGACGCTTCTAACGACATCGTTACTCGGTTGCATGAACGAGCCAGTCTCATCGTTTCCTTCGAGGATCGTTCAGGAATCTACGTCGCGCGGATGGGAGCGCTGAGGAAGGGTCGGCTTCGAATCTTTGTCGAGGCGCCCGTACACCTTCCGCCTGGAACGCCAGATCGTCTTACGTGTAGCCTGGAGCTCTCGAATGGAGCCGTCCTCTCAGACAGCCGAGAATGCATCTTGATTGCCCCTCCGCCGCCTCCACCGTCAAGCGACCCACCCACAAGCCTCGCAATAGTTAGCTCCGACGATCCCATCGTATTGAGGCGCGGTCGGAGGGGAGTGTTTCACCTTGAGAGTGATGGCCCGGACGAGCTGCTTTCCCGGAGCTTTGATCCGGCGAAATTGGTGTCGCGGTTTATTCGCTCACACGGGATACTGGTTATCGGGCACACGGACTTATGGAAACATCGCATGAAGGTGTTTGTCCAGGTACCCGCAGACGTCGCAGTCGGCACCAAAGATGAGTTCGAATGCTTGCTCATTCCAACCCTAGGCCCACAACTATCAGTCCGCCGAATTTGCGAAGTCGCCGAAGTACCTGAAACGGAGCCCGGAAATAGAGAAAGCCGAAAGATTCCCAACTACCGAATCCTTCCTGTGAATCCCGGCGACGAAAACTGGAATGCCTGGGGATGGGACGAAACCTGGGTCGCAAGGCACGACAAGAGCGGCGAAATTCTCATTCTGTGGGTGAGCATGGGGTATGACCAGTTTGAAGCAGACCTCTCTCGCAGGAGCCTGACTCCGGAACGACTCGAGGGGTACAAAGCGAAATACTCCGCTCTCATCGGATACCACTTGTGGCAACACTACCATTCACTTCGTGAAAATGGAAGCGCGGGGACAGACGAACGCGAATACCAGGATGAGCTGCGACGCGCTGCGAAAACGATTCTCCTCTCCATGCGGCCAGAAAGCGACCTCGAGTAGGTCCTTCGCTTGTTTCCCTTTGGTATTGGTTTCTTCTCCTTGTCGTAACGATGCGAAGCGATCGCCACGGAGAGTCCGGTGGGGTGACTTCAGGAAACTTGGATCGCCTTGAGAATGTCGGAGATTTCAACCGGGACCCGCTTGCTTTCGGACAATTCAACGATGATTTGGTCTCTCAGGCGTTCGTAGCTCAAGTCTTTGGCGTGTTTGATCCTAAATCTGTTAAGAATGTCCCGGCCCGGAAATACCTTAATCCATTCGCCTGTTTCTAGGGCATTTTCAACAGCTTTTTTCTTCTCACTAACAATCGCCCTCAATCGATGCTCCTCAAGGAGCTCCGAAAGGCCTGAAAGAGCAGACTTGCCTTTCGTTAGGAGGTCGTTCTCGAGGTCCTCGGGATTGACTATGACTTCTTGCGCTCGCATTGCTTGGTGCATCTCGAAGCTAATCCATTTGGACACCACAATATCCTTCCCTTCGGCGGCAGCATCGAGCAATGCCTTTGCCACGCCATTAGCGTCTGCGAGAGGCGGCTGCAAGTAGTTTCGTCTGAGGACGCTTAGTATTGCCTCGGAATCTAGTAGAAAATTCTCGACATGGTATCTGGACCAAACGAAGAGCCTGTTACCACCCTTCTCTCGAATCTTGTTTACATCGGAATCTGAAAGAAAGTCTCGGTCGCGGATTGCATAGAAATAGTTGAATTTTGACGCGGTTCGTAAGAGCTCTATGACAGCGCGGCTCAGGCGCATGAGGTCATGGACACCGCCTGCCGCGACGAACTTCACCTTACCTCTCAACGTGGGAAGGAGGGTCTCTAGGATCGCTTTGTCGGACGTCTCTACGCCTTCGAGAAAAACAATCTTTTCACCCAGTGTGGCGACGCCAGTTTCGCCGGCGACTAGACGGAAGGCCTCGAGTCTCGATTGTTCGTCGAACGCTCGCTGAACTTGGTTCCGTCTCTTGTACACTTCCAAGCGGAACAGCTGGTCATGGCTAGCGGAATCCATCATTCCGAGAGAATGCGTCGCAATCCAGAATTGATTGTTTTCGCCGACCAAACCCAATTCGGGGACGATTCGTCTGTCTACTTCTTGGTGGAGGTGCAAATCAGGTTCGTCGAAAAGCAGAATTGAATTCTGGGGGGCAAGTTTCAGAAGATCCGCAAAGACGAAAAGTATCTCCTTCTCTCCCGAACTCAGGTAATCAATATCCACCTCTCCAGACTCCGTCTCGACGACATACCGAGCGGGAGAAACCGAAAGGTCGACGTCCACCAGCTTCTTTGGAGCGAGGATGCGATTGAAAAGCGTCTGTAGCGGTTCGAGGGAATTGCCTACATCTTCAAGAGAGACTTTCCGTCCGTCTTTCATTTCTCTCTGCGCTTTCTGGATGTCCCTCATTTTCAACTGAGCCAGGTATTCTTTGAGATAGGCAAACTTCTGCTCAGCCGGAGCGAATCTCCGCGATCGATCGGCTGAATCTGTCGTCGTCGTCAGGGAGACCGCTGTCACCTGACTCGGTCTGAACACACGATACGAGTCGATATAGTCGAAAACTCCAACCTGAGGATAATTGCGACGGTCGTAGACTTGCAACAGTTCTGGCAACCCATCGCCGAAGCTCTGCTTCACCACGTTGCCCGACCTGTCAAACCTCATCAACCCCGTCGCTTCTTCCGGTGGATTCGATTTGCCTGCGGCGGTTCTTAGGTAGTCTTGCTCGCTTGGATAAATCTTGAATCGTATCTCGATTTCGGAATAGGTCGCCCCGGTTCTCACGAAGTTTTCGAACCTTCGGCCTGTGTACGGCCAATTGTATTCTTTGAATGTGGAGATTGCCTCAAGAACCGACGATTTTCCCGCGCCATTAGCGCCCGCGAGAAGAACTATTCCGGGGGCGTCTGTAATCTTGAACTCCGCGAGGCCCTTGAAATTCTCAATACGAATATCGAGGATTCTCATTTAGTCGATTCCAGTTGCAAGATTCGAATGACCTGCACGCCCATAAGGGCTACCACTACGACGCGAGAGAAGATTCGCGTCGAGAACGGATCGCGTCAGTTTGTGAGACACCTTGGGGCCGGATTCTCGACTTCGGGAGCTTGACCTTAGGCGAGATCCGCGCCGAGGGGCTCTCGGACGTCGATTCGCACCAGGGGAAGGTGTCATTGATTGGATCGTCGCACACCCTGCCCGCGGAATCCATGCGCCGGACAAAGCCTCATCGGGGACCAGGGACTAAGCCCCGGGTAATATGGAACCGATCATCGCGGGCCGGGACCTCCGGAAATCCTGGGGCGCCA
>Ga0137396_10001761_pt1 | contig 11609 bp, 10 predicted proteins | sample czc16metaG_FD_108284 | JGI IMG/M metagenome (GOLD analysis project Ga0137396, IMG submission 108284) | Vadose zone soil microbial communities from Angelo Coast Range Reserve, California, USA - czcobulk3.16 metaG | ecosystem: Environmental > Terrestrial > Soil > Vadose zone | place: USA...
CCATCTTTATGACGCCAAAACCTCGCCGCACATGTTCATCATCAACCCTCAGGGAATTCTGATCTATAACGGAGCGATTGATGACCGGCCCACGACCGATGTAGCAGACGTACAGGGCGCCACGAATTTCGTTTCTGTCGCCCTCGAAGAGGCCACATCAGGCAAGTCGGTTAGCAATCCGACTACTCGCCCATACGGTTGCTCGGTGAAGTATCGGGACTGAAGCAGTTGACAATCACGTCGGTGCTAGAGCGTCGGGAATCATACCGGCGAGATTCGTCCGGGGGCTACCGTCAGGCCCGCGGTCGAGCACTGGCGGAGTGCTGTGTAGCGGACGCTGAAGTGCGTACGGCGTCTATCCGAGCTGATCTCGACTATCGAAATCTCCGCGGACTGTTTGGAAAGGAAACACAGCCAAGTGCCAACTATAGCTTCTTTCGAGCCCAGGGAGAGTCGGAGGGTGGAGCGATAAGTCCGGCCTGTGATCGCCGGGGTCGGTTCCGGTGCCGGCATGGTCGGGGATGTTGCTCCGTATTCTTAATTCTTACGAACCCGGACCACAACCGACCTATCGCCGCATCCCACGCTCATCAAGGTTTGTGTTCGGCGGAACCCGAATCGTTAACGTCAATTTCGCTTGCTTCCAGGACATCCCCGCGAGCCGTGGCCTCGATCACCACCCGATCTCCGGGCCGCAGGTCTTTGACCGTGATGCCCGTGCCACTGCGGAAGAGCTTCGTACTATCCACGATGTCTACCAGTTTGACGCCGGTAGTGGCGCATCCGCTTTGATCGACGTCTTCTATCACCCGGATTCGCTTTCCGTCGATTCTGGTAATCGTCCCTGTCACGTGTTCACTCAGCCGGACTTGCTCGCCGCGAGTGCCCTTTTCGGTCTCCGACGCCCCGTGCGCAAACCCGGCAATGTGGACCAACGCAACTATGCAGACCACCGACCCCATTTTCTTCATGACCCTGCCCCCAGAAATGTCCACCCACCACTTAGCCCTGGTGTGCGGGCTTCTTTCGATACTTCCCCGATCCTCACCTCCGTCGCAGACACCGCGAGCGCCATCAGGCCGATCGTAAGAAGATCAATGAAATCCACACCCTTTTCATAAGTCAGTTGCAGTCTTCCAGAAACGCCGTGCTCCCGGAGTGCGATAACCTGCCAGCTATTTTATAGATCCCAAACACGCCTGCTAGCTATACAGGCCTAGGGGAGGTGCGATAGAACGCTCCGAGAGGATGCTTTCCGGCAGCGTCCCCAGCATTTTTGGTCTTACGATTCAGCTCGAGGGAGAGAACGGGAGGTCTGTGTTCTAAGTTTTGAGCATGTCGCTACCACGGCTCCGGTCGCGGCCACAGCCACGTGAGTAAACAAGCTTTAGCTGATGGCTCACTACACGAGCCAGGCAAGCAGCCGACCTATACGCATTTTGGAAGGTAGCACATCATCGCAGGGTCGTAGCAATGGCCCATTGGGGTCATGCCCCTGGCCAGTTTTGGGGCCGTGGGGTTACCTTACCTGGTTCATGGCGGGGCAATTGTTTCGGACGTGGCCCGGGGCAAATCACGGGCTAGAATCACGGGCCGGAGATTTCAAGCTGCGCTTGCGCCTGCGATCTTCAGCCTTAGGGCGGCAGGTGACAATATCGCCGAATTTGCGGCCGATATCGAGCGTCGCACGATCTGGCTGCAGCTGAAACCTGCTGTAAAGACATATGAAAACCTGTGTTCCACTTTCCGAACTAGTTGCCAAACTGCGTCGGGCGTCGATTTGTATCAGGATATAATCGGCCGAGTTTTGCCCTAAAAACGTGAACAACCAGGAAAAGTGGGGGTGGTGTTGACATCCCTCGGTGCTTGCTGACGGTCGAAGAAAGGCGAGGAGCCGAACAGAGTTCTGCAGGGAGCTACGACCACATGACTCTCCGGATGAAGCTGGTGGCAGCCTGCGGCATCGCATTGCTGATTCTCGGTGGCGTATCCGTGCTCTCCTACCGCTCGACAGTTCGGGCAGACGAAGATGCACGCTGGGTAGCGCACACGCGCATAGTCCTCGAGAAGCTCAATGCTTTGACAGTCGACATAATCTCGCAGGAGACCGAACAGCGAGGCTACGTGTTCACCGGCGAGGGGTCGCACCTGACCTCTTACAACCAGGGCCTCAATCGCCTGCGAAGTGATCTCGACGACCTTCGTAACCTGACCGCCGATAATCCGCGCCAGCAGCAGACAATAAAACGGTTTGAGCCACTCATCTCCAAAACAGTCCCTGGGCTCCGGGAAGAGCTCGCTGCTCATGGTCCGAACTTGGCACAATCTGCGCCCACGGCTGGACATGCCGAGGCCCAGGACCAGGCGATGCAGGAGATTCGATCTGTGATCTCAGCCATGACGGCGGAAGAGGACGGGTTGTTGTCGGAGCGAACTGACGCAGCCCAAGCGAGCTCCCGCCGGATGAAAATCGTCATTATTCTTGGCAACATGCTGGCGGTCCTGTTCTTTGCGACCGCGGCTCTCGCCATCTACCAGGAGATGGGCAAGCGCAGCATGGCTGAGGAGTCGCTGCGCCAGAGTGAGGAACGCTTTCGCCTGATGACGGCGAGAGTGAAAGAATACGCCATCTTCATGCTGGATCCCGACGGACATGTGATTAGCTGGAACGAAGGTGCGAGCCGGATCAAGGGGTACGCGGCAGAGGAGATCATCGGGCAGCACTTCTCCCGCTTTTATCCAGCTGAGGACATCGCGAAAGGCAAGCCGGACTATGAGCTTGAGATCGCAGCAGCGCGGGGGCAATTTGAGGACGAAGGCTGGCGAGTGCGCAAGGACGGCTCGAGGTTTTGGGCGAATGTTGTAATCACCGCCTTACGGGACGAAAGGGGAAGGCTGCGAGGTTTTGCCAAGGTATCGCGCGATATGACAGAGCGCCGCCGCGCTGACGAAGAAATCGAACATCAAAACGCCCAGTTGAAAGCTGCCAACAAGGAGTTGGATGCATTCAGTTACTCGGTTGCCCATGACCTGCGCGCCCCTCTACGGGCAATCGACGGTTTCAGCCAGGCCGTCCTCGAGGATTACAAAGACCATATTCCGGAAGAAGGAAGACTATGCCTGGAACGTGTACGTGCCGGCGCAGTTCGAATGGCGCAGCTGATCGACGACCTCTTGAATCTAGCTCGCATCTCCCGCACTGAAATCGTGCGTAGCAACATCGATCTGTCCCGCCTTGCTGAGGAAGTCACATCGCAGCTGCAGGCGTCGGGAGACGGCAGGCAAGTTCATGTCTCGATTAGTCCCGGCATCGTTGCGACCGGGGACAGAAGTCTCTTGCGAATTGTTCTCGAAAACCTGTTGGGGAATGCCTGGAAGTTCACGTCGAAACAGCCGGTGGCCGAAATAAGGTTTGGCGTGCAAGACGAGAGTGGTGAAAGAGTGCTTTTCGTTCGCGACAACGGACATGGTTTTGATATGCGGTACGCCGACAAATTGTTTGGTGTTTTTCAGCGCCTGCATCGCGACAGTGAATTTCCAGGAACCGGCGTGGGATTAGCCACGGTGCAGCGGATTATTCATCGTCATGGAGGACGAATCTGGGCGGAAGGGACTGTCGGCGAAGGTGCGACATTCTATTTTGTGCTGTAAGGGAACGGTTGGAGGATAAGACCGAATGACGAAAGAAGCCGTGATTCTGTTGGTGGAAGATAACGTTGACGACGAAATGCTCACGGTCCGAGCGCTAAAACACAACCGCATTCACAACGAAATCATCATCGCACGCGACGGAGTCGAGGCCCTGGATTTTCTGTTTGCGCAGGGCGCGTTTACAGGCCGGGACATGAGCGTTTTACCCCAGGTCGTTCTCCTTGACTTGAAACTACCGAAAGTGGACGGCCTGGAGGTGCTCAAACGGATTCGCGCCGATGAACGTACTCGGCTGCTACCGGTCGTGATCCTGACGTCTTCGAACGAAGAGCGGGATCGTGTCGACAGTTATGGCCTCGGGGCCAACAGCTATGTCCGCAAGCCGGTGGATTTCGGCGAATTCTCCGAAGCCGTTCGCCAACTTGGCCTTTACTGGTTGCTTCTGAACCAGCCCGCGCCCGTGGGGAGAAGCTAGATGAGCACTCCCCTGCGTGTGCTGCTGGTTGAAGACTCCGCCGATGATGCGGCGCTGATCGTGCGCCACTTGCAGCATGGCGGATACGATGTCGCGTTCGAGCGAGTGGATTCCCGCGAGGGCATGAGCCGCGCCATCGAACGGCAGTCGTGGGACCTGGTGATCTGCGACTACTCGATGCCGCACTTCTCCGGAACAGAGGCTCTAAAGCTCGTGCGCGAACGAGGATCGGACGCACCATTCATCTTTGTTTCTGGCACCATCGGTGAAGAAACCGCCGTGTCCGCGCTGAAGCTGGGGGCACAAGACTATGTGATGAAGGGAAACTTGACGCGGCTGCTTCCAGCAGTCGAACGGGAACTCCGTGAAGCGGAGGAGCGGCGAGAGCGGGCGCGACTGCAGCAACGGCTCAAGCAATTGGAACGTTTTGAAGCAATTGGCAAACTGGCGGGCGGAATTGCTCACGACTTCAATAATGTCATTGGCGCCGTCCTGGGGTGGGCAGAGCTGGGCCACAGCGAGACGTCCGCATACCCGGGCTTCCAGGAACGCTTCCAAAAAATTCGCGCGGAGGCCCAGCGTGCCGCCGGGCTGACATCTCAGCTGCTCGCCTTTGCCCGCCGGCAGGTCCTACAGCCGAGGCGCCTCAGCCTGAATGATTCGATAAGGGGGATGACAAGCCTTCTGGAGAGTGCGGTTGGCACAGCGATTGAATTCACGCCCGTATTGGCTCCCAACCTCCGGGTGATTCGGGCCGACCCGACTCAGATTGATCAAATACTGATGAACCTCTGCTTGAATTCCCGAGACGCCATGCCGCACGGCGGTCGGCTCGTGATACAGACGCAAGACGCCGAGATCGGAGAGGCTTTTTGCAAGACTCACCCCGATGCTGTGGCCGGAGAATACGTTTTGCTCACGGTCTCTGATACCGGGGCCGGAATGGACAAAGAAACGCTGGACCATATCTTCGAGCCGTTTTTCACGACGAAAGAACTAGGAAAAGGGACGGGGCTTGGCCTCGCGACCGTGTATGGCATCGTCAAACAGCATGAAGGATTTATCCACGTAGACACCGAACCCGGAAGAGGCACGGCTTTTCATCTTTACTTTCCAGCCAGCAATGGGGAGATTGAAAAGCGGGATTCGAGGCCGGTCTCCAATATATCGAGAGGGACAGAAACCATCTTGGTGGCCGACGATAACGAAGGGCTCCGCGACATTGCTCAGGAGTTTCTTGGCGCGTGCGGCTATACAGTGGTCCCGGCCGAAAACGGAGAAGAAGCCGTGCGGCTGTTCAGCGAGAATACTCGGGTCGCCTTGGTCATTCTGGACGTCAGCATGCCAATGCTGAGCGGCCCCGAAACCTACCGCCGAATGTGCGAGATTAGGCCGGGATTGCCGGTCATCTTCACCACTGGCCACACGGCTGAATCGCCTTTGCTGAATCTGAGTCTTCAGGCCGGAGCGGTGTTGCTAGAAAAGCCCTACGCGCCCCAAGAACTCAGTCGGATCGTCCGCCGGAGCTTGGATTTCAAACCTCGAAGTTCCTGATCTTCCGTCAGGGAAGTGGTGCATTGAAGTGACAATTGTCGGCCCGCCTTATAGAGGTGCCATTGCTGAGCCCCGCAGGCATCGCCCAGGGGTAGAAACGCAGCTATGGTCCGATTTTGCTGGTGGTCTCGGGGCCTCTTGATGGTGCCATCCGCAAGGAGCCGCTGAACGGAGGCTTCGGACCGCAGCATCCCCGCCCTTTCCTCGTTCAAAGTCTTGAACAGCCATCCTCGTTCGGCTACACTGCGTTCATGAGCGGCCTGCTCATAATTGTGTTGATTGTCGCCGTCCTTTGGGCGGGCAGCGCCTTCGTGAAGAGGCTCAATAAGCCCTGACCCACAAAGAAACCGAGGGTCCCGCCGGGTGGCCGCCGTTCGTCCAAACCGATTGCCCCCATGAACGGGAAAATCCTTGGAGTGGAAGACGAAGAGGCAATGCGAAAGGCCCTGAGCGATCGTCTACGCAAGGAAGTCCAACTTCGGCGCCCGCCCGCACGGGCCAGGCTACGTATCAGTTCGGATCTTTCCCCATCGAAACCCGCACCGCGCTGCAAGGAGATGCATCAAGATCAATTCCACCGTTCGTTCGCCTGGGTCGCTGGAACCCCACGACTTATGGGCTCGAGAACGGAACAACCAGAGAGAAGCTTGCACCTGCGGTTGTGGATGAGGATGAGGATGAGGATGAGGAGAGGCGGCTTCGCTAGACCTGACGGACGTCGTCCACGCGTTCCGGGCGCATTTTGCCGCTTGGTGGGAGGCAGGGATGCGGGCGGCAGCACTTCGCTACTGAATCGCGCTGCCAACTTGTGAAAACACTGTATTAGCATTCGTGCCGATCATTCGCACCATCCCGGTGACAAATGCGAGAACGATCGCCAACATGATGGCGTACTCAGCGACATCCTGTCCTTCGGTATCCCGCCATAGCCTTTTTAGATCGTCGTTCATGACTGCCCCCTCAGTGCCATCGCTTGATACCTTCAAGAGATTTGGACCAGTAGATCTGCACAGGGAAGATTGACTTCGAAATCCGAGGAATTCAGCCCCCAAGCATCCTTCTCCTGTTTGACGGCCTGCAGACCCACTTGATATTCATGCATGTCGATGAGCTTGGTCCAAACGACCAAGAATGCCATCCTGCGCTGGCGATACAACACAGTCACCCGAGCTGCAATCCTCAACGGGCGATGAATCGCGGCAATACGAGAACCCGTCGCGCTGATGTCAAGAGTGTGCGCAATCTCTTCAAAAGACTTCCCGTCCTCGTCTGTCCCTCGCAGTCTCACCGGCAACACCGCCGGAACGCGATTCATTTGACGTCTGTCTCTCTCGGAACCACTCGGGCGCATTTGCTCTCCAAACCCACTATGCACTGGAGGACGAGCAAGTGGGAATGGCTCCGACGTGGGACACACGAAAGTAACGCTCTTTCCAATGGGCGGTATGGACGTCGATTGCGTCAATCCCCTTAGCGCATCTGTCTGCGAGGTCACACTTTCGTGCCATTTTCTGCAGCGGTGGAGCTACCTATTCTGGGCATGAGCAGTATCTCGGGGGAGGACTGTTCGACGTACGCCTTGCGCTTCATAGCGCAAGGCGCTTCGTTTTTTGGGGGTGTTTTGCAAGCGACAGATGTGCGGCCTTCTGCCTTCTCGAAGTGCGTCGCTGCCCGGTGTAATTTTGCGATACCAAGATCGTTCCCCACGCCAACGTCGCCGGGGCACCAAACACTGCGAGCAATCCGCACGCCCTCGAGGCCTGGCTGCGAAACACGCCGACCGCACCGGGCACAACTCAGGCTCTGCCGAGCTCGAGCATTTGACTAAGACCTGGGGCCGTGAAGTCCGGCAATCGGGACTGGTGGATTGTAGGTTTCCTCGCAGCCCCGATGAGTTTTCAGATGGTCTCAGCGACTTCCGCGCTACATTGTCTTTCAGCATCAGGAGCGATTTGGCCGTCACGCCCAAGTCCGGCAACCGGTCCAGGAAAAGCCACGGTGCCTTGAGCAGTCAGCATCGCCCGACGTGCGGAAAGTACCTTCTGAAACAGAATTCTCCGCAACGAACTCCCGCCTGATCTCTGGGGCATTCCTGCGCGCAACTTCTATCTTCCGGGCGGGTGACTCTGCGGGGTCGGCTAAATCGCTGCAGGCCAAAAGATCTGAAAGGAACGCGGGTGGTGGGGACCAAGCCGGGCGAAGTGCAGCTCAGCGGGCAGGAAGAGGCAACGATAAAGATTGGCGCGCTGATCTACAATGTTCGCCACAGGTTTGCGGTAGGGTTCGACAAATCGAATCGACGAGCGGTTCATGGCAAATGCGGCGGTGGCAAGTGCGCAAAACGAGCATAAAGAGCCCGGCAAGGCTGCCGATCCTTGTGTGATGGTGCTTTTCGGAGCGGCCGGCGACTTAACCAAGCGGAAGTTGGTTCCGGCGCTTTTCAACCTGGTGAAGGCGAGGCTGCTGCCTAAGGACTTCGCGGTCGTCGGCGTTTCTGTCGATGACTTGAGCCTCGAACAATTTCGTAACCAGGTAACCGGCTTTCTGCACCCTGAGGATCGCGGTACCGAAGCTTGGGAGTGGTTCACGCAGCGGCTCTACTACCAGCGTGGGGACTTCGCGGATTCCGAGACCTATGCGACCCTCGGCGATCGGCTCAGCGACCTGAATCGGGAGCGCCAGACTCAAGGCAACTACCTGTTCTATCTGGCGACCGCGCCCAAGTTTTTCGCTCCCATTATCCAGCAGCTGGGAAGGGCAGGGATGTCGAACCAGGAGAACGGACGCTGGCGGCGCGTTGTGATCGAGAAGCCTTTCGGACACGATCTGGAGTCGGCCAAGAGCTTGAACCGCGAGATCAAGAGTGTGCTGAACGAAAACCAGATCTACCGCATTGATCATTACCTGGGAAAAGAGACCGTACAGAACATCATGGTGTTCCGGTTCGACAATGCCATTTTTGAACCTATCTGGAACCGGCGTTACATCGATCACGTGCAGATCACGAATGCCGAGACCGTCGGCGTTGAACAGCGGGGGGGATACTTCGATAGCGCCGGTACCCTCCGGGACATGGTGCCCAATCACATGATGCAGCTCCTCAGCCTGACTGCGATGGAGCCGCCCGCATCTCTTCAGGCCGACGCTGTCCGCAATGAGCAAGCCAAGGTTTTGCGTGCGGTTCAGCCTCTGGATTCCGAAGATGTGCTGCATCGGAGCGTGCGCGGCCAGTATGGCGAGGGGTCGTCAAACGGGGAGAGAGTATCCGGCTATCGGGCCGAACCAGGAGTTTCTCCTGAATCGAGAACCGAGACCTTCCTGGCGCTGAAGTTGAACATAGACAACTGGCGGTGGGCCGGCGTCCCATTCTACTTGCGCACTGGCAAGCGCTTGGCCAAGCGGCACACCGAGATCACAATCCAGTTCAAGCGCACCCCTTTTGAGGTGTTCCATAAGGCACCCTTGCACACCTCGCACACCAATACGCTAGTGATACAGATCCAGCCGGTGGAGGGGATTTCCCTGAGCTTCGGCGCCAAGATCCCGGGCGCTGTCTTGCGGGTCGGATCGGTCGACATGAGTTTTGAATATTCCAAGTATTTTGGTGCCGATGCGTATACCGGCTATGAAGTCCTGCTCTATGACTGCATGATTGGAGACGCAACTTTGTTTCAGCGCGCTGACATGGTCGAGGCGGGTTGGAGCGTCGTGGATCCCGTACTCGATGTCTGGAAGGCCCTGCCGCCCCGCAGATTCCCCAATTACGCGGCAGGTACATGGGGGCCAAAGGACGCCGACCAGCTGTTGGAACGCGACGAGCGCGAATGGAGGAAAATTGACCCATGATTCTTTCCGGCGAGATCGGCGCTACACGCACTCGGCTGGCCGCATTCGAAACCGAGGGCAACAGCCTACGGCGGGTGGTCGAAAAGCTTTACATGAGCCAGGAGCACGGCGGCTTGCCTGCAATCATCACCGATTTCATCCGGACTGAGGGGATACCGGTACAAAGCGCATGCTTTGGAGTTGCCGGACCAGTGAAGAGAGGCCGCAGCAAAATCTCCAATCTTCCGTGGACCATCGACGCTGGCGAACTGGCCAAGCAGCTAAAGCTTAAAGCGGTTGGTCTGATCAATGATCTCGAAGCCTATGCTTACGGAATCGATGCGCTCGACTCCACAGACTTCGTTACCCTAAATGACGGTTCCGAGGACGAAGAAGGAAACCGAGCGGTAATCTCGGCGCGGACCGGTCTCGGCACAGCGGGTCTCTATTGGGATGGGTTCCGGCACCATCCCTTCGCCTGTGAAGGCGGGCACGCAGACTTCGCGCCGAGGAACAGTTTGGAAATGGAACTGTTGGCCTATCTCCAGAAAAAGTACGGTCGCGTCAGCTGCGAGCGAATTCTCTCCGGGCCCGGAATCAAGAACATCTACGACTTTCTCAGGAACGCCAACAAACTCGACGAACCCCAATGGCTGAAAGAACAGATGGCTTCGGCGCCCGATCCTCCGGCCCTGATCTCGCAACTTGCTCTGGAGGGCAAGGCTGCAATTTGCGATCAGACATTGTCACTCTTTGTGAGTATTTATGGAGCCGAGACGGGGAACTGTGCACTGAATTTCTTGTCGACGGGGGGCATTTTCCTTGGTGGCAGTATTGCCGCAAAAATCGTGCCCAAAATGAAGGAGCCGATCTTCATGCAATCATTCCTGGACAAGGGCAGGATGGAGTCACTGCTCAAGGAAATGCCTGTCAAAATCGTACTGAACGACGATTCGGGAATCATCGGAGCCGCCCGCTACACTCTCGTCGAGAGAGCGTTTCGGACTGCGAATCGCGCGCGCGACTGAGGAGCCCGTTACACACCTCGATATCATCCTGCCGAACATCAGAAACTCTGTTAAGACAGACGTGGCAACCAAGTTGCGGCTCGAGTGTCCGAAACGGAACGGTCTGGGACTGCAAGCTGCACCAATGCATCCAGTGGCTGAGCGCTCTGCCAGTACGGACGAGCGCGAATTCGCAAGCCCCGGAACTTGCAAATCAAAATTCACGCGGTCCTTTCGAACGGCAATGACCGCTGTCTGATGGAGTGGAAAAGCCCCACCTTCGGGGACAGGTCGAGAATTCCTGCTAACAAGGAAAAATACAGGGACGTTTTTGATTTCTGAGGTCGGAAATTATGAGGGGATCGCATATATTGCACTCATTCCGCGGAAATAATTGGTGTAGCGATCTTGCAACGAACAGGGAATTTTCCGGACATATCAGGGAATACTAGTCCCTGATACCATCGGACACGTTTTGCCTCCAAGACAAATTCTCTATGGCCGTGGGTGCAGAGCTGGGAACCCGAGTTGTTTTCGTTGCTCGACCCATTTGTTTCCTTCAGGGTTTGGGATGCCGGAGTCGGCGGATCGGCGACTACGGTAATTCAAGAAGACATAAATAATCATGATGATCGCGAACTGGATGGCTGCTGCGGCAACGTTGACGTTGACCATTACAAGTGTTGTAGCAGGGCAGACGAAAGAATCAGTAGAATCGGAGACCGCTCCGCCGAAATTGCTTGTATTGGTGTATCAGAGATTTTCGTTCGACAGAGGAAGCGACCGTGACAAATGGGAAATCGCCACGGCGCGCGCTTGCCAAAAGCTGGCGGTTCCGAATTCATGGATCGTGCTTGAATCGGTTACCGGCGAGCCGGAAGTGCTGTCGTTTGATCCATTCGATTCGTTTGCGCAATTGGAAAAACCTCTTGCCGAGTGGGGACCGATCTACGCGACTCACCCGGAGCTAGGACGACTGCAAGCGCAGATTAACGCTGCTCTGGCGAGCCAGCGGACGGTGATCGCCGTGCGGCGAGACGGCTTGAGCTACCGCGCGAATCGCATTGACCTATCGAAGGCCCGGTTCTTGCGCGTTC
>Ga0137396_10001762_pt1 | contig 11607 bp, 9 predicted proteins | sample czc16metaG_FD_108284 | JGI IMG/M metagenome (GOLD analysis project Ga0137396, IMG submission 108284) | Vadose zone soil microbial communities from Angelo Coast Range Reserve, California, USA - czcobulk3.16 metaG | ecosystem: Environmental > Terrestrial > Soil > Vadose zone | place: USA...
ATACGCCAACGGGTACTACGGATATTTTCCGACCATCCGGGCCGCAACCGAAGGTGGTTACGGCGCCACGAGCGCAACTACCTGGGTTGAGGTCGGTGCCGGAGAGCAGATGGAGGATCGCGCTCTTATCGACCTCTATAAAATGCTGGGCCGATTGCCAGACACGCCAAGGTCGGACTGGATAAATTCGCGATGAGTCAACCCCGTCGCATACGGTTTTGTTCTTTCAGTACGCACTGATCCTGCTTAGTTCTGCGAACCCTGTACCACGCGTCAGCAAGGAGTTTTCATGGAAGGCAGAAGTAAGACGGCGGTTCAAGATGCGAGAGCCAGCGAGAATCGGTTGGCAATTGAGGGAGGAAAGCCGGTTCGAACCGAACCCTTGCCCCTAGAATTCCCCGGCATTCACCACATGGGAGACGAAGAAGTCGAGGCCGTCAATCGTCTGATTCGAAGCCGGTCGTTATTTCGTTATTACGGCATCAAGTTGCAAAAGGAAGTGGAGAGCTTTGAACGAGAGTTTGCGGCATTTCTCGGCATGCCCCACGCGATCGCGGTGAGCAGCGGCACTGGTGCGTTGATGGTAGCGCTTTCGGCGCTGGGCGTGGGACCCGGGCAGGAAGTGATTGTCCCGGCTTACATGTGGGTCTCGGTAGCTGCCGCGGTCGTCAATCTTGGAGCCATCCCCGTGCTGGCAGATATTGACGACACGTTTTGCCTCGATCCGAAATCTCTCGAAACACGGATCACCAGCCGGACGACCGGAATCATCGTCGTACACATGAGCGGAGCCCCCGCCGATGTGAAGGCAATCCGGGAGGTGGCGCAGCGCCGGAAATTGTTTTTGCTGGAAGATTGCGCCCAGTGCGCCGGGGGAAGCGTCGACGGCCAGCGGGTAGGAACGTTCGGCGATATCGCAACCTTCAGCTTCCAGATGAACAAAAACATGACCTCCGGTGAGGGAGGGTGCGTGGCCACCAACAACCGGCGGCTCTACGACCGGGCCTTTGCATGTCACGATCTGGGTTTCGCCCGAGATGAGCAGGGGCGCCTGAACCTGAGCGATCCCGATTTGTGCCTGTGGGGACACGGCTGCCGGTTGGATGAGATTCGCGGCGCTATATTGCGAGTGCAGCTCACCAAGCTCCCTCAGATCATCACCCGAATGCATCGGAGCAAGTACCGCATCCGCAAAGCTTTGGAGAATCTGCCGCAGATCAAATTGAGGAGAATCGTGGATCCCAACGGGGACACCGGTCCGTTCCTAATCACCACGTATGAGGAAGCGAAAACCGCCAAGCGCGTGAATGATGCGCTGAGGGCGGAGGGCATTGTGACCTTTCCTCAGGGTGTGTCCAACGTGCTGATGACCGAGTGGGGGTTGCATCTTTACTACAACATTGCCAGCCTGGTGAAACGCACCAGCGTGGACCGTCGCGGATTCCCCTGGAGCTTGGCGGAGAACTCGGGTTCCGATGTCCAATATGCGAAAGGAACCTGCCCGGTGGCTGACAGTCTTTTCGAACGCAGCATCATCCTTGCAATCCCATCCTCGCTGATTGAACGCGAAGAGAACGACATCATCCGCGCATTTCAAAAGGTGTATCAGGCCATTCTTGCTTAAAGTATTGTGACATGTAACAGCGGCGGCTCGGTGAAGATGCGGAATACTTGCGAAGAAGGCATAGGCATGAGAGTGCGTCTTTATCTCCTCACGTTCTTGATGCTGTCGCTCGCCGCCACTGCCCAGACCGGGCCGGACGATCGAGTCGTTCATCTCATGCAGGAACTCACGGATGCTCCCTCTCCTTCCGGTGATGAAGGCCCCGTCCGGGCGATTTTGATGCGCGAGTTCAGCGCGGTGGGCGCAAGCGTGTCCACCGATGGAATGGGGAACGTGATTGCCCTAGTTCCCGGCCCCGCCAACGCCCCTCGGGTCATGGTGGATGCGCATATGGACGAGGTCGGGCTCGTCGTCCGCTCGATTACGTCGGAGGGGTTCGTCAAGTTTCTACCGATGTCAATCAACTGGTTTGATCAGCCGCTGGTCGACCAGCGCTGGCAGATCATGACCGCGAAGGGCCCGGTTACGGCTGTAAGCGGATTCATAGACAAGCATGCCCACACAGCAGAAGACAACGCCCGCGTCGTTCCGAGTAATGAGTTGTTCCTGGACGTGGGCGCCCGCAATAACGAAGACGCACAAGCGATGGGAATTGCTCCCGGCAATTTTGTCGCCCCGTGGAGTCCGTTCACGCGACTGGGGACAAATCGCTTTGCTGCGAAGGCCTGGGATGACCGCGTGGGCTGCATCCTGATGCTGGAGGCGCTTCGTCGAATGCAGGAGCGTGGCATCAAGCCTCCAAATTCCCTCTATTTTGTCGGTTCTGTTCAGGAAGAACTCGGCATGCGCGGGGCCCAGAACGCTGTCGAGGCGGTCAAACCGGATGTAGGCATCGCGCTTGAAGTAGGGATTGCGACGGACTACCCATTGGGAAGAAAGGAATTCTCACAAGAAGAGTTAGGCGCTGGTCCAGCCATCTTTGCGTATGACGGTTCGATGATACCCAACCACAAACTCAGCGACCTTTTCCAGAAGCTCGCCGCCGACAGCAAGATTCCGTTGCAAATTTCGGTGGTAGCGCAATACGGATCGGATGCCTCGTCGATCCAGAAGTACTCGACCGGCAGACCGGCCATCAACTTTGCGGTTCCAACCCGCTACACACATCTTCACACCGGGGTGATTGATTGGGCCGATCTCGATCATGCCATCGATCTGCTGGTCGCAGTGCTGGCTCACCTGGATAGCGGTACGGTCGCGGGGTTGACAAAGTTTCATTAGTACCGAAAATCATGAGAGTCTTTCTGGCTGGCCTCACGCTGGCAATCGCGCTGTTTCTCGGCTATGCGCCACGCGCGGTGCAGGGCTCGACGCGGCCAATACCGTTGCTGCAGAAAAGCATCGGACCTACTCCACCCGTTTTCCCCGCGCCGAGAATCCCATTTCCGAAGGGGGCAACCGGATCAACGGCGAAACGGCCGGCTTGGATTGGGCCAACGTACGGACGACGCCGGGCTTCGCCTTTGGAACAGAATCGGGCAAAGTGAAGGATGACGATTCAACGGCGCCTCTCGCAGGCGCCTGGGGACCAAACCAGACGGTGCAAGCCACCGTTCGTTCCGTACACCAGAAAAGGGAAGTCTACGAAGAGGTGGAGTTGCGCCTGCGCAGCAGTCTGTTGACGCACAAGGCGACCGGATATGAAATTGACTTTCGATGTTCCAAAACCGAGAAGGCGTACTCAGAAACCGTAGGGTGGAAATGGACCGTTGGGAGACTTCACTTACCTGAAAGGAGGCGGAGGTTCACGCTACGGCGTTAAGAAGGGGGATGTGGTCAAAGCGACGATTGTGGGGAACGTAATCACTGTCTCTATCAACGGCGTTCAGACGCTTCAAGTCAGCGACGATACCTATAAGAACGGCAGCCCAGGCATGGGCTTTTGTATCCAGGAAGCCACGCGCGGAAATGATGATTATGGGTTTACCTCTTTGAGGCCAGCGACTGAACGCGCTTCTCGCGCGCTGGCAACGTAGATTTCTCGCTGACCCACTAAACTGCACTGAGCCCCAGCCCGGTCAGCTTTCCAGTGTGCAGTTTGCCATCTCGAACCTCAAACAGCCCGGGAAAATTCTTGACCCATGGCTGGTTGGCCGCGGGTACGTATTCGCGCGCGTTTGATTCCAGCGTATCGACCTGGGAAACATGGGCGGCAACGCCGGCGGAGTGAATCAGCGAGGCCCCGGGACAGGTCAAATCCTGCGCCGTCATATACATCTTGAACTCTTGCGCAGCAGCATTCAGCAGCATGGACTGGCTCTGGCCTTTGCAGGCTTTGAGCGCGATTCCCGTGTATCCGATCTTCCGGCCGCGCTGAAGCGCGTCAAAGCCGGTCAGCGATTCGTCCATAACGACGGGGTTTAGTTTGGACGCCCTGAAGAGCAGTTGCTCTGGCGTGGCGGCGAGGTCCCGTCCCGTCGGCTGCTCGATGAACGTAATGCGCTCATAGCCGGCCGGCGATTCCTTTTGAATTCGGCGGATGAAATTGAGCAGGTAATCGATATCCGGGCATTGCTCGTTGAAGTCCAACGAATAGCGCCATGTGCTCACGTGTTGCCGGCCTTCAACTTCGGCGGCAACCCGGTCAATGTGCAACACGCGCTCGACGTCGCGCTCGAGATTGTTGCCGTTGAGCTTGATCTTAAGATGATTGATGCCGTCGGCAACAATCCATTCATCAAGGGTCTGTGGCAGGCCGTCATTCAGCCGCTTCTTGACGTCAGCCGCCTCGATCGGATCGCCGGCGCCGACTGAGTGATTGCACCACAACCAGGGTTTGGGAGCGCGCAGAAGATACTGGCTGGGAAACTTCCCCTTAAATTCCGGCGCAAGATAATGGGCCAGGTCGTAACTCATGAACTCTGGGCCGTAGGTCAAATAGCAATTGAGATGGTGGACCTTCCCGAATGCGTCATGAATGGCGGCATCGAACGGGCTTGCGGTGACCAGGGTACACAGCTTCGGGATTGGCTGGTCCAGGTGCATCTCTTGCGAGACTTCGGCAGCGGCTTTCAGGTATTCCGGCTCGAGCACGACATTGATGTCGATCGGATGACCGGATTCTGTATAGCCCTCGCTGATCTTCTCGATCCGCCCGGCGAGGCGCTTCATCGCTTCGAGGGTGGTGTCGTAGGAAAGTGTTTTAGACGGAAATGACCATTCATTGCCCATGGGCATCGAGCCGAATCCCTTAGCCACCCGGCCGGCAACCGTCTCCACGGTGCAGTGAACGTTCAAGATTGTTACGCGGTCGCCGCTGCGGCCGCCGAACATATAAGGAGTGCGATAAGGAAAATCCTCATAGCTAACATCGATTGCCTTGATGCGAATATCGCTGGATTTGCGCTTGGCTGCGGCGATCATGAGAGGCGATGTGAGAGGCAAAAGGGAGAGGGTTCCGACGGAGGCGGTCTTTAGAAAGGCCCTGCGCGTAGTTATTGGAGAGAGTGCCAAATTATCTCCTTAAGAAAAGAGCCTCTAAGCCCCCTCATATGCTTCGCGCAGGAGCCCCTTGAGATAGTCCAGATTCTGTTTGGCAACTGACATGACTTGGGGGACCGTTTCGCGTGAAAGCGCGAGTCCCTGGCTGTCGGCTACGCCAGGGATGGCAAACTCCTCATGCAGCGTGATGGGGCCGTGGAAATTCGTCTGCGCCAGAATGTGTAGAAACTCTTTCCAGGGCGCCATTCCCTGGCCTAGCGGACAAGTTGCAGCCTGCCATCGCCGCGGCCCGCCTTCTTTCCAGGTCAAATCCTTGACGGCGATCATTTTCAAACGAGGAATCACCAGATTCGTCGCGATCTTCCATCCTTCTTCACCGGAGTCCACGCAGATGTGTCCAAGATCAAAGTAGTAACCGCACCAGCGTGGATCGAGCGGTTCAATCACCGATGCCATGTCCCATATCGATGCCCCGATATAGTTAGGGTGGTTGTGGTAGCCCACTTGAATTTTGTTTTTTCCGGCGAGTTCCACCAGGCCGCGAAATTGTCGACCAGCCTCCTGAAACTCCTGCAACACATTGACAAACTTGTAGTGGTAGTACCCCGGCTTCAGGAACGGAATGGAGAGTTTCCCCGCCGTCTCGAGAATCGGGATCGCTGTGGGATCATCCGCCCTTAAGAGCTCGGTTGTGATCATGGGGACTTCGAGTCCCTCGGCGCGAATTGCCGCCACTGCCTGGGGAAGGTCCTGCGCCGCGCGCGCAGGGAGAACGTGCCCCTCGGAACGAACCGTCAAGTCAATTCCACCAAAACCCGCCTGCTTGGCGCTCTGCGCCAGTTCGCGGCAGCCCAATTGCGGCACCGCCTTAGAGAACAGGCAGAGCGTCCCGCGGAACGGTCCGCGCGCTCCGGCAGTTGCGGCCTCGGCAGACCACGCCGCTGGCACAACAGTACCTGCCATTGCGGCAGCCGCCGACACTTGAAGAAACTCACGTCTGGAGAAATGTTTGTTCATGGCTTCTCCGCAACTCAGGGCAAAGTAAAGCCGAGAATATTAGGTCCGACGGCAAGCACAACAAACTGTTTTCCATAAACCGTATATGTGATGGGCGAGGTCTTGTTTTCTCCGTTGGTGGGAAAGTGCCACAGCGCTTTCCCATCCCGGGCATCGGCGGCGACAATATCACCGCTGGGATCGCCGTAGAACAGAAGCCCACCCGACGTCGCCAATACCCCCGCGTCTCTCTTACCGTCGGCTAGCCCGATCTCCGGAATTTTCCACGCGACGCTTCCGTCATTGATATCCAGCGCCTCAAGGTATTTCTTTGCCACCTCGTCCTCGGGATGCTTGTTCTTCCAGTCGCCAGCCGACAGATTCACCATGCATTTTTCGACCGCCATTACGTAATAGAGGTGGGTCTCGGGACTGAACGCAGTCGCATTCCAATTCGTGCCGGATTCCGGGCAAACTACGCCACCCTCGTGCAAACGCTGGGGACGGCCGTCCGGGCCAATACCGCTGGCCCAGTTCGCCTTGACAAACGGCTTTGCCACCACGACCTTGCCGTTGGTGCGGTCCAACACATAGAGGAAACCGTTCTTATCTGCATGCAATAAAAGTTTGCGGGGTTGTGCTTGCAGGACGGTGTCGATCAGCACCACCGGCGCTGTTGCATCCCAGTCGTGAACATCATGAGGCGTGACCTGGTAGAACCATTTGATTTCGCCGGTATCCGGGTTCATGGCCAGGATGCAGTTGGTGTACAGGTTATCTCCTGGCCGGTCCCGATCATCGGAGTCGGGATAAGGATTGCCCGTGGACCAGTAGAGCGTGTTGGTCTCCGGATCATAGGAGCCTGTGATCCACGTCCCTCCTCCTCCGGTTTCTGCCGGATTGCCTCCCCAAGTCTTAGCCTCCGGATCGCCCTTCGCGGGAACGGTCCAACGCCGCCAGACCAGCTTGCCATCCGAAACTCGAAAGGCGGCCAAAAATCCACGGATTCCCCAATCGCCGCCGGCGACCCCGCCGATCACCATGTCTTTGACCACCATCGGCGCCACCGTTCCGCCATAGTGCATCGGCTTTTCCGGCATCACCGCTTCCCACACCAATTGTCCGGTGGTGCGGTTCAAGGCAATCATGTGAGCGTCATGCGTCACCATGAAGACTTTGTCCCCAAGAATTGCCAGGCCACGATTCGTGCCGAGCGCGGCGTCGCCGACGATTCCCGGAGTACGCGGACGCGAATATGACCAGATCTGGCGTCCAGTACGGGCATCCAGCGCAAACGCCTGTTGCGGACCTGTGGCATACATGATGCCGTCGGCCACCAGGGGCACGGTCTCCAACCCGAAGTACTGGAAATTCTCTCTGAAATAAGAAGTATCAGGATAAAACTGCTTCCAGAGCGGCACCGTATAAATCCACTTCAGTTGCAACTGGCTCACATTGGAAGTGTTGATCTCAGCGAGTTTGCTGTACCGGTTCCCGCTCAAGTCGCCGTTGTAGGTTAGCCAGTCACCCGGCTCAGGATTCAGGATTCTCGAGAAGGAAATCCCGCCAGATTCAGAGGGTGCCGTGAGCTCGGGTGTTCCCGGCTTCGCCGCGTTCACGCCGCTGAGGTAGGCAAGCAGATTCTGCAGTTCTTCGGGGTTTGCATCTACCGGCGGCATCGGCGAAGGCTCATGTTCGTTGACTGAGGAAATTTCATTTTCCCCCAGCAAGTGAAACTGGCCCTTCATGTCCTGCAGTGCCAGCTCGAAAGTGCTCCGGCTGCGCGCGAAGCCACCAAGAGTCTCGCCATTGCGCAGGTGCGCTGTCACCGATTCGTAACCAGGAGTGATACGAGCGTCAGGCTGTAATAAGGATGTTCGAATTTCGGCCACGGACAAGTCGCGAGCCACGTTAGACAAATCCGGACCCACCGCTGAACCCTTGCCATTGACCATGTGGCAGGACGCGCAATGACCTTTGCCGAAGAAATATCGTTGTCCGGCAAGCCGGTCTCCCGGCACGGCATTTTGTGCCGCCGGCAGATTCAGGGAGTGCACCAACGTGGCAATGACATCAAGGTCTCCCTTGCTGAGGTCGAACGCCGGCATGCCTGCCGAGGGAATTCCTTTGCGGATCAAATCACGGAACCAGGAAACTGGCCGCTCCCGCAAGTCGCTTTTTCCGACCAGGGCGGGACCATTCTGACCACCGCGCGCGTCCGCACCATGGCAAACGGCACATCGGGCGGCGAATATTTTGTGGCCCCCGGTCAACGGCGACGCGCTCGTGGAGGAATTTTGGCCCCATAACCGCGGCATGGCAACCGTGAGGGTCAGAAGCAGAAGGCGGATAAGCGAGCAAAATTTGCTGCGTTGTAAAGAATAACCTGCCTTGAGACCATTTCCTTGAGGCAAAGCTTCTTCTCCAACCATAATGATGAAGAAATTCCAGCCTAATTGATGACATTACTATATGCAAGAACAAATGTGTAAGGGACGCCTTGACCTGCCGATAGCCCGGATGCGATCATTTCCTGCCGGCCCGCCATTACAAGACTTCCGAGCCGGCGGCCCAGTGGAAAATCATCAAGACCAAACACTGACATTCGCTCTCCATTGGTCGGCTAGCCAGTATCACGACACACGACGGAGCAGTGACCGGGCGTTCCCTTCGTACACGGCCATTTCTTGGTCGCGGGGAAGACCTGCGGACCGAACCTTCAGCAAGGCTGACTCAAAATAGAAGAATGGATAGTGTGAGCCGAAAAGCACGCGCGACGGCGAAGTCTCGGCGATAAGACGCTCGAGTCCGCCCACTCCTTCGTCCATGGCAATATCAAAATAAGCGTTCCCGGCTTTTGTGATCGCACGTACGCCCGGGGTCCTGTCTCCCGACCAGTATCCCGCGTTCAGCAGCACCAGATTCAACTGAGGCATGCGCGGGATTAAGCCGGCGAGCGGCGCCGGGTCCACTGGCGGTACGGGCATCAGCGGAAATTGAGCGCGCGTGTCCTCCATGGACAGCGCAATCTGAACCATGATCTTGCGGTCGGCTGCCATGGAAAGGAGCTTGGTGAATGCGGGATCGCCGAGCCCGTAGCCGTGGTAATTCGGGTATAAGCGAATTCCCACCATGTGGTGGTTTTCTTGGCAGCGCCGTAGGTCTTCCTCCCAGTCCGGCAATTTGGGATTGATGCAACCGAACGAGACTAGAAAATCCGGCCCGTGCTGGTGGCAGGCGGTAGCAAGCCTCGCATTTACGCCGGCTACATCCCGGCACAATAGGCCTTCGAAGCTCCCGGCCCAGGCCTGCGTCACACCCTTTTTGCGCAGGCGCGCGACCAGGTCCGCGGGATCGTCTCCTACAACCCGCCGGAAGGGCCAATGAAACAAATTGACGTTGGTATCGATCACGACTTCAGGCCTTTCGCTTCAAGAACCGGACCCAGCAAGCTGCGCAGGTTTCCTCCAAGGATCAGTTCCTTCGCGGAATCGGGAATCTCGGCCCCGATGACTTTAGCGATTTGCGACGCGAAGCTTCGCCCGCCGACGTCGCTGCCGTAAATCACCCGTTCGGCCCCAAGTTCGCGAACAGCCATCTCGACAAACCCTGACACCGGATCGGATCCGGCGATTTCGGCATACACATTCCTGGTATCGCGAATGGCCCGAATGCCGAGTTCCCAATTGCCTCCCGTGTGCCCGCATATGAAGTGTGCCTGCGGGTGGCGCTTTGCGAGTTCCACGAGATCGAAGGGAGTGGATTCGTCAGGTTCGTTGCCGGCGGCTTTGATCCATGTGTGTTGCAGTATCGGCACATTCATCGAAATCGCCCGCTCGACGATCGGGTCGAGTGCAGCTGAATTGCACTTTACGTCCGTCTCCAATTCTCCAATGCTCACCATCGGTCCATCTCTGACGCAGCGATCAAACTCCTGGATACTGAACTCAGTATTCTGCGGATTCAAAAACACCGAACCGTAGGCCCGGTCGGGAAAGTGTTTCAGCGCCCGCATCACCCGATCATTCTCATCGCGCACTTGCGCCGGAGTTGGATAAGGCATGTGTTCGCCAAATCCCTGGGAAAGTATGAGGCGTTCGACACCCAGTCGGTCCATGTGCCGGACGAGAATTTCCATCCGTTCTTCTGGTGTATCGCCGGACAGAGATTCAAGATGGCTGTGCATATCCCAGACTCTGAAATGTCCACGCGATTCCGAAGCGTCTGCGGGTGCCTCGGCGCCCGCTTGAGCCCCGGCCGCGAAGGCTCCCGCAACCAAACTTTTAATTACTGTCCGTCGATCGAGCAGCATAGTATTCAAAATCCTATGTTGTGACAAAGTCCGCAGGAAACCGGAGCCTTACGGAGCTTATGGCAATTGATGCAGGCGACCATGGAAGTTTCTATTTCCTGGCGCACGATATCCCGCTCTCCCACCGCGCCGTGGCACACTTCGCAGGCCACTTTTGCATCCAGGTGCTTCTGATGATTGAAGAAAACGAAGTTCGGCAACTGATAGACCCGGATCCAGTCAAGATCCTGGCCTGCCTTTTTCAGCCGATCCATTTTCTGAATTACTGGACTTGCTTTCGCCACGGACTGGTGACAACCCATGCACGCTGGCACGTTCGGATTTTGCATATTCTTGCCATTCGTCGACGGCCGGTGGCAATGGTCACAAGTCATTCCTGCGGTGGTGTGACGGCGGTGACTGAACGCGACAGGTTGCGCCGGGGCGGCAGGAGGCGGGTTGATTCTTGGCGGCTCCCGCCCAGGTCCGGCGGGGATTTTCTCCAGTTGTGCCTGCAATTTCGCCTGGGCCGGACTGGACTCTCCTTTGGGGAAGAGAGCATATGCTGCCAGAGTGATCGGGCCAGAAGCATCGTCACCAATATTTCCACCCGCTCCGACGGCGATCACCACAAATTGTTTATTGGACTTCTTACCCAAGTAAGTCAGCGGCGTCGCGTGCCCATTGTATTCAAGTTTGGAAACCCAAAGCTCTTTCCCGGTTTGTGCATCGAAGGCCCTGAAGCGATGATCCGCGGTAGCGGCAACGAACACAAGTCCGCCGGCGGTCACGATGGAACCGCCGAGGTTATAAATCCCAGTCTTGGGAATCCCTTTCGCTTGCAGTGCGTCAACCACACCAAGCGGCACTTTCCAGGCAATCTCGCCGGTATTCAAATTCACGGCGTTCAACGTTCCCCAGGGGGGCTGCTGGCAGGGGTAATGCTGGTCGTCCCAGAAGCGAGCGAAAGTACCCCACTTGCTTCCCCAGAGATAGGTTTCGGGAGAGCCGTCCGGCTCTTTCTTCATTTCGCCGACGACACCGAGGTCGCTTGTATTCACGAAAAGATATCCCGAAGAGGGATCGAATGACGCTCCTGACCAGTTCGCACCTCCCAGGGTCCCCGGCATTTCTAACTTCAGCGTCAGGCCCCAGGGATCGAAAATCCGTGCCGGCAGAATTGAGCCAAACTGCTGCAGGCAGTATTTGCGAGACTCCGGTGTGACGGTGGTGATGTCGTCCCGGGTGACGGAGG
>Ga0137396_10001764_pt1 | contig 11599 bp, 9 predicted proteins | sample czc16metaG_FD_108284 | JGI IMG/M metagenome (GOLD analysis project Ga0137396, IMG submission 108284) | Vadose zone soil microbial communities from Angelo Coast Range Reserve, California, USA - czcobulk3.16 metaG | ecosystem: Environmental > Terrestrial > Soil > Vadose zone | place: USA...
AAGCTATCCCTTTGAGGTGCTAATTGCCGGTCCGTCGCGAAGCGCCGTCCTAGCGGATCAAATCAAGAGCCTCGACTGGCGCGGGAGACGAACCAAGCGAAAAGGAGTCGTATCTCCTGCGGAATTGGCAGAGGTCCGCGCCAAAATCCGTGCGCTCATCGGCTAGCGCCCGAGCTCCCTTGCGGGAATTGCCCGAGCCTCATTTCGAGTGGCGGGGTTGCCCGAGCAGGCTCCATCCTTCTATGTGTTGTCGATAGTAGTGCGACGAGCTGGCAGTACCGTGGTGCTCGCTTTCTTCCGGGTTGAAGGTTGTTTGCCTGAAGCCTGTTAGCTCCTTAGGCAGAATCAGAAAGCGGCCATCCGGTAGTTTCCACGCGCAGATATCAAACCGGCCTCTGGGCTGACGAATACTAAGGTAAGTATATTTGTATTCGCCTCTCCCTACGTCGTGCCAGCACGCTTTCCGTTGAATACAAAGTTTCCCGTTTATGTAAGCATTCCTCGACCCGAGCAGTTCGACTGCAAACCCGCGCTTTTGCGCTTGCACAAAAAACTCCGCCATTTCTTTCCTACGGCGCTCCATTCGGCAAATGGCATGCCGCGATCTCCCGGCGGCGAAACCCATTTTCAGAGCTAGCTGACGCACGCGCTCCCGCGTTAGCCCGATGCGTCTGGCAATTTCGGCATGGGTGATGCAATCCCGCTCCAACATGGCGCGGATCAGTTTTCCCTTTCGGTGAACGACGGAAAGCGTGTGCCGCTTAAAAACGCTTTCGCTTATTTTGAAGTGACATGTTTGGCAGTAACGCGTGGAGTTCGGCATGGCTTATTCATCCAGGTTGCAACATAACAATACCTGCAACCTCATAAATCCGCTAGACGCAAGCCGCGGGGGCGAGTGACGAGAAAGCGTAAAGCGGATCCCTGCCTGCGGCAGGCAAGCCTCACCGCCGTTCGCCAAAAACAGGCGACCGGGTTCGGGATGACAAGCTTAAGAAAGGGACTGTACGGGCGCGGCGCAGGCGCGAGAAGAATTTATTGGCACGGGCGATATCGCTGGCGATTTGCGCGCGCAACTCTTCGGGGCTGCTGAATTTTTTTTCTTCGCGAAGGCGCTTCCAGAATCGTACTTCCATGCGCTTCGGTGTCGCTGCTAGTTGAGCGTCGAGCAAGTGTGTTTCGATGCCCAGCGCGGAGCCGTTGAAGGTCGGACGCATACCGATATTGGTGACTGAACGATGGCTGCGCGTCTCTCCATCGAGGCAGGTGCGCGTGATGTAGACACCCCGCGCGGGAAGCAGTTCCTGTTCCGTGGCAAGGTTCAGGGTGGGGAAGGTGAAGCGGCGGCCCGTCCCGGTGCCGCTGACCACATCGCCGGTAAGAACGAAGGGCCGGCCCAGAAGGCGCGCCGCGTGGGACACGTCGCCTGCGGCAACTTCGCGGCGAATGATGGTGCTGGAGACGATTTCTCCGCGATAGACCACCGGCGGAACGATCACGACGTCGAATCCGTGTTTTGCGCCAAGTTCAGAGAGCAGCTTCACGTTGCCCGCCTGCTGATGCCCGAACCTAAAATTTTCACCGACCAGAACGGCCTTTATGTGCAGATCGCGCAGGAGAATTTGCTCGACAAATTCGGCGGGAGAGAGACGCGCAAGATCAAGTGTGAACGGGAGGACCACAACGGCTTCGAGCCCAAGCGCGTTGAACCACTCCATGCGCTGCGCGTTGGTGGAGAGCTGCAGAGGAGCGGTTTCCGGGCGAAGCACTTTGCGCGGCGAGGGATCAAAGGTGAGAACAGTGGACACAGCATTGAGGGCACGAGCGCGCTCGACGGTGGCGCGAAGAATGGCCTGATGGCCTAAATGAATGCCATCGAAATTCCCGATAGCAAGGACACTAGTATGGCCAAACGTGGCATAGCGCGAGGCCCAGGCTTGCGAAGTCGAGAAGGCGGATAGTCTCGTGGACCTTGATTGCGCAACCGCGGTTCGCGATTCGTGTGATTTTTCGTGGTCGCGCGCGATCTCATCGGTTGCACCCACCTGCACGTCAATTTCGAGGCCATCGTAAGCCAGTTGAACATGTGGGAAGCCCATTTTTACGAGGCGCTCATTCGTTGCGGCGTGGGGCAGGTCGTGGGCGATATGCGTGAACCACGCGCGGCGCGGTTTGAGCTCTTGAATCAATGCAAGAGCTTGTTCGACGGTCTGGTGCATAGGGTGGGGGACGTCCCGGAGGGCGTCCAACACGAGTTCATCGAGACCTTCGAGCAGCGCCATGGAAGAGTCCGGAATTTTGCTGAAGTCTGTGAGATAGGCGGCGCGCCCAAAGCGGAAGCCGAGAACTTGCATATCGCCGTGGAGCAGAGGCACAGGGATAAATGGGATGCCGAGGAGTTCGACGGGGCGCTCCATGGAGATCAAGGTGACGCTTGGCACGGTGCTGAGCGTCGGCTTGTCATCGAAGACATAGGCAAACACGCGCCGGATGATACGAAATGTTTCTTCGTTGCTATAGACGGGCAGGGCGGACCGCTGGCGGATATTGAACGGGCGAATGTCGTCGAAGCCGAGAATGTGGTCGGCATGACCGTGCGTCAGCAAAATAGCGTCCAGGCGGTCGAGTCCAACACGCAGCGCTTGCTGGCGGAAGTCCGGCGTCGTATCAATCACGATGTTTTGGCCGCCGCGGGAGATCAACACAGAAGGGCGCAGCCTCTTATCGTGTGGATCGGCGGACTTGCATACGCGGCAGGGACAGCCGAGCGTGGGAACACCCATGGAGGTGCCGGAACCGAGAACAGTCACTTTTAGTGGAGCAGGAGGCATGGTGAAAGCGTTGGAGTCAATCGTCACCCAGAGCGGACTCATGCGGCCGGGGTGTTGTCTAGGGGCGGCCCTTGGCCTTGGCTTTAGCGGCTTCGGCCGCAACCGCTTGATTGATCTCCAGATAGGTCATTTTCAATTTGCCCAGTAGATCCAGGAGCAAAGTATCTTCTTCGGGTGCGAGATTGCCTTTGGTTTTCTCGTGCAAAGCGTCGAGCATGTCAATCAGCTCGCGCGCGGCCTCGGGATCGATCATGGGCTGGCCGGTGCGCGGGTCAGCGTAGGCGCCAAGGACCATGGCGGCATTGCTCCCGAGCATGCGGACGAGGTTTTCGAAGGCAGCGACGCGCTTAGGAGTTTCCGTAGGAGGGGGAGGAGTAGCCGCTTTGGCCTCCTCGGGCGGCGCGGCGGGAATTTTGGCCGCCTCCCGCTTGGCTTCCCGCTCTTCTTCCTCGACGACTTCTTTGCGTAATTCCCCCTCGGCAGTGAAGGGGCGGCGGTCGATTACGCGAAATGCTTCTTCCGGTTTGTGGTCGGACACAGTACTTTCCTCAACGATTTTATATCACTTGGAGTTTAGCATGGTTGGCAAGGCGAGTCGCTTCGCTTCGGCGGCCGGCTGTTGGGCTTGAAGCCATCACGGGCGCATGGTTTGAAGGCGGCCGTATGTGACACTGCGCCAAAACCACTCGACCGGGCCGAGAAGAAAGCGCCGCGACCAGAGGACGCTGAGAAATACCTGGGCTGCGAAGACCAAGACTGTGATCGCGAAGCCTTTTGCGGGACCGACCTTCCCATAGAGCGCCAGCCCATAGCTGTAGAAAATGAACGTGCAAACGACGGATTGAAAAATGTAATTGCTGAGCGCCAGGCGGCCAGCGGCTGCAAGTGGCGCCATCCAGCGGCGAATGGAAGGCGCCTGCCGAAGCACCACCACGGCAGAAACGTAGAGCAACAGCAACGAAGTATGCTGAATCGCGTACAGAACCGGGCGAAGGAGGCGAGTCCAGTCCGGAATGCCTTGCAGATACAGCATGCGCAAAGAAAGAACGCTCAAGAGCGCAGCGGCCAGGCTCGACGCAGCGACAAAACGAAACGCCGAGAGATGCTTGGGAATGTCGCTGAAGAGCCCGCAGCGACCAGCGTAGAGTCCAAGGAGAAACAACGGGAAAACTGTCAGGGCTTGATTATGCTTGATGTAGAAAGAGTAGTCCGTGGCGCGCTGGACTGTCATCTCACGCCAAGTCCCATGCCCGTAGGCATGCACTGAGTTTTCGGCTTGCCGGCGGGCTTCTTCTTGGGCCATAACCTCGGCGGTATCGATGCTGCTCGCGACACCCATTGATGCAGGTCCATTGGAGTTTCGGATTAGTGCCACTTCCCAGCGAATCTGGGGCAAAAAGTAGAAGGCCAGAGCAATCGCAAGGACTGCTCGCAGGTTGACGTTGCGAAATGGCAAGAGGAAAAAACCGAGGACACCGTACAGGGCTACGATGTCACCCATCCAAATCAAATAAGCGTGCACAAGCCCGATCAAGACCAGGGTGAGAAGCCGGCGCACGTACAGAGGAATGAAGGAAACGCCCTGGAGACTGGCGCGCAGAAACTGCATGGCGAAGCCAAATCCAAAGAGAAACGAGAACAAAGCTACAGACTCGTTTTGAACAAACGTAAAAATGAGAGTGTCAACGAAGCGATCGGCGCGGGTCGCCCCGAAGTGCCGGGCCGCTTCATCGAGATAGTAGAGCGGTGAATAGAAGCCGGCCATATTCGCGGTGAGAATCATGAAGAGAGCGAGGCCACGCAGTACATCAAGAGACTCGATGCGCTCATTTACGGGTGTAGGGCCAAGGCTGGACTGCGGTGTGCCTGCTTCAGGGCGGGAAGACAAAATCACTCTCCTTGCACAGCGAGGAAGCCGGGCCGGCTGCGCAACAGGGAGAATGCTAGCAGGAAATCTGCACGCGCGATATTCGGGGAGTGCGACCTTCGACGGCATCTGCTGCGTCTTGTCAAAGCGATGGTTGCACCGTAGAGTGGAACGCTCAGAGGAAAGCGAATATCGTTACGAACTGAATGCGCCCACGTAAGAAACAGACAAAGAAAAACAAGAAGGCGCGAAGACGACTCCCTCAGGCGTCAAAACATAGGGAGCGGACTCCGGGTGAGTGGTTTGAAAAGCTTGTGGCTGTGCAGGCCAGATTGCGCGCTCCGAACGGCTGTCCCTGGGACCGCGAGCAAACGCATCAATCGCTGCGAACTTACCTCATCGAAGAAGCCTACGAAGTCGTGGAAGCCCTCGAAAGTGGAAGCGACGCGAAGTTCGCGGAAGAGATGGGGGATTTGCTCTTGCAGATTGTTTTTCACTCGCAGATCGCGCGCGAAGAAGGACGCTTCACCGTCGCCGAGGTGATTCGCGAGATTCATGACAAGATGATCCGGCGGCATCCTCATGTTTTCGGGAAGACACGCGCGAAGGATTCCGCGGAAGTGTTGAGAAACTGGGAACAGATCAAAGCGGAAGAGCGACGCTCCAGCAATGACAAGAATCACTCCAAGAGTGAGGAAAACGTCCCGAAAGAAACTTCACTGCTGGACGGCGTCTCCCGCGCGTTACCGGGAACACTTGAGGGATTTCAGCTCACGCGCAAGGCATCGCGCATCGGGTTTGACTGGGAGGATGCAAACGGCGTTTTCGAGAAAATGCGGGAAGAAATCGAAGAGCTGAAGAAAGCGTTGAAGGAAACAGATCCTTTGAAGACGGAAGAGGAACTAGGCGATTTGCTTTTCGCCGCCGTGAACCTTTCACGTTTCTTGAAGATCGATCCTGAAATTGCGCTCAAGAAAGCTAACGCAAAATTCTCGCGCCGCTTCCGCGAGATGGAGAGGCTGGCGCGGAAAAATGGCCGGGAGTTCAAGGACCTTCCTCGCGAAGAGATGGAAGCATTATGGAATGCCAGTAAGAAAGCGGAAGGGAAGCAGCGGTTGCCGGAAATGAGCGGAACGCAAACAAAACAATGAGCCAGGAAATCATCGTTCGGAAATGCGAGAGCCTTGATGATTTCCATCGGTGCGTGGATCTGCAACGCGCGATTTGGGGAGAAGCTGACCTGGAAGTCGAGCCGAGCACTTTGTTTGTGGTCGCTGCACATACCGGTGGCCAAGTGCTGGGTGCATTTGACGGCGACCGTCTAGTGGGCTACACGCTGGCGGTTGTTGGCTTGCGCGACCGTGTGACCTACCTACATTCCCACATGACCGGTGTTCACAGCGAATACCGCGACCGCGGCGTTGGCCGCCTGCTCAAACTTTTTCAGCGCGGCGAAGCCCTGGGCCGTGGAATCCGGCTCATTCAATGGACATTCGATCCGCTGGAATTGCGCAACGCACATTTCAATTTGAACCGGCTGGGCGCCATTTGCCGGGAATATCAGACGAATTTATACGGTGTTACGACCAGCCCGCTTCACCGAGGGCTGGCGACGGACCGTCTGTTGGTCGAATGGCATCTCGATTCGGCACGCGTGGTGGCGGCGATCGAAAATCTGGTCAAAGATCCGGTCGAAGCGCCGGCGATCATCGAGTTGCCCGCGGAGCTGGAGCGCTGGCAGCGCGAGGGTTCCTCGCAGGTCGGCGATGTGCAAACTCGCGTGCGCGAGGAGTTTACAAAGTGGTTCGCCAAAGGCTACGCGGCAGTGGCCTTACGCGCGGCAGGCGGAAACCGAGCTTATCTGCTCACTCCCTGGAGCGATTTTTAGGAAAGATAGTTCGACCGAAAAAATGCGAATACGCGAGATCACGCTGCGGGAAATACGCATGAAACTGCTGGCCCCATTCGAAACCAGCATGGAGTACACGGAAATGCGCCGCATCGTGCTGGTACAGGCAGATGTGGACGGCGTTATCGGCTGGGGCGAATGCGTCGCCGGTGAAACTCCTTCTTACAGTCCGGAAACGGCCGACACGGCATGGCTCATGCTTCGGGATTTCCTTTGGCCGATGGTCAAAGGAAAGGAGTTCGCCAAAGCTGGAGAGGTGTGGGAGTTGGTCGCGCGTGTCCGCGGCCACAACATGGCCAAAGCTGGATTGGAAGCAGCCGTCTGGGATGCCGAAGCCAAACAAAAGGGCTTGCCACTTTCAAAACTCATTGGAGGCGTTCGCGAAGAGATTGCTTGCGGCGTTTCAGTGGGGATCAAAGAATCGTTGGACGAACTCTCCGCCACGGTGCAAAGAGAACTTGCCACGGGGTACCAGCGCATCAAGATAAAAATCAAGCCGGGGAAGGATTTGGAACTAGTGCGCCGCCTGCGGCAGGATTTTCCGCGCATCAAGCTGATGGTGGACGCCAACTCCGCGTATACGCTGAATGATTGGCCACTGCTCAAGCAACTGGAAGGTTTTTACCTGATGATGATCGAGCAGCCGCTTGGCTGGGACGACCTCTACAGCCATATCGAATTGCAGAAAAAACTGGACACGCCAATCTGTCTTGATGAGTGCATCCACTCAGAAGAGCTGGCGCGCGCCGCCATCGAACTGGGCGCGTGCAAAATCATCAACATCAAACTTGGCCGGGTCGGGGGGCACACGGTGGCACGGCGCATCCACGATCTCTGCCAGCGACACAGCATTCCGGTGTGGTGCGGCGGGATGCTCGAAGCAGGCATCGGGAGGGCGCATAACATCGCGCTCTCGACGCTTCCCAATTTCACACTTCCGGGTGACGTGGCCGCCAGCAAACGTTATTGGGAAGAAGATATTATCCATCCTGAAGTCATCGTGACACCGCAAGGCACGATTCGAGTGCCCACTGGTCCGGGCATCGGTTTCGAGCCGCGACTGGACCGCATCGACAAACTTACTGTGCGAAAAGAACGACTGGCCTGAGCAGTGAAAATCGATGCCTCCAGCGGACGAGCGCCAAGCCGCATCGTTCTCGCAGCATCCATCGGTCTCGTAATTCTCATTTGGGCGATTAACTTCATCGCGGCAAAAATCGGACTTCGGTCGTTGCCGGCCGCGACGCTGGCATCGTTCCGCCTCGTGCTGGCCGGCTTGGCGATGCTTCCTTTCTATTTGTTCTGTTCGCGGCTGCCAGCTTTTGCCAAAACGGCCGAAACTCGGCGGCGCGGCTTTACGCTTCGGGACCTGTGGACTTTCCTATACATGGGGTTCTTCGGCGTAGTGATGAACCAGGTGTGCTTCACGGTCGGTCTGCGATATACATCCGTTAGCCATGCGGCGGTACTCGTGGGGATGGGACCGATTTATACGCTGCTCCTGGCGGTGCTCCTCAAACTTGAAACAGCGACCTGGCGAAAGGCGATAGGCATGGTCATTGCGTTAGCAGGCATTGCCGTGCTGGCCTCGGAAAATGGCATCTCCGCGCACTCGCCATCGGTGCTAGGCGACGCCATCACAATGACCGGCTCGATCGGCTTCGCAATGTACGTCGTGCTTGGCAAACGTCTAGCCGGGCGCTATGACCCGTTGACCATGACTGCATTCAGCCACTACGCCGGAGCGCTGATTGTGCTGCCGGTGGCGATCCATCGAGCAGTCACGTTTGGTTCCCTAGAGCACTGGCGCGCCATTGCCTGGAGTGGATGGGCCGCCATGTTGTACATGGCCATCTTCAGCTCCGCGGTGGCCTACGTATTTTACTTCTGGTTGCTGCGTTATCTAGAGGCCTCGCAATTGAGCGCCTTCACATATATTCTGCCGGTCGTGGCGACGGTTCTCGGAATTTTGTGCCTTGGCGAAAAGGGTTCCTGGGCACAAGTGCTCGGCGGAGCACTCGCGCTCAGTGGAGTCTATTGGATTGAGTCAGGCCGGGTCGCTGTCGTGAAAGCTATTGGCGCTCCGTAAACTCTGGGTGCCGCTTTCGTTGACGGAGTTTCACCGCGATGCCTACTATTGTTCCAAGCCTTGATCCCCCGATGTAATTCCAGAACGATGCAAGCGAGGAAGCAGGCTCGTAGCGCGACCGCAAGATGCGGCGGCTAACGCTGATAAGAAGAGAGGTCTTTCTTCATGAGGGCCAAGCTTGCTTTCGCGGTATTGCTGCTTATCGTTGCCGCAGCTGGATTCTACTGGTATTCCGAGCGCGGCACCAAACTCTCCGAAACCGATAGCATCCTGATCGGCGATTTTACGAATGGTACCGGCGATCCCGTTTTTGAGGGCACACTGCGGGAGGCCCTGGCCGTTGGCCTGTCCCAATCGCCTTCACTGAATCTGGTTACCGTGGAAAAAGTCGCCGAGGCGCTGAGGTCCCTGGGCCGCCCTGTCGGCACGCATATCACAAGAGAACTTGCGCCCAAGCTCTGTCCGCTCCTCGGTGCGACGGTGTACCTCACCGGAAACGTTGCTAAAGATGGGAGCGGATATTCCTTGAGGCTGGATGCTTCGCGGTGCTCAGGGGACGAAGCCGTGGCTGGCGCGAAGAGCGATGCCGCGGACAAACGCCAGGCACTGCATGCGCTCGGCGCGGCCGCTGGAGATCTTCGTGGCAAGTTCGGCGAAGAGCCAGCGTCTCTGCAAGGATTCAATTTGCCCCTGGAGCGGGCTACCACGGCGTCCCTCGACGCCCTCGCGGCTTTCACGGAAGGACGCCGATTGGCGCGGGAGAAAGGCGCCATGGAGGCCGTTCCCGCACTCAAGAGAGCTGTCGAGCTGGATCCGAGATTTGCTCTGGCGCACTCCAATCTGGCAGTCGCTTATTACAACCTCAATCAGAATGCCTTAGCTGCCGATCAGATCCGGCAGGCTTTTGAATTGGCGGATCGCCAGACGGTGCGTGACCGCTTGCACATCACTACGCTGTATTACGACCTGGCGACGGGCGACGTTAAGAAAGCGATTGCAAGTTACAAGGAGTGGGTTCGACTTTATCCGCGCGACGATATCGCAAAAGGGAATTTGTCCTCGGAGTATTTCCTGGTCGGAGACTACGAGCAGGCTGCTTCGTTAGCTCAACAGGCGCTCCGCCTCGACCCGGGCAGTGCTGCCTGGTACGAGAATCTCGCGACGGCTTATATCGCTTTGCAGCGCCTGGAAGAAGCGCAGAACATCTTGAACCTGGCCTATGCGCGCAAACTGGATGATCCCTCGATGCACGCTGATCTTTACGCGCTGGCCTTCTTGCGCGGCGAGCCTGCAGGCATGGAGCGCGAGGTGACTTGGTCGTCCGGCAAAGCGGGCGGCGAAGATAGCATGCTGGCTCTGCAGGCTGATACGGAAGCGTACGCGGGGCATGTCCAAAAGGCGCGCGAGCTGTCACGCCGGGCCGTGGAGGCCGCGCAGAATGCGCAGCTCAACGAACCTGCAGCCATCTGGCAGGGGATTGCTGCTTTGCGGGAAGCGGTGTACGGCAACATCGAGGAAGCTCGCAAGGGAGCGGATAAAGTTCTGGAGATGGCTCCGAATAGCCGTGACGCTCAGACTCTCGCCATCCTTGTCCTATCCCGCGCCGGCGATGTGCGGCGAGCGCAGACCATGCTGGACGATCTGGCTGCGGGCAACGTCTCGAATACCATCGTGCAATCCGCATGGGTACCCACGGTTAGAGCGCAGAACGCGATGATCAACCAGAAGCCCACGCAGGCTCTGGAATTACTGGAGGCCGTGAAGCCCTACGAGCGCGGGCAGCTCATCGGAAACTTAAGCTATTCCTGCATGATCCCGGTTTATTTTCGCGCAGAGGCGTACCTGGGAGCGAAGCGTGGACCGCAAGCCTACCTCGAATTCCAAAAACTGATCGATAACCGGGGAGTGGTGGGGAACTGCTGGTCCGGTGCGCTCGCCCATTTGGGGCAGGGACGCGCACAGGCCCTCGCTGGTTCCAAAGCGGCCGCGCGCACTGCCTACCAGGAATTCTTCGCGCTGTGGAAAGACGCGGACGCCAATATCCCTATCCTGAAATCAGCGCGCGCCGAATTTGCTAAACTCAAGTAAAAAATTCGTTTGGTTCGAACGCAGAATTTGGTAATGGTGGCGCGAACTGCGCTTTGATGGAAGAATAGCGCCCGGACTCTTCAGCCCAAGCGATTCATTTGACGGCGCGAATAGTGCCTATTGAGGAGGCAAGACTTGCCTGGCATTCCAATGCGCAATGGCGGTGGTACTGCCCGGATCGCCGTGATCCCAGGCGATGGCATTGGGAAAGAGGTCACCCCGCAGGCAGTGAAGGTGCTGAAAGCGGTGACCGCGCCTGCCAAGCGTAAGCTCGAGTTTGTCGAGTTTGACTGGAGCGCGGACAAATATCTGCGCGAAGGGGTGTCACTCCCGGCGGGCGCTGTCGAAATGCTGCGCGATGAATTTGACGCGATTCTCTTCGGCGCGCTGGGGGATCCACGTGTGCCCTCCAATCAGCACGCAGCAGACATCCTGCTGGGCCTTCGCTTCAAGCTCGACCTGTACGTCAACGCCAGACCTGTCGAACTGCTCCACGACCGGTTGACGCCGTTGCGCGATCGCACTGAAAAAGACATTCGCTTGACGGTCATCCGAGAGAACACCGAGGGGCTGTACGTGGGCGTTGGCGGGTTTTTCAAGAAAGACACGCCCGACGAGATTGCCGTTCAAGAGGACGTCAACTCTCGCAAAGGGGTCGAGCGCATCATCCGCTACGCGTTCGAATATGCACACCAGAATGGCCTGAAGCGCGTTTGCATGAGCGACAAATCCAATGCCATGACCTTTGCGCACGACCTTTGGCAGAGGGTGTTCAAAGAAGTCCGGCAGGAATACACGGACGTAGACTCCCGCCA
>Ga0137396_10001765_pt1 | contig 11596 bp, 8 predicted proteins | sample czc16metaG_FD_108284 | JGI IMG/M metagenome (GOLD analysis project Ga0137396, IMG submission 108284) | Vadose zone soil microbial communities from Angelo Coast Range Reserve, California, USA - czcobulk3.16 metaG | ecosystem: Environmental > Terrestrial > Soil > Vadose zone | place: USA...
CGGCGGCATCACAGTGCGGAAACTGGGCAGCAGGGCCTTGATCGAATCCACGACTTCGACAGTATTGGTGCCGGGCTGGCGTTGAATCGCCAGAATGATTGCGCGTCGCAAACCTTTGTTGTCGAAAAACCAACTCGCCGTCTTATCGTTTTCAACTCCTTCCACCACCGAACCCAGGTCCTTGAGGCGAACCGGAGCGCCATTCCGATAGGCCACGATCAGCGGTTCGTAATCAATCGCTTTCTTAAGCTGACCACTGGCTTGAACCACGAAAGCCTGGTGCGCACCGTAGAGCGTCCCCGTCGGCAGATTCACATTGCCGTTCTGAATGGCGGTGGTGACTTCATCGATTCCAATCTGACGACTCGCCAAAGCCTTGGGATCGAGTTTGGCGTGAACCGCATACTTTTGCGCGCCATAGACGCTGACCTGAGCAACGCCGCTCACCATTGAGATGCGCTGCGCAATCAGCGTTTCGGCGTACTCGTCCACATCGGAGAGACGCAGAGTGGGTGAACTGAGCGACAGGTAAAGAATCGGCGCGTCCGCCGGATTTACCTTTTGGTACGAAGGCGGACTCGGCAAATTCTGCGGAAGATCTCGTGCCGCCTTCGCAATCATCGACTGGACGTCCTGAGCGGCGGCATCCAAGCTGCGACTCAGGTTGAATTGCAGCGTGATCTGTGTGAAACCTGTCGAACTCGATGAGGTCATCGAGTCCACGCCGGCAATAGTGGAAAATTGCTTCTCTAGGGGCATCGCTACTGCCGACGCCATCGTTTCGGGTGTCGCGCCCGGAAGACTTGCCGAAACCAAAATGGTGGGAAAATCTACGTTGGGTAAATCGCTCACCGGCAACAAGCGATAGCCCATGACACCAAACATCAGAATCCCGAGCATGACCAGGGTGGTCATCACGGGCCGGCGAATGAAGATTTCGGCTACGTTCATGACTACTACTCTCCGCGCGCTCGGGGACTCTGGGAATTCTGCGCAGTCCCGGTGCTTCCAGTTGCAGATGGTGGCACAACGGCCTGCTTCACTTCGACTTTGGCTCCAGGCACTAATCGTAATTGCCCATCCGTCACCACTCGCTCTCCGGGAGCGAGACCCTTATCAACCACGGCTTGTCCATCACTGCTGCGGCTGACAATCACGGGACGGGTTTCGACCGTCATATCAGGCTTAACTACGAAAACGAATTGTCCCTGCTGTCCGTTTTGGATAGCTTGCGAGGGAATCACGATCGCCTTCGGCTGGTTGGCGAGGGTTAAGACTACGTCCACAAATTGCCCTGGCCACAGACGACGGTCGGGGTTGGCAAACTGACCTTTTATTTTGATCGTCCCCGTGGCCTGGTCCACAGTATTGTCGATAAAACTAAGCTGGCCGATGGAAGGACCTCGGGTGTCGTTGGGAATGTAAGCCTTGATGGGAAGTTTGCCGCCGCTGGCGTATCTCTTGATTTCGTTCAAGTACTGCTCCGGCACGGTAAAGGTGGCGTAAATGGGCTGCACTTGGTTGATGCTGACCAGAAAGGGAGTGTCATTGGCTTTAATCATGTTGCCGCGATGAATCATCAGCGGACCTGTACGCCCGTTAATCGGCGAATAGATCGAGCAGTACTGAATCTGGACGCGAGCGTTTTCGACTGCAGCCTTGTCGGCTCGCACCGCCGCATCGAGCGCGTCGGCATTGGAGCGAATCTGGTCATGCTCTTCTCTGGAGACCACTCCCGAAGCCAATAAAGCTTCGTAGCGCCGAGCTTGGGCTTGGGCATTGGCAGCCTGCGCCTGATCTTTCGCCAACATGCCCTCTGCTCTTTTCATATCTGCCGCGAGCGGACGCTTGTCGAGTGTGAACAGCAGTTGGCCTTTCTTAACATCGTCTCCTTCTTTGAAGAACACTCCAGTCAGCTCACCGGTGATCTGGGTTTTGATGGAAACATTCGAATAGGCTTCCACTGACCCGATCGCCTTGACTTGCAAGGGGACATCCTTCTGCTCAACCTCTGCAGCCATAACCGGCACTGTCGGATTGCTCGGCGGGGCGGCTTTGGTACCGCTACACGACGTGAGTAACGCCAAAACACCACATGCCAGAATTGCCGGCGCGCCGCGACGAAGTGTTTTATCCAACATGGTTGCCATGTTCCTGTGTTCTGCGATTGCGATGATTTTATTTATTACCATTATTGAATTTTGCCGTCCGTTGTGAAGACGCGATTTCAGGGGCAGACAGCATGCCTTGCAGCCATACTTCGGCCAGCGTCTTGCTTACTTCTTGGACGGAGAAATTCTGATAACGTTTTCCCCCAAATAATTCCTGAATCCAGGAGTGATAAACCACCATTCCCAGGAAACCTCGGGCCGCGAGCAATGGATCCACTGGCCGGAACTTCCCTTCCGCAATGCGCCGGCGAATATAGTCTGCCAGCACCTCGTAGCATTCCGCGACGTAGGTGCGAAAGAACCGATGGGAAAGGCGGTGGTTCTCCAGTGCGCTGTAGAGCAAGAGACGGGAGAGTGTCTGGTCTTTAGCTCGTCGCTCCAAAATCTGGGTAGCCACTCCGGAAAGCACTTCCAGATCACTGCCGCCGGCGCCAAGACGTTCGCGCATATGTTCGCCGGGCGCGGCCGCTTTGATTTTGCGCTCAATGACCGCCCAATAAAGCTCGTCCTTGGATGCAAAATGCCGAAAAATTAGAGCCTCGGTCACACCCGTCTGTTCGGAAATCTGTTTGGTGGTGGTACCTTGGAATCCCTGCCGGGCGAAAAGCTGTGTCGCCGCCTCCAAAATCTGTTCCCGGCGGTCGGCCGCTGAATACCGAACTTGAGCCGTCGCCATAAGTAAGTAAATACTTACTTATGATATAGATGGAGCGCGATATGTCAAGCGCGACCGCAGTTGTTAGGGTTCAGGCTATTGGGCAGTGAGCTGAAGCGATCTCCACGCCAGGCGGTTTGGGGAAAGCGCGAGCTTGAGGGCCAGCGCGCAGCAGTCCCGCAGGGACGGCACAATTTAGCCCAGCGCTTCGAGCGCTGGGACCGCTCCAAAGGGAGGAGAGTCCCGGAGGGACGAAATACCACCAAGCTCCAGCGCAGGCAAGCAGCTAAGAGCCAACAGAAATTCCGGGTTCTTTCCGCATTCCCTGGAATCCTATAAATTGGCGTTTTAACTAGAACCCATGGAAGCAAAAATCACGCCACATGTGGTTATCATCGGCGGCGGCTTTGGTGGGCTGATGGCTGCAAGGAAGCTAGCTCGCTCCCCGGTCCGGATCACGCTGATCGACCGCAAGAACCATCACACCTTTCAGCCTCTGCTCTACCAGGTGGCCACGGCGGGCCTCTCTCCCGGGGAAATCGCTGCCCCTATTCGTTGGATTCTTCGCGGCCGTCCTAACATCCAAGTCCTGCTCGCGGAAGTAGAAGACTTCGATCTCTCACGGCGCGTAGTCAAAATCTCCAATGAAGAAATTCCCTACGATTATCTGATAGTGGCTGCGGGGGCGACCCATGCCTACTTCGGCCATGACGAATGGGAGCCACTCGCTCCCGGCCTCAAAACAATTGAGGATGCGCTGGAACTTCGCCGGAGAATATTGCTGGCATATGAGTTGGCTGAGCGCCGCTCCGCTAGTGGCGAAGATGAACTGCCGCTAAACTTCGTGGTGGTTGGCGGTGGACCGACGGGAGTGGAATTAGCGGGCACGCTGGCCGAGATCGCCCACCGCGTGCTGGCCAACGAATTCCGGTCCATCGATCCTAAACGCACGCGCATTCTACTGCTCGAAGGCGGTCCCCGCATTTTGCCCGCTTATCCGGAAGACTTGTCGCAAAGCGCTGTGGACCAATTGCAGCGCCTTGGAGTGGAAGTCCAAACCTCCTCTTTAGTCACTGGCATCGAGCCGGGTGCGGTGCGGATGGGCGAAGCCCGTATGCCCGCGGCCGTTATTTTGTGGGCCGCCGGTGTGGCAGCATCTCCTCTGGGAAAAAAGCTTGGAGTTCCGGTCGATCGCGCCGGCAGAGTGCTGGTGAATCCCGACTTGAGCATTGCTGGCCATCCGGAAGTTTTTGTTATCGGCGACTTGGCGACTCTGAAAGATGACCACGGCAAGCTGCTTCCCGGAGTCGCGCCCGTAGCCATGCAGGAAGGAACGGCAACGGCGAAAAACATTCAACGTGATCTGCGGCATGAACCGCGCCAGAACTTTCACTACGTGGATAAAGGTAGTCTTGCCACCATCGGACGCGCCGCCGCCGTCGCCGACTTTGGGAAATTTCATGTTTCCGGCTTCATCGCCTGGCTTTCCTGGCTTTTCATCCACATTTTCTTTCTCATCGGATTCCGCAATCGGATCATCGTATTGATTCAGTGGGCATGGTCGTATTTCACTTACGAGCGTGGAGCGCGCTTGATTACGGGGGATACTCGATTGCCGGGCTGGGACGATCAGGAATCGACGCATTCCGAACCTGCCAACCAGCGGGTGGGGTGACTGTGGCGACTCATTTCAGCATTACCCCTGTTGTAGATGCGCATCCATTGGCTTACTCTATTTCTGAGCATGAAAGGTATCACCAGCTCGCATTGGTTCCACGCGTTGATGGTTGGTTTCCTGCTATGCGTACTTCCCTCCCCCGCTTCGGCGGAAGTCTTGAAGATTGTAGTGAACGACACAATTCACCCCATCACAGATGAGTACATTGGACGCGCCCTGGCCGAAGCTCAACGGAATAAAGACCGGGCGTTGCTAATCGAATTGAACACACCGGGTGGACTCCTCGAATCGACGCGCAACATCATCGAGAAAATCACCTCAGCGCCGGTTCCCGTCATCATTTATGTGGCGCCAGGGGGAAGCCGTGCAGCGTCGGCGGGGTTCTTCATCCTGGAATGCGCCGACGTGGCCGCGATGGCTCCGGGAACGAACACGGGCTCGGCTCATCCTGTCACCATCGGCGGCGGCAAGATGGACGACGTGATGAAAGAAAAATTAGAGAACGATGCCGCCGCGTTGATGCGTTCCGTGGTTTCCAAGCGTGGCCGCAACGTTGAGATCGCCGAAACCACGGTACGTCAGTCCAAATCTTTCACCGAACAGGAGGCCCTGTCGCAGAAACTGATCGACTACATCGCTCCCAGCGAGGAAGACCTATTCAAGCAAATGCAGGGCAAACCTGTGAAACGATTCAATGGCCGGACTGAAACTCTCACCCTTGTCGGCGAGCCGGTGCGAAACTTTGACATGACTTTGAAACAACGCATCCTGGCTTTCATTATGGATCCCAACATCGCATTCATCCTTCTCGCTATTGGCGCCTTGGCGCTCTATGCGGAATTCAATCATCCTGGTGCGGTGGTACCGGGAACAGTGGGCGTAGTTTTTATTTTGCTAGCGGTGTTTGCTCTTAACCTGCTGCCTACGCGCTTCGCAGCCGTGGTGCTGATATTGGCGTCTTTTATTCTCTTTGCGCTGGAAGCCAAGTTTGCCAGTCACGGTGTATTGGCGATCGGCGGAATTGTCACCATGGTCTTAGGCGCGCTGCTACTGGTGGACGCGCCTATTCCTGAAATGAGGGTTCATCTGTTGACCGCGTTGGCGGTCAGCATTCCGCTGTCAATCATTACCGTGTTTCTGATGAGCATTGCGCTGAAAGCCCGCGCCAACAAAGTGGTCACCGGCTCTCAGGGATTGGTCGGCGAAGTTGGAGTAGCGCAGACGCCGCTTTCTCCGGAGGGCAAAGTCTTCATTCACGGTGAACTCTGGGATGCCGTCGCTTCCACCAACATTCCCCTTGGACAAACCGTGGTGGTGCGGCAAGTCGATGGATTGAAAATTCGAGTGGATCCTGTGTCTTCCGCCCAAAGAGCTCCGGCAGCAATTCGAGTTTAGAGGCGCGATCCCGCATCTCCAGAGACAACCCCAGCTTGGGCCGAAATGCCTCAAGCGGCACTGGAATTGCGTTACAATTCGCGTCAGCAACATCCCTGACAATCAGGTGTGGAGGCGCAGATGGGCCTTTCAGTGACTACCGTCGCAATCATTATTTTCGCTCTATACATCCTGAGCTCAATCAAGATTCTCGCTGAGTACGAACGTGGAGTCATTTTCCGTCTCGGACGATTGCTGCCAAATGCAAAAGGGCCGGGCATCATCCTGGTATTCGCTCCCATAGATCGCATGGTGCGCATTTCGTTGCGCCAGGAAGCTCTGGAAGTCCCTCCCCAGGACATTATCACTCGCGACAACGTTACGTTGAAAGTCAACGCGGTTATTTTTCTGCGCGTGATCGACCCTAACAAGGCGGTCGTGGAAGTTTCTAATTACGTCTACCAGACCTCGCAATTCGCGCAGACCACATTGCGCTCCGTGCTGGGCGAGCAGGAATTGGACGAACTGCTTGCACATCGGGAAAAAATTAATCTCCGCCTGCAAAGTATTCTTGACACCCACACTGCGCCCTGGGGCGTGAAGGTGGCGAATGTTGAAGTCAAACAGGTCGACATGCCGGAGACCATGCTTCGCGCCATGGCCAAACAAGCGGAGGCGGAACGTGAAAAACGTTCCAAGATTATTCACGCGGAAGGCGAATTTTCGGCGGCTCAGCGCCTAGTGGATGCCGCCAAACTGCTGGCCACAGAACCAGTCAGCGTGCAGTTGCGTTATCTACAGACTCTGACGGAAATCGGAGTGGAGAAGAACACTACGGTGGTGTTTCCTGTCCCGGTGGACATCTTCTCCGGCGTTCAGAAAATGTTGGGTAAATCAGCTGGAGACGGTTCTCCAACTGTCGGTAAGGGCTGACCTCTCGGGCTGGAATTAAGTCGAGGTGCAAATGGCAGCGGCTTCGCAGGATACGGAAATCACTCTCGGTACCGGCAAGATGCTGGTCCTTTTTTTCGGGCTGGTGTCACTGTGTGCAGTTTTTTTTGGTATGGGATTCTCATTCGGACGAACTTCGGTTAAGGCAGCTGGTACTGATTCTGTCTCGTCGACCACTGCCGCCAATGGTCCAGTGCGTCCTACGGCTGTACGGTCACCAAATGCCAATCCCAATCCCTCTGCCGATCTGACGTTTTACAAAACGGTTGGACAGAGCAACAGTGATGCCCAGTTGACGACCAATGATCGCGGAAACAATACTCAAAACAACGCAGCGGCGTCCGAGGCCAAAAACGACCCTGCGAATCCGCCCGCGCCGGCATTGAATGGCTATTACGTGCAAGTAGCGGCAGTCAGCAAACAGGAAGATGCTGAAGCGTTGGTCGACGCGCTAAAGAAAAAGCAGTATGCCGCATTTGCCGGCAACGCACCCACCGACAAGCTTTTTCACATTCAAGTGGGACCTTTTCCCGATATCAAGGATGCCGAAACCATTCGCGCCAAGCTGGTAAGTGATGGGTACAATCCAATCTTGAAGAAGTAGGATGATCCTTTGCGAAAAATCCCGCTCAGGACGGCTTGGGATACCGCTCAACTAAATCCTGTATGCGGCTTTGCCGATTCGGTCGCCTCGTAAGATCCTTCGCGAAAAATCCGCTCAGGATTACAGTTCGGGGATAGTGCTCAACTGTTATCTGCTGAATCTTTGTTCCTTCCACGGATCTCCGTACATGTGATACCCGTTCTGCTCCCAGAATCCTGCCTGATCGTGATCGAGGAATTCCAGGCCGCGAACCCATTTAACGGATTTCCAGGCGTAGAGATGCGGAACGATCAGCCGCAAAGGATATCCATGATCCGGGGTCAGCGGTTGGCCGTCATGATGGGTGGCTAGCAGCACCTCTTCGCGATTGAGATCAGCCAGAGGCACATTGGCGGTGAAACCCTGCTCCGCATGGATCAGCACGTATGCGGCTTCCGATTTCGGTTTAACTCGGCGCAGCAACTCCTGAAATGCAACTCCGTCCCAACGATTGTCAAATCGGCTCCATCGCGTTACGCAATGAAAATCGCTGGTGCGCTGAACCTTGGGCAAAACGTTGAATTCTTCCCATGAGAGTTTGAGTGGCGACTCTACCAATCCATAGATGCGAAAATCCCAGGTTCTCGGATCAAAACGAGGCACCGAGCCATAATGCAGGACCGGCCATTTCAGAGTGAGCGATTGTCCCGGAGGCAAACGGCCCGCGCTTTTCATCGCCTGCTGCAGTTCTGTGCGATCCTTGCCTTCAAACAGCATGACACTCCTAAACAAATCCCGTCTTTTATATTGACAGGCGTCAATTCACATTTTATTCCTATCTTGCCATGAGCACGCCTGAAGAAACGCTAAATCGGATTCTGCATGCCGTCGCTGATCCCACACGCCGAAAAATCCTGCACGCGCTCAAAGAACGCGGCGCCTGTTCAATTGATAAGAATGTCGGCCTTTGCGCCAGCGATATCGAAGCACGCGTTCATCTCTCCCAGCCTACTATCTCTCACCATATGTCTATATTGATCAAGGCAGGATTGGTGCAAGGCAAGAAACTTGGCCAATGGGTGTGGTACCGGCGCAACGAACCGGCTCTGCGTGACTTTGCACGAACCTTGCGGGAAAACTTATAACGACGGCGCTATTGCTAGCCAGCAGTCGCGGCTAGTGCCTTTTGCGATAAGCGGCGAGCTTGCGCAATCAGATCGGCGACTTCGAAAGGCTTCACCAGGTAGGGCACATTTTTCTCCTGCAGAAAACTGCGGATCTCGGGCTCCAGTACGCTGGAAAAAGTGAACAGCATGTGTTTCTCCAGAGTAGGACAATTCTCCATAACCCAGCGATACGCCTCTTGCGCGCACCACCCGCCCGGCATTTTTCCATTCATGATGATCGCATCAAAGGTTTCGCTCAGCAGGCGCGATTTCATGTCTTCGCCACTCATTAAGGTGACCACCTGTGCTCCAGCGCCGGTCAAGACATCGCGCTCAAACTCCAGCACGGCCTCTTCATCTTCCACCAGGAGTATGCGGCCTTCGATCGCAAGTTCATGCCGCGGGGCAGGCAGGCTTTTTTCCGGAGAAGGCGTCCGACCCGCGGATGGAAGCCGTACTTCGATAATCGCGCCTCCCTCCAGCCGATTGCGGGCAGTGATATCGCCCCCGTGCTCCTTCACAATTCCGTAGCAGATGCTCAGTCCCAGTCCTGTGCCTTTCCCAACACTCTTGGTGGTATAGAACGGATCAAAAATCCGGTTCGGTTCCTTAATGCCAGCTCCCGAATCGTGAAATTCCGTATGAACGTTTCCGTCTTTTGCGTAGATGCACACTTTTAATCTGCCTCCCTTGCCGGCTTCCAGCAGGGCGTCTACGGCGTTGTTGATGATATTGAGAAATACTTGTTCCAACTGATGAGGATCGGCGGTCACCGCTGAAATTTCCGGTTCGATCTCGCGCTCCAGCGTGATGTCATTTACTTTCAGATCGTAGTCCCGCAAGGCCAAAGTCTCATCCAGCACCTTGCGAATATCCACCTCCTGCTTCAGGGGTTTGCGCTGCCGGGCAAACGAGAGCAGGTTCTGCACTACGCGATGGGTGCGTTGTGCCTGCTTAAAAAGTTTGCGCACAAAGTCGGACGCTCGCTCTTCCAGCCCCTCGCTTTCGAGAAGCTGGGCATAACCCAAAATCGCCGTCAGTGGATTATTCAGCTCATGCGCGACGCCTGCGATTAGCTGGCCTACGGCGGACATCTTTTCGCTTTGCAGCAACTGCTCCTGAGCAGTCCTCAGCTCTTCATAGGCGCGGCAGGTCTCTTCATATAGACGAACCTTTTCGATAGTAGTGGACAACTGTCGTCCAATTGCGACCAGCAGGTTTTCATCATTGCTGGTGTACTCGCGCGTCTCGTGGCTGCTGATTCCCATAATTCCCATGGGCTTATCTTTGCTCCACAGAAGCACCCAAATCCAGGAGCGCAATCCGTCGGCGCGGATAAAGTCCGCCGCCAGTGGAGGCAAGTGCGGCAGGTAGTCGGGCGTGATTACTTCGGTCCGGGAACGGGTCACCAGATCGCCAAAACCGTCCGGCAGCTTGACCTCGGAAAGGCGAGCTCGGTCGGCACTGCGCTGGCCCCAACCGGCACGGCGCCGGAAAGTCGGTTCTTCGTTCTCGCACAGGTAAATGGAGCCGGTTTCCGCTCCCAGCAACGAGATCACCTGGCGCAAGGTCAAATTCAAAATCTCGTCGAGATCGAATGACTGAGTCGCGATCACGGCCATCGCATTCAAAGCATTTAATTCGCGATTGCGCCGCCGGATTTCATCTTCTGCGCGCTTCTTTTCCGTCATGTCCAGCAGGAAACCTTGATAGCGTTCAATTCTGCCGCTGGCGTCCCGCGTGGCAAAGCTGCTTTCCATCGCGGTCAGCAGCACTCCATCTTTGCGTCGAAGTGTAACTTCAAAGTTACGGACATAGTTGTGCAGTTCGACCTCGCGGCGAAAGGCATCGCGCTGTTCAACCGAAACGTAAAGCTCAGTATCAATATTCAGCGCCATCAGTTCTTCGCGATTACTGTGACCCAGCATGCGTACGAAGGCGTCGTTGCAGTCCAGCAGTTTGCCATCGTGCGTCGCAACAAATACTCCTTCCTGCACCTGTTCGAACAGCAGCCGATACTTTTCTTCCGCGACGCGGCCGTCCGTGGTATCGCGAACCACGTGGATAGCGCCTTTTTGTTTGCTGCCCTGATCGGTGAACGAAGATGTCGAAACCATGGAAAAGCCGCCGAAGCAGGGATCTACGCCCTCGTGAAAGCCTTCGTCGTCTTTCTTGCAATAGGGACATGCCGTCCAGGCTTCACGGGTTCGGGGCAGAACCGCCTCGCACAGATTCCCAACAACGTCGGCGGGAGCACGGCCCAGGCGCTGAAGCAGTGCATGATTTGCCTTCACCACTCTAAATTCGGAATCATGCAGCAAGACAAAATCCTGAATGGAATCGAAAGTGTTAGTCCACTGTCGCTGCGCGCGCAGGATTTGCTCCAAAAGCCGTACATTCTCTACCGCGAAACCCAATTGCTGCGCACAGGTCGAAAGAAATTCCATCTCTTCCAGGGTGTAACAAATCGAATGACGACGTCCAAACATGAGAGTGCCGATGGAGGATTTCTTTCCCTGCACGGGCACGATCACAACATGGTGAAATCGTTCGCTCTCCAGGAATGCCCGCATACTCTCGCTGGCAGTGGAAGCCTTGATCACGGTTGGCTTCCCTCCCCGCAGAACGGTTGCCAGAGTTTCATCCATGGTGGACGAATCATGGTCCTGCAGAAATTCTTGCGAAAGCCCAATTTGTTGCGCCATTACCAGATCGTCGCCCTCGAGCAGGTAGGTCCAGGCAGCATTCGAGCGCATTAGCCTCTTAAGCTGGTCGAGGGCGGTTACCATCATCGGTGCGTGTTGCTGGGCGCCAGCGATGCTGGTCATGAGCGTATTGATTGCGCACAAACGCCGGGTGCGCCCCTTGGACTCGTCGAAGACGATCAGCAGTATGCTCAAGCTAAAAATCAGGTCTGCGGTGGGAGCAAGGCCCGGCGGAAGGTAGACACCCACCGGCGCCCAATCCAAGTGTAAAATCAGGAGACTCAAGCCCAGCAACCAGGGACCAATCTCCCAC
>Ga0137396_10001766_pt1 | contig 11594 bp, 10 predicted proteins | sample czc16metaG_FD_108284 | JGI IMG/M metagenome (GOLD analysis project Ga0137396, IMG submission 108284) | Vadose zone soil microbial communities from Angelo Coast Range Reserve, California, USA - czcobulk3.16 metaG | ecosystem: Environmental > Terrestrial > Soil > Vadose zone | place: USA...
ACGAGCAAATCGTGCAGCACCCTGGGCGCCCGGCGCAGCTCGGGCAAACGCCGGATCCGCAAACGCGCTTTCATTCCGCTGACCGCCAGCGGCGCCGCGCCGGTGAGCAGAAAACACAGTGTCGCGCCGAGCGAATACATTTCCGATCGGAAATCGATCTCGCCATTCGCGCGTTGCTCCGGGCTCGCGAACTGCGGTGAAATCGTCGGCGCTAATTCCTGCGCTTCGGCGCTGTCCGAATGCAATTCGAGACTGGCGAGGCCAAAGTTCAAAAGCTTGACGAACGGCCAGCCGCCATCGGGCGATTCTCCCGGCACGATCATCAGGTTCGACGGTTGAATCGCGCGATGCGTTAAATTGAAATACGCAGCGGCGCCAATCGCGCGGACGACTTGCAACCCGACGCGCAATGCCGCGTCCGCAGCCATCGGTCCGTTCTCAACGATCCACGAGTCCGCGGTTTCGCCTTCGATATGTTCCGAAGCGATCACGAAGTAATCGTGCTCGACGCCAACGGCGAAAGTTTTGGCAATATTGACGTGATCGAGTTTCTCGGCGGTCTCCGCGCGTTCTTTTAACTGCACGAGTTTTTCGGGGTCGATCGTCGCCAGCGGAATCAGCTGCAAACGCACCGGATCATGCGAGCGGGTATCGATCGCCTTGTAATTAATCGCGGCACCGGTCCGGCTGACCTCCTGGGCCGATTCGTCGTCGCTCGTGCGGATGCGGTAATGCTCCAAAAACGTCGTGGGTTCCATAGCTGGGATCGCCCGGCTGGCAGGGTATTAACAATCATCCCGGCGGGTGAGTTGCGCGAGACTTTTGTTGAGGCGCCGGTGGCCGCATCCCGACCGGCTCCAGTTAAATAATTTCGGGACAAAGCCGAGTGCCGGAGATAATCTTTCAGCATGCTTACCCCACACTGGTTGAAGATCGCAGTAACCGCCTTAATCGCACTCGAAGTCGGCTTGTTGTCTACCCAGGCGCAGCGCCACGGCGTGGAGCCACAAGTAACAACCGGCTCGCCGGCCGGTTTAATCAAAAAGATCGAACCCGAATATCCGATCGGATTTGTCACCCACGGCGCGAAAGGCAGAGGTGTTTTTCGGCTTACAATAAACGCGAAGAGCGGCTTGGTGGACGAAGTTAAAATCGTCAAAAGCACTGGCTACTCAGACCTGAACAAATTGGCCGTGAAAGCTCTTTTGCAATGGCAGTTTACACCCGGAACTCCCACAGTTGAAGTGCCGGTGGAATTCGACATTCGCGGCGGCAATCGCATCTTGCACTGACGTCGTTGATTTGGCGAAGTTCTAAGCGCCCGCCCGGCTCGGACTCATCCCAAGGCGGATGATCGCTTGGATCAATTGCGGATATTTCAGGCCTGCTTTCTCGGCTGATTGGGCGAAGTCTTCGTCGGCCGCGAGATGCGGATTCGGGTTCGCCTCGATGAAATAAATTTTATTTTCCGACGCGAGTCGCAGATCGATTCGCGCGTAGCCATCGATCGTGAGCAAACGATAAATGTCTTTGCAGGTCTGCTCTATCTCGGCGACCAGCGCCGACTCGAGATCTTCGGCGAACTGACCATCCAGGCCCCACCGTTTCCGATATTCCTCGTCCCACTTCGCCTTGTAAGTTGCGATCTTCGGTTCATTCGCCGGCACTTCCCGAAAAACTAATTCGCGAATCGGGAACACGGTTAACCGCGTGTTACCCATAATGCTTACGTAAAGCTCGCGCCCGTCGATGTATTCCTCGGCGATCGCGTCGCTTTTGTGCTTCTCGTGAATAAACGCGATCCGCTCGCGGAACTGTTCGTCGTCTTTCACCAACGACGCCTGCGAAATTCCATACGACGCTTCGTCTTTCACCGGTTTCACCAGTATTGGAAACCTCAGCTGACGCGGACCTCCGATCCGCTGTCCGCGCGGGATGACAACAAAGTTCGGTGTCGGGATTCCGTGATGTGAGAGAATTTTTTTTGAGATGCCTTTGTGTTTGCAAAGCGTGAGACCAGTCGCGCCGCAACCGGTAAACGGCACGCCTTGCATCTCGAGAAGGGAAACGATGTTCTGATCGAATCCCGGATTGTTTTTGAATTGCTCGACCAGATTGAAAAGAACGTCCGGCTCGAAGCTTTCCATTTTTTGCCGGACAAGATCGACATCGTCGAAGATGGCGAGGTGCTCCGCGGTGTGACCGAGCTCGCCGAGCGCGGCCATCACGTTCGCCTCGGTTTTCCAATCCTCCGTCTTCATCTCCGCGCTCAAATCGGCGTCGATTGGCGTCGGCTGCACGCCGTCGAATAGGACCAGGACTTTGAGTTTCTTTTTCACGCTCGCTATTTGGTCCGCTTGAACTTGCCGGTGAAAAGATAATTCATCACCAGCGTCGTGAGGTAACTCGCGACGCGAAAATCCTGCTGCGGATCGTCGTTCTGCACCCGCAACCCGAGCTCGTCGCTCCGGTCGATCAATCGGGCGAGCAGTTTGTTCACCCGGAATTTTTTCTCGTTCGTAAATTGCGCGACCGAGTTCATCAATCGCCGGCGCCGTTGCCGCAGATAACTGCTCGCTTTGATCCCGGCCGGTGCGGAAAACAACTGCCGAAGATCGACATCGTAAAAGCCGGGATACATCTCTTCGTAAAGTTTCCGTTTCCGCGCGTAATAGGTCTTGAGTTTGACGTTGAGGAAATTGTATTCCGCCTCGCGATATCTCGGCATGTGCACCGGCGGCTTCCCCGCGAGCGATCGCATCAGCTCATCGACGTATTCAAGTTTTTGGAGCGCTTTCCAGCCGGCGTAACGCTTCCGCCAGTCAAAATCCGGCGTCAGCCAGATCGCGAATGTCTCGGCGAAATCTTCGTCCGGATGCGCCTGCGCGTACCAATCGTCCAAGTGCGTCACGTAGCTGCGGCTGAACGGGCGCGGCCGATAAAAGCTCGGCGTCTCTTCATCTGACGTTTGTCCGAACATTTGCTGCCACTTTTTCTTCCGGGTCAACCGGTAGGCGTACATGTAGGCGTGACCGGCTTCGTGGCGCATCAATTTCATGAACCACTCCGGAGTCTCGCCCTCAACTTCAAGCATCATCGACCGCTCCAGCGCCCGGAGACGATCGTGCACTAAAAAAAACGGAACGAAAATCGCCGGGACGCCGATCGGCACGAACCATTCATCGCCGATATGCGTTGGCGGATGAAACGCGAGACCTTTCGCCGAAAGCTCGGCGTAAAGCTGCTGGGTCAGCGGTTCGAGCGGCGTCGTCTCAAGCCGCAACCCGAGCTTGGAAATCCGGCGCTCGAGCAGTTGCTCGTCACTTAATCCTGCCCAATCGGGGGCTTCCATTCGCGCACGGTATCACTGGCAAAATCCCTGTCACGCCTGCGCGATGGCACCAGCGCTTCATAATAGAGAGAGAACTGCTTCGTGACGCAAAAGTTAATGAGGGCGCTCTAAAAAATTCATAATCGTTTCTTGCACGACGATAGCGACTTACGACTTGAGCCGCGCTGGGTCGCTGGACAGGTGCGTAATCGGCTGTAAATAAGTAGAGATGAATTCGATCGACCTGCCGATTCGTGCTGCCCGCCTGGTTGGGCAGGCTGAGTAAAGGCTCGTTCGATCTCGCCAAGTTGGAGCCCGCACTTTCGCGGCACCCCAGTGGTCGAATCTCAAACCACGCGCGGGTTTTTGCGCCGGTCATCCCGAACCGCATTCGGGAACAACAAATTTAAAAATTTATGAAACCAACACCTCAAATCAGTCACAACACCGGTTTTCCGTTAACCGATTACAATTACCAGCCAACAGGAGACGCAAAGATTGCCGCCGGCCGACCAGTCGGGAAGCTGACCGGCTTTCACAAACTCAGCAGCGATTATCTCGGAACAGAACTGGTCCGCGATTTTGCCGTGGAATTCTCGGCCTTCACTGTGATCGCCTTGATCTCAGCCTGGCCAATTCTTGCGAGCATCGTTGCCGTGGCGCGAATGGCGCGCGGTTATTAAGCAGCAGAAACATAATCAGGAATCCAGGAAACCAGGAAACTGTGCCGGGGTTCCAGAGACGCTCGCCGCGGCGAGCGCCTGTGGTTTGTCATGTCGAGCGGCAACGTGACGTTGCATCCATTTAACAGCGGCGCAGCCGGCATATTGAGAGCCTGCCCTGAGCGAGCGCAGCGAGTCGAACGGGAGACATCTCTAGATATTTCAGAAATAAGCGATATCCAGTCCGGCGCTTCCATTGCGCGGAAAATTATCAGGAACTGTAGCGGCGGTCTATGACCGCCGACCGCTAAGTTCAATTGAACATTTCAGCGTCCCCGCTGTCTAAATTAGTGAAACGCAGACAGCGAAAGAAAGGAGGGAACAACTATGGCAATTACCGATCTCATTCCGTGGAACAGGAATCGCGCTCTGGCCACGGGTCGTCAGGATGTTGTCGATCCTCTTAATATGCTGCGGCACGATATCGATCGTGTCTTCGGCGATTTCCTGACTGATTCGCGCTGGCCCGATCGCACCATGAACATGCTCGATCGCCAGATGGGCAGCTTCATGCCGGAGATCGACGTGAAAGAAACCGATAAGGAATTCCGGGTCACGGCGGATTTGCCGGGCATGGATGAAAAAGACCTGGAGGTCACGTTCGTCGACGGCGCGCTTTCCATCAAAGGCGAGAAACGCGAAGAGCATGAGGAAGAGAAGGGCGACGTTTATCATGCCGAGCGACGCTACGGCGCGTTCGAGCGGATGATCCCGCTCTCTTCGGACATCGATCTGAACAAGGCGAAAGCCACGTTCAAGAAGGGTGTCTTGAAGGTCACTCTTCCGAAAACGGAAAACGCCCGTTCGAATCGGAAAACCATTCCGGTCGAAGGCTAAGGGATTCACTGCGGCCGCTGCAGTAAAAACTGTGGTGGCCGCACAATTTAAAAGTTGTAGCTGCCAAGTGCCAGTCCGGCTCGGACTCACTGGCGGTAGAACCAAAAAAGGGAGGTGAATTTTAAATGGACGCGATTAAACGGAAAACAACACTCGTTGGAATCGTGACGGCAATCGTCGGCCTCGCGGTTGGTTTGGGGATCGGCGTCTGGGGCGTGAAAACTTCGCGCGCCAGCAGCACGCCGGCTTCCATCACTAGCCCAAGCAGCACGATCAACAAGGACGATTCGTCGCTGAACAGGAACGAATGGGATCCATTCCGGGATATGGAGCGAATGCAGGAGGAGATTGACCGCGCCATTCGCGATGCGAGCGAGAGATTCTCGCTCGGTCAAGGCGCGACGGCTTTCCGGCCCGATGCCGGTTACTCCTCGTCATTCGATCTCCGTGACCGGAAAGATCGCTACGAGCTGCGCGCGTATCTGCCGGACGTGAATCCGTCTGACGTGAACGTGAAGATCGACAACGACCAAACGTTGCACGTCAGCGTGAAACAGGAGAAGCAGCAGACCAAGAACACGAAAAACGGCAGTGCCAGCATCACGCAGTTTGGCGAGTACGAACAGGTCGTCACGCTGCCCGAACCGGTCCGATCAAAGGAGATGAAGATCGACCGGCACGGTCACGAAATCGTGATCACGATTCCAAAAGCGAACAACTCAACGACCTAACGAATTGAACCGGAGCAGCGACGACAGGCGCGGCTTCCAGCCGCGCCTTTTTGTTTGCGCGACTATTGTACGGCGTTGACACAGTGACAGATTCGCGGTTGACTCCGAACGCTTTCGCGAGTTGAGAGTTAGCCGGTGAGCCGGGTTCTTATTGCCGATGATCAGCGCGATGTGCTGGAAGCGCTCCGGATTTTGCTCAAAGGCGAAGGGCATCAAACCGAGTCGGTCACTTCGGTAAGCGGAATTTTCAACGCGCTCCAGCAACGCGATTACGCGCTGCTGATGATGGACCTGAATTACACCCGCGACACGACGTCGGGCCAGGAAGGTCTCGAAGTCATTCCGAAAATCCAGTCCTTGGACAGCACGCTGCCAATCGTGGTGATGACGGCATGGGCGACGATCGATCTCGCGGTCGAGGCGATGAAACGCGGCGCGCGCGATTTCGTTCCGAAACCGTGGGACAACAACCGGTTGCTCACGATTGTGCGGACGCAAATCGAGCTGGCGAGCGCGTTGCGCAAAGGCCGGAAACTGGAAGCGGCCAACAAACTCCTCGGCGGAAACGTTCCGAATTTGATCGCGGACGCGCCGTCGATGCGGCCGGTGATCGAGATGATCCAGCGGGTCGCGCCTTCGGACGCGAACGTGCTCATCACCGGCGAAAACGGCACTGGCAAAAGTTTGATCGCGCAAGCGTTGCACGCGCTCTCGCCCCGCGCGTCACACAGCATGATCACGGTGAACATGGGCGGGCTGTCGGAAACCCTTTTCGAGAGCGAACTGTTCGGTCACGTCAAAGGCGCTTTCACCGACGCGAAGAGCGATCGGGCCGGGCGATTCGAGCTGGCGGACGAAGGCTCGCTCTTCATGGACGAGATCGCGAACATTCCGCTCAATCAACAAGCGAAGCTGTTGCGCGTGATCGAGGCCGGCGAATTCGAGCGGGTCGGTTCGTCGAAAACTTTGCACGCGAACGTGCGGATCATTTCCGCAACTAATTCGAACCTGGCGGACGAAGTCGCGGCCGGACGTTTCCGGCAGGATTTACTGTTTCGTCTGAACACGATCGAGATCGCGCTGCCGCCTTTGCGCGACCGGCGCGAAGACATCATCCCGTTGGCGAACAATTTTCTATCGCAACACGCGCAACGATATCGCAAAGAGTTAATCGGGTTCGACGAAACCGCGCGCGGCCGCTTGTTGCAACATTCGTTTCCCGGAAACGTGCGCGAGCTCGATCACGTGATCGAGCGCGCCGTGTTGATGGCGCAAGGTTCGCATCTCAGGGTGGCCGATCTCGGCCTAACAAGTGGCGGAGGCGAATCGAAAACCCTGGAAGACATGAGCCTGGAAGAGGTGGAAGCGTTCCTGATAAAGAAAGCGCTCGCGCGAAACAACGGGAACGCGCGGAAAGCTGCCGAAGCGCTCGGGCTGAGCCGGAGCGCGTTTTACCGACGCCTACAACAGTACGGCTTATGAATTGTGGTGGCAGCCGTCCCGGCTGCAGATTTCTGGATAATGCAGGCGAGACGCCTGCCGCCACAGTAATCGTCGTGATAGTCACACCATGAGACGCGGGCCGAAAGATCGATACCGGTTTTCGCACCAGGGCAAATTGACGTGGTTGATCCTCGGCGCGGTCGCGCCGGCGGCGATCATCGTGGTGTTGATCTTATGGTTCGGCGATTTCAGCGCCAAAGTGCAATGGACGCTTGCGATCGTGATTCTTACCTTCGCTGCCGGATTTATTTCGGCTGCGCGCGATCACGTGGTGCATCCGCTGCAAACGATGAGCAATCTGCTGGCGGCGTTGCGAGAAGGGGATTACTCGATTCGTGCCCGCGGCGCGCGAGCGGATGACGCGCTCGGCGAAGTACTGCTCGAGGTCAATACGCTCGGCGAAACGTTGCGGGTGCAACGTCTCGGCGCGTTCGAAGCGACCGCACTTTTGCGCACGATCATGGCCGAGATCGACGTGGCGGTTTTCACGTTCGATCCCGATCGGCGTCTGCGATTGGTGAATCGTGCCGGCGAAGATCTGCTCGGCCAACCGATCGACAAATTGTTAGGCCGCAACGCCGATGATCTGGGGTTGGCCGCGTGTTACGATGTCGATGAAGACGAGCCGCTGACGTTGTCGTTTCCGGGTGGATCCGGTCGTTGGGGTGTACGACGAAGCACATTTCGCGAACACGGTCTGCCGCATGAGCTGCTGGTGCTGACCGATCTGAGTCGGACGCTGCGCGAAGAAGAGCGCCGCGCCTGGCAACGCCTTGTCCGCGTTCTCGGTCACGAGATGAACAATTCGCTCGCGCCGATCAAGTCGCTGGCGGGAAGTTTGGAAACTTTACTTCGTCGCGAGCCGATGCCGCGCGATTGGAAAGACGACGCTGAGAGCGGATTGAAATCAATCGCGGCGCGAGCCGATTCGTTGAGCCGATTCATGCAGGCTTACACGCGCCTGGCTAAATTGCCGCCGCCGCAAAAGGAAGATGTCGATCTTGGCGAGCTGGTTCAACGGGTGGTGAGTCTCGAGCCGCGACTGAAAGTGCAAATCGTTCCCGGACCGAAGCTGCAAATCCACGCGGACGCGGCACAGATCGAACAGGTCCTGATTAATCTCGTGCACAACGCAGTCGATGCCGCGCTCGAAACGAAAGGAGCGGTGACGATTCAGTGGCGCCAAGCCGGCGATTGCGTCGAAGTGATCGTTCGTGATGAAGGCGAAGGGATAATGAACCCGACAAATTTGTTTGTTCCATTCTTCACCACGAAGCCAGGCGGTTCCGGCATCGGACTGACGCTCAGCCGGCAAATTGCGGAAGCGCACGGCGGAACGTTGAGTCTAACGAATCGAAGCGACCGCGCCGGCGCAGAAGCGGTGCTGCGTTTGCCGCGGTCCGAGTGATCGCGGGATGACAGAAAAATAACTGGGTGCAGCGTCACGCTGCCGTCCCGAAATCGGGACAGCGTTGTCCCAGAAGCGGATCACTTCATGAGTGATCCAAAAACGCCGATAACTTTTAATTGCTGATCTTCAGCGACTTGTGACTTTGTTTGGGCGCGTGGCACGGCCATTGCAATAGGTATTTTCGAAATGAAAAAACTTTTGAATCCAGTGAGCGGTCGAAACGCTTCTCACTAGAGACCTGAATTTATGAAACCAACCACGATCACAAATAAGGACGGGCGGAAATTCCCGTTCGTTGATTACGATTATCAGGCTTCAACCCTGGGAAAATTTACTGGCCATTGTGCAAAGACTTCATCGAAATCGTTGCGCGACATCAGCCGCGATTATTTCGATAGGGAATCGAACCACGACTTCCTGAGCGACGCCGCAGTCTTCGGAACGCTAATCGCCACCGCCGCGGTGCCGATCATCGCCGGCCTGAGCGCAGTGGTTCAACTCTGCCGCGCGCTCCCGTTTTAAATTACTCGTGACCCCACAACCCCAGAAAGACGAGGATTCCACCATCGTAAGGCCAAGCGGTTTTACGCCGGGCCTTTCTTCCATGGATGTTCCTCGCGAAGGCGTGGCCGCAAAAAAACGGAAGCGCCGCATTTTAATTATTTCCGCGAGCGCAGTCGGTCTGATCCTGGCGACGTTTGCCTTGTCGCGTTTGAAACCGGCGGCGCCGAGCGTCGACCGCTCAAGTGTTTGGATCGATACCGTGAAACGCGGCCCGATGGTGCGGCAAGTCCGCGGCCTTGGCACGCTCGTTCCGGAAGAATTTCGTTGGCTTCCCACGACGACGGAAGCAAGCGTCGAGAAAATTTTGATCTGGCCGGGAACAAAAGTCGAATCCGGTGACGTTATACTAGAGTTGACCAGTCCGGAGTTAGAACAAAGCGCTCACGAAGCGGAGTCGAAGGCGAAGGGCGCCGAGGCTGAGCTTGCCTCGGAGCGCGCCACTTTGCAGCGCACACTCTTGGAACAGGAATCGAAAGCAGCAACGGCGCATTCTGCTTACGAGCAGTCGAAAATGGAGCGCCAGACAAACGATCAGTTGGCAAAGAACGGTTTGGTCGCTGAGCTCGTTTACAAGACTTCGAAGATCAAGGAAGAGGAATGTCAGAAGAGCGATGAGATCGAGCAGAAGCGGCTAACATTTTCGCGCGACTCAATCGAACCGCAGCTGGCGTCGAAGCAGGCGTCGGTCGATCAAGCGAACCAACTGGCGAAATTAAAACTCGATCAAGTCGAAGGGCTGCACGTGAAGGCCGGAATGTCCGGCGTACTTCAAGCGCTGCCGGTGCAGGTGGGTCAGCGAGTGAAACCGGGGGACAATCTCGCGCGCGTTGCTGATCCATCGAAACTCAAAGCCCAAATCAAGATCGCGGAGACGCAGGCGAAAGATATTCAGCCAAATCAGCAGGCGGTGATCGACACGCGTAACGGCGTGGTCAAAGGCCACGTTAAACGAGTCGATCCGGCGGTGGAGCAGGGGACGGTGACGGTGGACGTCGCGTTTGACGAAGAATTGCCGAAAGGCGCACGGCCGGACTTGAGTGTTGATGGAACGATCGAGCTCGAGCGCCTCGACAACGTCGTGTTTGTCGGACGGCCGGCGTTCGGCCAAGAGAACAACACCGTTGGAATGTTCAAGCTCGTCGCCGGCAGCAACGAAGCGGTGCGGACGCCGGTGAAACTCGGGAAAAGCTCCGTCAACACGATTGAAATTCTCAGCGGCCTGAATCCAGGCGATCAGGTCATCCTTTCGGATACCAGTGCGTGGGATTCACACGAACGAATTCGACTCAACTAAAAAACCAGCCATGACATCCACCTCACCAAATCCTCAAACATCATCGCGCAAGAACGGCTCAACTCCGTTGATCCAACTTAACGCCGTCACCAAAGTGTTTCTTACCGACGAAGTCGAGACCCACGCGCTTTCCGGGATCCATTTGGATATCCGCGACGGCGAATACGTTTCGATCGCGGGCCCGTCGGGCTGCGGCAAATCGACGTTATTGTCGATCCTGGGCCTGCTCGACACGCCTTCGAACGGCAGTTACGCGCTCAAAAACAACGAAGTGGCGAATCTTTCGTTTGCCGATCGCGCGCGAATTCGGAACCGCGAGATCGGTTTCATTTTCCAAAGCTTCAATCTGATCGGCGACCTGACCGTTTTCGAAAACGTCGAGTTGCCGCTGACCTATCGCGGAATGAGCGCAGGTGATCGAAAGACGTTGGTCACGCAAGCGCTCGATCGTGTGGGGATGGCGCATCGGGCAAAACACTTGCCGAGTCAACTCTCCGGCGGTCAGCAGCAACGCGTGGCGGTTGCGCGCGCTCTCGCCGGCAAGCCGGCGATCCTGCTCGCTGACGAGCCGACCGGAAACCTCGATTCCCGAAACGGTGAAGCGGTGATGAATTTGCTCAAGGAACTGCACGCCGGTGGCGCGACCATTTGCATGGTCACGCACGACGAGCGGTTCGCGAAGCACGCCGATCGCACCGTCCACTTGTTCGACGGCCGAGTGGTGGAAGACAGCCGGATCGCGGCCTAACGAATGTAAACGCCGACCATGATCCGGCTCCGGAATCTTGAGCGAAATTACCCGCTGGGGCATGGGAAGTTTTTTTACGTCCTGCGCGACATCGACATCGAAGTTGCGGAGGGCGAGTTCGTCTCAGTGATGGGGCCGTCCGGCGCCGGCAAATCGACGTTGCTCCACATTCTCGGGATGCACGACCACGGTTGGAACGGCGAATATTTTTTCAACGAGACGGCGGTTCATCATCTAAAGGCCAAAGAGCGGGCCGCGCTGCGCAACGAGCAGATCGGGTTCGTTTTTCAACAGTATCATTTGCTCGACGATTTGACGGTTTACGAAAATCTCGAGATCCCGTTGTCGTATCGAAAAGTCGGCAAGAGCGAGCGCTCGGCGATTGTGGCGGACGCGCTCGATCGGTTTCAAATGGTGGCGAAAAAAGATTTGTATCCGCGCCAATTGTCGGGC
>Ga0137396_10001772_pt1 | contig 11573 bp, 9 predicted proteins | sample czc16metaG_FD_108284 | JGI IMG/M metagenome (GOLD analysis project Ga0137396, IMG submission 108284) | Vadose zone soil microbial communities from Angelo Coast Range Reserve, California, USA - czcobulk3.16 metaG | ecosystem: Environmental > Terrestrial > Soil > Vadose zone | place: USA...
GCGCGCCACAACCGCACCCGCACCGCCCGACTCAGGCCTCCTTGGGCTCGAAAGACCGTATCGAGGAATGCGCGCTGTTGGGGGGAAAGCGTCCGGCCAAAGTCGTTGGATTTTAGCTGCGGGGCGATCGCCCGCAATACCTGTTCCGCCCCCACCTTGGCTTCGTCTTCGATGGCAAGGCGTTCAATCCACCGAAGCATCGCTTCCGAGAACACGAAGGCCAAGGCGAAAGTGATGGCGGCGCTGAGGATCGTGTACCGCTGTATCAGCGAGAGCTTGTTCCACAGGCGGATCATGTCAGGGAAAGCATTCCCTCCGCTTCCGGACTCTCAGTCCCGCCTACTGAGTCTCGATGGGGCGGGAAAAGGGCAGTCATTGTGTGCTAGGGTGGCACGATTTTTGCTCTGTCACCCGGTTACTTAGCCCTTCCCTCTACCCTAGGGACCTGCTAAACTCATCGTACCGGAGGTGCTTACAGTGAAGCGAAAACCCCTCATTCCCCTCTTGATGGTCGCGGCAGCTGCCTTTATCTGGGCAGTGGGGCCGTCCGTTTCCCTTAGCTTCCTCCTTCGCAGCCCGATCGTACTTTTCAATGAGCTGCTCGCGTTCATGAGGCCGACCAGCACCCTGGGCAGTACCGGGCCCAACGCGTCGATCTTCACGCTGCGACGGCATCAGCTCCTTCTGGAAACTGAGGCGATGAATTCAGGGGGAAACGGTGGCGCGAGGGTAGCACCCCGAGTGACGACGTCCCCCACGACCGTCCTGAGCCCGGCAACCGTTCTCAACCCGCCGTCGCCTAACCTTCTACCGAGCAGCATTACCAATAGCCCTGTCCCCACGAATCCGTTGACGCCGCCGATTGGGATCGTACCTGACACCCTGCCCACAATCACAGCGCCCAGTGTTCCCTCGGTACCCAGCGTGTCGGTGCCTGACGTCCCGCTGCCTAGCGTGACGGTGCCTAGCGTTCCTTCAGTGCCCAGCGTGACAGTACCTAGCACTCCCTCTGTGCCCAGCGTGACGGCGCCCAGCGTTCCCTCGACACCTAGCGTGTCGGTCCCCAGTGCCCCGACACCGACCCCGCCAACTGGAGGCGGTGCACCTCCTGCAGGAGGAGGATCACCACCCAGTGGTGGCGGTGGCAGCCCACCCGGTGACGGCGTGGGAGGCATCGGAATCAAGCTGCCTTAGCCTTGACCCTCTGGCGTTCCCCAGTTGCGGCCGATTTTACGCAACGACCGTCTCACTCGTCGCCGTCCCGATAATCACTCGCATGATTCCGCGCCCATCGCCGAGGTTGCGCCCTAAACAAAGAGACAACTAGCCAAGAAGCACGGACTAGCCGCCACGATCGTTTGAGATCCTGTTCCTCCCCGGCTGTTACACCGTCTCTAGTTTGATGCAATTGGATTGCCCACGCGAGGTGACTGTGTTAGCTTTCGAGGAATGAGCTTTGCTGTCCGCACCGCCAACGTCAGCCCCCATCTCTTAGATCCGCTGTCAGCCTCGTTGCTGGCGAATGTCGTATTCGCCTGTGGTGCGTAGTCCGGCCCCGAAGAGCTTGATGAGCACGAGACCCGCAATGAACCCCCCGATATGAGCGAAATACGCGACCCCACCGGATGTGGCCGAGATGCTGCCGACGCCACCGATGAGTTGCAGGACAAACCAAATTCCGATTAACACCCCAGCACTGATGCGTGTGTGGGCGATCCAAAACGGCACGAGGATCGCGACCAAGATCCGGTCGTGCGGGAACTCGACCAAGAACGCACCGAGGACGCCAGCGATCGCGCCGCTCGCGCCGAGATTCGGGACGGTCGAAGTCGGATTGACCGCGATCTGCAAGGCACCGGCCGCCAGTCCGCAGACGAAGTAGAACAGCACGAAGCGGATCGGGCCGAGGTAGTTCGCCTCCAGCTCGTCCCCGAACACCCACAGGTACACCATGTTGCCGAGGATGTGGAAGATGTTGGCGTGGAGAAACATCGACGTGAACAGGGTTTCGAGATGCACCCCCTGGACAATCTCCGCAGGCTTCATCGAGTACCGCAGAACGAAGCTATCCCCCAATCTCAGCTCAAGGAGGAAGACGAAAACGTTGGCCGCGACAAGGGTAAGGAGGGCGATCGGAAACCTGCTGAGCGCGCGGGATTCATCGCGTTGTGGAAAGAGCATCGCCGCACCTTCCCCGTGGGGCCCACTCTGCTCCCACGAATCCCCGCGAATGTGTCACAACGCTAGCTGAACCAGACCGAAAGTGCAAAACGCCTGAGGGAGGACTTCCCAACACGCTAGGAGTCAAACCGCCCGGCGTGGCGAGGCGTTCCGCCTCGTCGGGTGGGTGTTTTCACGGCCGCAACGCGGCGAAGGACATCGTCATTGGAACCGTGGCCATCGACTGCTCCACCTTCCTAACAGGTAAGGATGTAGTACGTAATCGCCACGCAGTTCGTGTTGGAAGGGTCGGCCTCCTCTCAAAAACTATTACGGGGGTCCTGGTCTTTTAGCTCGTGACCATCGGCACCTCCACTTCTTGCAGCGTCATTCTGCACACTGTTGCCACGCCCGCATCAAGTGGGGGTCAAGTGGTGAAATTATCTCTGTGCTTTGAAGGGACTCGTCCAACATGACCAGAGACGAGGGGACTAGCTTAGCGCACAAATAGGATAATGAAGTAACCGACGAGCAAGACCAAGCCGAGTGGGACGCCGAAGCGGGCCCAGGTGCGGCTGCGGATCGTCAACTTGTTGGCTGCGATGATATTGGGGATGTTGCCCGGAATCAACATTCCCCCACTGATGAGCAACCCCATGAGCACCGCCCGCACTTGCAGTGTGCTCATCTGCGTGCTGACCTCCGCCGCCGTTAGCGTCGCATTGTCCAGAATGGCGGAGACCATGTTGATCCAGTATAAGATGCGCGCGTCCAGCTGAATCACAAACCGGTCGATGACCGGTTTGAATCCTTCTCCCAACAGCGTCAACGCCATCACAAACAGGTAGACGCGCAGTGCCCGCACGATTACGTCGCGGTACGTCTCTTCGGACGGTGCTTCGGCCAGCGTGTCCGCTCCATAGCGCAGCGGCTGAAAGGCGATCCAGACACCCAGCAGCAGAATCCCCGGAATCACCCAGGGGCCCAGCAGGCGCATGAGGAACCAGAAGTTCTCGTTCAATTTGGAGGTGGCAATCGTGGACAGCGGTTCGCCGATGGGCGTCAATGCTGAGCCTAGCCCGATGGCCATGCAGGCGATGACCACCAGCCGCGACTCATCCTCCTTCGCAAACCGGAGGGCGCTGATCAGTTCCACCAGCACCAACGAGGCAATGATGACTGTGATGACGCTGCTCAACAAGGCCAGAGCCGCGATCAACACCGCGAGCATGATCCGCATCGGAACGACAAGCCGCAGCCTCGCCAGTCCCATTCCGATATGTCGGCGGGTCCACTTGAACACCAGGCCGAACGCGAAGACTGCCAGCGTGATGGGGACGGGGTGCGTCAGCGCCGCACGGAGCAGGTGGCTGGAGATCACGCCGGCCGCCAGTGCCGACAGTGCCCCCATGACGAACAAAAACGCCTCCAGGTTCTGCTCGATCCTCTGAGAAGTAAGGGGGAGAACCAGGACCAGCACGAGGATAACGAACTCGGCGAGAATTACAAGGTCCACAACGGCCCCATTATGGCGAATTTGTGAGGGGGGAAACTAGTGCACCCTCGCGGGCGACGGCGGAAGGATGGCTCAGGCAAATTTCATGGGACGGCCTCGGCGGGCCGTCCTGCAGCCCTGCGCCTCCTGTTCATAGCCGCGGTCACAATCGGGAGGAAGAAGAGCGCGGCTGCCAGCAGAAGCAGCGCCAGGGACGTAGGCCTCGTCAAGAGGATGCTAAGGTTGCCGTGGGACATGATGAGGCTACGGCGGAGGGCAGCCTCGGTATCGTCGCCCAGGACGATGGCCACCACCAGGGGGGCCAGCGGGTAGTCCAATTTCTTGAACAGGAAGCCGATCAACCCAAACAGCATGACCATCCACATCGTGAACTGAGCGTTGTTCTCTGTATAGCCACCGATGAAGCACAGCAGGGCGATTAGAGGCACCTGGATGGTGAAGGGAATCCGGAGGATCTGGGTCCAGAGCGGGATAGCAAAGAGGTTGAGTATCACCGAGAGGATCACCGCAATGTACATGCTGGCGATGAACCCCCAGACCACTTCGGGATGGTCCCGCATCAACAGCGGTCCGGGCTGCAAGCCCCAGATGAGGAGCGCACCAAGGATCACTGCCGCCGTGGGCGAGCCGGGGACGCCGACGGTCACCATCGGCAGCAGCGCGCCCACCTCGGCGGCGGACGCGGCGGACTCCGGCGCGACGACGCCTTCGAGAATCCCCGTGCCGAATTTTTCTGGATGCTTGGAAAAGCGCTTGGCCAGTCCGTATCCCACGAAGGACGCGGGCGTCGCTCCGGTACCCGGGAGCACCCCGATCCAGAAGCCGCTCACGGTAGAGCGGATGAACGTCTTCCAGTAGGCGCGCATTTCCTTCAGCGCGGCGAATACATTCGTCCAGCTGACCCGGGCGGCCACCGCACCCTTGGTCATGATGTTCTCTTCGGCGGCCCGCAACAGTTCCCCGATGCCAAACGCCCCGACCACGACAACTAAGAACTTGATGCCGGCGAGCAGTAGGTAACTGCCAAATAGCAGCCGCGGCACCCCGGTGATCGTGTCAGTACCGATGGCCGCGATGACAAGTCCAAACAGGACCGACATCACGCTCTTGACCACGCTGGCCCCGCCCAGTCCGATGAGAGCGGCGTAGGCGAGGACGAGCACAGAAAAGTACTCTGGGGGCCCCCAGGTCAGCGCATAATCTGCAAGCGGCCGGGCGAATAGCGTGAACAGGATGATGCAAACTGTCCCCGCAATGAATGCCGATAACGCTGAGCCCGCCAGGGCTTGAGAGGCTAGGCCTTTCCTCGCCATGGGATAGCCGTCAAAGGCACTCGCCACGGCCATGGGCGTCCCGGGAATGTTGAACAGAATTGAGGTCACCGACCCCCCGTAAATCGCCCCCATGTACAGACCCGAAAGAAAGATAAGGCCCGTATGGGGTGGGAGCCGGAACACCACCGGCAAGAGGAGCGCGGCGCCCTGGGTCGGTCCCAGGGCCGGGATCACGCCGATGATCGTCCCGGCAATCACGCCGGCGATCCCGGCAATGATGTTTTCTGGCTGAACAGCGACGCTGAATCCGAACAACAGATCGTGCAACGCCCCCCACATCACCGCGCTCCAGCGTCAGTCAGATCTAAAAGAATGGAACGATGCTGTAAATGCCTCGAGGCAGCAGAATCGCGAGCACGCGCTCGAACAGGTAGAAGCTGCCGAAGGAAACCACCACGCTTAACACAACCGATGCGAGCCAGCTGTGGCGTCCCACAAATCGGGTATACGTGAAGACGTACACGAGCGCCGCCGTATAGAAGCCCACCACGTAGGTCAGAACCAGCATGCCGATCCCGGTCAGACTGACCTTCAGGACCGAGAGTAGGCCGGTCCGATTGTCGAAGAACGCGTGAGCGGAGCGCCCTTCGCCAATGAGAACTTGCCCCAGCACGACGGCGCCGCACACGCCCAGCGCAAGCCCGATCCAGTATGGAAAGAATCCCGATTGAGGCTGGCCCGCCGACCACCCCGACCCGACCGCTCTCGCCTGCACGACTACGGCGAGCGCAAATACGAGGAACCCTGTCGCGGTGAGAATCTCCGCTCTTCGCACTGTCGCCCCCGCCACCTGCCTACCGTTTACTGATGGGGCTCAGCAGGCCACCCTTGATCATGAGATCTCTGTGTAGGGTATTGGCCTCCTCGAGCCATCTCACAAACGGTGGCCCCGTCATGAACTGGCCTTTCAACGCGTTGTCGTCGATGTACTTCTGCCAGTCGGCTGACTGCGTCACGCGCTGCAGCAGGTTGATGTAATAGTCCTGAGCTTCCTTGGGAATCCCAGGCGCCGCAAAGATGCCGCGCAGCATGAGGTAGGATACGTCCTTGCCGGTGGCTTCCTTGATCGTAGGGATGCCCTTCCAATCAGGCAGGTCGATCCGCTGATTGTAGAGCACGGCCAGGGGCCGCACGCGGCCCGCCTTCCAGTGCCCGACGCACTCGGAGGGATTGTTGACGGTGGAGTTGATCTGCTTGCCCACTAGGGTCGCGCACACCTGCCCGCCGCCTGACAGAGGCAGGTACGTGAACTTAACCCCGAAGGCCTGCTCGATCTGGATGGTTAGGATCTGGTCCTCCTGCGCGGCCCCCGTCCCGCCCATGATGAACTCGCCGGGCTTCTGCCGCACAGCATCCAGATAGTCCTGGGCGGTCTTGTATGGCGTGTCCGCATGGACCCACAGAATAAAGTAGTCCAGCGCCATCATCGCTACCGGTGTCAACTGGTCCCACTTGAACGGGATGCCGGTGTTCATCGGCGTCGTAAACAGACTGGACAGCGTAATCAGGATCACGTGCGGGTTGCCCCGCTGGAACTTCGTGTACAGAAACCCCTCGGCACCCGCCCCGCCTGACTTGTTGACCACGAGGAAGTTCTGCGAGGCCAGGTTGTTCTTCTGCAGGACGGCCGAGATGAAGCGGGCCATCAGATCGGCGCCGCCCCCGGTCCCGGCCGGGACGACAAACTCTACAGGTCGCGTAGGCTCCCACGAAGGCGCACCGGCGGCCGGCAGGGCAAGCAGGACCGTGGCCCCCAGACCCAAGACAGCGGTTGACCTCAGCCATCCGACCATGCTCCGTCCCCCCATTTCTCTCGGTTACTGCATTGAGACGCTTGGCAGGCGGAAGATTGAACTTCTTCCCCTATCTTGGCTGGGATTTCCATTTTGGGATCGCGAACACCTTCCATTAGAGAGTTCCAGCCCGGTTCCCTGGTTTTCAGTCCAGACCGCGCGCGGCGAGCCCCAGAAGGGTCCCGTTCTGGCTCTCCTGAGAACCCCAAAATCCAGACCGGCCGCTCTTTCAGACGATCTTTCAGACACCGCTCCGTCCCCAGCCTCCGTTCTGCCCGATTTGGTTGCGACTAGAGTTTCCGTTACCCCGCTGGCAATGACAGCGCCACAATCCGCCGCAGCATCGCCCCGAACAAGCCCGGCTTCAGGTGCCCTTCGGCCAACCTCCACTTCGGTTCTCGGTCCTTGCAACGTCCTATCTGCTAAATGTTGCCACGCCTGCATGAGCTCGGGGTCAAAAGGTGAAACCTTCCAGCGTACGCCGCACCTCTCACTGTCAGACTTGACATCGGCGGCGCCGGCAACGATCTTCTAATTGGCTGCATACGCCGAGCATGCGGACGAGGTGTGCTCAAGCGAGCTAGGATCGCGCTCGCAGAGTTCTGCGCGGACTGCAACAGATCGGTTGGTGGCCTCATCACAGACCACGATGCCTGAAGACGCCGCCGCATTTGTGGAGATTCAAGAACGGAGTTACGCCCGGGCGGGTCCGAGCATCCTCACCTCGTATCCTCACAGCCGCGCGATGGACGGTCCCCGCCTAGCCGCATTCCTCGAGGGTAAACGCTATGCAGTATGCGCGACCTCGAGGCAGGATGGACGACCCCAGGCTTCCCCGGTGGCCTTTATCATCTGGAACGGATGCTTTTGGTTTGCCTCGGTGCGCGGAGCGCGTCTACGCAATCTCCGGGCACGGCCGTACGCGTCGATAGTCATCATGGACGGCGAGGGTCCTGCGCATCGCGCCGTGATTGCGGAGGGCCCAGCGGTGCTTCATGAGGTGCGCAGTACGGATCCTCTGCCGGAGGCGTTTCGCCGGCGATGGATGGACCGCCACGGCGCCGTGCCCTCGTGGGCCGCGGCGTTGATCGAGATCCGCCCTGATCGGCTCTTCTCCTACGACGCCACAATTGCAGCACCTCGCGAGGAAGCTTAGATCGTTAGGGCGCAGGGAGGCCCCGTCGTTGAGCCGAACGTGTGGTGTCACGATATCAGGACGGGCACGGAGGTGTTGGGCGTGAGTGTCGTCGGGGAACGCTCGAGGATGTACGTTGGTGGGGTGTGGGTGGATGCCACGGGCGGGAAGACGATGCGAGTCACCAACCCCGCCACGGGCGAACCGCTAGCCGAGCTGCCGGATGCCAGCCGCGAAGACGTATGGAAAGCATGCGACGAAGCGGCCCGGGCATTTCCAAAGTGGGCGGCGACGCCGGCGCTCGAGCGCGGGAAGATTCTGCGCCGCATCTTCGACTTAATGACCGAGCGCCGCGACGAACTGGCCAAGCTTGTCACGGAAGAAAACGGCAAACCGTTCGACGAAGCCAAACGCGAGGTGGCATTCGCCACCGGATACTTCAGCTGGTTTGCCGAGGAGGCGCGCCGCGTCTACGGCGAGCTCGTGCCTCCGCCTGTCCCCGGTAAGCGCCTTTGGGTGCTCCACCAGCCGATCGGGGTCGTCGCAGCCATCACACCGTGGAACTTCCCCGCCACCATGGTCACGCGTAAGATCGCGCCTGCGCTGGCAGCTGGCTGCCCCGTGGTGCTCAAACCGGCGAGCGCGACGCCCTTAACTGCTCTGGCCCTGGCCCGCATCTGTGAGACAGCCGGGTTGCCGGCAGGCGTCTTTAACGTGGTGACCGGCAAGAGCAGCGGCGTCATCGGCCAAGTCTTCCTGGACCATTCCGCCGTGCGCAAGATCGCGTTCACGGGATCCACGGAGGTCGGCAAGCGCTTGATGGCCGGCGCCAGTGCGCAGCTCAAACGCGTCTCGTTCGAACTCGGAGGCAACGCCCCGTTCATTGTCTTTGACGATGCCGACTTAGCGCCCGCCGCTGACGGCGCGGTAGGTATTAAGTTCTTGCGCGTCGCCGGTCAGTCGTGCATCTGCGCCAACCGCGTGTACGTGCACGAAAGCATCGCCCCGAAGTTCATCCCGATGTTCATCGAACGGGTCAATGCGCTCAAAGTGGCACCGGGGTTTGAGCCGGGCGCGCAGATTGGCCCGCTGATTAATAGCGAGATCCTCGAGAAGGTGGAAAACCTCGTGCAGAACGCCGTCAAAGACGGCGCGCGCGTGGCAGCGGGGGGCAAGCGGCTGACCAATGGCGTCTACAGTAAGGGTCTGTACTATGCCCCGACGGTGCTGACACAGGTGGCAGAAGAGATGGCGGTCGCCAAGGAGGAGATCTTCGGGCCGGTCGCGCCGGTGATGACCTTCAGTGATGAGGCAGATGTCGTCGCCCGGGCCAACAACACGACCTTCGGACTCGCCTCGTACTTCTACACCCAGGACTTGCGCCGGGCCATCCGGGTCGCCGAGGCCCTGGAGTACGGCCTGGTCGGGGTCAACGACCCCACCGGATACACCCACGAGATCCCGTTTGGCGGGTTCAAGGAGAGCGGACTCGGGCGCGAAGGTGGCCGGCAGGGCATCGAGGAGTACATGGAGGTCAAATCCATCTCCATCGGAATGTGACCACGCCTCACGGAGTGCGAGGGCGGGAAGTGAGCCCTCCCTCGCTTATTTTCACCTGAAACCCACACTGAAGAGCGTGCGTCGAAGGGTACATCTAGTCTTCTAGGAACTTCTTGAGGGTCGCCAGCATCGTGGTCCAGTTTCTTTCCGAGTGCTCCCGCGCTTGCTCGGTCGGATTGTTGTCCTGGGTCAGCACGACACGGGTCTTGTCCCCCTCAGTTGACAGCTCGACGGCGACCGTATGATAATTCTCCGGCGTGTCGGGAACCCCGGACAGTGGGCTGAAGTGCGTATATTGGAGTGTGCGGTTCGGCTTGAGTTGAAGGATGACACCCTTATCCTGATAGGGGCGCCCTTGCCACTCGCCTTTCCAGACAATCGAACTCCCTTCTCTCCAGTCCGAGACGACGGTGGCCCCAAACATATACCGTTTTATCGCATCGGGATTCACAAGGGCATCCCAGACCTTGGAGATCGGGACGTTGACGGCGATGGACGCTTTGGCAACCTGACCTTTGGCCATACCGTGCCCTCCTTTTGTGCTAACGTCGAAGGGATCCCTGGCCGTCCGAAAAAGGAATGGAACGACTCACCTTCTCAAACCGGCATAGGAGTGACGCGTCATGCGTGTCGCCACATGATCACTAGCGCGGAGAGTAGGACTCAGCGGACGGTCAGCTGTGCCCGTGAGTGAGGGCGGTGTCATTCTCGTGGCGTTGTATGGCGCGCTACTCGGCGCACGCCACGCGCTCGAGCCCGACCACCTCGCCGCCGTCTCAACGATGGCGGCGCACGGGTCGTCCCGGTCCGATGTCCTCCGCGTGTCGGCGGCCTGGGGCGCGGGACATGCCTCCCTCATTCTCCTGGCGGGAATTCTCCTAACGTTCCTCGGCGTGAAGATGCCTCCGGCCCTAGAAGGACGTGCGGACACGGTCGTGGGGCTCGCATTGGTCGCCCTCGGCGTCTTGACACTTTCTAGCCTACGCCGGGACCGCATCCACCTGCACCGGCACACCCATGATGCGCAGCCGAGCCACGTGCACTTCCATCTTCACCCCCACGATGCCGGTCACGCGACGCATCCGCAGCCACCGACTTGGCTCCGTAGGCCGCTAACGGCCTTTGCGATCGGCACGCTGCACGGGACTGCGGGAAGCGGTGCGGCGGTGGCCCTCGCGGTGCTCGTGGCACCCTCGCGTATGGCCGCGATCATCTATCTGCTCTCCTTTGGCCTGGGCAGCCTCGTCGGGATGGTAGCCGTTGGCGTGTTCGCCATGTGGCCCATCATCCGAATCTCATCCCGCGCCCACGTCGCTCGGCAACTTGTGCAAGCTGTGGCAGGGATGACGAGTGTCGTCGTCGGGGTCCTCTTGGCAGCAAACCTCCTGTGAGTCCAGCCGGGGTGGACCGGGGGGAACGTGCTGCGGCAATGGCCCGCTTAACCGCGCTGGCTGGCTGTTCGCAGTCTGCCGAGCACCGCGCACGAGGTCACGCGCTCGCTTTACAGACAGCCTCGCCAGGGCACACACGCGAGATCAGCGCTGCGCGCCCCCTCACTCCGCAGGACAGTCCACATTCGTGTATCCCGAGCGAAAGGCGCTGACGGCGCCCTTCTCCACGTCATACGTGTGCCGCCAGGTACACCCCAAATCGTTCCCGAGCAGGTGAATGGAAACCGACAGGTCCGATGAAGTTGTGCGCACCCGGTGGATGTCTCCTTCGGGAGGAAGCAGAGCGTAGAAATCGCCGGGCCTGAGGTGACGCCGCTCGACGAGCTCGAGGTGTTCGGCGTGAGCATAATGAGAGGAACCAGTGTGGCGAAAGATTTCTTCTTCTTGCTCGCCGCGATAGACCCCGACCAATCCCCATGCCAGATGGTCATGGACCGGCGTGATCGATGCGGGTGGAATCACCAGGGCGTGGAGCGTGAGAGAATGGTCACCCCGCCGATATAACAGGTAGGAGGCGATGCTCCCGCCCATCTTGCTGGTCGGAGAGGCGCAGGCGAATTCTCCCGGCAGCCAGCCCGGGGTCGCCAGCAGCGCCTCAAATCGAGGGCGAATCCGCTCGATGCA
>Ga0137396_10001774_pt1 | contig 11567 bp, 12 predicted proteins | sample czc16metaG_FD_108284 | JGI IMG/M metagenome (GOLD analysis project Ga0137396, IMG submission 108284) | Vadose zone soil microbial communities from Angelo Coast Range Reserve, California, USA - czcobulk3.16 metaG | ecosystem: Environmental > Terrestrial > Soil > Vadose zone | place: USA...
CCAATCGGTGAACCAGTGGTAGCCGGCGATCACGGTTCGCTGCTGGCTGGGGTGCGACTCGCCACCCCTACCCTGACCCTGCCCACGCGGGAAATCCCGCGACCCTGACAACGATGGCTCCCCCTGAGGGGGGATCGAGAATTCGGACTTGGCTTACGCGGTGACGCGCTCCCGTATCGCTGGGATAACCTCCCGACCAAAGCGCTCAATGGCCTTCAGGTCGTAGGGCGGTCGAAGGGACAGGATGATGTGGCGCACGCCCACGTCGTAATAGGCTTCGACCTGCCCGATGATGTCCTCCGGCGTCCCCCACAGCATCCCGGGTTTCAGTTGCTGTGGATCGGCCCGACGACGGGACGCGATGTCGGCAATCAGAGGATCGACCTGGGATCGGTCCATTGTCAGCGCGAGCGGCGCGGCGGCCGATTTCTCGATGCTCGCGGGATCGCGGCCGACGGACCGGCAGTGCTCCTCCAGGATCGCGATCTTGCGCCGGAAATCCTGTGGTGAGCCAAACAGGTTCCACTCGTCCGCGTGCTTGGCCACCACCCGCAGCGTGAGCTGCTCACCCCCACCGCCGATCATGATCGGCGGCCGCGGCTTCTGCACCGGCTTGGGCTCGCAGTACGCCTGCCGCAGCCGGTAGTACTGTCCCTCGAAGTCGGTCACCGGCTGCGTCCAGAGGCGCTTGATGATCTCGCATGCCTCGTCCAGGCGACGGATCCGTTCCGCTGTCGGCGGAAACTGGATGCCGTACGCCTGGTGCTCGAGCTCGAACCAGGCAGCGCCCACGCCCATTTCGAGCCGCCCGCCGGTGATGACATCCAGGCTGGCGCCCATCTTGGCCAGCACGGCCGGATGGCGGTAGGTGACGCCGGTGACCAGGGTACCGACCCGGACATGCTCCGTCTTCATGGCCAGCGCCGTGAGGGCAATCCAGCCCTCGAACTGGGGGCCGGTCGGATCCGCCTGGATCGGGAAGAAATGATCAAACGTCCAGGCGGTGTCGAAGCCCAGCCCATCGGCGAGCTGCCAGACGTCGACCAGCTCCGGCCAGGTCACACGCTGCGGTCCGGTCTGAATGCCAAAGCGCATGCGGCCGCCGGTCATCGCGTGCTCCGGCGCTTGCGGTCCACGTAGTCGAGCAGGATGTAATCGCCCAGCCGGTCGGCGCTGGTGAAGAAGGCGCGACCGCCATTCAGCTTGGTCATCTGCTTGACGAACGACACCAGGTGGTAGTCGTTGTCCAGCATGAAGGTGTTGATCACGATGTGGTCTCGAGTGCAACGCTGCACCTCCAGCAGGGTGCGCTGGAAGGTCTCCGGCATCGGCGGGTAGAAGAACTGGGCCTTGCCGCCCTCCATGTGCGCGGTCGGCTCGCCGTCCGTAATGATGATCACCTGCTTGTTCCCGTCCTGGTGGCGGTTCAGGTACTGGCGGGCCAGCATCAGGCCGTGCTGGATGTTGGTCCCGTAGACGTACTCGTTGTAAGACAGCTCGGCCAGCTGGGCCGGCGGAATCCGGCGCGCATACTCGCTGAACGCGATCACCGACAGGTGGTCGCGGGGAAACTGGCTGCGGATCAGCGCGTCCAGGGCCAGCGCCACCTTCTTGGCCGCGTAGAAATACCCGCGCAGCGGCATCGACCGGCTCATATCGATCATGAGCACGGTGGCGCAGGTGGCGGCCAGCTCGGACCGGTAGACCTCGAAGTCGTCGGTCTGCAGGTGCACCGGCCGGCCCGGACCTTCGCGGCGGAGGGCGTTCATCAGCGTCTGCTCCACCTGCAGGTTGAAGGCGTCGCCGAACTCGTATCCCTTGGTCTCATCCGACCGCTCGGATCCGAACCCGCGCACCGAGATCGGGTGGTCGCCGAACCGATCGCGCTTGAGCCGCGTGTAGAGGTCGCGGAGCGCCTTCTGCCCGATGCGGCGGACGCCGCGTGCGGTCAGTTCCATGCCGCGCCGTCCCGACTGCACGTAGCCCTTGCGCTCCAGCTCCTCGACCAGGGCGCTGAGCTGGTCCGCCGCCTGGCTCGCCTCCGGGCCCAGCAGCTGCTCTAGCTGCTGCGACTGCTCCGGGGTGAGCGGACGGCCCTGATAGCCACCTCGCAACGCTCCTTCCAGGTCTTCGATACCTTGCAGCCGGCCCATCAGGCCCATGGCTTCCTGGAGGGGCAGGGACTCGGAGCCGTAAAACGCGTAGCGGTTGCCCAGGCTGCTGCGCGGCGAGAGTAGCTCCAGGGCAGCCGCCAGCTCGGCCATCTCGGCCAGCAGCTCGGGGTCGTCGAAGGTGGCGGCGATCAGCTCCTCCAGCTCCTGGCGCATCTCGGGAGACAGGGACTGCATCAGCGACTCCATCTGCGCCATCTGCCGCTCCAGGTGTTGGACCAATTCATCCAGCGTCCGGGGCGGGTTGGCCCCGAAGAAGTGGCCGAAGCGGCGCATGAATCCCTCAAAGTCGGGCTGGCGTCCCTCCATCCGGTCGCGCAGCATCTGGTTGAGCGCCCGCAGCATCTCTTTGACCTCACCCATCTGGGCGGGATCCAGCTGGCGCATCCCCTGCGCCATGTTCTTGAAATAGGCCTGCGCCATCTGCTGCTTGAGCTCCTCGAGCAGCTTTTGGAACGCCTCCGCGGCGCCCGCGTCCATGAACTCGTAGTCGGTTAGCTGGCGAATGGCGCCGCCCGGATCGGGCGGCAGCTCCGCGAGCTGCTCCAGCTTCTTGGCGGTGACTTTCTCCAGCACGCGTTGGGCGGCGGGCTCGCTGGCCTGAGCAATCCGCTCCGCGATCCCCTGGCGCTCCCGCCGCACGATCTCGTTGAGCCGCTCCTGGATGTTGCTGAAGACGTTCTCCAGGTTGTAGCGCTTCAGCTGCTGCTGCCGGCGCTGGCGCAGCCGTTCCAGCATTTCCTCGATGCCGGGCAGCCGCTTGCCACGTGGGTCGCGCCAGCCGCGGCTCAGTAGGCGGCGGAGGGCATAGTCGAAGTCGCCGCCCTGGTACAGGTCCTCGGCCAGCTTCTCAAAGAGCTCCTCGGCATCGCGGCCGAAGGGCTCCTGGGTGCCGTCCCAGCGCTCGTATCGCTTAGCCAGCATAGAGGGCGCCGCCCTCGGTCTCGCTCTTGTTGAGCCGCTTGCTCAGGTGCAGGCCTTCCAGGATGAACTCCACGGCCGAGGCGGTGGCCGCGGGCTTCCCCTGAGGGCCCAAGGTTTTGGCCGCCTTCTCCAGACCGGGCGCCTCCCTGGCGAAGGCGACGTAGCGGGCGGACGGCTGCCACTCCGACACCTCGAAGGTGAGACCGGCATCGAACCGCTGCACCAGCTCAGCGAACTGGGTGACCTCGAAATGGCGCCGAAAGGTGTTGAGGACCGCCGTCTTCAGGATCTTCTCCAGCACCGACTGGTCGTCGCCCTCCTCCCAGGTCTCCATCTCCAGCTTGCCGGCGCTGGATGGGATGACGGAAGGCAGGTCGCTGATCCGGGGGACCACCTCGGTCTCCCCGATGCGCAGCGCGCGGCGGGTGGCGTTGGAGACCAGGTTCTCGTAGTTGGTGATGGACACCCGAACCGAGACGCCCGACTTCTGGTTGATCTTGGCGCTGCGACGGGCCTGCTGGGTGATCTCGGCCACGATCTCCTTGATGAAGTCGGGCACGAATACCGGCAGCTCCCCATCCCCGAAGTCGGTGCGTTCCTGGTCGACGATCCGGATCTCATCCTCCAGCCGGCGCGGGTAGTGGGTCCGGATCTGCGCGCCGAACCGGTCTTTGAGTGGGGTGATGATGCGGCCGCGGTTCGTGTAATCCTCCGGATTGGCGCTGGCCACGAAGGCCACGTCCAGCGGGAGGCGCAGCTTGTAGCCGCGGATCTGGACGTCGCGTTCCTCGATCAGGTTGAGCAGGCCAACCTGGATGCGCTCGGCGAGGTCGGGCAGCTCGTTGATGGCGAAGATGCCGCGGTTGGTGCGCGGCACCAACCCGTAGTGGATGGTGAGCTCGTCGGCCAGGTACTTCCCCTCGGCCACCCGGATGGGATCGACCTCGCCGATCAGGTCGGCGATGGCCGTGTCCGGCGTCGCCAGCTTCTCGCTGTAGCGCTGGTCGGGCTCGATCCAGCGGACCGGCACGTCATCGCCGGCGGCCGCCACCCGATCCCGGCAGGCGCGGCAGATGGGCGAGTAGGGGTTGTCATTGATCTCGCAGCCGTCGATGATCGGGACGCGCTCGTCGAGCAGTGTCGCCAGCGATCGGATCAGCCGGCTCTTGGCCTGGCCGCGCTCGCCCAGGAAGATGATGTCCTGCCCGGAGAGGATGGCGTTCTCGATTTGGGGGATGACGGACTGGTCATAGCCGACGATGCCAGGGAACAGGGTGTCGCTGGCCCTGATCTTGCGAATCAGGTTTTTCCGCATCTCCTCCTTGACGGGGAGCACCCGATACTCACTCTGCCGGAGCTGCGCGATGGTCTGGGGATGTTCCAATGGGTTACCTCATGCCGTGGCTTCCGACGACCCTCTCTCCATTGTAGGCAGGGGTCCGCGAATCAGACCTTCCTGATTTCGGAAAAGCGCGCCATCGCCACCCACGTCAAGTGCGTCAGCTGCAGCACCAGCCGGGGGAGGGCGAGGCCCGTGATCTGGTCGCCCACGCCGGAGATCGTGGAGCCAGCCCACACGCGCATGAAAGCACCGTGCCGCCACAGGCTCTAACTCCGGGGAACGGTCGCCATCAGCCCAGGTGAGCCGGCGGTCCGAGTTCTTTCTCGATGGCTGCCTTGAATTCGGGCAACCGACCCCCCAGCGCCCGCAGCAGTCCGAAGCAACCGGCGATCATCATGTCGCCGTGCGGCACGGCCAGGTATGGGTTCCAGCGCGACCCGTCGAGCAGGGCGCGCCGCGGGCCGGTGACGGCCAGCAGGTCGGGCAGCCAGCCCGGCGGGCCGAGTTCGAGGGCGCCGTGTCCCATGTCCTCGAAGACCGCCTGGTTGCGGATCGTGCCGTCGACCAGCTGATCCAGATAACGCTCCAGCTTGTCGCGCGTCAGCTCGCCGGTGTGGTGCTCGAAGAGCCCGCGGATGCGCCCGCCGTCGAGCAGGAAGGCGATGGTGTGGAAATTGCCGACGTTGACGGCGGTGATGTGCGCCGCGGCGCGCACCTCGGGATCATCCAGCGCGCCCAGCACCGCCGCCGGCCCGGTGTCCATCACCAACAGCGGCACGTCGCCGGTCCAGGTTCGGGCGACGGCCAGCATGCGCGTCATGCGGGGCGGGATCTCGCCGGCCAGGTAGCCGAACTGGTCCAGCCGGGCCCCCCGCTCGACCTGCTGTGCCAGGTACTCGAAGCGAAAGCGGCGGTCGCTGACGCCCGGGGGCGCCGCACCGTGGTCGAAGACCGCCACCGCAACCGCGTCGAACGTCTCCGCGACCCCGAAGGCCCGCAGCGCCGCGGTGACCGCATCGGCCTCGAAATCGCGGAACTCGATGCGGCGGGCGGAGATCCCGGCCAGGCCACCCTCATCGACCACCTGGATCCCCATGGCCTGCACCCGCTCCAGGTCGTCGTCAAAGGTGCGCGCGGCGTCCGGGGTGGCGAACACCTCAAACCCCTGCTCCAGGTGGGCTTCGATCGCCCAGTGGCCCGGACCGCCACCCATGGTCACCCCGGTCAGGAGCAGGTCGACCTTGTCACGGGTCGCCTCGCGTACCTGGGCCGCCACCAGCATGGTGGGCGAGGGCATGATCATCTGGACCGCATTCTCGATCGCGGTGCCAGCCTCGAAGACCAGGATGTCCTGCGTTCCCGTGCCTACGTCGATGGCCAGGATCCGTGGCGACGCCACGGGCCAGAGCGTACTCCCACCCCCACCCTGCCCTCGGCGTGAGGGGGATGAGACGTTTACTGGAAGGCGGGGATCACCTGTTCGGCGAACAGCCGCAGCGGGGCGAGGTCGCGGGCCACGTCCTGGAAGTAGCAGATCAGGTAGTTGATGCCGACCCGTTCATAGGCGCGAATGCGCTCGATGCATTGCTCCGGGGTGCCGCCGATGGTGTCTTGCAGTGAGACGCCGGCGCGATCCGCCAGCGCCTTCGCCTCTTTCTCCGACTCGGCAATGATGAGGGGCTCAATACTGGTGGATCGCGTGAGCTCGTCGTAGTTGCGACCCAGCGAGCGGCAGTGGCCCTGGAGGACCTGGCACAGGCGCTGCACCTCCTCGACCGGCCCGCCAAAGTTGGAGGCGTCGCCGCGCTGGGCGACGATGCGCAGGGTCACCTTCTCCCCCGACCCGCCGACCCAGATTGGCGGATGCGGCTTCTGCACCGGCTTGGGTTCGTTGATGGCGCCGTCGACGTGGTAGTAGCGGCCCTGGAAGCGAGCGTGATCCTGCGTCCACATGGCCGTGATGACCTGGATGGCTTCCTCCATCTGGCGGAGCCGTTCGCCCACCGGCGGGAACGGATAGCCATAGGCCAGGTACTCGTGCTCATACCAGCCGCCGCCGATGCCGAAGTCCAGGCGGCCATGGCTGATCACGTCGACGTTGGCTGACACCTTGGCCAGCAGGCTGGGCGGCCGGTAGGAGTTGCAGGTCACCATCTGACCCAGCCGGATGCGCTGGGTTTCCACGGCCAGCGCCGCCATCAGCGTCCAGCACTCGAAGGTGGCTTCCAGGCTCGGCACCGGGACCGTGTGGAAGTGGTCGTAGACCCACAGCGAGTCGTAGGCCAGCCGGTCGGCCTCTTTCGCCACCCGTCGCAACGCGGCGTACTTGTTCGGCCCGCGGTCGAAATCGACCAGGTCCATCTTCCACCCCTGCGGCACAAAGACGCCGAATCGCATCGGTCCAGTCTACGAAAGCTCTCTCCGCGACTGGCGTTATAGGTGACAGCAGCGGGCCGCCAGCCTGACCACCATGAGCCGCCCGACCACGTCCATCCAACCCGCTCCCCCGCTGCCGGCGGTGGTCTGTCCTCGCTGCCACAAACGGTTGCATCGGGCGACACCAGATCGTCTTAACTGCGAGGGTGGTCATGCCTTCCCGGTGTTCGACGGGATTCCGGACCTGATGCCCGAGGCCGTCCTGTCCGAGGCGCCCGCCGTGCTGACGGCGGCACTTGATCTCACCGTGGTGCTGCCCGCCTGGAACGAGGCCGACAACCTGCGCGTGCTGCTGCCCCGGCTGCGGTCCGTGCTGGCGGCGGTCGGGGCGCGCGCAGAGGTCCTGGTGGTGGACAAAGGTTCCCAGGATGGGACTGCCGCGGTGGCGGCCGGACTCGGCGCCCGGGTCGTCCGCCAGACCGAGCCCGGGCTGGGCGGCGCGCTGCGAACGGGGTTTGCCGTGGCTCGTGGGCGGTTCATCTGCACCATGGACGCGGATCTGCAGCACGACCCGCAGCACCTGGTCGCCATGTGGGCCAGCCGGGAGCGGGCAGCCGTCGTCATCGCATCGCGCTGGACCCGAGGTGGTCGGGCGGACATGCCCCTCTACCGGCGGCTGCTCAGCCTGTTGCTCAACGGCGTCTACAGCCTGGTGCTGGGTATCCCGCTGACCGACCTGTCCACCAACTTCCGTTTGTACCGCCGCGACGCCTTGCAGAGCGTCCGGTTCGAAGGCGAGAACTACGACGTGCAGCAGGACCTGCTGGTCCGCCTGGTCAATGCCGGATGGGACATGGTCGAGGTGCCCCAATACCATCGCCGGCGGCTCGGCGGCGAGTCGCACGTCCAGTTGCTGCGCTTCGCCATCGGTTACGCGCGCACGCTGGTCCGCCTCTGGCGCCTGCGCGGCGCGCCGGAGGCCGCCGACGCGGAATGGCGGGCGTACCACTCCTGGAACCCAGCCCGCCGCGTCGCGGAACATCGACGGGTGGCCCTGCTGCGAGCCACACCCGCGGTCCGGGGCGAGTGTCTGTACATCAACTGCGGCTCCGATCCCCTCCTGGGGATGCTGCCGGGCGCCGTGGGGGTGGACGCGCGCATGAACCGGCTGCGATGGGCCCGCCGCGAGGGCCGTGCCCTGGTGCGGGCCTCGCTGGCCGCGCTGCCATTTCCGGATGCGAGTTTCGACGCGGTGGTCTGGTCAGAGTCCCGCGATCGCCTGGCCGATACCGAGCGTCCCCTGGACGAGCTGGCCCGCGTGCTCGCCCCTGGCGGATCCCTGATCCTGCGGGTGGTGCACCTGGGACACCGGGCGCTCGTGGAGGCCCTCCAAGCGCACGGTCTCGCCGTGGAGTCGACCCGCTGGCTATTTGGGACCCAGCGCGTGGTCAGGGCGCGGAAGGCCGCAGCCGGGTCTGGAAGAGCTGCAGGATCCGCTCCGGCGCGAGGGTCATCTGGTCGACAAAATAGCCGCCATCGTAGTCCAGGCCCTTCGCTCGAAGAAACCCAGCCCCTGGATGGCGCTTCAGCACCGTGACGCCCGGACGCAGGCGATAGGCGAGGACTGCCCGGCCGCCCGCTTTGACCAGGCCGAACTCCGCCACCTCGTCCCAGGGGAGGAGCGGGCTGCGCGCGCCGCGACGAAACACCACCCCATCCTCGGTCAGCTCGAAACGCGGCCGGATGGGACCGCGCATCGCCAACAGGCCGACCAGGGGCGCGGCAATCGCCGCCCAACCCACGCTGCGCCCGGCGACGACGAGGAGGACGCCGATCCCGGCGGTGATGGTCGCCAGCGGGGCGAAGAGCGCCCAGGGGAATTTGGCGTCGATGGTCTGCACGGGGGAAGCCCGAATCGAGCCTACACGACGACGTTGATGCCGCCGGGGATGATCTCGGCGCGCACGACGTTCCCGCGCTTCACCTCGCCGTCCACCTGGTGCCAGAACTGGTCGGTGGCCTTGATCTCCACCGAGTGGACCTTGCGCTGCGTGATCTCGGCCGGGCGTCCGGAGACGATGCCCCACAGGACGCGCCACCGGCCGGCGATGGACGCGGGCCGGTAAATAATGAGGTCCAGCCACCCGTCGTCGATGGCGATCCCGGGCGCGAACCGGAAGGGCCCGCCCCCGAGCATGCCGGCGTTGGCCACCAGCACCATGGTGGCCGCCACCGCAAACTCGGCCCCGTCGGCGCGGATGACACAGTGAAAGATGGGCGCGGTGGGGACGATCCAGGCGCCCACCACGAGGTAGGCGAGCCGGCCCAGCCAGTATTTGAGCCCGCTCGGTGTGTGCCGGATGATGAGGGCGTCCAGGCCCATCCCCGCCGCCAGCACCGAGTAGCCGTCGTTGACGCGGGCCAGATCCACCGGCCGCATCTGCGGATCGCGGCGCAGGATCCGGCGCAGTCCCTTGCGCCAGCTGGCGGGCAGGCCGAGTTCGCGCGCGACGATATTGCCAGTCCCACAGGGCACGATGCCCACCGCAATCGACCGACCGTGGGCGGCTGCCATCACCTCGGCGACCGTCCCGTCGCCGCCCGCTGCGATCACCATCGAGAATGTGCCCCGCGCCAGGGCCGCCCCGATCGCTTCGACGTTGGAGCCGGCTCGGGTCTCCAGGATGGTGCTCTCCCAGCCCAGGCGCCGGGCCACCTGGCCCAGCCGGCCCCCGAAGGTGGCGCCCGTTCGGGGCAGCGCCGGGTTCACCACGAACAGGACGCGGGGCTCGACGTGCTCCTGGATGGCCGGCGCCCTTACGACAACGCCCGGCGGACCGTCCGTTGGTGCGCCTCATCCAGGTGGGGATGCCCATCGGCCTGGACGCAGTAGAGGTCACCTGGGGCGCAGGTCTCCCGCTCGAACTGGATGGTGGTGTGCTCGATCCCGAACCGGTGGGCGACGATTTCGCGGACCTCCGCCAGGATGGTCTGGGCCTGGCTCACCCGCTGATCGTCGATCAAGAGATGGGCGCTCATGGCCCGCGACTGTGACCCCAGCGACCAGATGTGGAGATCGTGCAGATCCCGGACACCGGGCACCCCCCGCACCAACCGGACGACGGTCTCGGGATCCAGATCGGGCGGGGTGGCTTCGAGAAGGATGTCGACGGCGGCCGCCAGGACTTTCCAGGCGCTCCAGGCGATCAGGCCGGCGATCGCCAGGCTGAGGATCGGGTCAATGGGCGTCCAGCCGGTCGCCAGGATCACCAGCCCGCCGGCCACCACCGCCGCCGATGCCCCGGCGTCACCCCAGACGTGGACCATCACGCTGCGCACCGTCAGATCCGCCGCCAGCGGACGAAGCGACCACGCAATGAAGAGCGAGATGCCCAGCGCCAGGAGAGCCGCGACCGACATCAGCCCACCCTGGACCGCCGCCGGTTGCTGGAGGCGGCGCACCGCCTCAATCACGATACCCAGCACGATGGCGCCCAGCAGGAGTGCGTTGATCAGGGCGACCAGGATCCCGACCCGCTGATAGCCAAAGGTCTTTCGCGGCGTGGCCGGACGGACGGCCTGCCGTAACGCGAACGCGGATAGCGCCAGCACCAACAGGTCGGTCACCACATGACCCGCGTCGCTCAGGAGGGCGAGGCTGTGAGCCAACACGCCGGCCACCAGTTCGACAGCGAGTATCCCCGCAGTCAGGACGAAGGCCAGCCGAATCCGACCATCGCGGTTCAGCGGCATTTGGCCCCTATCTTAGGCGGAGGCCGACTCCGCTGAGCAGTACTCAGGACTTCATGCGGTCGGACGAGACCTTGGACCGAGACTGAACAGAGGCCTTCGCGGCCGCCAGCTCACCGAGCAGGGCCGCCCAGCGCCGCTGACCCAGGCTCCTGAGGATTTGGGCTTGCGCCGTTTCCCAAAGGGGCAACGCGGCGGCCGCCGATCGCCGCCCCTTTTCCGTCAAGGCGATCCGGTTCATCGCCACCAGCCTGCGATCGCGAAGCAGCTTCAGGTTTCGCGTCATCGTGGTGCGATCCATGCCCAGGATCTCCGCGAGGTCAGTCACCGTGGGCGCCGCCGCGATCTCGATCGCCATCAGCAGGTTCAGTTGGGTAGCCCGGAGTCGGGTCGGACGCAGTTGCTCGTCGAAGTAGGCGGTGACCGAGCGGGCGGCCTGGCGGAAGTTCATGACCGCGCACGCTTGCACCGCGCTCCGGTACCTGTCGAGAGTTACGCTGGCCTGATCACGCATCGCCTGCTCCCGCTTGCCAAATCCCGGCCAAGCGTGTATATACACGGCATGCGCAGGACTCGCTTGAGCCTCTACTACCTGGCGGCATATCTCCTCGGAGCAGGCATCGCTCTCATCTTTGCACCTTCGCTCGCGCTGACGCTGCTCTTCGCGAGCGGCCACTACGGCGACGTCATGCCACGCCTGCTGGGGGTCGTCCTACTGGCGCTCGGCATCGTGATCGTCCAAATCATCCGCCACCAGGTGGAGGTTCTGTACACCACGACGCTGATCGTCCGAACCCTGATCGTCGCCGTGCTGGCGGGCCTTCTGGTCTACTCTCGCGATCCGCTGTTCATCTCCCTCCTGGTGGTGGTTGGGTTCGGCATGATCCTGACCGGCGCGAGCTACTTGACTGATCGGCGTGTCGCGGCGGCAAGAGGGACGCCAGCGCACTAGTGTCCCGGGTCGGAAGTTCGTTGAGAAAGTCGCGGCATGGGCGGCCGGTGCC
>Ga0137396_10001776_pt1 | contig 11565 bp, 10 predicted proteins | sample czc16metaG_FD_108284 | JGI IMG/M metagenome (GOLD analysis project Ga0137396, IMG submission 108284) | Vadose zone soil microbial communities from Angelo Coast Range Reserve, California, USA - czcobulk3.16 metaG | ecosystem: Environmental > Terrestrial > Soil > Vadose zone | place: USA...
ATGTTCAGCGGTCCTTCTCGAGAAAATAGGCCACCAGATCGGTGGCAACCGGTTTTACGCCGAGCTGCCGGAGCATCGTCACGACCTGCCCGCGATGGTAGGTCGAATGGTTCACAAGGTGCTGCATCAGCCGCCCGAGAGGCTGTGAATAGGCCTCTCCCTTCAAGTTCCGATAGGCGATTATTTTCCTGAGATCTTCGTCTGACTTGAGCATGTGACAGAATCCCATGACTTCGTGCTCGACCATGTCCCAATGGTCGCTGAGGAGGTCGAGTGAGGGGTACTGCTCCGCGGTACCGAAGGAACTTGGAGACTCGCCCTTCCAGCGCTTGAACCAGATCTCCTCCGCGCCCATGATATGGAAGAGCGTTCCCTGTATGCCGCCGTGGCTGGAGCTGAGGTCCTTCGCGAACTGTTCCGGCGAAAGAGTCTCCACGACCGCAAGGATCCTGCGTTTCGCCCAGTAATTGTAATCGTAGAGATCGTGGATGTCCTGGAGGTTCATGGGAATATTTTCTCCAGGCTGTCCGCCTGGGGGAGCAAGAGTTTTGCGCCGCCCTCTGTGATGAGCATTTCATCTTCCAGACGGATGCCGAACTCCCCGATAATGTAAATACCCGGCTCGTTGCTGTGCATGTTGCCCGCCTGTTCCGCCCGCTTGTTCCCGCGCACGAGGTAGTACCACTCATGCCCCTCCATCCCGATCCCGTGCCCGAGGCGATGGGTGAAGTACTTGTAATCGGGGCCGTAGCCGGCCCCGGTGATAACGCGCCGCGCTGCCGCGTCAATATCTTCGCCGGGGACGCCGGGTCTGGCTGCGGCGAGACCGGCATCCTGCGCTTTCCTGACGATCCCCCAGACGGCCTTCATCTTATCCGATGGCTTGCCAAAGACCGTCGTGCGGGTGACGTCTGAAGCGTACCCCTCGACGGAGCAACCCCCATCGATCAGGACGATCTGGCCCTCCCGGAGCGTGTGCTCCTTCACAAGCCCGTGCGGATAGGCGGACGCTTCTCCGAAGAGAACGAGGGCGCCCCCTGCGACGCCGAACTCGGAAAACATTTTCGTGAGCGTCGAACCGAATTCGCGCTCGGTAAGCCCGTCGTTCAACACTTTGAGGGAACCGGCGAACACCTCCGCCGTGATGTCGTTCGCGATCTGCATCAGTTCGATCTCATGAGCGGACTTGACGCTCCTGCACCCGGCGGTGACGGGAGTGCCGCTCACGATCGAAGCCGCGGTGACGGTCTTCCCCAGATTCTCGGTGACGAAATATCTCGTCGTTTCTTCCACCCCGATCGTTCCGGTCGTCATCCCTCCGCTCCGGAGGATATCCCCGATCAGCGCGAAGGGGCTTTCATGCTCTTCCCATGTGAGCAATTTTGCATCGCCGACCTGTTCCCGCGCCCGCCCTTCCTCAAACTTCGGCGCGCAAAAAGCGGGTTCTCCTTTTGCCGGAAGAACCATTGCGAACAACCGCTCGCTCCGTCCCCAGTTCGCGCCGGTGAAATAGGTCATGGTCGTTCCCCCTTCCATGAGGATGGCGTCGATCTTTTGCCCGACCATGAGCCGCCGGGCGTTCTCCAGGCGCTGGAGACGCTCCTCCGCCGTGATCGGCTTAATCCGGTCGCGGATTTCCTTGACGCTGCGGCCGGCATCCGGGGGGGATTCTGCGTGTGGTCCGGCAAGCGGGACTGCATGCAGGTTCTTCGAGACGGAAAGAGGAACGAGAGCTCCGGCCGCAGTGGTTTTGATGAACGCCCTGCGATCCATACTCACCGGCCTTCCTTTTTCCACTCGGCAAGCTTCCGCAACGCTTCGAGGGGAGTGATTGCGTTGATGTCGATCGTCCGGAGTTCTTCCCGGAGCCGGTCGTCCTTCAATTCGAACAACGGCATTTGCATTGCGGCGCGGGGCAAACTTCTTCCCGCAAGCGGCTTCTCCCTCTGTCCCGGAAGAGGCCGGGACTCTTTCGGAGCGGCCGGCCCGGCGGCATCTGCGGTCGCGGCAGCGGGATCTGTGATATTCAGCTCCGAGCGCTCAAGGTTGAGCAGGATGCTCTTCGCCCTCGCCGTCACCTCCCCGGGCATGCCCGCCATCTCCGCGACCTGGATTCCGTATGAGTGATCGGCGAAGCCGGGCGTGACCTTGTGCAAGAAAATCACTTTGTCCCCATACTCACGAACTTCGACTTTGAAATTCTTAATGCGCGGAAAAATGTCGGCCAGCTCGTTCAGCTCGTGGTAGTGCGTCGCGAACAGGGTCTTGGCGCCGATGCGATCATGGAGGTATTCGGTCAGAGCCCATGCGATGCTGATCCCGTCGAACGTGCTGGTGCCGCGCCCGACCTCATCGAGCAGGATGAGGCTGCGCGCAGTGGCGGTGTTGAGGATATTCGCGGCCTCGTGCATCTCGACGAGGAAGGTGCTCTCGCCCGCCGCGATGTTGTCGCTCGCGCCGACACGCGTGTAGATTCTGTCCACGATCCCGATGTGGGCGGATTTGGCGGGCACGAAGCTCCCGATGTGGGCCAGGAGCACGATGAGCCCGACCTGTCGAAGGTAGCTCGATTTCCCGCTCATGTTCGGGCCGGTTATAATCAATATCTGGTTATCGCCCGTATCCAGCCGCGCATCGTTTGCGGTGTACGCGTCGGCGGGTGGGAGGAGTTTCTCGATCACGGGATGCCGCCCCCCGATGATCTCAATCGCCGCGTCGTCTCCGATTTCGGGAAGGACGTAGTTGTTTTCGGTGGCGACCTCCGCGAGTGACACGAAGCAGTCGAGCAGCGCGACGAGTCCCGCATTCTGCTGGATGCTTTCCGTCTCGCCGGCGATCGCCAGGCGGAGTTCGTTGAACAACCGCGATTCGAGAGAGGCGATTTTCTCTTCCGCGCTGAAAATCTTGTCCTCATATTCCTTCAGTTCAGGCGTGATGAACCGCTCGGCGTTCGCTACGGTCTGCTTCCGCACATAGGACGCCGGAACCTTCTCCTTGTGGGTATTCGTGATTTCGATGTAATACCCGAACACATTGTTAAACCCCACCTTGAGGGAGGGAATTCTTGTCCGTTCGCGTTCCCTGGTCTGCAAGGCGGCAATCCACGACTTGCCGTTGAGGGCGATGCCGCGCAGCTCGTCGAGCTCCGCGCTGAACCCCTTCTTGATCGCGCCGCCCTCGGCGAGGGAGAGCGGGGGGTCTTCCGAGAGCGCGGCCGATATTCTATCGGTCAGGGAGTCGAGTGTCCGGATGCCGCGGTGAAGCGAGCCGAGCGTTCCTGTTTCGAGCCCGCCGGCCGCATGCTTGAGCCGCGAAACGTGGATCAGCATATGCTTGAGCGCGACGACGTCGCGCGGGTTGGCGCGATTGGTGCATACTTTTGCAATGAGGCGCTCCAGGTCACCGATGTTCGAGAGGATACCGCCCAGCTCTCCGCGCAGACCGGCTTTCCCCGCGAGCTCCTGAACCGCCGAGAGACGGGCCCTGATTGCATCCGCCTTCTTCACGGGGTGGTTGATCCACTGTTTCAAAAGGCGTCCGCCCATCGGCGTCCGGGTACGATCAAGCACCCAGAAGAGCGTGCCTTCTTCGCGCCCGTCGATCGACTGCGTAATCTCCAGGTTCCGCTTGGTCGACGGGTCGAGCCGGATGTAATCTCCCGCGTTGAACGGAATGATTTTGCGAATGTGGAGTAGATTTGCCTTCTGGGTCTCCTGAAGATAATTCATGATCCCCCCGGCGGCTACGATCCCCAATCTCATTTCTTCGAGCCCGAAACCCTTGAGCGTCCGGGTGTTGAAGTGTTGGCGCAGCAGCTCCTCGGCGTAATCGAAGTTGAATATCCAGTCGTCGAGCTTCGAGTAGAGACCGCTATAACGCTCGTTGAGGGCTGCCCGGAGGGCCTCGAGGTCGCGCCTCTGGACCAGGATCTCCGCCGGCGCCAGGGAGGCGATTTGTTCCGCAAGGTCGCCGAACGGGACTTCTGTAACTTTGAAGTCTGCTGTCGTCACGTCGATGAATGCCACGCCGGCCGTATCCCGGGCAGAGGGGAGCGCATGGGGGAGGGCGACGGCGAGAAGGTAATTGTTCCGCTTCTGTTCGAGAATCTTGTCGGAGAATGCGACGCCGGGAGAAACGACTTCGATGACATCGCGCTTCACGAGTCCTTTCGCCAGCCTGGGGTCCTCGAGCTGTTCGCAGACGGCCACTCTGAGCCCGGCCTTGAGGAGCTTCGGGAGATACGATTCGAGAGCGTGGTGCGGGAACCCGGCAAGAGGGATGTCGCCCGCAGAACCATTTCCCCGCTTTGTGAGCGTGATCCCGAGGACCTTCGACGTCAGCCGGGCATCTTCTTCGAACGTTTCATAAAAATCGCCGAGACGGAACAGGAGGACTGTCTCGGGGTACTTCGCCTTCATCAGGGCATATTGCTTCATCAACGGCGTCGACATCGGCTCAGGATCATGATCGAGTACCGGAAACAGCGTGAATGGAGGGTCTTAAACAATTAAACCAAAAGGAGCGTGAAAATCAATGCTCATCAGTAGAGAAACATCGGTTTTCCGAGGAGGTGCGCAACTTTGGGGCGGTACTGGCCGATGTCATAGAGCTCGTCGACGTCGACCCGCTTCTTTCCTTCGGCGATGATATTCGCCGAGACAGTCGTGTACTTGCCGTCGCGAAGGGCGACCATTCGGCCCGGCTGTTTTTTTAGTAGTAAATCGGTCGCGAGATGTCCATAACTCGTCGAAACCATGAGATCGAGCGCGTCGGGGGCGCCGCTCCGCATGAGGTAGGCAAGCTGCTGATAGACCGACCGGACCCCCGATCGCCGTTCGAGCTCGATCGACACAAATTCTCCGATGCCGCCCAGCTTCTTGTGCCCGTACGCGTCCGCCTCGCCCTTCATGAACATCGCTCCGCCGAGGGGTTTTGCGCCCTCCGATATCGTCATAATCGCGTATCGGCTCGGATTCCCTTTTCTGTCTTCGACGAGGTACTTGACGAGCTTGTCAACGTCGAAGTCGACTTCGGAAATGATCGCGCGGTCCACCCCCGCGAGGTACGCCGAGATGAGCGACGTTTCCCCCGAATACCTTCCGAAGAGCTCCACGACGGCGATCCGCTCGTGCGACCCCGCAGGGGTCCTCAACGCGTGAATGAAGTCGACGCTCCTCGTCACGGCCGTCGAGAAACCGATGCAGTAATCGGTCCCAAAGACATCGTTATCCATCGTCTTCGGGATGCAGACGACCGGAAAGCCCTCCTTGTGAAGTCTTACCGCATAACTCAACGTATCATCTCCTCCGATCGCAACCAGGGCGTCGAGCTTGAGAGAACCGAGGACGCGGAGAATGTGTTTGGTGCAATCCACCGGCTTCTCCGGATCTCCCCCCGGAAACTGCTTCCTGAGGAAATCGGGCATTTCCTTCGGCTTCACCTTCCCCGGGTTGGTCCTCGATGTATGGAGATACGTGCCCCCGGTCCGGTCGATTGTGCGCGTGTTGGCTTTCGTCAGTTGAATCGTATTCTCCGCCTGAGTTTCAGGATCGTCGGGATTGAAATTCAGCAATCCACCCCACCCGCGCCGGATCCCGATCACCTCGTGGTTTTCGTCGGAGGCGTGATAGACCGCAGCTTTGATGCATGGGTTGAGGCCGGGGACGTCGCCTCCGCCCGTCAAGATGCCGAATCTCATGATGATGCCTTCAGTCGGTTGGAAGGGTTTTTTCGAAAATTAACTGACCAATGTAAAAAATATCGCGCCCTTAATCAATTGAAACGTAGAATTGCATTTTGGCAAAACTCTCATTATTTTCGAGCTGCTTTCGTGAAGAACAAGTGCACATTTTCCCGATCTCAATGCTAGGAGCGAAGACCAAACCGCGCGCCCACGAGGATGACGGATCCGTCGTTGCCCGTATCGCCAACGGCGAGGACTCCGCGCTCTCGACGCTGTATGACCGGTACGCCGTGCTCATGTACACGCTCGGGATGCGAATTCTCCGGTCGGTGCAGGATTCGGAAGATATTGTGCAGGAGGTTTTCACCCAGGTCTGGACAAAGGCCGGATCCTATCAGCCCGAGAGAGGGAGCGTGTACACGTGGCTCGTCACCATGATGCGGAAGCGCACGATCGAGCGGTTGAGAACACGGGGATTCAGAGCCACCGCCCAGCAGATCGATGTCATGAACCCCGCGCTCTTTGGAGGCGCTGGCGCCTCGGGTCCGGAGAGCTGGGTCACCGGTACGCTGAAACAGCTCGACCTGTCCCATCAGCAGGTGCTTGCACTCGCCTACTATGAAGGTTTCAATCAATCCGAAATCGCGGCAAAGCTCAATATTCCGGTCGGGACGGTGAAATCGCGGATGAGAGCGGCGCTTCAGCGGATGCGCACCCTTTTAAAAGAGAAAACGTAGCGATGGCCTCTCACGAAGAAAAATATTTGGACTATAGTGCCGCATATACGCTCGGGGCGCTGGATGGGGAAGAGCTCTCCGAGTTCACGGCGCATCTGAAATCCGGTTGCGCTATCTGCTCGTCGGAAGTCGGGATCCTGACGGAAATGGCCGCGCTGCTGCCCAGTGCGCTTCGGCCGCTGATGGTCTCACCCGATCTCAGCGAGAGGGTTCTCTTTAATGCCCAGCTCGCGAAGGTGGCGAAGGCGCACTTCGAAGAAGCTCCCGCGGAGGCGGGAGAGCCGGCTCTGGTCGAGGTCAAGGAGGCTCCGAAAGAGAAGCGTCAGGCGGGGAAGAGCGCGTGGTTCTCCTATGCCCTCGGCGGAGCCATCCTCTTCATGCTTGGCGCTTTCAGCCTGTATGTCTACCGTCTTTCGCTGACGATAAACGACAACCGCGAATTTATCGCGAGCCAGAAAGCACAAATCACAAAGTTGTGGAACGACCTGGATCGCAGGGAGACAGTCCTGAAAGTAATGGGATCCCGCAAAATTGAAATCGTCAAGATGGCCGGTCTGCGGGCCGATTCGGCCGCATATGGGACTATTTTCATGGATCCGGAGAAAAAAGTGGCAGTCCTGCACATCGCAAACCTGCCGCTCCTCCCGCAGGATAGGGACTACCAGCTCTGGGTCTTCAAGGAGCAGAAGAAAATCAGTGCAGGAACCTTCAGCTTGTCCGAGGATTGGGAAAGGGAGACTTTCTATTCGGTGACGCCTTTCGACGTCAGCGATCGACGAGAGATTGACTCTATCGCCGTGACATCTGAGCCAAAAGGGGGGGCGCCTCAACCCACGGGAGAAACCTACCTGCTCGGTAAAAAGACCGGGCAATAGCGTCCCATCGGCCGGGGCCGGGCCGGGCCGGCAGAAGGGGCTAAAATGAAAGAGGTGGTTTATTCAACCACCTCTCGTCAAGAAATCAACATGCTCCGGCCTCTAGGTGCTGCGCCGGGTATTCCCTTCGATATCGAGGAGTAGGTTTATCGCCCCTCCAGCGGCGTACAGTAGTAGTACAGGCACAATTGCAGCGATGAGCGTACCCCCGTACGAGGCGATCAGGGCGCGGAAATCGGGCATTCTCATCCCGTCCGAGAAATACTGGAAAAAGAAGAAGGCGGAATTCAGCACCCACAAAATGCCGCCAATAAGCGCAAGCCGCTGACAAATGTAGGCCGCGTTTCGTAACCCCTTGTAGTTACCCATATGCCGGTCCCTCAGTAGTTACTGAAATAGTGAGTTATCACCAACGAGCCCAAGTATAACAAGTTAGGGGGTTAATGTCAAGTCCTCCTCGAAATCGCGAAGAACAGCCTGATTTCGCAGAAAATTTAGGATAATCCTCAGCGACAGAAATAGTTGATCATCTTGGAGACGAGCTTTGCCGCCGAGAGGTCGGGGTGGTGCAGCCCCCTGATCGGCGCCAGTTCCACGATATCGCAGCCGACAACCGTCTTTCGGTCGCCCAGTTTTCTGAGAAATCGTAATGTCTCATGCCAGAAGAGCCCGTTTGGCTCCGGAGTGCCGGTGGCCGGGATAATCGACGGATCGAGTCCATCGACGTCGAAGGTCAGGTAGACCTCATCCGAGATCCTTTCCAACGCGTAATCATCCCATGTCGCCGGAGTCTTTGTGAACTTGCCCCCGCGGATTTCGTGCGCATAGAGCGTCGTGACCCCATTCTGCCTGATGAAATCCGCTTCTTCGCGGCACTGGGCCCGGATGCCGACCTGCACCAACCGCCTGGGGTCGAGGATTTCGCAAACCCGGGCCATGACGGAGGCATGGCTGTACTTATTCCCCTGGTACTCGGACCGGAGGTCCGAGTGGGCGTCGATCTGGACCACCGAGAGGTCCTTAAACCGGCCCGCGAAGGCGGCAACGACCGACTGGGTGATCGTGTGTTCACCGCCGAGCGTGACGACGAACTTCTTCCGCTCGATGAGGGCATGCACGCGCTCCCGGATTCGATCTAAAGCAACTTCTTGCCGCAGGCCGGCGACCCGCAGAGGCCGGAGCGTCGATATCCCGAGTTCCCGATACACTTCACGGCCCGTCTCCTCATCGTAAAACTCCACCTGTTGGGAGGCCTTCAGAATGGCGCCCGGTCCGAGGCGTGTCCCCGCTCCGTAGCTTACGGACCGCTCGTACGGAACGGGGAGGATGACGACTCTCGAGTCCTCGAAGGACGAGAACTCCCTTCCGATCCCTAGGAAATTGGATTTGGAGAGGGTTTCAAACATAGGCCGGCGAGAGGGAGTGGGAGACAATGAGTGTTCAGGCGGAGTGAATATAGTTGAACGAGAGACGAAATGCAATCTTTGAGTTGATTCTCTCGGATATTTCTCCTACTTTATTCCGGATTTGTTTCGCCATGGGCAGGTCGTTCCCATATTACGCGCTGCTGATCGCCGTCCTTATCTGGTGCGGGGCGATCGTGATGCCTCCGCTCGCCGCCTCATCCCAGCCGCTGATATCCCGGGTGGGCTACAGGTTTTTCGCTTTACTATGCCATCAGGAAGATGCGCGCTCGCTGCATCTCCTGGGCTATCCTCTCGCCGTTTGCGCACGATGCAGTGCGATCTATTTCGGATTTTTTTTTGGAATCATTCTGAGTCCTTTCTTTTCACCGGGGGTGGCCTCTTTTCCACGCCTCGCATGGGTCATCGCCATCATGCCGATGCTGCTCGACGTCGGCGCCGATGTGATCGGTGTCCATGCAAGCAGTCTCGGGACCCGGATTGCATCGGGAGCGTTTTTCGGCGCCGCCAGTGCGCTCATCTTAACGCCGTATCTTATAGGCCTGTATCGTCGCAACCAACCATCCGCCCGCAATGAACTCAAAACCTGATAAGAAAATCCCTGCGCTTTACGGCGGGATCATCATGGGGCTTGTTTCCTCAATCCCTTTCCTGAGCCTGATCAACTGCCTCTGCTGCGCCGGCATTCTCCTGGGCGGTTTCCTCGCCGTGATGTTCTATAAGAAGAACTTCACGCCGGACACGCCTCCCTTTACCTCGGCCGATTGCGCGGCAGTCGGAGCGCTTGCGGGGGTCGTCGGGGCGGTAGTCGGAACCGTTCTTTCACTTTTGTTCGTAGCGCTCGTCGGCGACGTTGCCCGCGGATTCATCCTCGACGCGCTCAAGCATTCCAACTTACAATTGCCCGAGGGACTCCTGGAGAAGATTGAAGAACGGGTGAGGGAAGGCGTGACCCCGCTGGCAGCCGCTTTTCGGTTTATGGCAGCGCTCGTGATTGATACGGTGTTCGGATTGCTCGGGGGCCTGATCGGATACAGCGTCTTTAAGCCGAAGCAGTCCCCTACGGCGGGACCGGGACCCGCGATGCCGCGCCCCTCGTGAGGGGGACGCCGTCCGGACGAAATTTTTCATGAGGCGGCGGCTTCTGACCGTGGCGATCTGGTTGTGCGCCCTTCGCCCGGCGGCTGCCGATTCGGGTAACGGCGCGTACGAGATCGTCTCCCACAAGGCGAGGCTGAATTTATTTCCGTCGCAGAACGCACTCTCCGCCATCGACACGCTGACGATTCGATTGCACAAGCCGGCGCGGATCAGGCTGCAACTTCTGCCGGTGTATGACGTGGAGGAGGTGACGATCAACGGCCGGAAATCCCGGTTCGAGCGCGACCGGGATTCGATCGAGATCATGAATATCCCTTCCGACACCCTGTTCGATTGTGTGATCGGGTATTCAGGGGTCCTCGCGTTCCGGTCGGAGTTTTCGCAGCTCACGAGGGAGCGCGCCGTCCTGCGCGAGGAGGAGGTCCTTCCGCACGGGAAAAGCATGCTACGGGAAGCCCGTCTGACCGTGCGCGTGCCGCGAGCGTGGGAGGTCCTGACCGCGGGCTCGTTGGTTCGCCGGGATACGTCGACGGATTCCACGCTTTTTGTTTACAATATCGACCGGCCGGTTCCCACGATCGGGTGGATTTGTGGAGGACCATATTGGGCGGCACCGGGCGAAGGCCAGGGTCCGCCGGTCTCGGTTCATCTCTTCCCGGAGGATTCGGGTTCCGCTTCCGGCGTTGCGCAGCTCGCGAGAGACTTGTTGAAATTCTACGGCGAAAAGTTTTCGCCCTATCGGTTCCCGGACTTCAAGGTCGTCGAGGTGGACGACTGGGTGGCCGGGCCGAACGTCCTGGCGGTCGCGATACCCGCGATGGTGATGGTCAAGAGGCTGACTCTTCGGACCGACGACCGGTTCAATCAGGTCCGGACCATCCTTCCTCATGAGGTTGCCCACCAGTGGTGGCCGATGACGGTCTTCGTCGAGGACGCCGACGCGGCGTTCCTGGCAGAAGGGATGTGCGACTATTCCGCCCTGCTCTTCCATGAATCGACGGGCGCCCTCTCGGCCCGGGATTCGCTGCAGCATCATCCACTCTTGCGCCCGCTCATTCTTCGCGCGCTGAAGGGACAAGACCTTCCTCTGCAGCGCAAAGCCGACCTCCGCTCGCTCCCGACACATTACCTGAAGGCAGCGTATGTCCACAACATGCTGCGGCATTTGGTGGGCGACTCCATTTTCTTCCGGCTGTACCGTACATTCGCCGGCCGATTCAGCGCCAGGCGCGCAGGCCTTTCAGATTTCCAGCATCTCGCCGAGGAGCTGAGCGGACGGGAACTCGATTGGTTTTTTAATCAATGGGTGAAAAACCGCGGGCTTCCCCGGTTGAAGCTCTATAACGTCAAATCGGTCCCGCTCGGGGACCAATGGCTCACGCGGGGGAGGGTCCGGATCGTCGGCTACGACAAATACACGACATTTGCCGACGTCGGCATCGTGACAGGGGCGGGCACGCTGCTCAGACGGGTCTGGCTCGGCACAGACAGCGCCGGCTCGTACAGAAACGATGTTCCGTTCGAGGTCGTGTCCAAAGGCAAACCGGCACGCGCGCTGCTCGATCCGGCAGGAGATCTTCTCAAGTATGAAAGACTCCCCGTGAAATTCAGCGACATACGCGACCCGGCGGACGGATTAATGATCGTGGGAACGAGGAAACACGCCGGCCATCTTTTGGAATTGGCGCGCAAAGATTCCGCGGGGATGGAAATGGCGGCGTGGTCGGTGACGATCAAGCGAGACA
>Ga0137396_10001777_pt1 | contig 11561 bp, 6 predicted proteins | sample czc16metaG_FD_108284 | JGI IMG/M metagenome (GOLD analysis project Ga0137396, IMG submission 108284) | Vadose zone soil microbial communities from Angelo Coast Range Reserve, California, USA - czcobulk3.16 metaG | ecosystem: Environmental > Terrestrial > Soil > Vadose zone | place: USA...
CGACAACGTGAACTTCATGGCGGCGAATCTGACTTCCCAGGTCCGCAACATCGCCAAGGTCACCACCGCCGTCGCCAACGGAGACCTGTCGCAGAAGATCACCGTCGACGTGAAGGGCGAGATCCTGGAGCTGAAGGCGACCATCAACACCATGGTCGATCAGCTCAACGCCTTCGCCTCCGAGGTGACCCGCGTCGCCCGCGAGGTCGGCACCGAAGGAAAGCTGGGCGGGCAGGCGGAAGTCCCGGGAGTGGCGGGCGTGTGGAAGGCCCTCACCGACAACGTGAACTTCATGGCCCGCAACCTCACCACCCAGGTCCGAGGGATCAGCAAGGTGGTGACCGCGGTAGCGAACGGAGACCTGGCGCAGAAGCTGACCGTCGACGCCAAGGGCGAGGTGGCGGCGCTGGCGGAGACGATCAACGCCATGACCGACACGCTCTCCACCTTCACCGAGCAGGTCAGCGGCGTCGCCCGCGAGGTGGGCATCGAGGGCAAGCTGGGCGGTCAGGCGAAGGTGCCGAACGCGACGGGCACCTGGCGGCAACTCACCGACAACGTGAACCAGCTCGCCGCCTCGCTCACCACGCAGATCCGGGCGATCTCGGAAGTGGCCACCGCGGTCACCAAGGGCGATCTCACCCGCGCGATCACCGTCGGGGCGGAAGGCGAGGTGGCGAGGCTCAAGAACAACATCAACCAGATGATCGTCAACCTGCGCGAGACCACGCAGAAGAACCAGGAGCAGGACTGGCTGAAGACGAACCTGGCGAAGTTCAGCTCGATGATGCAGGGCCAGAAGAACCTGGACACGGTCTCGCGGCTGATCATGTCCGAGCTCACCCCGCTGGTGAGCGCGCACCATGGGGCGTTCTTCATGGCGGACCAGGACGGCCCCCTTCCCATGCTGAAGCTGGTCTCGACCTACGCCTACAAGGAGCGCAAGAGCGTCGCCAACCGGTTCCACTTCGGCGAGGGACTGGTCGGGCAGTGCGCGCTGGAGAAGAAGCCCATCCTGCTCACCCGGGTCCCGCACGACTACATCCAGATCAGCTCGGGCCTGGGCGAGGCCCCGCCGCTGAACATCATCGTGCTTCCGGTGCTGTTCGAAGGCGTGGTGAAGGCGGTGATCGAGCTGGCCTCGTTCAATCCATTCAGCGCCATCCACCAGATCTTCCTCGACCAGCTCACCGAGTCGATCGGCGTGGTCCTGAACATGATCGGCGCGAACATGCGGACGGAGCAATTGCTGCAGCAGTCCCAGACCCTGACCCAGGAGCTGCAGAGCCAGTCGAAGGAGCTGACCGTCCAGCAAGAGGAGCTGAAGCGCAGCAACGCCGCGCTGGAGAAGCAGGCCCTCGAGCTGGAGGAGAAGGCCAAGCAGCTCGAGGAGCAGAACGCGAGCATCGAGGTGAAGAACCGCGAAGTCGAGCTGGCGCGCGCCAGCCTGGAGGAGAAGGCGGAGCAGCTCTCGCTCATCTCCAAGTACAAGAGCGAGTTCCTGGCGAACATGAGCCACGAGCTGCGCACGCCGCTCAACTCGCTCTTGATCCTCGCCAAGCTGCTCGCCGACAACAAGGACGCCAACCTCTCCGAGAAGCAGGTCGAGTACGCGAAGACGATCTACGCGAGCGGCGGCGACCTCCTCACGCTGATCAACGAGATCCTCGATCTCTCCAAGGTGGAAGCCGGCAAGATGCAGATCGAGCCGCGCGATATCGCCCTGGGCGATCTGCGGGACTACTTCGAGCGGACCTTCCGTCCGGTGGCGGAGCAGAAGGGCCTGGAGTTCGGGATCGAGCTGCGCGAAGGCCTCCCCTCGCACATCCGCACCGATCCGCAGCGCCTGCAACAGGTGCTCAAGAACCTGCTTTCGAACGCCTTCAAGTTCACGGAGCACGGCAGCGTCCGCCTGCTGATGGAGGCGGCGTCGGATCGCGCCCACCTCGACTCGGACGTCCTGCACCGGGCGCACGCCGTGCTCGGGTTCTCGGTGACCGACACGGGCATCGGCATCGCCCGCAACAAGCAGAAGATCATCTTCGAGGCGTTCCAGCAGGCGGACGGGACCACCAGCCGCAAGTACGGCGGCACCGGCCTGGGCCTTTCCATCTCGCGCGAGATCACCCGCCTGCTCGGCGGCGAGATCGTGGTGGAGAGCGAGCCGGGAGAGGGGAGCACGTTCACCCTCTACCTGCCCGATACGTATGTCGGATCGGAGCCCGCGATGGAGGACCATGCGGCACGCGCGCGGGCCCGCGCGGCAGCCGAGCAACTCGCCGAACGCGAGCAGCCCTGGCCAAAGCCGGCGGCGGGCTTCCTCACGGAGGCGGCGCCGCCGCCCGTCGAGGAGACCGTCCAGCGACCGATCGAGGACGATCGCGAGCACCTGCGAGAGGGCGACCGGGTCCTCCTCATCATCGAGGATGACCTGAAGTTCGCCCGGATCCTGGTGGGAATGGCGCGCGAGAAAGAGTTCAAGGCGGTCGTGGCCACGCGCGGCGATACCGGGCTCGCCTTGGCGAACGAGCTGCAGCCGGCAGCGATCACACTGGACATCCAGCTTCCGGTGGTCGATGGCTGGAGCATTCTCGATCGGCTCAAGCGCAACCCGCGCACGCGGCACATCCCGGTGCACGTGATCTCCATCGTGGAGAAGACCAAGAAGGGTGCGGTGATGGGGGCGTTCGCTTATCTGGAAAAACCGGTGAGCAAGGAAGCCCTGGAGGGAGCGTTCACGCACATCTCCAGCTTCGTCAACAAGAAGGTGAAGAAGCTGCTGCTGATCGAGGACGATCCCGCGCAGCAGCAGGGCATTTCCGAGCTTCTGCGCGGCGAGGACGTCGAGGTGACGGTGGTCGCGACCAGCCGGAAGGCCTTCGAGAAGCTGGAGGCAGAGACGTTCGACACGGTGGTGCTCGATCTGATGCTGGAGGACGAGGACGGCGAGCGTTTCCTCGAGGACTTCAAGAACCAGCCCAGGTTCCAGGACGTGCCGGTGGTCGTGTACACCGGCAAGGAGTTGTCGAAGAAGGAGGAGGCGCGGCTGAAGAGATATGCCGAATCGGTCATCCTCAAGAGCGGCACGAACTCGCCGGAGAAGCTGCTCAGCGACACGGCCCTCTTCCTCCATCGCATCGACGAAAAGCTTCCGGCCAAGGCGAAGGAGGTCTTGCGCGGCCAGCGGGAGCAGGGCGAAAACGTGTCGGGGAAGAAGGTGCTGATCGTCGACGACGACGTCCGCAACATCTTCGCGCTCACCAGCGTGCTGGAGAGCTACGGGCTCGACGTGCTCTACGCCGAGAACGGAAGGGACGGCATCGCCGTGCTGGATCGGCATCCTGACGTCGACGTCGTGCTGATGGACGTGATGATGCCGGAGATGGACGGGTACGAGACCATGCGCGCCATCCGCCGCGATCCGGCGCACAAAGCGTTGCCGATCATCGCCATCACGGCCAAGGCGCTGAAAGACGACCGCGAGAAGTGCATCCAGGCAGGCGCATCCGACTACTTGCCGAAACCGGTGGAGGCAGACAAGCTGCTCGAACTGATCCGGCTCTGGGCGAGGTGATGAACGGAAAGGCCCCATCGACGCCGCCTGTCGTCATCGGTGGCGGCTCGCGGTCCTTCGAGGCGGATGCGCCACCGGCGCGCATCCTGATGGTCGACGACCATCCGCCGAATCTGATCGCGCTCGCGGCCATCCTCGAGCCGCTCGCCCAGGAGCTGGTGCACGCGCATTCCGGCGAGGAGTCGCTGCGGTACCTGCTCGAGTCGGACTTCGCCCTGATCCTGATGGACGTGCAGATGCCCGGGCTCGACGGCATCCAGACCGCCAAGCTGATCAAGGAGCGCCGGCGCAACCGGCACATCCCCATCATCTTCCTCACCGCCATCCACAAGGACCCGGCGTACATCTTCCGCGGTTACAAGGAAGGCGCGGTCGACTACCTGCTCAAGCCGTTCGACCCGGAGATCCTGCGCGCCAAGGTGTCGGTCTTCGTGGATCTCTGGCGCAAGAACGAGCTGCTCCGCCAGCAGGACGCGATGCTGCGGGCGCGCGACCTGTTGGAGGTGGAGAAGCGGGGAGAGCTGCGCTTCCGCGTCCTTACCGATTCGATGCCGCAATGCGTCTGGGCGGCCGGCCCCGACGGCGAGATCTACTACTGCAACCGCGTCTGGCGCGAGTACGCCGGCGACGATGCGGGAATGACGTTCTTCGACGCCGTGCCGGAGGAGGACTCCGAGGAGGTCCGCCGGACCTACCGCGCCGCCATCCGCTCCGGCCAGCCGATGGACCGCGAGCAGCGCCTGCGCCGCAAGGACGGCGAATGGCGTTGGCACCTCTGCCGGCTAGTGCCGGAGCGCGACGAGCACGGCCGCATCATGGGCTGGATCTGCACGGCGACGGACATCGACCAGCAGAAGCGCATCGAGGAGGCGAATCGGCTGCTCCTCGCCAGCGAAAGCGAGGCGCGCAAGCAGGCGGAGGTCGCGAACCGGACCAAGGACGAATTCCTCGCCACGGTCTCGCACGAGCTGCGCACGCCCCTCAATGCCATCCTCGGCTGGACGCGCATGCTGCGGACCGGCGCCGTGGAGCCCAAGGCCCTCGCGCGCGTGCTGGAGACCATCGAGCGCAACGCCCGCGCGCAGACCCAGCTGGTGGAGGACATCCTCGACGTCTCGCGCATCATCGCCGGCAAGCTCCGGGTCTCCGTCCGGAGGATGGACCTGCACTCGGTCGCGCGCGGGGCGATGGATGCGGTGCGTCCCGCCGCCGAGGCGAAGGGCGTGGTCCTCGCTGCCGACCTGCGGCCCGATACGGAAGAATTCTGCGGCGATCCCGACCGGCTGCAGCAGGTCGTCTGGAACCTGCTCACCAACGCGATCAAGTTCACGCCCAAGGACGGACGGGTGGAGCTGCGGATCGAGCGCGTGCGGTCCGACGTGCGGATCTCGGTGAGCGATACCGGTGTGGGGATCGCGACCTCGTCGCTCGATCACGTCTTCGATCGGTTCTGGCAGGCAGACAGCTCGATCACGCGCGCGAGCGGCGGTCTCGGGCTCGGCCTCGCCATCGTCCGGCACCTCGTGGAAGTGCACGGCGGCACGGTTCGCGCCGAGTCGGAAGGAGAAGGAAAGGGCGCGCACTTCACCGTGCTGTTGCCGCTGCGGGCCGTCGCCCCCGCGTCCGAGCCGGAACAGCCGAGCTCTGAAGCCGGGCCCCGGCCGCCACCGCGCCAGATGCCCGCGGAAACGCTTCTCGAGGGTCTGGACGTCCTGGTGGTCGACGATGAGCGGGATGCGCGCGATCTGATCGCCGCGGTGCTGAAGAAGTGCGGCGCCCATATCCGCACCGCTTCCACCGTGGACGAGGCAGTCGCCCTCGTCCGCGAGCGCCGTCCGGACGTGCTGCTGTCCGACATCGGCCTTCCCAACGAAGACGGATTTGCGCTCATCCGCAGACTGCGCGACATCGACCCCACGATCCGTTCCGCCGCGCTCACGGCGTACGCCGGGGCGGACGCCAGGCAGCAAGCCCTGGAGGCGGGCTTCCACGCCCATGTGGAAAAGCCCGTCGAGCCGGTCGATCTCGCCTTGGTGGTCGCCTCGCTCGCGGGCCGCGTGCCTGCCCCCTTGCCCGAGGAACCGCTGGAGCAGAAAGCCAGCGCCGGATAGCCCGGGCCGCCGAAGGCGGCTTGGGGCTAGTCTTCATCGCAAACGCTCGCAGGCAGGTCATGGAAATGGGTTCTGGCCCCTCCGTCAAGCTGAACGTCGTCGAACTGCCGCCGCGCGCACCCGGCCTCTCGCGCACCCTCGTCCTCCTCCACGGATACGGCGCGGACGAGCGCGACCTGCTCCCGTTCGCGCACGAGCTCGACCCCCGTCTGCGCGCGGTCTCGCTGCAAGGCCCGATCGCGCTCGGCGGCCCGATGCGGGCCTGGTTCAATCTGTCTCAGGACCCGGCCGGGCGGATCTCGTTCGACGCCGAGGAGGCGCGCGTCGCCGTGGAGACGGTCACGGCGGCCGTGGAGGAGATCGCCGCGCAGTCGCCACGCCCCCTCTTGCTCGGATTCAGCCAAGGCGCCGGAATCGCCCTCGGCGTCGCGCTGCTCCGTCCGGATCTGGTCGCGGGGGTGGTGTCGCTCTCCGGTGTCGCGCGCGCCCTGGAGGACCGCGACCACGCTCCAGCGGAGAAGCTTCGCGGCTTCCCGGTCTTCGCCGCCCACGGCCTCTTCGATCCTTTGATCCCCATCCACCTCGGCCGCGGCCTGCGCGACACGCTGGTTTCCCTGGGCGTTTCCGTCTCCTGGCACGAATACCCGATGGGGCACATGGTCGTCCGGGAGGAAATCGAAGCCGCCCGGTCATGGTTGAAGGAGGTTGCATGAGGAAGCCATGGCCATAGAGATCGAGCGGAAGTTTCTCGTGAAGAAGGAGCTGCTCCCGAAGCAGCTTCCGGAAGGCGACGAGCTCGAGCAAGGCTACTTGAGCGTGGAGCCGACGGTGCGGGTGCGGCTGGTCACCGGGCCCGACGGGACCCGGCATGCGGAGCTCACCATCAAGGGCAAAGGGCAGGTCTCGCGTCCGGAATTCAATTACCCGATCCCCGACGAGGACGCGGAGGCCCTGCTGCGAATGTGCTCCCGTGCGCTGCGCAAGGTGCGCCGCAAGCTGGGCCGTTTCACCCTCGATCACTTCCGCGAGCGCGATCTCTGGCTGGCCGAGATCGAGCTCGGTGACGAGCGGGAGAGCTTCGAGCGTCCCGCCTGGCTCGCCGAAGAGGTCACCCAGGATCCCGAATACACGAATGCGCGCCTTGCTACCCCGCGGCGCGCGGGATAGGCAGGCGCCGGAGGCGTCCATGCGCAGGATCGCAGCGATCTGCTCTCTGACCCTGGCATTCGCGGCCCGGGCCACCGACCCGGAGATCAAGTTCGAGAAGTACAAGCTGCCAAACGGCCTGACCGTGATCCTGAGCGAGGACCATCGCCTGCCCCAGGTGGCGGTGGACATCTGGTATCACGTCGGCGCCGCCAACCAGACCCCGGGCCGAAGCGGATTCGCCCACCTGTTCGAGCACATGATGTTCTCGGGTTCCAAGCACGTGCAGCCCTCGCCCTGGCAGGTGCTGGAGAGCGTCGGGGCCTCCGGCGTGAACGGCACCACCGACTTCGACCGGACCAACTACTTCGAGGTGGTCCCTTCGAACCAGCTCGCCGCCGCCCTCTGGATCGAGTCGGACCGCATGGGCTACCTCCTCGACACACTGGACGAGCAGAAGCTGCGCACGCAGCGCGACGTCGTCTCCAACGAAAAGCGGCAGAGCCACGAAAACCGCCCGTACGGGACGGCCGGGTTGCGCGTCTGCGATCTGCTCTTTCCCAAGCCACACCCGTATTACGAGTGCGTCATCGGGGACATCGCGGACATCCAGGCCGCATCGCTCGCCGACATCCGGCAGTTCTTCCGGACCTGGTACGGTCCGCAGGACGCGTCGCTCGCCATCGTCGGTGACTTCGATCCGAAAGTGGCCAAGGAGCTGGTCGACAAGTACTTCGGCCCCATCCCGCGCGCCGCGGACATGAAGCGGCCCGAGCTACCGCAACCTCCAATCGGGCAGATGGTGAGGGAGACCCTCGAGGACAAGCTCGCGGAGATGCCGAGGCTGATCCTCGTCTGGAAGGGCGTGCGGCATTACACCGACGAGGAGCCCTCCGGCGACGTCCTCGCGGACGTGCTCGGCGCCGGGAGGACTTCACGGCTGTACAAAGCGCTCGTGTTCGAGAGGCAGCTCGCGTCCGGGGTGAACGCGGGAAATGCGAGCTACGGTCTGGGAGGATGGTTTCAGATCACCGTCACCGCCGCGCGGGGCCACACCATCGAAGAGATCCGTCCCGTGGTCGACCAGATCGTCGTCGACCTGCTGCAGCAGGGACCGACGCTCGCGGAAGTGGAGCGGGCGACACGGAACATCATCGCCAACCAGCTGCGCACGGTGGAGAGGATCGGCGGATTCGGGGGCAAGGCCGACCTGCTCAACCACTACGAAACGTTCCTCGGCGACCCCGGATACCTTCCGCGCGACCTCGCCCGTTACCGGGCGGTCACGCCGCGGTCCGCGCAAGACTTCGCGCGAAAGTACCTCTTCCCGTCCGAGCACGTCGAGCTGGACGTGATCCCCGCCCCGAAGCGGTCCGCCAGCGCCGGAGGAGGTCGGGAATGAAGCGCTTCCTCATCCTCGCATCGCTTACCATTGCCTGCGCGGGATCGCGGCAGGGGGCGAAGAGCGCCGCACAGCAAGGCGCGCCACCGGCCGAGCACCAGCCGGCGCCGATCGCGGCCCAAGGTCCCGCGGCCCAGCCGGACGGCGGCGTTCCCACGCAGCAGATCGGCAAGCAGACCGAGAAGGCCCCTGAGCCCGCGGCGGCACCGCCCCCGGCGGCGGAGACGGCGCAACCCGCCCCCAACGCGGTGGCTGAAACGCCGCTGATGCCGGACGAGCCGTTTCGGGCCCAGGTCCCGCCGCCACTCGCGCGCCAGCCGCACTTCGATCCGCCCGTTCCCGTGCAGAGGAGACTGAAGAACGGCGCCAGGGTGCTGATCGTCGAGAACCACAGCCTGCCCCTGGTCGCCGTCAGCGTGCGCTTCCTCCACGGAATCGACGCCGATCCGATGCAGAAGCCAGGGCTCGCTGATTTCGTCGCGGACATGGTCGACGAGGGCACGAAGACGCGCTCCGCCGAGAAGCTGGCGGAGGAGATCGAGGACCTCGCGGCGCACCTCGGCGCAGGCGTGTCGCTGGAGACGGCGAACGTGGGCCTCAACTGCCTCACCGAGACGCTTCCCAAGGCGCTGGAGCTGCTCGCGGACGTGGTGGAAAACCCCGCTTTCCGCGACGAGGACGTCGAGCGGGTGCGCCTGCTCAAGCTCACCGCCTTGGAGCAGAAGAAGGCGAATCCGGGCGCGCTCACCGCGGATCAGGCGGCGCGGATCCTCTACGGTCCCGAGCATCCCTGGGGTCAGCCTGCCGGGGGAACACCGCAGTCCATCGGCTCGATCACCGCCGCCGATCTCGCCGCCTTTCACGCCCGCTGGTGGGTGCCGAACGACGCGGTGATCTCCGTCGCCGGCGACGTGAAGGCCGGGGAGATCGTCCGGCTTCTCGAGGAGAAGTTCGCTTCCTGGAAGCCGCATCCGCTGCCCCATCTCGCCTTGCCGCCGTTTCCCAGGCTGGCGCGCCGCGAGATCTTCGCCTTGGAGAAGCCCGGAACGACCCAGTCGCAGGTGTGGGTGGTGGGGCGGCTCTTCAAGGCGACGGATCCCGACGCGATCCCCATGCGCGTCGCCAATCTGACGCTGGGAGGCCTGTTCACCAGCCGCCTGAACATGAACCTGCGCGAGAGGCACGGATACACCTACGGCGTGGGGTCGTCGGTTTCGCTTCTACGGCGGAGCGGGACGTTCTCGGCGCGCGGCGGAATCGTGGCGAAGAACACCGTGGAGGCAGTGGCCGAGTACGAGAACGAGCTGCAGACCTTCTCCAACGGCGAGGTCTCCGCGGAGGAGCTTTCCTCGTCCAGGGAAGCGCTGGTGCGCGGACTGCCGGCGGCGCTGGAGACGAACGACGCGGTGGCCGGCGCGATGGGAAACCTCGTCTCCCTCGGGCTGCCGCTCGACTACTATCGGACCTTCGCGGCGAGAGTCGAGAAGGTCTCGCGCGCGGACGTCAGGCGTGTGGTGAGGAAGTGGATCACGCCGGCGAGGTGGCCGGTGGTGATCGTCGGGCCGGTCGAGCAGAGCAAGGAGGCGCTGGAGAAGCTCAACCTCGGGCCGGTGTCGATTGCGCCGGCGGTGCCTGGGGGAAAGCCGTCTGCGGCCGCTGAGTGATTGTCGTTCGCAGTGGGCCGCTCACGGCCACGTCGCCGTTGCCGTCGCCGTCAACGCTCACGATCAAGTCAACGATTGACGTCGACGGCCGCATTTAGAGCGCGCGGTGCACGGCATATCGGGCAATGGCCCGCAGATCGTCGGCCACCCTCTCTGGTACCGCCGGCGAGTCGAGCGCGCGCAGCGCGTCGTCGCAGAACCGCTCTGCGTCGGCGCGGGCGGACGCTTCCGCCCCGCTGCGGCGGAGGATGCCCCGCAGCTCCTCCACGTCGGCGTCGGCCTTGCCGAGCTGCGACCGCAGCCGCTCTGCGTCTTTCTTCGATGCGCTCTGCAGGGCGCGGGCGACGAGCACCGTCCATTTGCCTTCGCGCAGATCGCCGGCGTTCGGCTTCCCGGTCACTTCCGGAGCGCCGAACGTCCCCAGCAGATCGTCCGCGATCTGGAACGCGACCCCGAGCGGGCGCGCGTACGCGCTGAGGGCGTCGAGGAGCGCTTGCGGCGCCGCGGCCAGCGTGGCGCCCAGGTGCAACGGCAGCTCGAAGGTGTAGGTGCCGGTCTTGGCCCGCTGCACTTCCATGATCTCGCGCGCGGAGAGCTCACGCGCGCGCGGCCCGCGCAGGTCCGCCATCTGCCCGGCGATCACCTGTTCGACGGTGCGCGCGGCCAGCGGCGCCCCGGGGCCGAGGAGCTGGTACGCCCAGGACTCGCAGAGGCTCCCGCAGAGCAGGGCGAGGCTTGCCCCGAGATGATCGCCGCCGAGCGCGCGGTGCAGTGTCGGTCCTCCGCGGCGCACGTCGTCCTGGTCCATGAAATCATCGTGGATGAGCAGGTAGGCGTGGAGCAGCTCCACGCCGATCGATGGGTCGAGCGCCGCCTCTCGCTGCCCGCCCGCGGCCTCGTGGCCGGCGACGAGCAGCGCGCCGCGCAGCCGCTTTCCCCCGCGCAGCAAGTAGTCGCGCAGTGCGGCGGCCACGTCGCGCAGATCGACGGGCAGCGCCTGCAGCGCCTGCAGCTTGCGGTCGAGAAACGCGCGCAACCGCGGCTCGGCGATCCGCGAGTACTCGACGATGCTGCGCGGCGCGTCCAGGGGTTACGTCGCTTCGGCGGAAGGTCCGCGAGCGGCCACCATCTTGGCGAGGATCTCCTGCGCGCGGTGCAGCTTGATCTCGCCCGCGGCGATCAGAGCGCGGGCGACTTCCTCGACCGCGGACCCCTTCGCGCCGGCGCTCACGGCGACGTTCCGGGCGTGCAGCGCCATGTGTCCCTTCTGGATGCCGACGGTCCCGAGCGCGCGCAGCGCCGCCATGTTCTGCGCCAGCCCGACGGCTGCCATGATGCCCGCCAGCTTGCGGGCGCCGGGATTTCCCATGGTCCGAAGCAGTACCGGGATCAGGGGGTTCGCCTTCACCGCGCCGCCCACGGTGCCGACCTGGATGGGCAGCTCGATGCGCCCGAGCAGCGCTCCTTCCTCGATCCACCAGCGGGTCAGCGGCTCGTACCGGCCGTTTCGCGCGCAGTAGGCGTGCGCGCCCGCCTCGATGGCGCGCCAGTCGTTGCCGGTCGCGAGCGCCACCGCGTCGACGCCGTTCATCACGCCCTTGTTGTGCGTGCAGGCGCGGTAAGGGTCGGCGTCCGCGAACCGCGAGGCCTCCGCGATCCCATGC
>Ga0137396_10001778_pt1 | contig 11558 bp, 16 predicted proteins | sample czc16metaG_FD_108284 | JGI IMG/M metagenome (GOLD analysis project Ga0137396, IMG submission 108284) | Vadose zone soil microbial communities from Angelo Coast Range Reserve, California, USA - czcobulk3.16 metaG | ecosystem: Environmental > Terrestrial > Soil > Vadose zone | place: USA...
CCATTTTCCAGAATTGAAGAGCGCCACGAAAAGTATAGCATCAGCACCCCAGAAAATTCCATACATTGTCCACATGACGAGGTCTTCGTTCGAACGATATGTTATCGTATTCTCTAGTTGTTTCCAGAAATCCCCCCGAGGCAGTTTCTTGCCTTGAAATGGAATCACATCAATCCCCAAGTTGGCACAAAGAGCGTCTTCCAATTAAACAAGTTCTCCCATAGTAGCAAGTGTCGCACGCAATAACGGAATGAGGTAGTCACAAAGACATCTCGCCCGAACGCACGGATGAAATTCGCCGACAGGCGCAATGAACCCTTATGCACGGTTTACCCTACGAAGGCACTATCAAGAATCACCATATTCCTTGTCGCAGCACTGGCTGCCACGACCGATGACAGGTCGCCACTCACGTTGACATTGATTTCAATTGCTCCATTCACCTCATACAGCTGGACCGCTTGGGTCCCACTGAGCGGACCGCCACCATAGGGATAGACTATTCTTACATAGTAAGCGTGATTGGCCATCAGGGATCTCACGGTGTTGTCGGCCAGGGCGACCTGAATGACCTGCTTCTGCTGGGGTGTGAAAGAAACGAGGTACTTGCGGTCGGAAAGGCCGTAGACAGAGACGTGGGTCACAACGTATCTTGGCGGCTGCATGTACTTGCCGAATTCAATTGTGATGTTCAGCAGCTTGTTATTCAGGTACGAGACGTGGTATCCGCCGGTCCAATCCCCCGACACTTCCTGGCTCCCTGTAATATTGAGGATGGCACACTGGTGAACAGGGCTCGATTCATTATACTTGTAATACAGAAGCTCCGTCAAGTAGGCGTTCTTGATCAGTGGCTGGACCTGTGGGGAGCCTAAGGTCGAGTTGTAAGCAACATAGGGAAATGAATAGGAGTTACATGCGTTGCCGGGAACTCTTGCGGGTATCTTCAAGGTGAGGTTTCCGAATGATTGGACGGAAGATGTGCAGCAGGTCGGTGTGATAGCGGTAACTGTAATAGTAGTTGATGGGCTGGAACTGGCGGACCTGCTAGAGATAGTGCCAACCGTCGTGTAAACTAGTATTCCGTCCGCCTGGCTCCGACAACTAGTGCTGAGTGAGATTAGCGAACTCGAAGACATGCCGATACTGTTCGAGGTCACGCCAGGGCTCGGCGTCGTGGCGGAGCTGGAGCCAGTCGAGCTGTAGGCCGCCTCATTTCCGGTAAGGCCCGCCAAAATTATCCCCGCCAGAGCAACTCCCAGGATGCAGACCAGAGCAAGGCTGAGGATGGATTTGCCGACCATGTTCACGCCTTGAACTTAACAACCAAGCAAAAAACACTGCGGAGGCGCAATGAACCCTGATGCATGGCGTAGCCTATTATCGAAGCCAGCGAATCTTGATTTCTTTCATTTGGCGAAGATGAGGGTCATCGGTAACACACTCTAGCTTGTTGAGCCTCGTGGTCGCCGCGATAATGCTGTCGGCCATGGGGACCCGGTACCTGCTCCTGATCTCAGCAGATTCCTTCGCCAACTCGATGTCCATCCCTATCATCTCAAACTCCTTGCTCATCAACGCCGTCCTCAATTCGGCGACCTCCCTCCCCTCGCTCTCCAACGAGAGCTTGTAGAGCTCGTGGGCAGTGACGACGGAGGCGTATCTGGCCCGCTTCGACCCGAGCTCGCTGCGCGTCCACTTCAGGACGGCGGGCTCCTTGGAGTAATAGTGTTCGAAGAAGAACCTCGTGTCGTACAGGGCTTCCCCCAAGCTTAGACGTCTTCCTCTCGCAACTTGTCAAGTCGGCTCTTCATGCTTTGCGGCGTGCTATGAGCCGCGCCGGTGCCCGCCAGATCCGACATGGTCATGGCGCGCTTGAAGACCACGCCGTCCCCAGTGTCGACCACTATCAGGCGAGTCCCCTCCTCCATGCCGTATTTTGCCCTCAGCACTGCCGGGATTGTCGTCTGCCCTTTCCTGGTCACAACCACCTCGTGGCTCATTTCAAACTCGAATGGGCTATTGCTTGGGTAGTACTTAAGGATAGATGCGTCCTACCTGCCTGTGAGTAGTACTTGCGTTCGGATGAAATGCCCCGGCGGAGGCGCAATGAAGCCCTCATGCATGGATAAACTACCTGAAAATCGATGCTCTGAATCGCATTGGCGCATATATCGCTGACTACTATTAGGCTTCGTAAGATGTCGGTGACCCCGCTCCAGGATCTCTCGACCCAGCCTCAAAATCCCGCACCGAGGATCACGATTAAGGAGACCAGGTGCAACACGCTTCTCCACAGGCTGGCCTTCGGGTCGTCCACAGGATACACCGCCAACTTCTACAAGGGCTGCACACACGGCTGCACATACTGCTACGTCCCCTCGCTAACCCACGACGAGAGAAGATGGGGGACGTACGTCGACGTGAAGGTCAACGCGCCCGCGGTCCTCGACAGGGAGCTCAGGGGTCTGGAGAAGGAGGAGGTGTTCCTCTCGAGCGCGTCGGACCCCTACCAGCCGGTCGAGGCGAGGTATCGCCTTACCCGGAGGTGCCTCGAACTGCTCCAAAAGAAAGAGTTTCCGACATCAATCTTGACGAGGTCCCCTCTAGTCCTCAGGGACCTCGACCTGCTGCGGAAGTTCCGCTGGGTCAAGGTCGGGATGTCCGTGACCACTGTCCCGTCGAGGCGGTTCGAACCGGGGGTACCTTCCCTCAGGAGGCGGATCGAGACCCTGAGGAGGCTGGGCGAGGCCGGGATAACGACCTGGGTCTCGCTGGCGCCAGTGATTCCAGGGATGATGCTCGTCGACCTTGAGCAGCTCTTTGAAGACCTGAGAGGAGCGGGGGTCTCATCCGTCTCCTTCGGGATCCTGAGGTTCGCTGGCTACGAGGAATCGAGAAGGATGTTCGAGGAGGTGGCGCACATGACGACTGCCGAAGCGCTCGCCGGCCGGGAGGAAGTCGTGGAAAGGCTGTCTGGGCTGGTCAGGCGGTTCGGGATGGAGCGTACCACAGACGAAGCGTGGTGGAGGCCGGATGCGGAAGAGGCCGTCTCTCTGGACTCTTTCTGCGATTACCCAGGCTCTCGCGGCGAGGCCACGGCGAAAGACCCTCGCAGCTGAAGCGGATTAGTTCACGAGATGCCGGAGATTCGTTTCACGAAGCATGCATCTGACAAGTTCGGCTTCCTTCGCGCCTATGGATTCAGGCTGTCCCAGGACGAGGTGCTTGCGACCATCACAGCGCCGGACGACAAGGAGAGAAGAGGCGCACAATCGATATCAAGGAAGGTCCTCGACGACAAGTTCGCGCTCACGGTCGTTCACGAGGAACGCAAAAAGGCATTATAGTGGTGATAACTTTCTATCCAGTCAAGAGGAAGGAACATGGCCTATAGGATGAAGTACGATGCCGACGCCGACGTCCTGACCTTGATGCTGAAGGCGAAAGGGAAGCTTTCTCACGCCGAAGAAGTTGGCGACGTGGTGCTGCATGTGGATGCAAAAGGGCGTCCGCTCTTTCTGGAGGTTCTCAACGCGAGCAAGGTCGTGCCGAAGATGGTCCAGGCGATGGCAAAGGGCGAAGCCCAAGTCACAGCTTCCTGAAACATTCCTTGCTCGGTTCGGCTACCAGTTCAGCCCCGTCCACTACCTATAACTCAACGTGTGGATGAAATGCCCGGGCGGAGGCGCAATGAACCCTCATGCATGACCAATCATTTCTTTCAAATCTGCAAACTGATATATGGCGCCCCAATCGAAAGATGAGCTGATGACGTCCCAGGAGATTGCCAAGGAACTGGAGCACATAGCGAGGCCGTTGGTCGAGGCTGGGGTCTACGCGTCTCAGGAAGCGTTCGTCAGGGACGTAGTCAAAGACATAGCCATGAGCCGGATAAGGACGTACGAAAGCAGCGTGAGGAGGTACAGGGCCAAACATGGAAGCTTGGAGCGCTTCGGAGCCAAGATCAGAGGGAAGGCTTCGCCAAAGCAAGAGGACGCCTGGATGGAGTGGGAGGCGGCGGAGGGCATGCTAAAGGCGTGGAAGAAGGTTGCCAAGAGCTAGGTCTGAGTGCCGGTCAGCGACATCAACACACTCAGGAACTCAAAGATAGTCAAGAGAATCATCCAGACGCAAGTTGACAGCACCGGCGAAGCGTATGTTCTGAGGACGAGAGCCGAGCTAGTAAACGGCTGGTCTCTGCATTACTGGGAACATGGTACCAGCAAGATCCGAAGATATTCGTTCCACGTGCTTCTCGGAAGGAAGGCTGTTGTCAGATGGGACAATGCGCCGCATCATCCCAAGATCAAATCGTTTCCTCACCACAAGCACACGGGAGGAACGATAGCGGCTTCAAAGGATATGACGGTCGACCTTGTTCTTGCGGAGCTGCAGACGATGATCGAGAAGTATTAACCAGACCAGTTCAGCCCGTCCACTACCTATAGCTCAACGTGTGAGTGAAATGCCCCGGCGGAGGCGCAATGAACCCTTATGCGTGGCGAAAGGCTCTTGAGGATGAAACGTATCTGGACAGCTAGGACTGTCTTTGCACGGAATCAGGCGCAGTCGATTTGTCAATTGGATTCTCGTGTCAGTCGGCCTCCTTTACCAGCTGTTCGCGCCCTACACATTAGGCGCATCCCTGGCTGACATCATGTTCTACTCGAGACCGTCCGCACAATTCCAGTCGCTTTTCGCCTATCCTCTCTACCTCCTCAATTCGCCTTTCGGCGTAATCGGATGGTTCGTTTACTCAACGGTTCCAGAATTAATCGTTGTTGGATTACTCATCAAGCGCAACGAGAAAAGGACTGGAAAACGACTTCTACTCCTCTACTGCGTCAATATTGGACTGGGATCCGCTTTCTTCCTCCTTCTGATGCTCGCGTTCGAGAGCTGTGGCGCTGCATGTTAGCAATTCCTGAAGCAAAAAGCCATCTTCCTCTCAGGAGGAGGCGCAATGAACCCTATACTCGGCGAAGCCCTGCTACTTCACTTTAGCAAAGCACGGCGGAGCTGTTCGAACAGGAACTTGTCGATGCTGAGGGCGTTTTTGTCCGACCAACTATCTCAAAGTTAAGTAGCAGCCAAGGTCAACGCCTTTCAAGGCACGATGCCCGAGACGATCAAGATTGACGGCAGGGGCATGACAATACAGGACGCGGTGAAAGAGATGTGGGACAGGATGCGACCGCTCGAGGCGAGGGGCTTCCACCCGATCTCCGGCGTCGAGATAGTCGACGCAACGAAAGACAAGGTCATCCAAGTCTTTGAGCTGACCGACCCACAGTTCCAAGCGCATCTCAAAGCCGACAAGCTGGAAACGCCTCAACCGGCGGATCGCAGACTGGATGCGCGACCGCACGCCCCCGAGAGGAAGGAGCATTACGCCTACCTCGCACGAATAAGCTTGGAACTCTAACGGTCCAATGTGCGAGTGAAGTGCCCCGGCGGAGGCGCAGTCAACCCTTATGCATCGCGACATCACCTTTCACCTCTCTTACCGATGCTAGCTTGAGGCGCTTTACGTTCGGACAAAATTACTTAAGGAGATTCGTTGTCTCATTGCAGACGAGAGGTCATGATTAATCAAGCTCGCCGGGCCAATGGCAGGTTCATGGGCGCAGGAGCAATCATAGGCGTGATCATAGTCGTCGCAGGCTTCGTTGCCTTCGGCTACTTTGGAGCAACACGAACGGAGTCGTCGACTTCTCAACCGAAAACTGCGCCGGCCGTAAATGGGAGTTGCTCCGCTTATGGTGACGAATGGCTGACGTACAAACACGATTCGCAGAGAACAGGCTATTCCAATTTCAACTTCACATCAACGACAGGGAAGTTCTTGGGTCAGCTGGTCTGGCACAGCAAGACATCAGGCTTCTCTGAGATGGTGTCAGCGCACCACGAGCTGTTCGCCGCTGAATACGAGCTCGATGCCCTCAACTCTTCGAACGGAGCGTTGCTCTGGTCGGTTTCAACCGGCGCCGGCCCTTCCCCCACACTATCTTCCGATGGAAAAGTGGTCTACGCGGGTTCGAATCTAAGGGGAGGCGGCGGATTGTCCGCTTACGACCCGGCATCTGGTCACAGCGTGCCTGCCTCGAACCAGGCGCCGGATGTCGCTGACGCCTGTGCAAATGCAGCCTACTTGAGCTCCGGCAATGGAGGATTCCGCTATCCCACCACGGACGGCCGCGTGGTCTACTCGGTCATTTACAATGGCACGGTCACCGCTTTCTCAGCGAACTCGGGAGCCTTGATTTGGAAACAGATTCTTCCTGGGGCTCAGACTAGCACCGAAGCCAGCAACGCAACCACATCGACGTTCTCTTTCAATACCAGCGTCACCCGCACCATAACCGTGACTGTCAACCAAGGGGTCATAGGCGACAACACTCCACCTCTAGCAGGTGGGAAGCTCTTCGTGACGACGAGAGGTGGCCATGTCTACGCGCTGAACGCGACCAACGGGAGGCAGGTCTGGTCCACAAGCCTAGGCGCCACAATCTACGATCCCCGAGCCTCTTCTGCCGTTGGATACGGGAAGCTATTCTTGGGAACCTCGAAAGGGCTTCTCGCAGTCAGCACCTTTGATGGCTCGGTCGCCTGGCAAGCACAGCTTGGTAGCGCCTACGCTTGGACCCCGACCGTGGTCGACAAAACCATCTTCATCGCCGACGACAACGGGACGCTCTACCAGTTCGATGCCAACAACGGCGCTCTCCTGTGGCACTTCTCCGGGCTTGGAAGAGGTTGGGTCTCTGAGCCGATTGTGGCTGACGGGCTGATTGTCATAGACTCTAACAATGGGGTTTTCGCCTTCCGGTGACGAAAATGCCCCGGCGGAGGCGCAATGAACCCCCATGCATGGCGAGACATGTATCTTGGCACCCCGCCGCCGAGCCCCAATCTCGACGGCGAGATCTCGACTCCTGACCCTGAAACTCCGCTTGGAGCCTAAGGTTGACACGTGAATCAACCCAAACGCCTTAAAGCAGGCCAACCTTCAGCGGACGAATGCCAATGGTCCGCATAGTCGACGAGGGGAGCGAGTTCGATATGACGATTGAAAGGCTGTGGGAGTACCTTCCGAGCGAGTCGCACAAGCACTCGGCGAAGGTCATCAGCAGGGAGGTGCAGGGAAACGTCGTCACGCTCACGAGCGAGAGGGACGTCGACGGGAAGGCTGTGAGGTCGAAGCTCAGGTTGACAATGTACCCTCCCCTCGGGGTGGCTCAGGAGCACCTCGAAGGTCCGACCGCCGGTTCGAAGGTGTTCACCTACTACGCCCGGAAGGGGAACAAGACCGCCATAACCGTCGTGGGCGACTACAAGTTGGGCGGAGCGAGCGACGAGGACACGAAGAAGGCGGTCATGCAGATGCTCCAGCGGTCGTTCGACGAGGACGTAGCCACACTCAAGAGCATGAAATAGCGCCGTCATGCGAAGCCCTCGATGGCCTCGTGTCTTGATGTTTAGGCAACCTCCGGCGGAGGCGCAACGAACACTCATGCACGGCGACGATCCCATGAGCTCCTCGCCCATGCGTCTTGTTCACTCAAACACGCGTCTTATCCCGGCGATTCTGTCGAAGTCTTTGTCCTTTGAGTAGACCTCGGCGATTTTCTCCCTTCTCATGACTGCGAGGGTAAGAGCGTCAACGAAATCTATGTCCTCCTTTTCCGCCTCGGCAGAGGCCCTGGGAAAGTCCCTCCACCTGTTGCTCACTTTCTTCATCTTGGTGTACGAGTTGACGGCCGCGAGGAAGACGCCGGCCTCCTTCTTCCTGCCGTTGTACTCGAGCCAGTCGACCACCTCTTGAATGACGGCTAGGCTCGTGATAGCCTCTTCGCCTTCCTCCACCCTCTTCAGGATGGCTTTGGACGTGTCGAAGTCGCGCTTAGGGCTCCCAATCAGCGTGTAGAGGAACACATTGGCGTCGACGAACCTCAACCCGAACTTCTCTTGAGCTTTCTCTTCATCCTGGCGGCTCCGGCTTCGACGACCCCCTTGTCGAGCTCCTCTTCCATGGTCACTCCGGAAGCCAGTCTGCTGATCGTCTCCGTAGGGTTGGCTATCGTTCCGGTAGCTGAGATTACGAGGCGCCCATCCTCTAGGTCAACCGTCACGTAGTCTCCTTCTTCCACGCCGAGCGCCTCTCTCATTTCAGCCGGAATCGTCACCTTGCCTTTTTGGAGCACCTTGACTTGCGCACCCAATGCGGTTCACCTTCTAAGGGTAACCCAACAATATATTGTTTGCGGTCGCTTCCGGAAGCTTCAGCGACCAGTTCAGCCCGTCCACTACCTATAGCTCAACGTGTGAGTGAAATGCCCCGGCGGAGGGGCAATGAACCCATATTCATGGCAATGGCCCCTCATTTTTGGCAAGACCTAGCGGAGCCTAGCGGAGCCACTCGAAGGTCGCACAATGGATGAATCTGAAATTCATGTCCGTGAATTTCAAGGTCACGAGACGTAAATACGATGAACGGGTCCATCTTAAAGGATGAGAAAGCGGTATCTGGGAACGGCGGGAGGCCTTGCGGCCCTGGTGTTCCTTGCGGGGCTCGTGGCGGGCGGTTGGTCGCTTCAGGGGCAACAGGAGAAGCTCACGGTAGGGGGTTACGCCGTTATCAAGGCCTACCACTCGGACGGGACGCTGTTCTCGACCTGGCAGGGGCATAACCAGATGCTGTCCAAGGCCCCGATTGCCGCCTGTGCTAGCGGCCAGACAAGCGTCCTGACCGGCACGATATACGCGGGCTGTTCCGGCTTCACCGGCAAGATCTACGCCCTCGGGTGCGAAGGGAGCAGTCCGACCTGCAGCATAGGCGACGCCATTATCGCGACCGCGACAAACACATTCCAGCCGCCATCTTGCTTGACCTCCTTCAACATCGACACCTGTACCCAATGGCAGGCGCAGACCACTTTAGACAGCCAGATCACGACACAAATCACGGTGACACTCCTTGGGACGTTCCCGGCGAGCTCGGGGCTGACGAGCTGCACTGCCTGTGCAGGGTCAGGGGCGAACTTCCCATTCTCCGGCACGTTTGATTTCTTCAGTAAATTCACGACCCCTCCTCTATCTCCAATGACCCTAAACCCAGGAGATAGGCTGATAGTCACGATAACGTTCACGGTGCCTTGAGAGGCACGGCGCAGTGCCGCCACTCAGAGAACGACGTTTGATACGCCGAGGGTCCGGTCTTCTCCTGCTCTCGCTGCTCGTCCTTCCCATCGCCGCCGTATTCGCTGCGGACCAAGCCCAGAGCATCGCTGATTCCGTCGCGGTCTCGGAGGGCTTCTCCACCTCCCTCGTCCCGGCGAAGCACACGGACGTCGCCGACAACGCAGGGCTCGCCGACGCCGTCGCGCCCGGCCTCGTCGCCGCGATCAGACAGTCCCTGGTTGAGTCAGCGGGGGTCGGCGACCAATTCTCCAACAACCTCGTGCTCGCCATCAGGGAGTCTCTCGGCGAGTCCGTGAGCCTTGTGGACGGTCTTGCCAGTTCGATGAGAGCGGCTATCCGGGTCGCCTTCAGCGACGCGATCAGCGTCCCCGAAGCGCTCAGCTTGGCCCTTCAGACAGTCTCGAGCACGATAACGACGACCATAACGAGCACGACCTCCACGATCCGCTCGGTCCCCGAGTTCGGGGCTGCCGTGCCCATCATCGCCGCATTGTTGTTTGTGGCGGTGACGGTCCTCGCGAGAAGAAGGCGGTCATGATTCAGGGCGTTGGAGATTGCCTTTCCAGTCGTCGCTGCCGTGCGTAAAGGACTGGAACTGAGAACAGGGGTAGAGTCTATTGCGTGATGACCTCCGAGTCTTATGCGTGCTCGTTGAAGAAGGATGGATTTGATTCGCTGACTCGACGGGAGGCGCAATGAACCCTTATGCACGGCGAATGCCCATACATCATGACCAATGAACCGGGGAGAGCCGAAATCTTGCGCCTCCCCCGGAAAAATGACTTATAGGGCACACACGCTCAACGGATACGCTGGAAATGGGACATAGAACGAGAGGAAGGCCTTCCCAAGGAATAACGGGCAGGGACGCGGCCGAATACATAGACGGCTTAGCCAAAGCCCTGGGGACTGACCTCAAAAGGAGATACGATTTGGAGCGAGCTAGAGACGTCTTAAGCAAAGGGATGCCCCTCTCCAAAATCGTTCGCGAGATGCGGGACTCTCAGTGAAGCTAATCTATCTCGACACCTCTGCCTACCTAAAAGGAATTTGGAAAACGGAGCCTCTGGAGGGCGCGGGGGACGGGGCCGGATATCAGGCGGATCATCCTCGACACCGTCGGGCACTCCCTGAGCGGCCACCCGAAGGTCCCCCCGACGACGAGCCCCCTGACGCGCCCCGGGTCCCCCGCGAGCGCGAGCACACCGCCGTGGGGCCGCCTCCGGTTGGACTCGATGGGAAAGTGGTGCATCCCGGGCATGACCTTCCGCGAGTTTTCCTCTGGTTCAAGGGCCGCCGTTCGGTGTCGTGCGCTGGAGCTATCGCAGTCCGATTTCTCCCAGCAATCGCCCGAATCGCGGGTCGTCCTTGAGGCTGTCGAACATCGGCTCCGTGTAATACTCGGGGAACGTGCTGCTGTGGTCGTTCACCGCCTTCTCCAGCCATTCAAACGCCTGGTCCAGCTCACCGAGCGCGCCGCAGACGACGCCGATCCAGGTGGCCGGGACATATTCTGCGCCCGACCTTGATTGCAGGCCTTGCAGGATTCCTTTCGCTTCCTCGGTCCTTCCAGATCGGGCGTAGACGGTGGCCAAGGCAGCCTGCGCCTCGAAGAAATCTGGCGACGCCCTTACCGCCGCGTCTATCTCGCTGCTTCCTTCCTCGTCTGACGATTCAGACAGGAGGGCCATCCCGAGCTGGACGTGCGCGTAGGCGAAATTCGGATTCAACTCCAACGCCAGGCCGTAGTGGCGCTTGGCCTCTTCTCTGCGCCCCGAAAGGAACAGCGCGCGCCCCAGGTTCGTCGCGATCACCGGGGAGAACGGGTCGAGCCTGTGCGCATCTTGCATCTCCTTCACCGCCTCTTCCAGCCTCCTCTGTGCGACCAGGAAGTGCGTGGCGTACCAGTGGTGGGCGGTCACATAGCTGGGGTTGAGAGCCAGGGCGCGCCTGTATTCTTCCTCGGCGGCGCGCCAGTCCCAGTCCATTATCGCAAGGGCCATCGCCATGGAGGTGTGCGCCTCGGCGGACGAATCGTCGAGGGCTATGGCCTTGGCGGCGTGTTCTTTTGACTTTGGCCAGGCGACCGTGGGGTGGATGAACCCCCAGTTTTCGAGGAGGTGATAACAATCGGACAGCCCAGTGTACGCGTGCGCGTAGTTAGGGTCGCGCCTTACTGCCTCTTCGAAATACTCCATGCCCCTCTTGAACCCTTGGAGGCTCCTTTCTCCAACGGAGTTCCTCCCCTTTAGGTAGAGGATGTAGGCCTCCCTGTTCCTGGTGGGGACCTTGTCCAACCTCTCCTTGTCGTTTGAAAGGAGCGTGATCTTCAGCGCCTCGGCGACCCTGTTGGC
>Ga0137396_10001781_pt1 | contig 11543 bp, 11 predicted proteins | sample czc16metaG_FD_108284 | JGI IMG/M metagenome (GOLD analysis project Ga0137396, IMG submission 108284) | Vadose zone soil microbial communities from Angelo Coast Range Reserve, California, USA - czcobulk3.16 metaG | ecosystem: Environmental > Terrestrial > Soil > Vadose zone | place: USA...
GGCCCCCATCACTTGTGATACGGCCCGCCGCGCAGGATCTCGAAGGCCCGGTACAACTGCTCCAGGACGACGACGCGTGCCAGCCGGTGTGGCAGCGTCAGCGGAGAGAGGCTCCAGACGAGCTTCGCCTGGTCGCGGACGCGCTGAGCGAGGCCCTCGTCGCCTCCGATGCCGAGCGTGAGAGGCTGGGACGAATCGCGCAGCGACGCCAGCCGCCGCGCGAGTTGCTGCGAGGTGAGCAGGCTTCCGCGCTCGTCGAGCACCCAGAGCTCTCCGCGAACCTTCCCGAGCAGCGACTCCGCCTCGCGCAGGGGCCCTTGCCCGCGCAACTCGAGGACGTCCAGCTCCGCGAAGCGGCGGATCCGCTCCGCGTACTCCTGCGCCAGCTCCGCGGTGTGTCCTTTGTCCTTGCCTACCGAGACTAGCCGGATCTTCACTCCACCTCGATGCGCGGAGCGTCGGCCCAGAGCCCTTCGAGATCGTAATGCGCCCGCTCCTCGGCGTTGAACACGTGCACCACCACGTCGCCGAAGTCGAGCAGGACCCAGCGGCCACCGCGTTGCCCCTCGCTACCGATCACCCGGTGGCCGTGCGCCGTCAGCTCCTTCTCCACGCCGTCGGTGATGGCCTCGAGCTGGCGATCGCTCGTGCCGCTCCCGATCACCAGGAAGTCCGTGTATCCGGACACTCCCCGCAGATCGAGCACCACCACCTCCTCCGCCTTCTTCTCCAGGGCCGCGCGGGCGGCGGCGAGGGCGGTGCGCCGTGAGTCCTCGTCGATGCGCGCGGCAGCGCGCGCCGCGGCGCGATCGGGAGCTGCGTGGTGCTGCGACAAGGCGATCTGCATTGGGCTCCTGGCCATCCTCTTGTTTCCTCCCTTGCTCATGTACGGACCTGGCCGTCTCCCCGCACCACGTACCGGGTGCAGGTGAGCTCTCGCAGGCCCATCGGACCGTAAGCGTGCAGCTTGCTGGTGCTGATGCCGATCTCGGCACCCAGGCCAAGCTCGCCGCCATCGTTGAAACGCGTGCTCGCGTTCCAGAGAACGCAGCTCGCGTCTACCTCATTCAAGAACCGCTGCGCCAGCTGCGGATCGCGCGTCACGATCGATTCGGTATGGCGGCTGCCATACCGGGCGATGTGCCGCAGGGCGCCGTCGATGCCGTCTACGACTGCCACCGCGAGCTTCAGCTCGAGGAACTCGCGCCCGAAATCATCCTCCATCGCCGCCACGCCGCCCGCCACCAGCGGAAGTGCGCGCTCGTCGCAGCGGAGCTCGACGCCCGCCCCCCGCAGGGCCGCCGCCAGCCGGGGAAGAGCCTGGGGAGCGGACCGGGCATCCACCAGCAGGCATTCCAGGGCATTGCACACACCGGGTCGCTGCGCTTTTGCGTTGACGGCGATGCGGCTGGCCATCTCCAGATCGGCATCGGGTGCGACGTAGAGATGGCACACGCCCTGGTAGTGCTTGATCACCGGCACGCGGGCGCGCTCGGCGACGAAGCGGATGAGCGAGGGACCTCCGCGCGGAATGCACAGATCGATCTGCTCGTGCAGCTGCAGGAGCTCGTCCAGCAGCGCGCGGTCCGGCGAAACGAGCTGCACGACGTCTTCGGGGAAGCAGGCCGCGATCGCCGAGTTCGTCTGCAGCGCCTCGGACCCGCCACGCAGCAGCGCCGCATTCCCGCTGCACAAGCAGAGGGCGGCTGCTTCCGCAGTCACGTTCGGACGCGACTCGTAGATCATCAGCACCACGCCCAGAGGTGCCCGCACCCGCTCGACGCGAAGCCCGTTCGGCCGCGTGTACGACTCGACGACCTCGCCGACGGGATCGGGGAGCGCGGCGACTTCGCGCATCGCGGCGGCCATTGCCCGCAGCCGCTTTTCGTCCAGGCGCAGCCGGTCGATGAAAGCCGCTGGCTGGTCGGACGCGCGCGCCAGGTCCACCTCGTTGGCGCCGAGGATTTCCGCCGCGCGCTTCTCGATCGCGTTCGCCGCCTCGAGCACCAGCTGCCGCCGGTCGCGCCGCAAGAGCTGCCGCGCGGCGAGCTTCGCCCGCTCCGCCAACTCGATGGCAGCCAGCTTCTGCTCCGCGCTCACTGCATCACCACCAGGTCGTCGCGATGCACGACGCAGTCCAGCAGCCGATATCCGAGCTTCGTCTCGATCTCGTAGCTCGCGCAGCCTGCGATGCGCCGGATCTCCTCGGCGCTGTAGACAGAAAGCCCGCGCGCGAACGGCGGACCCTCCGCGCCGACGATGTCCACCGGGTCGCCCGCGCTGAAGCTGCCGAGCACGCCGTGGACGCCTCGCGGGAGCAGGCTCTTCTTGCGCTCGATCAGTGCGGCCCGCGCTCCGGGGTCCACCACCAATTGACCCCGCGCCTTGAGATCGAGCATCCAGCGCTTGCGCAGCCGCTGCCGCTCGCCCTGCGGTGCGACCACCGTTCCCACGTCTTCGCCCCGGAGCAGCTGCTGGAGAACGCCCGGCTCGCCGGGAACGATCGCGCAAGGCACCCCTGCCTCCGAGGCCCGCCGGGCCGCGCGAAGTTTCGTCACCATTCCGCCGGTGCCGATCTCGGACTCGCCGCCCGCTAGCGCCTCCACCTCCGGGGTGATCCGTTCCAGGTGCGAAATCCTCTGCGCTGCCGGGTCCTTGCGCGGGTCCGTCCCGCAGACGCCCGCTGCGTCGGTGAGGATCACCAGCAGATCTGCCTCGACGAGATCGACCACCATCGCCGCGAGCGCATCGTTGTCGCCGAACTTGATCTCCTCGACGCTCACGGTGTCGTTCTCGTTGATCACGGGGACCACGTTGCGCGCGAGAAGCTCCCCGAGCGCGCGCCGGGCGTTCAGGTACCGCCCGCGGTCGGCGATGTCCTCATGGGTGAGCAGGACCTGCGCGCACTGCAGGCCCCGCCGCTCGAGCTCGTCATCGTACAAGCGCATGAGGCGGCTCTGGCCCACGGCGGCCGCAGCCTGCTTCAGCGCCATCTCTTGCGGCCGCTGCCGGAGCTGGAGCCGCTCCACCCCAAGCGCGACGGCCCCGCTGCTCACCACGACCGGTGCGCGCCCCGCGGCAATGGCGGCGAGGTCGTCGCAGAGGCCCACGAACTTCTGCCGGTCCAGCGTCGGGGGGCCCGCCTTCCCGCCTGCTCCGGCGAGCACTGCCGAGCCGATCTTGATCACCGGCCGACGGCAGCGCGCGAAGGAAGAGCGGAGGGAGTTGGTCATCCGTTGCCACTCCAAATGTAGCAAAGGCGGGCGCGTGATACATTCGAGACTCCAGTGAGGGAAGATCTCTCGGGAAACACCGCCGGATTGAAAGCCAGCCAGAGCAAGCGCCTGCTTGCCACGCGCCGCAGGCGCGTGCACCAGCGAGACCTGATCTCCCCTGAGCTGGCCCGCCATCTAACCGAATTATCGATGGAAATCGGGCGGCAGCTGGGCGTGCTCATCAACCGGCGGGGTGAGGTCGAGCACGTGATCGTGGGAGATGCGCGGCAGCTCGTGCTGCCGGACATCGGCCGGGCCCGCGCCGGCCATGCGCGCCTGCGCGGACTGCGGCTGGTGCACACGCACCTGAAGGACGAGCCGCTCACTCGCGATGACCTCACCGACCTGGTCTTGCTCAGGCTCGATGCCGTCGCCGCGATCGTGGCGCGGGAGGACGGCTTGCCGGGGAAGGTCTATGTCGCGACCTTGATGCCCTGGAATACGTCGGGCGACTTGTACAATCTCTCGGAGGCGCCCAGCGTCTACGAGCTGGAATTCGACGCCCAGGCGCAGATCGCCGCTCTGGAGCAGGAGATGGCGCGCGTTGCGCCCGTGCGTGCGGTCGGCGTGGCCGGCCGCGCCATCCTCGTCGGCGTGCACACCGGTGACCGGACCGCGGCGGAAGCGTCGCTACAAGAATTGCAGGAGCTGGCGCGCACCGCGGATGTGCAGGTGCTGGACGTCGTGCTCCAGGGGCGGAGGGAGATCGACCCGCGTACCCTGATCGGCGAAGGGAAGCTCGAGGAGATCCTGGTGCGGTCGATGGCGGTCGGCGCGGACCTGCTCGTATTCGACCGCGACCTGACGCCTTCCCAGGCGCGGCACATCGGGGAAGCGACCTCGCTACGCATCCTCGATCGGACCCAGCTCATCCTCGACATCTTCGCCCAGCGGGCACAGAGCGCCGACGGAAAACTTCAAGTAACGCTGGCGCAGCTCAAGTACCTGCTGCCGCGCCTGGTGGGCCGGGACGAGTCCCTCTCCCGCCTGGCGGGCGGAATCGGGGGGCGCGGACCGGGCGAGACGAAGCTGGAGATCGATCGCCGCCGCGTCCGCGAGCGGATCACGGCCTTGGAGTCGCGCATCGACCAGCTCTCCGGCGAGCGGGCGACGCGCCGGCGCCAGCGCAACCGCACCGGCGTGCCCGTGATCTCCATCGTCGGTTACACGAATGCCGGGAAGAGCACGCTCCTCAACGCGCTGACAGACTCGGCCGTGCTGGTGGAGGACAAGCTGTTCGCGACCCTCGACCCGACCTCGCGCCGGTTGCGATTCCCGCGCGATCGCGAGGTGATCATCACCGATACGGTCGGTTTCATCCGCGGCCTGCCAAAAGATCTGGTCGCCGCCTTCCGCGCCACACTGGAGGAGCTGCAGGAAGCAGATCTGTTGTTGCACGTCATCGACGCGAGCGATCCGCGCCACGACGAGCAGGCGGAGGCAGTGGAGCGCGTGCTCTCCGAGCTCGAGGTCCGGGACACGCCGCGGCTGCTCGTCTTCAACAAGGCCGACCGCGCTCCGGACGACGCGAGGGCCCTGGCCGTCCGGGACGACGGCGTGGCGGTGTCGTCGGTGACCCGCCAGGGATTTGCGGAGCTGGTTACGCGCTGCGAGGAGGTCCTCTGGAAGCGCGGAAAGGTCCTCGCGCCCGGCGATCAGCCGCAGTTCGCGCGACCCCGATAGCGCTCAAGTTCTTCGCAGAAGCGGCAGAACGCGCTCGCGCAGCTCGTCGACCGCGTCGAACAGGGCCTCGCGGACCTTGTCGATCGCCTGAACGCAGGGCGCCGATCGCGCGTGCCCCGTGACGGTGCCGGTCCAGACCGGATCGCCCGACCGCGCGAGCGTTGCTTCCAGCACGACCACCGCGTCCCCGTTCCCGCTATTGACGATGCTCGCTTGCGGCTGGTCCAGCGGCGGCGCGTCAGGCCCCACCGGCTGGACCGGGCTCGCCGGCGGCCGATCGGTCCGGTGCGCGCGCGTGTTCTCCTCGCCCAGGGTCGCCTCGCGTAGCACGACGGTGAGCACCCAGGCCACGCGATCGGAGTTGCTCGTCTCGGCGCCCGCATCGCTGAACGATGAGACCAGCGCCTTGTAGGCGCGCGAAGGAAGGTCCTGCGAGATCTGCCCGCAGCCGATTCCGGGAGTCGGTCTGGCATCGGCCGGAACGGGCAGCCCCAACTTCACGCCGCGCAGCGCCTGCGGGTCCGCAGCGCGGCGCGTCCGGGCGGGCGTGCACGCGGCGAGCAGCATCAGGACGGCGAGTCGCTTCATTTACGCGGGTTCTTGCGCCTGGGGTCCAGAGGAGAGTCGCCCACTGATGGAGGCGCCGGATCGAAGAGCGTCACGCCGAGGCAGAGCGTGACGCTCTTCGAGAGGAAGATCAAATATCGAAGTAGAGCGCGAACTCCATCGGCGTCGGCCGCAGCCGCACCGGGTTCAGCTCCTTCTCCACCTTGTACTCGAGCCAGGTGCTGATCACGTCTTCGGTGAAGACATCTCCCTTGAGCAGGAACTCGTGGTCGCGCTTCAGCTCGCCGAGCGCCTCCTCCAGCGAGCCGGGCATCTTCGGGACGTCCTTCAGCTCCTCGGGGGAGAGGCCGTAGATGTCCTTGTCCAGCGGATCGCCTGGATCGGTGCGGTTCTGGATCCCGTCCAGCCCCGCCATCAGCATGGCGGAGAAGGCAAGATACGGGTTGCAGGACGGGTCGGGCGAGCGGAACTCCAGACGCTTCGCCTTCGGGCTCGGCGAGTACATCGGGATGCGGACTGCTGCCGACCGGTTGCGCGACGAGTACGCCAGGTTCACCGGTGCCTCGAAGCCGGGCACCAGCCGCTTGTAGCTGTTGGTGGTCGGGTTGCAGAACGCCGCGAGCGCCCGCGCGTGCTTGAGGATGCCGCCGATGTAATGCATGGCGATCTCGCTCATCCCCGCGTAGCCATCCCCCGCGAAGATCGGCTTGCCCGCTTTCCAGATGCTCTGGTGCGTGTGCATGCCGGAGCCGTTGTCCCCGAAGATCGGCTTGGGCATGAACGTGACGGTCTTGCCGTTGCGGTGCGCGACGTTCTTGAGGATGTACTTGTACCAGGTCATCTTGTCCGCGCACTTCAGCAGGCTCTCGAAGCGGATGTCGATCTCCGCCTGCCCGGCGGTGGCCACCTCGTGGTGCTGCTTCTCCACCTGGATGCCCACCTGCTCCAACACCAGCACCATTTCGCTGCGGATGTCCTGCAGGGAGTCGGTGGGCGCGACCGGGAAGTAGCCCTCCTTGTAGCGCGGCTTGTAGCCCAGGTTGGGCCGCGTACCGGCCTTTTTGCCGTCGAAGGTCTGCTCGACGGGTGTGCCGGTCTCCCACTGACCCTCGCGCGACTCGATCTTGTAGAAGCCGTGGTTGGGACCGCTATCGTAGGAGACGCCGTCGAAGATGAAGAACTCCGCCTCGGGCCCGAAATAGGCGACGTCGCCGATGCCGGTCGACTTGAGGTATTTCTCCGCTTTCTGCGCGATGAACCGGGGGTCGCGCGAATACTGCTCCTTCGTAATCGGATCGACGATGTTGCAGATGAGCGACAGCGTCAGGTCCTTCATGAAGGGGTCCATCACTGCGGTGTCGACATCCGGCACGACCAGCATGTCGCTGGCATGGATGGGCATCCAGCCGCGGATGGACGACCCGTCGAAGCCGAGGCCTTCGTCGAACACGGACTCGGTCAGCTCGGAGATCGGGACGCTGAAGTGCTGCCAGAGTCCCATGAAATCCATGAACTTCAGGTCGACCATCACGGCCTTCTTGTCCTGGGCAAGCCCCAGGACGTCCTTCGGCTTCGGCATCGTCTGTTCTCCTATGGTCTGACAAATCCCTACAGTGCCGGCTCGCCTCGCTCACCGGTGCGGATGCGGACGACTTCGTCCACGCTGCTCACGAAGATCTTGCCGTCTCCAATGCGCCCCGTCTTGGCGGCCCGCTCGATCGCTTCCAAAGCCTTTGGCACCATTTCGTCGGCGAGGACGACCTCGATCTTCACCTTTGGCAGGAAGTCGACGACATACTCGGCTCCCCGGTACAATTCGGTGTGTCCTTTCTGACGGCCGAAGCCTTTCACTTCCGTGACCGTGAGGCCGAGAACGCCCACGTCCGCGAGCGCCTCTTTCACCTCGTCGAGCTTGAAAGGCTTGATGATGGCCTCGATCTTCTTCATTGCCGGCGGCTCCCTGGGAAGGGCGCAAGATACCGGCGACGCCGGGCGATGGGAAGCCGATTCGCCTGCCGGACGTTGGTAGAGTGAAGACCGTGGGATACGCCGAAGAGCGGCTCGATGTGCTGGGCCGGCTGCGCAAGAGCGCGCAAGGTCGAGCGGTCGCCGATATCCTCCGACTCGACGCCCGCGCGCTGCGTTTCCACCTGGGAACATCCCTGGCGGATCTGCGCGTGCCGGTGCACGTGGATGGGAGCGTGCAAAGCGCGCTGCACATCGCCATCCGCGACCTGTTCTTCCTGCTCGCCCTTCGCCACCGCGCCGCTCTCCGCCAGAGCGAGTACGACCAGCTCATTCTTCTCGACGGATTCGATCCGCGCGCGGCGCGGCAGACTTCGTTCAACCCTCCTGCCAGCGCCAAGTCCGAGAACGTGCGCACCGCGTTCCTGGAGGCTCCAGAGCTGCACCCCGCGCTGGACGGCGGCCTGCTCGCGAGCTGGCTGTCATCGGGCAGGCCCGGGCGGGTGCTCGCGGGGACGCTCAACGCTCTGCTCCGGCGCGCCCAGGAGGAGTCGACGGGCCGTGAACCCGCGGAGCCGACGGGCTGGATCGTCCTGCTGGCGATCCGGTCGCTGTCGCAGCTGGCCCTCGGGACCCTGCGGGAGTTTCCCATCAGCGGTCCCGCCGGGCGCATGCTGCACGGCGCAGTTGCAGCAGGACTGCTGCTCGCACTGCGACTCGCCATGCGCGAAGCCGGACTGCGCGACTCCCCGATCGGAGCGCCGTGTGAAGCGGCGGCGGCGGTGCTTCCCTGGTTGGGAGGCTTGCGAAGCCTGTGGGGCAGCGGCTTTGCCGCTTACGGAGTATCCTTCGTCGAGGCGCCCGCACGGATCGACCACCACCTGCACAGGGTCGCCCAGGGCGGTACACCCGAGGAGGTGGCCGCCGATGTCGCCGCGGAGCTGGTCGGCTCGAAGGACGCGATGCGCAAGGCGGCGCGGCACGTGGCGCTCGGGCTGCTGCGCTCGGACCTCCTTGCGCTCGTGCGCTTGGTGGAGATCGGCCGCGCGCCGCCCTTCTCGGTGGAGGGGCTCTCACTGGCGCAGCTCTATGCCACGCCCGGCGCGCTCGAGCGGGTACTCGCGGCGCCCGCAGCCCGCAAGGAGCTGCACGAGAAGGCGCGAGCCACCGCGAAGGCGGCGACCACCGACGCCGCGCGCGACGTCGTCGAGGCCGTGGGCGTGGTGGCGAAGGAGTGGAAGGACGACGCCCCCGGCGCCTGGGTGCCTCAGGAAAGCGTGGTGAAGACGTGGGCGACGGCGGTCGCTGCCCTCGCGGCCGATGCCGCCCTCGACGGCGCCGTGGACCAGGCGCAGGCGCAGCTCATGCACCGCGACGGCACCGAGAGCGAAGGCGGGATCGAGACCCAGCACGAGGCCGGCAAGCTCTACCTGATCGGTCTCGACGAACGGCCCATCCTCATGAAGCGGGCTCGCGCGCCCCAGATGGGCCACCTGTTCTGCGACATGAAGGACTTCACCAAGCGCACCGCGTTCCTGAAAGAGACCGTGGTCGCCGACTTCCTTTCTCGCGAGTTCTACGGGCCCATCCTCACCGCCGCCGCCCGCCACGCCCGCGGCGCTGCCCACCTCGCCGACAAGGGCGGGATCTACTTGAACAACCTGCTCGGCGACGCCGTCAGCTTTTCCGGCGACATCGTGGCGCTCCTCGAGCTCGCCGAAGACATCCGCAGCGCGCTCGGCAGCTACGCGCGCCGGCTCGACAGCGAGGGGTCCCGCGAGGCGTTGGCGAAGGCCATCGCCTGGCTGGAGGAGAAGTTCAATGAGCGCCGCCAGCAGCTCGCGGACGCGGTGAAGACGGCCCAGGAGGCGCTCCGGCAAGGCAAGCCGGACCCGCTCTCCGGAGAGGAAGCGGAACCGCGCCTGCGCTATCTCGAGGCCGAGCTGCGCCGGCTCCAGGACGAGCGGGAGCGCGACATCGCGCTCGCCACGGGCGAGAAGCTGGAGGCGGGAATCTTCATCTCCTTCGGCGCTGCGCCCGAGGTGGCGACGTTCGAGGACCACATCTTCGGACAGATCAAGGTGTCGATCGCGGAGAAGATCAACGAGAGCGCCCGCGGGACCGCCCGCAACGGTGGCGTGCGCGCGCGCGTCGACGCGATCCTCGCGTCCGAGCGGAAGCGGCTCGGGCGGCCGGCGCTGGCTTGCCCGCTCCATGTCCTCGTCTCACAGCAGCTTTCCATGCCCGTGCCGCCCGAGGTGGCCCTCGCGGTGCGGCGGTCGCTTTCCGCCGGAGACAGGGATTCCGCCGAGACTGTGCTGAGCGGCGTGGTGCGCGAGTTCATCGACGGGCTCGCTTCTCAGGAGATGCACGACGATCGCGGAGACATCTACAACGGCGGCGTTGCCCTTTCCGAGGACGCTCTCGAGGCGTACGTCCAGGCTCGCGGGGAGGATTTCGTCTTCGTGCGCCGCGAGGTGCAGGCATCCGAGCTCGCGCCGCCGCTGCGGGAGAAGTTCGTCTTCCCCGCAAGCACGCTTCGGCTGGTGATGGCGGTCTCGCCGGCGGCGCAGTCGCTGCAGCAGCTCTTCGTCTTCGTCGGGCGCGCGCTGTTCCGCGGATTCGAGAAGCAGGGCGGCCTGGGCGTGTACGAGATGGTCGGCCGCGAGAACCCGCTCTTTTCCCTGCTCGCGCAGCATCATGTTCCCCGCTGGCTCGTCGAGCACGAGGCCAGCACCTGGGCGGAAGCTGACGACGGCAACCCGGTCCTCCTCAGGCGTGTCACATGACCGAGACCCCGGAAAAGAAGATCGTCGAGCATTACCCGCCGCCGCAGGACGAGCCGCCTCCGCCCACCTTCCGGCAGGCGCTCGTGGGGTACGGCTCCATCCTGGTCGCCCTCATCGCCCTGGGCGTGCTGATCGGCGTTCTGATCAAGGTGCTGCGCTGAGGTTCACGGATCCTCGACCAGCCGGCGGTGCACCTCGATGAGGGCCCGCGAAGCCGCCGCGAAGATGCGCTCGCCGGCGGGCTCGCTCGACAATCCAGGATCGCTGCCGACCCGGCCGTCGGGATACCGCTGCCGGAAATCGTCGGCCGTCCAGGTGACCGGCTCCGGCACCGGGTCGAACCGCTCCATCGGCGCGACGTCCACCACGGCGCGCGGATAGAACCGCCGCACGACCGAGAGCTCAGCCGGCGTGGCATGGTGGCCTTCGCGCGCGCCGAACATCTCCAAGATCACGCTGCGCACCTCCGGCAGCTCCCACCATTGCACCGAGAGACAGCGCGACTCGGGGACTTCGGCGTGTACCTGGGTGCAGGCGGCCTGGAGGATCGCCTTGCTGCCGTGATGCCCGTTGACGAGCAGGAAGCGGCGGAAGCCCTGCTGCGCGAGGCTGTCGATGGCCTCCGTGACCAGAGCGAGCACCGTCGCTGGTTTGAGCGAGATCGTGCCCGGGAAGGCGCCGTGCACCTGGGAAACACCGAAGGGGATGGCCGGCGCCACCATCGCGTGCCGCTCCTGACCGAGCTCGTTCGCCAGCTCTTCGGCGACGATCAGGTCCGTGCCCAGTGGACCGGACGGGCCGTGCTGCTCGGTACCGCCGAAGGGCACGACGACGTCGGTCCTTCGCTCGAGATACTCGTGCACGTCCTGCCAGAGGGCGAGCTTGAGAAGCACGCAGCCGAGTCTACCCCGGATTCTGCACGGCCGAGGAGAGCGCCTTGAGGACGGTCTCCACCAGCGTGAACCAGTCTTTCACTTGCGGCGTCGCGCCCACGTCCGTGGGAAGCACCAGCATCTTCGCGCCCGCCTTCTGCGCGACGAGCGAGGCGACGCTCTTGTTGTAGAAGTCTTCGACGAGCAGCATCTGCACCCCATCTTGCTTCATCACCGCGATGAGGCGCGCCAGGTGCTGCGGGTCGGGAGGGATGCCGGGCTTCGGCTCGACGTAGCCGATCTCCTCGAGCTGCAGCCATTGCGACACGTAGCTCCAACTCTTGTGATAGGTGACGATCTTCAGGCCCCTGCCCCTCGCGATCATCGGGGCC
>Ga0137396_10001782_pt1 | contig 11541 bp, 5 predicted proteins | sample czc16metaG_FD_108284 | JGI IMG/M metagenome (GOLD analysis project Ga0137396, IMG submission 108284) | Vadose zone soil microbial communities from Angelo Coast Range Reserve, California, USA - czcobulk3.16 metaG | ecosystem: Environmental > Terrestrial > Soil > Vadose zone | place: USA...
ACAGGTGTCCTGGTCGCGCCCCAGTCGGTAGTCTTGTACACGCCGAGATGCGGTTGCGGAGTGCCGGTTCTCGAGGCTGTGCCGCCGGACGTTGAGCTGATGCCTCGCACGGCGCGGGCGATCGCGATGTAGATCGTGCGGCCGTCGGTGGGATCGATCGCAATCTTGGCAATCGCGCGAGTGACGGAGATAGCCCGGCTTGCGCGGATCACGCGCCACGTCCTGCCGCCATTGGTCGACTTGAACAGTCCCACGCCGGCTTCCGAATCCGCTGAAGCGTTGGGTTCACCAGTGCCGGCGTACAGCGTGTCGCCGCTCGAGTCATTGGGATCCTGCGCCAGCGATCCGAATGCGTTGGAGCCCAGGCCTGCCGACGAGAACTGCCAGCCCAGATTGCTCGTGTTCAGCCCTCTGTCAGTGCGCCACACGCCGCCGCCCGCGGCGCCGATCCACACGCGGCATCGGCGCTCGGTGCAGCTGCGATCGACGACCAGCGCGGTTGTCCGGCCGGCCGTGACCTGATCCCGGCCCGTAAATCCGAGCACGCCGGGCACGAAGGCGACCGATGGCCCCAGGGAATTCCACGTGTCCCCGCGATTCCGCCCACGGTGACCGCGGAACCTGATCCCCTCGAACGCCTGTTGTGCGGCGTCGGTCTGTTCGTTGGTGATGGCGGCCGCAGGCCAGGCTTTGCGAGCGGCGAGCTCCTCGGCCGCGAGTACGGCGCCGTCGCCGCGGCTCTCACCCGGCGTCGTGCGAACGGCCGATCGACCGTCTGGATCCCCGCGTTTTGCCAGGCTCGCGAGGGCGGCGCCGCCGAGACGCGCGCGTGCGTACGCCAGCGCTCGCGGTTGTTGCGATTCGTCATCGTCTCGCGTGAGCGCGACGCCGGCGACGAGACCCGTGATCACACACGCAGTGACTCCGACGATTGCCACGCGATTCGCGCACCATCGTTGGGACATATCGTCTCCTTGGCAGCAGACCTGATTGTGGGAGCGGCGGAACGGAAGCGCGGAGACTATGCGGGGGTTGAGCAATTGTCAAGACACGGAGTCATTTTTTTTACAGCCTGCTAGAATCCGTCGCACTCGCGGCGCGATGTCGATCTCGAGAGGTCTCGTTCGACTACGAGGACAGAGGAGGGCGCTTCAGTGCAAAAGATCACCCCATTTTTGTGGTTCGATTCGCAGGCCGAGGCCGCGGCGAACTTTTACGTCTCGATTTTCAACAATTCGAGGGTATTGGGGATTTCTCGCTACGGAGAAGCGGGGCCGGGACCCAAAGGCAGCGTGATGACCGTGGATTTTGAGCTCGATGGGCAACGCTTCACCGGACTGAACGGCGGCCCCCACTTCAAATTCACCGAGGCCCTCTCGTTCGTTGTGCACTGCAAGACGCAGGAAGAAGTCGACACGTTCTGGGGAAAGCTCCTGGAGGGCGGACAAGAATCGCAATGCGGCTGGCTCAAAGACAAATATGGTTTGTCATGGCAGATCGTTCCCACCATCCTGGCCGAGATGCTGCGTGACCCCGACCCTCAGAAATCGAAACGAGTCATGGAAGCCATGCTCAAAATGAAGAAGATTGACATTGCAGGTTTGACGAGAGCGTACGACCAACAATAATCCGGCGACGCAGGCACCGGAGGTCGGTACGCTTCAACGCGATTGAACCGCTCAGAACAGAAAAATCCGCGCGACCGCCGGACGATTCCGGTGCAGCCAGTCGTGACGCAGCCGATCCTCGAAGCCACTCTGTCACTTTCCCGGCGCACGGGGGCAGCGGATCGCAGGCCAGCACGTACAACACAACAGTCGTCAAGACGATGAGGGAGTACGTCAGGAGGGCCATCGGTACGCGAAGGTTCAGATAAACAAAGAGAATTGGATAGAACAGCACGATGGCGAGAGTCAGAAACGAAATACGCAGGCGCGCATCCCGAACTCGTCGCGGATTCCTGAAGCCTTTCGCGACGCGCCGATAGGCCTCGTTCTCGTATGCTTCGATGGGCACTTTGAAGATCGTCTGCGTCAATGCATACAACAAGCCGCTGCAGAATAGCCCGAGTGCTATCCGTACCGCGACATCGCTGCGCCAGAAATACATACCCGCCCATACGAAGTACACGATGATGCTGAGATTCGTGAGCTGGACGGCAAGCCACACATTCGTCCTGCCTGTCAGCAGCTGAAACTTACGACAGAGCCATTCGGTCAGGCTCAATATGGCCGAATCGACGTACGTCATCGTTCCTCGGACGATCGCATCCGCGCGATGCCGGCGATGACCTTCGGCGACTCGATGCGCCAGACCGCGTCAATCGCGCGATGTGTATCGGCACCCGTCATGGCTGCCGATCACATCATCTTCAACCCGTCAGCGCAAACCGGACGCCGCCGCGGCCGCCGGCGCTTCGAAGAGTTGGCGAATCTCGCACTCGCCCTCGCCAACGACGTCGAGGAAGCGCTTGGTGAATTCGATCGCCGCTTCCTTCGAGCTCGCCTCGAGCAGCGCGAAGCCGCCGACGAGCTCCTTCGATTCGGTGAACGGTCCGTCGGTCACCGTGAACTTGCCGTCCGTGATCCGGACGCGTGCGCCCTTCGCGCTCGGCAGGCAGCCTTCGGTCCCGATCAGCACGCCGGCCTGCATCATCTCGCCGATGAGTTTCCCCATCGTTGCCATGTGCTCGGGCGTGGGCGGCACACCCGTTTCTTTCGCCTTGTAAATAGACAGAAATCGCACGTCATGTCTCCTTTCGGTGTCGGTGGTCATGTCTTCGATTGAACTTCCCTGCGCTGGCGCTCTTCCTGGTTTATCTGCGCCTACTGATACGTCGAATGAGGCGACGCGAAATCGACATGCCTCGTCAGGGCTGTAGCACTCGAGTGCAATGGAAACGTCGGCGCTGACATCAAGAATTGCAGACGCGGCAGGCCTAAAGGCCTGCGCGACCTCTCCCGCCGCTTCGTTTCAATCAGGAGCGGGTCACCTTTCTGGGAACGCCGAGGAAGTCACATTCGTGCCCTCTGGGAGAGCGCGTCGCGAACGCGGTCCTCAGCTCGAGACCTGACTTCACGTTCGTACTCCTCCTGCTCCATCCACCCCGGTTTCTCGGGCAGCAACTCGCCGAAGGCCAGATCCCCTTCACCCAATCGGTACAACTCGGCCGATGGGACGAGGCCGCCAGGCACTACGACGAGCCGGCGCTTGCGGCCTTGATCCTCTCGATCGCAGTGACCAACGTCTTCAACCGCCTCAATGTGACCACCAGGCAGGTGGCAGGCGCGAACTCCTGGAGCGGCGTGTGATCGACCTGGCGCGCGCCGTTAGATAAAGCTTCCGGCCATAGCGACCTCCACGCGCAACCACGGCTTGGCGGTATCCGGACGAAGGATGGCCGGCTCACGGCCGGCCATCGAATTTGTCGCCGTCGCTCTTTTCGCGTTGAAGATCAGCGACTCAGTTCAGGACAACCACAGGGTAACCTTTTCGACGCCGGGAGGCGGCCCGCTCTCCGCGCGGGGCCGCCTGCTGTCTCGTTCATGGCCGCTTGAAGATCTCGTAAATCGCGCCGTTACTGAGCGACACCACGAACAGGTTGCCGTTCGGACCGGTCTGGATGTCGGTCCCCACACCAAAGTTCGTCCCGAACAGCAGGCTCTCGCTCTCGGTGATGTCGAATTTCGCCGTGTTGTCGGCCACGTGATCGTTGAGCCGTGGGTCGTTGACCGCGATCTTCCGGCGGCTTCGCGTCAAGTCGAAATGGAACAGTTGCCCTCCCAGCAGCGTCGGCCGGGCCGCGCCGGTGAACATGTCGCCGCGATACTGCGCTCCCAGCGCCCCGCTGCTCATGAATCCGAGGGCCGCCGGCGACACCTCGAACTTCCAGCTGAATTCGGGATCGCTGTAGTGTGAGACCGGTTCCTGGTCAACTGTGATCTGGCCGCGGATCTCGCCTCCCGGAAACGCCACCGTGTGCAGGTTGGCGTAGGCACGGCCCTGCCGCATCCGCTCGACCAGCGCGGCGACGGTTCCGTCGAATCCGGGCCGCGCGATCACGTCGTCGTCGGTCAGCGTTCCCTCTGCGATCTCGTCGCCCTCCTTGAAATCCCTGCCGGCCGCGTTGAACGGCAGGAGGAACGCGACGACGGGTCCGTTCTGGCCTCGCGCGCCCAGGTGAATGTGGGCCTGCGTCGCCTTCGTGATGTTCGCCGTCGCTTCCAGCTCGAAATCCAGGGTCCCGTCGTCGTTCAACTCGAACTTCGCCTCGGCGCCCGCGGTCGTGTCCACGGGCGGGTTTTCCTGTCGTCCTTCGAGCCGCGCCTCGAATTCGTCGCCATCCTCGAACACCATGAACAGCCGCGCGAGCGCCTCTTGTCGGCTGTCGGCGATGTTCGTCGGCGGCCACCGCACCTGTTGGAGCCCGAAGAACCGCGCGCTCGTCTCGATTTCCTTGAACTGTGCGATTCGCTCAAGAGGGCCCATGATCTGCACCCAACCGAGGTTGGCGCCCCGCTCGACCCTGTTGATCTCCGTGAAGCTGTCGTCGCCGTTCTGCGCGTCCCACAGCGCTCCCGAAACCGGATCAAACGCCATACCGAAGCCGTTGCGGATGCCGTAGGCGAACACCTTCTGGAGATTCGCCCCGGCTTCGCCGCCCCGCTGTGCGCCCGCCTTGAAGAAGGGATTGTCGAAAGGCGTCGAGCCGTCGGGATTGAGTCGGAGGATGACGCCGGTCAGATGCGCGTTGTCCGGCTCGGGCCCGCCGAACTGATCATCGGGAAGATTCCCTTGCGGAATCGCGGGGCATGGCAGCGCGATGCAGCCGGGGCCGTCCGGCAGGTTCTGCATCTGGCCCCGCCGTCCGTTGTCGCCAAAGAAGACGTACAGCTTCCCGTCCGGACCGAAGCGGAGGATTCCCCCGTCGTGATTCCCCCGCTGCACGCCGTTGGTCGCGTCGTTCTGGAATGCATGCAAGTGAATGAGGTTGCGGTCCAGCGTCAGCGTCATCCCGTCCCACAGGAACCGATCGACGCGGTTTCCCAGGAGCGGTGTCTCTCCGAGGACGGCGGAATCAGCCCCCGTCGTGCTCTCAGTCCAAAAGAGATAGACGAACGGCGTCGACGGGAAATGCGGGTCCAGCGCGATGCCGAGCAGACCGCGCTCGGACGCGGAGTTGACGGCCAGATCGAGCACGGGGCCGCGCATCGTCCCGTTGGCGATGCGTTGAACCTTGCCGGTGGGCTTCTCCAGAACCAGGATGTCGTTCGGCCCGATGAAGGCCATGGTCGTCGGCTGCTGGAGACCGGACACCACGGTGCGGACACCGAGACTCGGATCGACCAGGCTCGGGCCTGTTTGCGCGGACAGACGACCTCCGTCCGACGAGGTTATTGACCAGGCAGCAACGACGACGACCGCGACCTGTACGCATCTTGATAGCGTGGCAGGCAAACGCACTTCTCCACCGGCACAGGTTGGTACTTGACGCATACCGTTTCTCCTTTCAGACAGGGACTTGAACTGCAAGCTCCTTGAACGGATCGCGGCTGCTCTTCACCCGGTTTGTTCGGTCGTTGAAAGGGGATCCACGGACGCCGCGTCCGCAAGGGTTTACGCCAGGGGCTGCTGCGTACTTCTTCGCAAGGCATATGCCGATAGCGGAGCGCCTTTTCGTGCGAGTACCGACATTCAGTCGTTCGAGCGCGCTTACGACGCGTGAAAGGACTTACGTCGTCCCGATGTTGGCGGGTTCATCTCGTCCGTACAGTGCGCGAGATCGGCGACTGAGTGCGCATTTCAGATCGATTCGGAATCTTCCCGGCCCATCTGCGGCTTGCAGTCCGGGAAGATCCCTGATTTGTGGCGCTCAAAGGATCAATCGGCGACGGGCGACAACACGTACTCGGGGTAAGCCGAGATTCCGTGCTGGTCGATGTCCAGGCCCTCGAGTTCGCCCGCCTTGGAGACGCGGAGGAGGCCTCGAGCATTGAGTGCGGCGAACATTGCCATGGCGCTGGCGAACGTGGCGGTGCAGATAATCAGGCTGCCAACGCATTGCGCCACAAGGACCTGCATACCGCCGCCGTAGAACAATCCGGTGAGAGCATCGGGCGACTTGGCAACGATCGAGGGCACTCCGAAGGGGCTCGAACCGGCCGCGGAATAATCGCCGCAGGCGAACAAGCCCAGTGACAGCGTGCCCCAAATACCACACGCGCCGTGAACGGGCCAGGCGCCCACAGGATCGTCGATGCGGAGATACTCGAGCAACTCCATCGCCACGATAACCAGCACGCCCGCCACCGCGCCGATGATGCAGGCGCCAAGCCCGCTGACCCAGTAGCAGGGGCAGGTAATCCCCACCAGGCCGGCGAGGAAGCCGTTAATGATCGCAGTCGTGTCCCACTTCTTCGTTTGGTAGAACATCACAAAAATCGCAGCCAGACCGCCGGTGCATGCGGCGAGCGTGGTATTTGTCGCCACGCGACCGACGCCGGCGTTATCCATGATCGAGAGCGTCGAGCAGGGGTTGAAGCCGTACCAGCCGAACCAGAGGATCAGGCCACCGATGACTGCGATGGTGAGATCGTGCGGAGGCATCGGCCCGCCGCCGTCACGCTTGAACTTGCGACCCAACCTGGGCCCAAGCATGATGGCGCCGGCGATCGCAACCCATCCGCCAATCGAATGCACAACGGTTGAACCTGCGAAGTCATGGAAGTTCATTCCGAGACTCGACAGGAAATGGCCTGGCGAGCCCATCGTGGCGAGCAAGCCATCGGGACCCCAGCACCAGTGCCCAAAGATCGGGTAGATAAAACGCGATACGCCGAGGGAATAAAGGACGTCGCCCACGAACCGGGTCCGGCCGACCATCGCGCCCGAGCAGATCGTCGAAGCGCAGTCAGCGAAGGCGAACTGGAAGAGATAGTGCGCAAGGATGGGGATGCCCGTGGAGGCGTACGTCGTTAATACATCGACGTCCTTCATGAAAAGCAAACTCCTGGTTATATCGCCTGGCAGATGCCAGCCGATGAAGGCGTTGCCCCCGCCGAACATGAACGCAAACCCCCATCCCCAGTGCAGGAGCCCGCAGACGCACGTGTCGAACATGCATTCCACCAGCACGTTGACGGTTTCACGATCTCGACAGAAGCCGGCCTCGAGCATGGTGAAGCCCGCCTGCATGCCGAACACGAGGAACGCGCCGAGCAGAACCCAGGCGGTATTGACCGGGTTGATGATGTCGCCGCCGGTCGTGGTCTTGTACGGATCGGGGGGCGTCACAGCCCCCTCGGGCGATGCCGCTGCGGCCTGCTGCGCGTAAACCGGAGTGCCCGACGCCGAGCGGATCAGCTTCGTACCGATTGCGATCATCCCGAACAGCACGGCAATGCCCAGCGCCTTGCCCGCGAGCAGCATCATCCCGTAGTGCCGCCACTGCGAATCTCGCAGCCGCGTAGCCAACCGGGTGAACTTCTCCGGGTAGCTCAACTTTCTCGCCTCGGGCGAGCGACAAAAAAATATGCTCCTCATGCGTTGTTTGAGCAGGAACATGGCCCATCCAAGACACGTGAAAGCCACGAGAAACAAAAGAAGTGCAATACCTTGCGAAGAATTCGTTGCCACAGATCCCCCCTGAAATGAACTCACACTGCGCCGCAGGACGCACGGCCTGTTCTCAGGCCTTGCCTGCGTGCCGGTGAAGCTTCGGACGGTCCGACGTGCGGTGCCGCGTAGCTCCGCCGATGAACCGTCGGCGTCGTCACTTAAGGAATCAATTGATGACGAGGGACGTCGCCACGGAACAGAGTCGGCACCGCGGTCCGACCTCTGTGATACCGGCCTCGGTTCGGGCGAAGTTCAGATTACAGTCGAAGAATCGTGGTGAGGACCGTGTGCTCCCTGATGCAGTCAGCCGAAGCTCCTGACCACATGAAGCGTGTTGACGAGGAGATCTTCGTTTGGGCGAGCGGAAGGCCGGACAGCGGCAAGAGCCTGACGCGTCCGGCGGCGGAGATTCAGCGAACGTTTGGAACCGCCGCGTCATGGGTGACGGCAGCGGATGTCGGAGGCGCAAAAGGAGTGCGCTTTCCTTGAGCGCTCCCAAAAAAGCCCCTTAGATCGCAGGTTGAAAACGGTGCCGTAAACGGCACGAGAACGAGAACGATCAGCCAAGAGGCGAAGAACTTTGGAAGCATCGAGCTGAAGATATCTCTGCAGCGATCCTGAGCAAGCGACGCGCCACGTCTCATCGTGTTTGAAATTTGATGAATCGCTCAGTTTACTAACGATGTAGACATGCTTCGAACACCGCGACCCACTCTGGTTCAACACATATGTGTGTTAATGAGATCTGTTGGATACATTTATGTCTGGCTTACCGTTCTTAGGCTGCAGCCATCATGCATTCAACCTATCGAGTAGGGGTACCTTGAGACCTCGTCGGCCGCCGTAAGATGCCAGATGGGTTCATAAATGTCTCCTTGCTTTATAGATCTGACATAACTGTCTTGCGATGAGGAGCGGGTCTCGCCAGCGAGATGTCTCGTAGCTTACCCGCCAGCGCTGACGGCCGCCGGAATCACCGAAGAGACGGGTGACAAGGATTGCCTCACCACCGTCGATTTTCGACCCTGGCTGATCAGTACGGGTTACCTGAATCGATTGGCTGGATGCGGCTACCACAAAAGTTTCGCGACTAACTGCCCCACTCGTCCTGGCTGAGCGCTGGTGATTCGCCCAAAGCTGGCCGAACTGACGACTTGATTCGGCTGGTTGAAATTGACCTGATTAAAAGCGTTGAACAGTTCACCACGAGCCTGGAAACGGAGTCCTTCACGTCCGGGAATCCTGAAATTCCTCATAACGGCAATATCGCTTCTGGCCATGGCCGGTCCACTGATGACGTTCTTGCCCATGTTGCCGTAAATGCCTCGCGGCAGTTGATTAACAGGCACAAACGCACTCGTGTCAAAGAACGCGTTGATGTAGTCGTCACGATTTTGATGATCGCGCTCGATGTCCTGAAACGTCACTCCGGGGGCCAGTTGTGCGAGCTGCCGGTTTGCGCCACCGGTTCCATCGAGCGCAACATCGGTTCCCATCACGAAGTTGAGTGGAATGCCGCTCGAAACATTGTGGACCCCACTAACCGCCCAGCCTCCCAGGAGGCCTCCCAGCACTCTGTTGTCAAATTTCCGCGCCTGCTCCCACATCCAGGAGAATCCGATCACGTGTCGACGATCGAACTGCGCTCTCCCCTTCATCACACTGAGGTCGAATGGATTGGCGACTCCTGCGGTGAGCCCAGCGCCCGAGTCGAGAAGCGTATCGATCGCTTTGGATAGGGTGTAAAACCCGGAGAACATGAAACCACGACTGAAGCGTTTGTTCGCCTTCATCTCCAAACCGTGATACCAGCTCCGATAGTCGCTTCCGAGCACGCGAGACGTTGGACCGATGATTCCTGGTTCGTACAGGACGCGCTCGTTGATGTTCTGAGTCGAGGGTGGCAAGCCGGTAATTGGAGAGTTGATGAAACGAGCTGGATTGAAGTGTCGGTGTCCCTCTAGTTTGTAGCCGAACCGCCCCACGTAAGCCACGTCGAACATCAGGTCGTTGGTGACCTGACGCTGGAATGAGACATTGACGTGATGAACCGTCGGCGTGCTCATCTCCAGGTCGTTGTAGACGAAATTAAGCGGCAGAGGGTACAATGGGCATTGGAGGCCCGGATACTGGTTAATCTTGACGCATCCAAACTCGCCAGAGATCGGAACCCCTGAAGGCGGGAACGCGCGGTTCAGCGAGCCGAATGGATCTTCTATGCGGCCTGAGAAAAGCTGCACGGTTCCTGTCCACGGAGCTTCTGCCGCATGCACGGTGGTACCGCTGACCTGATTGAAGTACATCCCGTATCCGCCTCTTACGACGGTCTGGCCATTTCCAAAAAGATCCCATGCAAAACCAAACCGCGGCGCAAAGTTATTCAGATCGCTTTCAACTGTCTTGTCGGGCACACCGGGGTCTCCGACAAACAGAATGCCGCGAGGAGCATCGGGCTTTACTACAGATTGAACACCGTACGCCCACGACGTGTAACGGCCGTATTCCTGCTTCCACGGGAGCCACGGCTCGTAGCGGACACCAACGTTCAAGGTCATGCGTGGCGTGATCTTGAATTCATCCTGGAAGAACGCCTGGTGCTTCCAGATGAGCGGAAAGCTATCCGCCGCGCCAAATCCATAACTCACCTGATCGAAAGCCCCTAAAAGAAAATCTGCCACCGGAAATCCCGAACGGGTTCCGGTGAAAGTGGCACTTCGTGCGCCGTTGCCACGGACCAAATCGAAGTTGACGTACATCCCCTCGTAGCCCCACTTGAAGGTGTGCGCCCCTCGAACGAGGGTCATGGTGTCTCGCCAATGCCAGTTTCTGTACGTCTGCCTCTCGGGACCAGTAAAGCTCAGGTTGAATTGACCCGAGACGTTAAGGCTCATGCCGACTCCAAGGTAGCCCTCTTCGAGATTCATCCCCATGTCCCTCGGAGGAACTCTGTCGATGGCTCGTTCAAAGGAGTCAGCGTACATAAAGGAGTAGGTCGCCTCATTCAGGAACGTCGAACTAAAGGTGTGCGTGTCCGTTATGGCGTACTGCTTCACATCCGACAGGTTATCTTGAGTGACGTACTCGAGGTTGCCGGGCGAGGAAGTCCGATGATAGTGATCTCTGAAATAGTGGAAGAACAGGTTGTTCTTTGATGAGGCCGTATAGTCAAGCCTACCAACCCAGTTATAAGCGTCGAGGGGCGAAGGGGACAGTTTGACGACGACGCCCGTGGGTGAACGTGGGATGAAACGATCGAGATAGCTCTTGGCAACTGGGCTGATGCAATTTGGATTTATCACGTTGGCGGAAACGCATGACGCGCCTGACGCATCTGCGAATGGTCGATTTGTGATCGGGTCGACTGGATTTCTCAACGCCGTTCCCAGCGTTGAAAAATCTCCGAGACGCTGTGCGTCGGTCGGAACCAGAGCCTGTGCAGATCCAGCCTCGGCCCGGTTCGATAGCCTCTGGTACGAACCGAAATAGAAAAGCTTGTTCAGCAGAATACGGCCGCCAGACGACGCCCCGGCTTGATTCTGGCGCTGCTCAGGGCGTCGAGGCTGGAAGAAGCTGCGGGCGTTTAGTTTGTCGTTCCGATGGAATTCCCAGACCGACCCGTGAAATTCGTTGCTGCCGGCTTTAGTGACCATACTGATCTGAGCGCCAGCGTTGTTCCCGTACTCTGCGGAGAACGTCGAAGTCTGGACACGGATTTCCTGGACCGCATCCGGAGGAGGTGGATTGAAGCCAGCAGTCTGCGAGTAATTCGTGAAGTTTGAACCATTCAGCGTGAAATTGTTCTGCCCCCTGGAGGCCCCATGGACGATCATCGTCGGACCACCACGAGTGCTGGCCATCTCCTCGGACGCGGTCACGTCCGTAATTCCTGGAAGGGTGCGAGCCAGTTCCACGACGTTTCGACCG
>Ga0137396_10001784_pt1 | contig 11534 bp, 9 predicted proteins | sample czc16metaG_FD_108284 | JGI IMG/M metagenome (GOLD analysis project Ga0137396, IMG submission 108284) | Vadose zone soil microbial communities from Angelo Coast Range Reserve, California, USA - czcobulk3.16 metaG | ecosystem: Environmental > Terrestrial > Soil > Vadose zone | place: USA...
ATAAAAGGTGTTGCTCCGGGAGTGGTACCTGTCGTGGTCATAAGTTACGGATCGGTGGTGCCAATCAGATCCCCAATGATGCCAGCCCCATCCATAACCTCCGAAAAAGCCGATCCCAGACCCGACTCCGAATGAGAGGTATGGGCCGCCATACCAGATTCCGGGATACGGGTACCATCCGGGCCACGCCACGACAGGTCCTCCGTAGACCAACCACGGATCATACGCGGGAACGTAAACGATATCGGGCTCGGCAGGCTCGATGATGATGGTCGAGTCTTGCGTTGTTACGGTTTGCTGGGGCGTGCTCGTAAGATTGCCGGCTTCTTGCGCGCGCTGGCGCATCGCTTGCACGGCGTCCATCACATCCTGTTGCTGGTTGTAGTAGGCGTCGCCTAGAGACGACGTCCAGGAGAGGTTTTTGTCCATATTTCCAAGAACCGATGGAAATGCGGCAAGCGCCTTCACGCTCGGGTCCCAGGGTTGTTGGTCCACGGCTTGAGCCAAAGCGTCGCCCTTCAAATCCGGATGCGCTTGCACCCAGCGGTCGGCCTCGACGACTTGCTCGGGAAAGGTGGACGCCGCCAGGATCTGCGCCACTAGCGAATCCGGATATAGCGCAATCGGCGCCGCCAACTGCTGCAACTGCTCGGGGGTCTGCAGCGTGTATTGTTGCCCCTGCGCGGCCTGCTCCGGGTCTTGCGCGTCTTGATAGGCCGGCAGGTTCTGAGGCCAAGCCGCGAACAACAGAACCAACGACAACAGGGAAACCGAAATCTGCTTGCCCAATCGAGGTTTTGAGAATCCTGCGGCAGGCCCGAAAATATTCATGTTCTTGAACTTGCGCTGCACCTTCATCGCTTGAGGCCTCCGATAGTTAGATGAGCAAAGCGCGGTTTAAGGCACAGTCGAATCGCGCATCATGCTTTCAACTTCCGCGGCGCTCATAGCGTTGCGGGTGTTATGAAAGCCGGTTCTAGTGCGCGGTGGGTGTGGTTGTGAGGAGATACCACTCGACGGTGGGGGAGCGGAGGTACTTGATGCGTGTGCGGGTGGCTTCGGCGGCGGAGGCGTTTCCGAGTTTTTCCTGGGCGGTGGCGAGTTGCTCGAGGGCGAGCAGGGAACGCGGGTCAGCGGCTAATTCGTCGACCGCGCGGGCGAAATCGCCCTTGGCCGTGAGCAAATAGCCGCGAGCGGATTCGTAGCTGTTGGCAATGAGGAGGTCGCGCGACAAGTCCGCGAGGTGCTCGAGTCTGCGGACGCTGGCTTCCGCGAGGGCTAATTCGCCGCGGCGAGCGGAGATGCGCGCTCGCTCGCGAAGAACCTGAGCGAGCGAACTATCACGATCGACTTCCGTCATGCCATCGACAGGACCTTGCAGCCAGGTTTCCAGCCAGCGGAGTTGCGCGAGTTCCACGGAAGGATCCGCCGCGAGCATGGCGCGGCCGAAGCCAACTTCGAATTGCGAATAGGGCTCTTTTTGTTGACGAGCTTCTTCATTCAGAGCGTCGAGAGCTTGGCGCCCTTCGGCGGGCTGGCCTTCCCAGAAATAGACGAGCGCCTTCTGAAACTCGGAGTGCGAGCGGTCGCGCGAGTTGTTGGCGACGGCGATGGCCTCGTCATATTCAGCGCGCGCGCGAACGTAATTGCCCATGAGCGCGGAAGTGTCTCCGAGACCGTAACGCGAAGAAATGTACGTGGGATCAATTTGCAGCGCGGCGGAATAGTGATCGAGAGAGCCTTGGTCGTCGCCGGACAAGCGCAGAACTTCACCCAGAGAGTCTTGAGGGTTAGGGGAGTTTGGCTGTACTTCGGCGTAACGCTGAAGCGAGGCGATGGCCTTTGCGGGATCGGGCGTGCCAGTCTGGATGTAAGCGTAGCCGAGGAGGTTGAGCGCTGGAGGAAAATCAGGATCGAGCTGTTGCACGGTCTGGAGCATTTGGCGGGAGCGATCGTAATCCTGTTGGGAGTAGAGCCAATCGGCGAGGATGTAGAGGACGTGTTTGTTGTTGGGATAGCGCTTTAGAAGATCGTTCATGGCGCTTATGGCGGGAAGGAGGTCGCCGTCGCTAATGCTGGTCATCCAGCGGATGAGGAGCTGCTCGTCGGGAGTGGCGCGAGGGAGAAGAGCTTTTGCGCGGCCTAGAGCGGCGGAATCCGGAATGCCGCCGAGGGAAGCGAGCGAGAGCGCGGCGTAGCCGAGGGCAAATTGCGGGTCCTTTTGTATGGCACGGCGGGCATTGACGAGCGCGCCGTCGACGATGTGGTTCTCATACTTGTCCAGCGAGAGCTCGACGAATTTGCGCGCTTCTTGCGAACGGGTGGAGAGCGGGATGCTGCCAAAGAGTTGTTGCCTGGCGATGGGAGCGACTTTTGCGGCAGAGCTGGTGTTGCGCGCCTTGGCGACTTCGACGCGCGGCGCGGAGCTTTGCGCCCAGGCCGGATAGCCCAATAACGAAGGAAAAATCAGAAGAAGAACGCGCGAGAAGCGGGTCATATAGCACACACCTCTGATGTGAGAACGCGGAACGACCCTTGCAGGATCACGTTAGCTTGGCGCGCGTGCGACCGCATACTGGCCCATGGGACAGGCTGTGCGGGGATGGTTACGATTGCGCGGGTCGCATGGTTAGACACAAGAGGAGCAATGTTTTCTTGTGCTATCCGTGGATGGTGAGAATACTTTCAGATAGGTCGTTTCCGAGGCGTGCTTGGGCTCTATGAATGTAAAGCAATGGGTGAAGGGGCTCCGTCCGACGGCACTGGTATGCGCCGGAGTGTTGATGGCGAGCACCGCTGCGCCGGCAATCAAGAACATGGCGGTGGTGGCGCCGGCGGGAAGCAAGCTGCAGGATGTGCCGCTGGCTGAGTTGGCAAAGCTCTGCAAAGGTACGCAGAAAACGTGGGCGGACGGGCGAAATTTTACGCTGGTGATGAGGGACCCGGAATCGCCGGAGTTGCGCGCGGCGGTGCAGAAGCTGTTTGGAGTGCCGCCGGGCGAGGCTAAGAGCGCGATTGCCAAGCTGAACGAGACGCGGGTGGTAGTGCGCATTGTGGAAAGCGACGAGGAATTGCTGCAGACGGTGGAAGCTACGCCGGGAGCGGTGGGAATCTTGGATGTGTATGCGATCAACAGCGCGGTGAAGGTGCTGCGGGTCGATGGGAAGCTGCCGTTTGATGTGGGGTATGCACTGAAGGGAAATTAGGGTTTCAGGTTCCAGTGTGTTGCGGTTTTTCGGTCCTTCTTTCTTTCCTTGGTTTCTTGCCTTTACCCTGCTTGCAAGGCACGTTGTGAAAAACTGCTTGACATAGCGAATAAAAGGCGAATATTGTTAGTCAGAGTTCGTGTTAGTGGACCTTAACAGGGCGCTGCGAGGGTGTCCAAAGCCGGATGTCGAGGTCACGGCGAATCCTCGAAAAGGCCTGTACGGAGGGACAGGTTTTCCACAGGCAGGACAGGAGAATACGGGGCGAAAATTCTACATAGGAAGTTGGAAGGCGTAAGGCATTGAAAATACGGTGCATAGCTAAAATCAGCGATTTCTGAGAGCGTACTACAAGTTTGCTCGAAGACGAAAAATGTGCCTTGCGTACCATCGCTTTTGGAACCCCTTTTCATGTCTAATGGTACAGGTAAACGGGGAGTGGACCCTAAGGACAGGGTCGCGCATCTAAGTAGGCGTTGAACGAAATAACGAAGCTGGTGGGTGTTAAGCAGAGGAATGGGCACAGAGGACAGAATGAAGACCAAGGACAGCGGGCGGAAGTGGATGTGGTGGTTCCTGGGGGTTCTGGCAGCGCTGCAGCTCTATTTTGTGCGGGAGCTGGTGGCGGCGTTTGCGTTGTTTGCGCTGGGGTTCGCGGCCATCGCGTTTGTGATTGTGAGCTTGTACATGCTGCAGAAGGGCTGGGAAGTTGCAGTGGGACGAGTTGCGGATAGCAACCACCCGGTAGTGAATTTTGCGCGGCGCGGAGTGTCGGCGGTGGAAGACTTGGCGCGGCGACCGCTGCGGCGGCCAGGTTCCGCGACGGCGCGGACAATCTAAACAGGTTCTGGCTGCGGCCAGAGCAAACGAGGGCCAACCGGACTTGAGACGGTTGGCCTTTTTTCATTTGTGCTACTCTCTGCGGCGTGCGAGGGGGTAGCTGATGCGAGGAAAACTGTTGGTTGCAGCCGTCGCGGTTGCTGGGGTTTTGATTTGCGTTAGGGGTACGGCGCAGGCGCAGGACAAAGAGAAGACCGCGGCTAGGAAGGTAGCGATCCGCGCCGGGCGGTTGATTGACGGAAAGAGCGAGGCAGCTTTAACGAACGCACTGATTTTGATTGAGGGTGAGCGAATCGTTTCGGTGAGCGCGGGCGGGACGGCGCCGGCCGGTGCGGAAGTGATCGATCTATCGAAGGCGACGGTGCTGCCGGGATTTGTCGATACGCATACGCACCTGCTACTAAACGGGGACATTACTGCCGAAGATTACGACGTGCAGTTGTTGAAGCAATCGATTCCGTACCGTGCGATTCTGAGCGCACGGAACGCGCGGATTGCGCTGGAGCATGGGTTCACGGCGATGCGCGATTTAGAAACGGAAGGGGCGATGTACGCGGACGTGGACATCAAGAACGCCATCGCCAACGGGGAAGTGCCCGGGCCGCGGATGCAAGTTGCGACGCGGGCGATGACGCCGACGGGGATGTATCCGCTGCTGGGATATTCGTGGGAGCTGCAAGTACCGAAGGGCGTGCAGTACGTCGACGGCGTGGAGGGCGCGCGGAAGGCGGTTCGCGAGCAGGTGATGTATGGGGCGGACTGGATCAAGTATTACTCGGACCGGAGGTATCACTTCGAGGCGGATGGGGTGCTGCACAGCACGGTGAATTTCACCGACGAGGAGGCGAAGGCGATTGTGGACGAAGCACACCGGCTGGGGAAGAAAGTCGCGGCGCACGCAATTGGAAGCGACGGGATTGCGGCGGCGTTGCGGGCCGGCGTGGACACAATTGAGCACGGCGACGGGCTGACGGACGCGCTGATGGATGAGATCGTTCGGAAGGGCGTGTACTGGGTGCCGACGATCACGGTGGGCGCCTACGTTGCGCCGGGGCGCGGCGGGAATTGGACGAAGATGGTGGACCTGGAAAAAGCCGCCTTTCAGAAGGCGCTGAAGAAGAACGTGAAGATCGCGCTGGGGACGGATGCCGGCGGGTTCGACTGGAAAGAAGTGAATCAGGCGAAGGAGTTTGGGTATTACGTGAATTATGGGATGACGCCGATGCAGGCGATTCGTTCGGGGACAGTGGTGCCGGCGGAGCTGCTGGGCTGGAGCGACAAGATGGGAACTATTGAGCCGGGGAAGTGGGCGGATTTGGTGGCGGTGAGCGACGATCCCCTGAAGGACATTACGGAAGTCGAGCGGGTGAAATTCGTGATGAAAGGCGGAGCGGTCTACAAGAACGACGTGCACTAGGCTCGGGTTTGCTGCGAACCTGGTTTTGGCGTGAATTCTTCTCTTCGGCTCGTCGCCGTTCGCTGCTCCTAATAGCCGTTCGCACCCGAAATTCGACCATTCGCTGCTTTTTACTTTACCTCTGACATACCCCCGCGCTACCCTTCCCCATGGTCGTCCCCATCCCGGCACAAGTCTCGAAGCTCCGCCCCTGTGTACCCGCCGCACCGCACCGTCGCTCCCTACCACTACTCACTACCCACCACTCACTGCCCAGTCTCCTAACCAAGCGCCGTCATCTGCATCACGTAGCGCCAATATCTCTCCCGTTCTCAGCAGCTTCCGCATACTTCCCGTGGCCACGGGGGTGTACGTACCCCTTTACTCTGAGCCTCGTCGGGAGCGGCGTTCGGCGAAGGCCCATCATTTCCGACGTTCAGACCCTCAAACGTGCCAACTCTTTTGTTTACAAAAGCTTGCCGCCTCTTTGGCGTCTCTTTGCACTCTTTTCTGCATTCGTTTCCTTTGTTTTCAATCGTTTGCAGCCTCTTTTCCCAAAACACCGGGGGTGGGGGGTATCTGCACTCTTTCGCAGGCTTCCGGGGTCCAGACGCCCTTCCTTCCCGCATCCCGAATGGGTCCACAGGGCGCCGGGGCGGGATCTCGCCACTCGTTTGTCGGGAAGGGCCGCTCGTTTACCCCGAGTCTCGAGGGGTCACTTCCCGTTATCCTTTCCGCTACGCCAGTACCGCGAGACTATTGCTCCAAGCTCCCCTCCTCGCCACCATTGCCAGGACGCACCGAATCGCTTTTTCGTGCGCTGGCCGTCTCTCCAATTGGCAGGGTGGAAATGGCAACCATCAACCGGCAAGAACTCGATCGTCTCGAACACCGCGAACTCCAGCTCACCATCGTCGCCGCCGTCTTCGTCTTTGTGCTGGCCAGCGGCTTGGCCGTCTTCATGTACCCGATGGTCTTCGTCCATCCCGACACCGCCAACAAGTGGACTCTCCGCGTCGCTTTTTTCGGCTTCTGCGCGCTCACCCTTCTTTTCATCGGCTACTTGCTCGAGCGCCAAAGCACTGTCCGCAAGCTCAAGCAGCAAATCCTCGAAGAGCTCGAGCGCAATATCGAGCTGCGGCTGCAAGCCAGCGCCGACCTGCTCCAGACCATGCCGGACGTCAACCATTTCTGGGATCGCCTCACTATGGAATATCGGCGGGCCATGACCATGCAGAAAAATCTCACTTTGCTGCTTGTCCGCGCCAAAGTCGGCGCCGCCTCCGCCGCCAGCGACAACGCCTCCGCTCTAGCCGACGCCGCCAAAGCCATGTCCCGCAAGCTGCGCCCCACCGATTCCATCTATCACCTCGCTCCCGACCTTTTCGGCTTCGTTCTTCCCGAAACCGATACGCTCAACGCCAAACGCATCGCCGTCCGTTTACAGGAAGAGTTGCAAAGCGTCCGCGCCAAGCACGGTGGCACCTTCGAGACCAGCGTCCACAATTATCCCGAACACGTGCAAAGCTCCCACGAGCTCGAAGACATAGTGAAGTCCATGCTCCCCGTAAAAGAGGAATACGCCGCCCCGGTTCCCGCACCGGTGAAGGCGTAACGATTTTTTTGAAAGGAATGTAAAGGAGCTAAGCGAGCGCCTGCTGCAAATCAGCGATGAGATCTTCGGCATCTTCGATGCCGATAGACACGCGCACCATCCCCGGAGTCACGCCCCCGCGCGCCAATTCTTCTTCGCTCATATTGTAGTGCGATGTATACGCCGGCAAAACCACCAGCGACTCCACGCCGCCGAGGCTGGCCGCCAGCAAAAATAATTGAACGTGATCGCAAACGGTCCGCGCCGCCGGCAAGCCGCATTTCAGATCGAACGCGAGCATCGAGCCGAAACCGCGCATTTGCTTCTTCGCCAATTTGTGATCCGGATGCGAAGGGAGCCCAGGATAGAACACGCGGGCCACTTTCGGATGCTTTTCCAAAAATTCCGCGACGGCTATCGCGTTTTCGCATTGTTTCTGGACGCGCAGCCCAAGCGTCTTGATTCCGCGATTCAGCAGATACGCCGCTTCCGGATCCATGGAGCCGCCCAGATAAATCACCATGTGCTGCACGCGGTCCATCCATTTTTTATTTCCCACGGCCACACCCGCGATCACATCGGAGTGGCCCGCGAGCGCTTTGGTTGCGCTGTGCACCACCATGTCGTATCCGAGTTTGATGGGCTGCTGCAGAAAGGGAGTGGCGAAAGTGTTGTCGATGATGGAAATCAGTTTGTGCTTCTTCGCAAACTGCGCGGCTTTCTCCACATCAACCAAACGCACGGTGGGATTCGTGGGACTCTCCACGTACAAAACTCGCGTGCGCGAATTCACCAGTTTTTCAATTCCTGCGAGGTCGGTGCCCACATGATGGACTTTGATTCCCAGGCCGGAGAACACATCGCGCATCAGGCGATACGTTCCGCCGTAGAGCTGCGCCGTGGAAATAAGTTCGTCACCGGATTTCAGCGCGCCAAGCAGCGCGCTGGAAATTGCGGCCATGCCCGACGCGGTCACTACCGCGGCTTCCGCGCCTTCGAGCGCGGCAATTTTTTGTTCGGCGATCGCCAGCGTGGGGTTGCCGTAGCGCGTGTAAATGTATGCTTTGCTCTTGCCTTCCGCCCATAACTTCATCTCTTCCGTCGAAGAAAATGTGAATGTGCTGGTGCGCGCGATCGCAGTGCCGACTCCGACGCCGACACCGTGCTTGTTTCCTTCACCGGCATGAACCGCATTGGTCTGGGAGCCGCGCGGCCGCGAATTTGTAGTTTTCATGGTCCCTCTATTTTGGACGCGGATTTCCTCGCGGCAAGCACCAATTTGGGCTGGCAAGGAGCAGGTGCCCGCAACAGGGTGCTCTTTAGGAAAGGACGGACTTAGTTTGCCAATACGGCCACCAGCGATTGGGCGAAAATGGCTTTGAGGACCATGAATCAAGATGTGCTGTGAGCTCCAGCGTCAAGGGCAGATCGGAAGTGGCTTGTGACAACGGACAAGTCGGCTACGGAGCCTTCGGTCTCCAAGGCAAAAAATAGGAGGAGCGACCGTTACCCGGTAGTTGTCCCCGTGAGGGTGAAATGGTTAGAGCCTAGCGGCGCAGGCGTCATCGAGTTTGCGGAAGCCAAAGAAGTCAACATGCACGGTGGCCTGCTCGATATGAAAGGGCGCCCGGCCATCAACAGCGTAATCGAGCTGACTAACCTTAGCTCGACTAAAACAGCCTCCGCGCAAGTGATATCCCTGCGTGCCTCCCCAAGGGGCGAGGTGTTGGGAGTGGCCATCGAGCTTCTTACTCCCAGCGAAACATTTTGGGGCGTGACGTTCCGACTGAAGGTGGCGATCGAAGACCTGCTGAAATTGGAGAAGGACATGAAGGACAGCAGGTCGGGTGGGATGGATCCTCGAGTGCTTCGTGAGTTTCGCGACGCCGTCGATTATGTACGGAAGACGGCCTGGGCTCTTCAAGAATTGCAGGAGCGCCAGGCCCATCAACGCGATACCGCCACGGTGCGCTCTTTGCTCACTGACGAACGCGTCCGCCGGGCCACGCAGCTCAGCAAGGCGCTGGCCTCGGACTTGGACGCCCATGAAGTTAGCGACGGAACCGCTGGGGCGGCGGAACTTTTTCGAGCGATCGAAGGCCTAAATCAGCGCCTGGCAGGTTTGTTCAAGATTTCAAAATCTCGGTAGCCGCTCCCAGACAGGAACGCATTTCCGTTCGAACCCGATAAGAGCACAGCAGAGCGCCGCGCCATGGCCGCGTTCGGGGAAGTGGCAGCAACTCCACGGTCCGCTTCGTGCGGGCCTGTATAGTATTAAAGGAACTGGCCCTAATGCCGCGCCAACTCGCGTCAAACGAACACCTCGATTACGTTGCCGCGCTCCTGGACGATATATTCCGCATCCCTGGAACCAAGATTCGCTTTGGCCTGGACGCCTTGATTGGGTGGGTACCGGGTATTGGAGATGCCATGACGGGCATCGCATCGTTCTTAATTGTGTTCGCGTCCTGGCGTCGCGGTGCGAAAGCGGTCACGCTGGTTCGCATGATCGCTAACGTGCTCCTGGAAACCGCAATCGGAGCTATACCTGTAGCAGGCGACGTGTTCCACGTGGTTTGGAAGGCCAATCGACGTAACTATCGGCTGCTGATCCGAGAAAAGGAAGAGCCCGGCGCCAACACCCGGCGGGATTGGATGTTCCTGGCCGTTCTTTTATTCGCGGTGATTGCGGCGGCGGTGATCCCGATTGTCGTTTTGACTTGGGTGATGCTGTCTGTTTTCAAATTCCCGTGATTTGGGACAATCGGAAAAGGGATATTTTCTGCGCGGCGGTGATTTTGCCGGGTGGAGCATGTGTGCTAGGTTTCTTTGTTTATGGGTAAGCGGATTGGGGTGCTGCTGAGCGGGCGGGGGTCGAATTTTGAGGCGCTGGCGGACAGCGTGGCGGTGGGGCGCATACCGGGAGCGGAGATTGCGGTGGTGGTCAGCAACCGGGAGGGGGCGCCGGGAATTGAGAAGGCCAGAGAGCGGAAGATTGCGACGCGGGTGATTCCTTCGAAGGGGCTGGAGCGCGAGGCATACGACCGGCAAGTTGTGGCGGTTTTGAACGAACACAAGGTGGATTTGGTGTGCCTGGCCGGGTACATGCGGCTGCTGTCGCCGTTTTTCGTGGCTTCGTTTCCGAATCGCATCTTGAATATTCATCCTTCGCTGCTGCCTTCGTTTCCCGGGCTGGAGTCGCAGCGGCAGGCGCTGGAATATGGAGTGAAATTCGCGGGGTGCACGGTGCACTTTGTGGATGAGAATCTGGATGCCGGGCCGATTGTGCTGCAAGCGACCGTGCCGGTGCGCGATGACGATACGGAAGAGACGCTTGCATCGCGGATTTTGGCGGAGGAGCACCGGATTTACACCGAGGCGGTGCGCATCGTGCTGGAAGGCAAGTACAAAATCGTGGGGCGGCGCGTGGTCAAGACCGGCTGAACGGGATCGCTGAACGGGACTAATGACAAAAACAAAATTCAAACCGGTGGACGAGCAGCTGGCGTACCTGAAAAAGGGCGTGGCGGAGATTATTCGCGAAAGCGACCTGAAGGCGAAGCTTGAGGAATCACTGAAAACGGGAAAGCCGCTGCGCGCCAAGCTCGGAGTCGACCCGACGGCTCCTGATTTGCACCTGGGGCACACAGTGGTGATTCGGAAGCTAAAACGTTTTCAGGATATGGGGCACACAGCCGTGTTCCTGATCGGCGATTTCACGGCGCTGGTCGGCGATCCCACCGGGCAATCGGAAACGCGGCCGCCGCTTTCGCGCGAGCTAGTGGACGCGAACTCAAAAACGTATTTGGAGCAGGTGTTCAAGATATTGGACCCGAAGAAGACAGAAGTTCGCCGCAACAGCGAATGGCTGGACACGCTGACGAGTTATGACATTGTGCGGCTGTGCGCGAAATATCGCGTCGCGCGCATGCTGGAGCGGGAAGATTTTCGCACGCGGCTGGAAAACGAGCTGCCCATCTCCATGCACGAGCTGCTGTACCCGCTGATCGTGGCCTATGACTCCGTGATGCTGAAGGCGGACGTGGAGCTGGGCGCTACGGAGCAAAAATTCAATTTGCTGATGGGGCGGGAAATCCAGCGCGAGTACGGGCAGGAATCGCAAGTGTGCGTGACCATGCCGATCCTGGTGGGAACGGATGGGCAGCGGAAAATGTCGAAGAGCCTGGGAAATTATGTGGGCATCACGGAAGCGCCGGACGAAATGTTCGGCAAGCTGATGTCGATTTCCGATGAGCTGATGTGGACGTATTGGGAGTTGGTAACGGACCGGACGGAATCGTGGATTGCGGAGATACGCCAGACGGTGACAGAAGGCACGACGCATCCGATGGATGTGAAGATGCGGCTGGCGCAGGAGATTATTGGCCAGTTTCACGGAAGGGATGCCGCAAAGCAAGCGGAACAGAACTTTCTGCGCGTGTTCCGCAATCGCGAGGCGCCGGAGGAAATACCGGAGATTCGGTTGAAGCGCGTTCCG
>Ga0137396_10001785_pt1 | contig 11534 bp, 10 predicted proteins | sample czc16metaG_FD_108284 | JGI IMG/M metagenome (GOLD analysis project Ga0137396, IMG submission 108284) | Vadose zone soil microbial communities from Angelo Coast Range Reserve, California, USA - czcobulk3.16 metaG | ecosystem: Environmental > Terrestrial > Soil > Vadose zone | place: USA...
CACGGGGCCAATCTAAGATTTGATGAGCTTCAGAGGGCTGCCGCGGCAAGTATGAACAGGTTAGGGGTCAAAGAGATAGACCTCTACCAAGTCCACTGGCCTGACCCTTGGGAGCAGATCCCTCTCAAGGAGACAATGAAGGCGCTCGAGAAACTCCACGCTGAGGGAAAGATTCGAGCGATCGGTGTAAGCAACTTTGCGGTTCGAGACTTGGAAGAAGCAAGATCTCACTTGTCCCGGACGGACATAGTCTCAAACCAGGTCAGGTACAACTTTCTACAACGAGAAATTGAAGAAGAGGTCCTTCCCTACTGCCGAAAGAACAACATCACGATTCTCGCATACAGTCCGCTAGCACAGGGAGCCCTAACAGGGAAGTATGACCGTGGACACGTTCCAAAGGGCGATGTCAGAGACGAGAACAAACTCTTCGCTCCGAAGAACATTCAACTGATAGAGAAAATCAACGCTGTCTTCGCTAGCGTCGCTAGGCGACATGGATGCTCCATCTCCCAGGTAGCACTCAGCTGGCTCCTGGCCAACCAAATGGTTGTCCCAATCCCCGGCGCGAAGAACGAAGCTCAAGCCGAAGAGAATGTAGGCTCGACCAAGCACCAGCTAAGTAACGCAGAACTCGTTGAGCTAGATACAGCCTATGAGCTGGTAGACATCGACTATCTGCCGAGCGTCCCGGATCTGCCGATTGAACTGGTGACTTAGCGGCAAGGAAAATCGAGCCATGTCTAAATACTTCAATCAGCGGTTAGCAGGATTAATGTTAGACGTTTTTCCGATTAGGATGTGTCTGTTCTGAAGGCGGTCACCTTGCAGCGAAACCGAAGAAAGAGGATTAACCGAACAAGAACAAAGAATGTGAGAAAGAGTTCTTCCATTCTCAACCCGGGAAGGAAGGCGCCGAATTTCTCGCTCAATAGTACGCCGGACCAGAAGGTATCTCTCAAGGATTTCCGTGGCCAGCCAGTGATTCTTGCTTTCTATCCCGCGGATTGGAGTCCAGTGTGTACGGACCAGCTGTCCTTGTACGCGATGGTTATGCCGGAATTCAAAAAGTTCAACGCGGAACTTCTCGCCATTTCAGTTGACAACATATGGTCCCATCTCGCGTTCGCGAAAGATCGCAAACTCAACTTCCCTGTTCTCTCGGACTTCGAGCCAAAGGGAAACATTTCAAGAAAATTCGGAGCATACAAAGAGAAAATCGGTGAATCCGCCCGAGCACTCTTCGTACTGGACGACAAAGGCATCGTCCGGTGGAGCCACCTCTCCCCCGATGGTGTCAACCCCGGAGCCGAGGGCATTCTCTCTGCTCTCGAACAACTCAACAAACCTCAAACGTGAATGAGGGTATCGAAACATGGCGGCAACAACAGCGACTAGGCATAGCCGAAGACCAAGCAAAACCCTGCTAGAGCCAACAGGCAAAGAAGCCGAAAGCTACGAGCCTCCGAAGCTAGTGGTTCCAGTCGATCCGAGTCGGGACCATATTCAGGGAGACCCGAAAGCCCTCCTCACCTTAGTAGAATACGGCGACTATCAATGCCCATTCTGTGGCGCGGCATATCCTGAAGTGAAGAAGGTCCAGAAGGAGCTGGGAGCAAAGCTTCGCTTCGTATTCCGCAACTTTCCCTTGACCAACGTTCACGAATTTGCCATGGACGCCGCCGAGACCGCTGAAGCTGCAACTACTCAAAGAAAATTCTGGGAAATGCACGACTTTCTCTACGAACACCAACGAACCCTTGGAGATCCCAGCGTAGCACTGGGATATGCGAAGAAACTGGGACTCGACACTCAGAAGTTTGAGCGCGAAATATCACAGCACGTCTACCAGAAGAGAATCAAGGATGATTTCATGGGAGGAGTTCGGAGTGGCGTCAACGGGACCCCAACATTCTACGTCAACGGTGTGAGGCATGACGGCCCTGCCGAGGCCGACGCCTTGGTCAACTCGCTTACAGCTAAGACCTGAAACTGGCCGACTAGCACAACCAATTCCGGGGGGCCGTCCTCGCAGGCTTCATCCGGAAAAAGGGCGAAGGGTGCATAACCCTTAACGGTTCAAACTTCTCGCCCTCGCTAAGTTACGACATTGAATCTCTCACGACGCGATACAGCCCGGTTTCTCGCTTCGGGCCTAATGCTCTTGGCCCTATTCTCCTCACTCGGCCCATCTGGACACAGTGCCGTTTCCCCCCCGTAAAGCACGATGCGCTAGCTTTGACAGTCAATCCTGATAAGAGCGTCGGGGTTTCCTGGACCACAACATCATCCCTGGGTACGCTTACTCAGAATGTCAGCAGCCTATTCACTCCCGGCTATGCGATTCATTCCTCGTCCAACTTCACCAAACAGTCAAGCGCGGTAGTTCAGACCACTACAATCCAGTATCAACTGCCTCCGCCATCGGTAGGCATCTTCAAGTCGATCAGTCTCAGTGACACCCAGAACGGACTCACAGGTTCCGGGTCGTTGACGATCACAACAAATGTTCCAACGAGCACCATCACGGCCACATTCTCAACCACCCCCACACAGGTGAAGGCCAACGTCACAGCTCAGCTCTACTTCTCCCAGTCATTCTTCGGCGGAACATTCCTCGCCAATCAGACGATCTTCCAGAAGAATTGGACCTCCACATTCGGAAACACGGCATGGACAGACAAGATCGCTAACCAAATCCAGAATGCAACGAAACACTACGTCACAGTTACAGCCTTCAACGGCACCCTAACTTCCATAGACTCAACCCAAGCAACTGTCTCGATTGGATTCGTTGCAGTACCATCTCAGCCCGGGACAGACTTTGTCACGGTGCTCGACAACATTCTAGCGCCCTTTGGGGGGACTGGATTGGACCCGATATTCCGGTCCGCCCTTACCCTTCAGACCGGTGAGACGGTGAACCTGAACTATAACGGCTCGACGTACCTCCTGACACTTCAATCCACCACGACCTACGTCAGCGACTTGGACGCTCAAGTGAACAAGCTGAAGACACAATACCTCCAGCCATTACTCGCCGCATTTCCAGCAGGGACCGCCCCTGCCTCGCTAGTCTTCCTCAACGCCACCTCAATCACTATCAGCCAGATGTCAACGACAAGCGACCTCGACGTGAGCGCCAGAACCTCGTCGACCAGTATCAAGGGACTCTTGCTCAAGCCTCCGACCGTGGGAAGCAACACGAACTTTACGATACCTGGACTCTTCCAAACAATGGGCAAAACGCCTGCGCCGGGAGTGAACTTCACAGTGATCGGCGGTTCGGACAGTAGCAATCAGGTAAAGATCGTTGTACCATCAGGCACACCGCAGGCTAGCAGTACGACCTCGAACTCGGCAACCTGGACAAACCTCCAAGACGCTTCAGCGCTCTCAGCCGTAGAATTTCAAGTCCAGCCCTTGCCGAACAGTTTCTTGGCTTTCCTAGTAACGCCGATCGGGCTAGCCATCGACGCAATTGTCGCAATCGCCATTGCTGCAGCAGTAGTTCTCTACGTGGCAAAGAGACGTGCATCGAAAGCACGCCTCCCAATGACGTCCGGACCGACGCCATCACCCGGCTTGGGACCAGGAACAGCACCGCCCTCACCATAGTCTTCTGTCACTATCTGAGAACAAGTAGATCGATTCTCAACCTCGTTCACTTAGTTGCCTGACTAACGACTGGGCACTCTTCGAATGCCGAATCCTGCGAGCAGCGCGAGAAGAACAAACAGGAAGGATGTAGTGATGAGGACGCTAGCGTGGTTGCTGGCGTAGAGGAAGCCTCCGATGAATGAGCCGACTAGAAAGCCGAGCTGCTCGAAGGTCAAGTAGAATCCGAACTGGCCCGCTCTAGACTTTCCTTGTCTCATGTTCGATAGCAGGGAGTACGCGACGTAGCTCGGGGCCCTAGCCCCTCCGAGCAGGAACACCATCGGTACGACTAGCAGAGGAGAACCTGCTAAGGCGATTCCAAGCGCGCCTGTCGCAACCAACAAGAGCACCTTAGCCATCGTTGATCCTGGATTCCGTGTAGCCGCCCACCGCCCGAGTAGGATTGCGAAGATTGCGCTGCCGAGAGACTGGACGGTGCCTATCAGCTGAATCTGGGCATAGGTGAGATGTAGTTGATCTTGGAGGAATAGGGGTAGGAAGGAGGGTGACGTCATGCTGATGGCTGCTGGTACTCCGAAAAGGAATGCTAGAATGGTTAGTTCTTGACGAGATCTTGGAAGCTCAAGCAACTGAGCTTTCGAGTCCACTTCCCGGGGAGGCTGACGCTTGAGAGGGAAGAGGATGATGGTGGAGACTGTCCAGAGGACTAGGGTGAACCAGAATAGATCACGGATACTCAACCAGGTAAGCAGTACGCTTCCGACGGTTGGGGATATAACTAGACCCAGCGGGAAGGCGGAGTAGACCGCTCCGAATGCTGACGACATGTTTTTCTGATTACCGAGTGCGCCGATGAAGGCGTTCATCGATGGCAGGTTGAAGGCTGACAGTTGGAATATGATTAGTCCGGGAATGACGTCGGTCCAGGTTCGTGAAAAGTAGAATATGATGGGGACGGGGATGCTCATCGCCCATCCCACGATTAGCAGGGTCCTGTTGTCGTATTTGTTTGCGAGGATCCCGCCTGGAATCATCGAGATGGCGGCTGCGAAATAGCCGATGGAGGACACGAGCCCCACCTGTTCAGGGTTAGCGCTGAGCTGTGTGAGATAGAGGGACCAGACATAGTTGTAGATGCCCAGGCCGAACGTCCAAAGGAAGAGCGAGAAGAAGAGCAAGCGAAGATCGCGCGGAAGACTCCGGCTCCAAGACAAGATGCCCATCCATCTCATCATCTAAGATACGCCCAACCATCAACCCTCTGCGGAGTGAAGGGAACTTCCGCTACAATGAGACGAATTAAACTAGGCTTCTTTGCCTGCCGTTTCTTTGATCTCTTGACCTAGCAACCGCCCTGCCTCGACGCTTGTTTCAGAGCCGTCATTGTTTTCTTCAAATAATATGGAGCCTCTCCAGGATCGTCAAGATGCTCAGCAGCTGTTCTTACTAGAGAACTGCCGACAATGACTCCGTCTGCCCCCGCGCGCAACAGGGATGACACGTGTTCGGGCTGACTGATCCCGAACCCAGCAGAAACTGGAACCCTTCCCTTCGCAAGCGACTTGACTCTCTTGACAGTCTCTAGTGCTTGGGGGCTGAGGGTGTCACGTGGGCCTGTGACTCCGTATAATGAGACGAGATAGACGAACCCTCTTGACTTTTCAATGATACTTACTAGTCTCTTTCGTGATGTGTTTGGCGCGGCCAGGTAGATGTGGTCGATGTTGTGTCTCAGAGCAATGTCGCGGAGTCTGTCACTTTCCTCCATCGGCAGGTCGGGAACAACGATGCCGTTAACGCCCTTCTCGCTAGCATTCCTCATGAACTGCTCGATGCCCATTGCGAGGATTGGATTGTAGTAAGTCAGGACAACGATAGGTGTTGTAAACTGTGACGAGAGTTCTCCGATTGTATCGAGGATCTTCCGCGGTGTAGCTCCAGCGGATAGGGCTCGCGTGCCTGCAGCTTGAATAACTGGTCCGTCTGCTACCGGGTCGGAGAATGGGATGCCTACCTCTAGAATGTCGGCTCCGCCTTCGATCAGCGATACCGCATTTGCCATGAAAGATTTCGGGTCAGGATCGTGGCCCATGAGATAGGCAACTATTACTCCGTCAGCACGATTGGCTAGTTCCCGGAATTTCCGTTCAATCGGGCCATCACTGTGGAAATTGTCTTGCAATCGTGTCCACGTCCTTGTCTCCTCGACCCGACAGGTTTACAATGATCGAGTCTTCTCTTCCGACCGTCTTCGCCAGCTTTGTGGCGTAGCTGATTGCGTGAGCAGGTTCCAGCGCTGGCATTATTCCCTCCAGCTGTGAGAGTTGTTTGAAAGCGTCCACTGCATCCGAGTCTGTCTGCGTGACATATTTTGTCCGTCCCATGTTCATCAAGTATGAGTGCTCTGGGCCGACTGCTGGATAGTCGAGCCCAGCCGAGATGCTCTGGGTCGCTTCAATCTGGCCTTCAGCATTCTGTAAAACGTACGTCATCATTCCGTGCAAGACCCCTTCTCTGCCTGCGACGAGCGGTGCGGCGTGTTTCCCTGGAGACATATTGTGTCCCCCGGCTTCGACACCGTATAGTTTCACTTCAGAGTCGTTGAGGAAGGAGTGGAATATGCCGATCGAGTTGCTTCCTCCACCGACACAGGCGACCACCGCGCTAGGGAGCTTGCCTTCTTGCGCAAGGATTTGCCGTCGGGCCTCTCTGCCTATGACGCTCTGGAAGTCGCGAACCATTGTAGGGTATGGATGTGGACCAACAACGGACCCGAGAAGGTAGTAGGTGTCTTCAACGTTGGTGACCCAGTCTCTAAGCGCTTCGTTGATGGCGTCCTTGAGTGTCTTGGAACCTGACTCGACAGGATGTACTTGCGCTCCTAGCATTTTCATCCTGTAGACGTTGAGCCTCTGTCGCTCCATGTCCGCGCTGCCCATGTAGATCTCCGTCCTCAATCCGAGAGCGGCGCAGGCCATTGCAGTGGCGACTCCATGTTGTCCTGCCCCGGTCTCGGCGATGATCCTGCGCTTGCCCATTTTCTTTGCGAGTAGAGCCTGTCCGAGAGTATTGTTGATCTTGTGCGCGCCACCATGCAACAGATCTTCTCTTTTCAAGTAAATCTTAGCGCCCTCAGCGTGACGGCTTAGATTGGCAGCAAGATACAGCGGTGTTGGTCTTCCAGCGAAACCGGCCAGCCATCCCGCCAATTCTCTCTTGAACAAGGGGTCGCTCGAGAATCGGTGGTAGGCCTCCTCAAGTACTCTCAGGGGTTCCATCAAGGTCTCCGGGACATACTGTCCTCCATATTTTCCGAACTTGCCCGGCTTCGAACGAGAACTAGGGTACGGACGTTTCTTCAAGCGTTGACCAGCTCTCCCACTTTCTCTTCGATGTCGGATGATTTCATTATCGAGGTCCCAACAAGAAAGGCGTGAGCGCCCGCGGCTTTTAGCCGTCTAATGTCCCGCGGAGATTCTATTCCGCTCTCAGAAACTACCAGCCCTTCGAGATCAACGTTCTTTGCAAGGATCCTCTCAGTCGCCGACAGGTCCAGTTCGAACGTAGATAGATTCCGATTGTTGATACCATAAAGATCTGGCCTTAATCTCCGGAGGTTCTCAAATTCACCAGCACTGTTCGCCTCGGCCAAGACCGCTAGTCCGAGACGATTTGCCTCAAGAATCATGCTATCGAGCCCAATGGTAGACAATTTTCTGCTGAACACTTCAGAAATCAATACCACTGCACTGGCTCCCGCCCTCGCTCCGGCCTCGAGCTGCTTGGGTGAGACTATGATGTCCTTCATTACCGTCGGAGCTTCGGTTTCCCTACTGATACTAACTAGTGTTTCCAAACTGCCGTCAAAGTTTTCAGGGTCAGTCAGAACCGAGATTCCACACGCTCCGCCGCGCAACATTGCCTTCGCAATCGGAAGAGCGTTTCCAGATTCCCGGATTTTCCCGGCAGACGGAGAAGCGAATTTTATCTCCGTGATGACCGGGGTTGCCCCGGCTTCTTGAATTGCGCTGATCAGGTCTCTGGAAGACGCGTTTGCGGTTCCGCCGTTGTCATAGTATCCTCGTTCGACTCTAGCTCTGGCCTTCGCTGCGAGTGCAGGCAAGTGGTCTACCAAGAATGTCAGGCCATACTCTCGAGTCTTTGAGTGTCTCCGCCCGAGAATTCTACAAGCTGATGCAGTGTTCGGAACGGTTTTCCATCACTCACAACCTTGGAAGCTATCTCGACTCCCTCTCTCAAGTCTCTGGCTCTTTCACAAAGGACCAGCCCTGCCGCTGCGTTCGCCAGAACCATTTGGACGCGAGGGTCCTCCTGCCCGAGGCGTCCGGATAGGATCTTGGCTGTAAGGCGCGCGTTATTCTCTGGGTCGGAGCCAGCAACCTCCTCAGCCGTACTCCTCTTAAGCCCAAGATCGTCCGGCTCGACCTCCTCTCGGAATATTCTGCCGTCTTGAAGCCTTGCAATGATAGTCTTCCCCGTTATGGAAATCTCGTCGACACCATCGAGCCCATAGACGGTCATCACAGACTTCGCTCCCAGGTTCCGCGCTGCGAGACACATCGGCTCAAGAAGCTCACCGTCGTAGACTCCGATAAGCTGGGCATTTGCACTTGCAGGGTTTGTGAGGGGACCGAGGATGTTGAATACTGTCCGTACACCTATCTCCCGTCGTACCGAGGCTACGTTTTTCATGGCCGGATGGAAATTGGGTGCGAAAATGAACCCGATTCCGATCTCTTCGATCGCTCTCTCAACCTGATCTGCCTCCATGTTGATGTTCAAGCCCAATTGTTCCAGAACGTCTGCGCTTCCGCATTTGCTCGTGAACGATCTATTGCCGTGCTTTGCGACTGGAACACCGGCGGCCGCGATTACAAACGCGGCGGTTGTGCTGACATTGAACGTTTTCGTTCTGTCCCCGCCGGTGCCGCACGTGTCCAAAAGGTAACCAGTTGTTCTCGGGCGGATTCGCCGGCTAAATTCCCTCATTATCTGCGCTAAGGCAGTGAGTTCGTTAGCAGTCTCCCGCTTCTTCTTCAGCCCTATCAGGAAAGCTGCGATCTGCGACGATGTCGCCTCCCCTGACATGATTTCTTTCATAGTGGCCTTCGCCTGGTCGGAGGTCAATTCGTGATTTTCGAGCAGCAACGGAATGCATTCTCTGATCATCTCTGTCAGTCCTCCAGGAAATTTTCGATGATGCGATGCCCAGGCACCGTAAGGATAGACTCTGGATGGAACTGGACGCCTTCAATCGGAAACCCTTTGTGGCGTACGCCCATTATCTCCTTGTCATCGCCCGCCTGGGCGGTAACTTCGAGGCTCTTCGGCAGACTCTTCCTTTCCGCGACGAGCGAATGGTATCTCGTAGCCTCGAAGGGGCTTCTGATTCCTCGGAAAACTCCTTTTCCGTCATGCCTGATGGGACTGGTCTTGCCATGGCGCAGTTTCCCGGCTCGAACTATCCTACCACCGAACGCGTGAACAATTCCCTGGTGTCCCAAGCAGACACCCAGTGTCGGGATTTCTCTACTTACTTCACGAAGGACAGCCGTGCACGTCCCAAAGTATCGCGTGTTGCTGGGGCTGCCCGGACCTGGTGAGATAACGATCCTGTCAGGTGAAAGCTTCTTGACTCTTGCAACATCGATCTCGTCATTCCGTTTCACGACAACCTTGTCTGCGATCTCACCGACGTACTGGGCCAAGTTGTAGACGAAGCTGTCGTAGTTGTCGAGGATCAGAACCTTCAACTGTCTCCCTCCTGGGCTTGCTCCATGGCTGTGAACAACGCGGCCGTCTTTCTCTCCGACTCCATCCATTCCCGGTCAGGGACCGAGTCAGCAACTATTCCAGCACCGGACTGGAGGTAGCAATACCCGTCCTGAGCGCAAAGGGTCCTGATTGTTATCGCGAAATCGGCGCTTCCATTCGCAGAGAGGTAACCGACGGCTCCGGCGTAAGGGCCCCTCGCCGTGGTCTCCAGCTCCTGAATGATCTCCATTGCACGAACTTTAGGAGCTCCCGAAACAGTGCCGGCGGGGAAGACGGCCTTGAACAAGTCGAAGCTAGTCGCGTTCCTTCTGAGTTGTCCCGTGACTCTGGAAACAATATGCTGGACGTGACTGTAGCCCTGAACTCTCATGAACTCGGGAACTCTAACTGTCCCATAGTCGCAAACTCTGCCCAGATCATTCCGCGCCAAGTCCACGAGCATGACATGTTCCGACCGTTCCTTCTCGTCCTGAAGCAACTCTGCTGCTAGTGCCTTGTTTCGCGCGGAATCTCCTGTGAAGGGCCTCGTTCCGGCGATGGGAAAGCTTTCCACATTGCGACCAATCTTGCGGGCCAGCATCTCCGGGCTGGAGCCGATAAGTTCCCTGTTGCCAAACTTGAGGTAGTACATGTACGGAGATGGGTTGATTCTCCTCAACGCGTGATAGAACGGGAGTAGCGAGCCTTTGAATGGAATCTTGTACCTCTTTGATAGAACAACCTGGAAAATGTCTCCTGATTCAATGTAATCTTTCGCACGTTCGACTTTTCCACAGAAATCCTCATGGCTTACGTTCGACTTGGGTTTGCCGAAACTAACTTGGTCGATGTCGGTGGAATCCTTCAGCAGTTCTTTCGCTTTTTCTATTCTATTTTCTTCACGGTAGAAGTAGCGTGTTTTGCCGCTGAGGTGGTCGAAGACGATTCCGTCTTCGAAGAGTCCGAATTCCACATCTGGAAACCCGTTGCCTTTGTTCCCTAATCTGGGGATTCTTTCAAAGGAGGCCACAAGGTCGTAGGACGCGTATCCGACCAGTCCGCCGGCGTATCTTTCGCCCGGGTTTCGGTCCTTAACAGGGCTATTGAGATTGGCCAGGAGAGCGAGAGGGTCTTGGCACTTTTCGATTCGTCTCTCCGATCTCAGACTATCGTAGATCTCTGCCTGTTTCTTGGAGGTTCGAATGATCTTTTGGGGATCGAATCCGAGGAAGGTGTATCTGGTTAGCCGGCGAGGTCCCTCAACAGATTCGAGAATGAAGCATGTGTCGGACTTGCTCCTGATGGTTGCGAAAACGTCGATTGGTTGCTTTCTAGTATGAAGCGGAAGGTAGTTCAGCCTGGTGGGGTGTGTTGTTAGTTGCTGTCCAAAGACTATACCCCATGGAATATCGCCTTTACTCCCCCAGCCGCATGCCGCTTTTATAGCTTGCGTGACCACTTCTGTACATTAGACCGCAGAATCCTTTCCATCTTAGAGACGTCTGCTGGCTGCATTCCGACCAGTGCTCGAGATGTTTTGATGAATTCCCGACGAACCGCAGCAGCCGAAGGGTTCAACCTCTGAATCCCGACAAACGTGTCCCAGTTACGCAAGAGACCCTCAATTCTATCAAGAGTTCCGACGATTGAGCTTGTCTTGAGCTCGCCATCCCACTTCCTCAGAGCCACCCCTAGAGAAAGAAGCGCAAAATGGTGCAGAGCTTGAACATAGCCCATCACTCTGTCATGATGTTCGCTTGACATCATGTGGACTCTTGCGCCGGCCTTTCGAAGAGCTCGAGAGAAAGTTCTCCATTGCGGGCCAGTCTTGAAGGGTACTGCGACTATGTTCTGCCCCTCTACGTGGTCGATGCCTGGTCCGAATAGTGGATGAATACTCACGTACTCTACACCTGCCGGAACTTTGGATGAGATTCGGTTGGTGATTCCGGTTTTGACAGAGGACAAGTCTGTGAGCAGTGCTGGGTCCCGCATGGATTGCGCAATCTCGATCGAACTCTCTACTACGGATCCAATTGGAACTGCTACGACGACAATATCGGATGCTTCTGCATCTGAGATTGAACCAGCTTCCACCTCCATCTCTCTCGCCGTCTCCTGGGTTCGATGAATGGTTC
>Ga0137396_10001788_pt1 | contig 11527 bp, 10 predicted proteins | sample czc16metaG_FD_108284 | JGI IMG/M metagenome (GOLD analysis project Ga0137396, IMG submission 108284) | Vadose zone soil microbial communities from Angelo Coast Range Reserve, California, USA - czcobulk3.16 metaG | ecosystem: Environmental > Terrestrial > Soil > Vadose zone | place: USA...
GATCGGCAGCCGCTCGCGCACCGGGCGCAGCACCGGCTCGGTCACCCGATACAGGAATCGCACGATCGGGTTGTAGGGGTCGGGGCTCACCCACGAGACGATCGCCCGCGCGATGATGATCCAGATGTAGGCGATGATGACGAGATTCACTAGATTCGCCAGCGCGACGAAGAAGTAGTTGATGATGAACATCACTTCGGCCCTTGGCCGAGCTCGCGCGAGCGCTCGGTGGCCCGCTCGACCGCCTTGATGAACGTCGTGCGGATGCCGCCCTCCTCGAGCGCGGCGATGCCGGCGATCGAGGTGCCGCCGGGCGAGCTGACCATGTCCTTGAGCGCGCCCGGGTGGAGGCCGGTCTCGAGCAGAAGCTTCGCGGCGCCGAGCACGGTCTGAGTGGCGAGCGTCATCGCGGTGATCCGGTCGAGCCCCATCCGCACCCCGCCGTCGGCGAGCGATTCGATCACGATGGCCACGTACGCGGGCCCGGAGCCCGACAGGCCCGTCACCGCATCCATCAGCGTCTCATCGAGGACGACCACGCGTCCGACCGCGCTGAAGATCTCGCCGGCCGTGTCGAGATCGTCGGGCTCGAGACCATCGGCCTTCGCGATGGCCGTCACGCCCTCGAGGACGAGGGCCGGCGTATTCGGCATCACGCGGATCAGCCGCGCGTCCTTGTGCAGGACGGCGCGGATCTTCGCGGTGGAGACACCGGCCGCGATCGAGATCAGGAGCTTCTTGCGGGTCACGGCCGGCGCGATCTCCTTCAGCACCGAGTCCATGATCTGCGGCTTCACCGCCAGGATCACGATGTCGGAGTGGCGCACCAGATCGGCGTTGTCCGACGACACCTGGATCCCGAACTGACGATCGAGCTCCTTGAGCCGCTCGAGGCGCACGTCGGTGGCGTGGATCGACGTCGCCGGGACGAGGTTGGCTTCGATGAGCCCCTTGATGAGCGCCTCGCCCATGTTGCCGGCGCCGATGAATCCGACGGTGAGGCCCTTGATCGTCATCGTTCCCCCGTAGAGGGCTCTCGCCGCGGCGGCCGCGGTCCGAAGATCGCCGTGCCGACCCGGACCAGGGTCGCGCCTTCCTCGATCGCCACCTCGAAATCGCCGCTCATTCCCATCGACAGCTCGGCGAAGCCGTGGCGCTCACCGAGCTTTCGCAGCGCGCGGAACCACACGCGCGACTCGTCGGGCTCCTTCGCCTCCGGCGGGATCGCCATGAGGCCGCGCAGCCTCACGGAGGACAAGGCGGCGACCGCGTCGAGGAGCTCGCCGAGCCCGTCGGGTCCCACGCCGCCCTTGGATGCCTCGCCCGCGATGTTCACCTCGACCAGCGCGTCCACCGCCCGGCCACGCGCGCGGGCCCGCTTGTCGAGCTCCTTCGCGAGGTCGAGTCGGTCGAGCGAGTGGATCACGTCGAAGAGCTCGAGCGCGTCGCGTACCTTGTTCGTCTGCAGATGACCGACGAGGTGCCACGGGACCGGGCGGCCGATCTCGCTCACCTTCTCGCGCGCCTCCTGCACCCGGTTCTCGCCGAGCGCCGGCACGCCCGCCTCGATCGCCTGGCGGATCCGGGCCACGTCGACCGTCTTCGAGACGCCGACGAGGAGCACGTCGGACGTGTGCCGGCCTGTGCGCTCCGCCGCCCTCGCGATCCGTTCACGTACCCGGTCGAGATTGGCGCGAATGTCGGTCATGTCGAGGGTGATTCTAGCAGGGGGCCGAGTGCGGGGGGAGGAGAAGGGCTGGAGGCGGTGGCAGCCCCCACCTCAGGGCAGCGCGGCCAGGGTGACCAGGCGGCCCCGATTTCCCCGCCGGTACGAGTACAGAAGATCTGGATGACACGCGGTGCAAAGCCTTGGATTCTCGACCGAGTCAGGCGCCACCCCGGCCTCGGCGAGCAGCGCCTCGTTGGCTGACCAGAGATCGAGCATCACGCGGCCGGCGCGCGAGGGCGTGGCCCACGAGCGCCAGCGCTCGCCGAAGGCGCACGCGAATTCCGCCGTGACCGGCTCGTCCACCTCGTAGCAGCACGGGCCGATCGACGGAGCGATCGCGACCCGGAGCGAGCCGGCGCGCCCCCCCACCTCGCCGATCGCTCTCACCGCCTTCTGGGTGGCGCCTCGCACCGTGCCGCGCCAGCCGACGTGGGCGACGCCCAGCGCCCGCGCCGACGGATCGTAGAGCACGATCGCGAGGCAGTCCGCGGTGAAGATCGCGAGCGGCACACCCCGCTCCGCGGTCACGAGAATGTCCACCAGGCCCGCGAATCCCCCACCCGCCGGCGCCCGCGCCGCGTCCGCCCCGTGCACCTGACGCGCGTAGCTCACCCGGTCGATTTCGAGCCCGGTCGATGCGAGCGCCGCCGCAGCCTCAGGACGAAACGGCGGCTTCGGCGCCTCGGGCACGATCGGCTCGGCAAACGAGCTGATCCCCGGACAATGCCGCGTCGTCGTCGCATGCGGCACCCCCAGCGCCATCAGCGACGCAAAAGTGAAATACTCCGCCGGCTCCCCATGGGCTACAAGCGGAAAAGTCGAAGTCATCGTTTCCCACTATGCCCTACCAACGGGTCGCGGGGAGGGCGGCAGGGGCGGGAGGGGGCGCCGGGCTCCCGGCCTGCGGAGTGGACCCCCTCGTCCTGCCCGCAGCTCGAAGAGCTGCGATCAGGCGAGTGGGTGACGGAGCGGTCGGGAGCCCGGCGCCCCCTCCCGCCCCTGCCGCCCTCCCGGTGAGCCTACTAATCTGCTTGGCGTCGGAGAAACGCGGGGACTTCGAGATCCGTGTCGGCGATGGCCTCTTCAGCTTCGCCTCGCGGATCGGCGAACTTCCGCCGCCACGGTGCCACGGGAGCGGGAGCCGACGACGGAAGGGCACGCGACGGGCGGGGCAGATCGACGACCTTGCCGCCGAGGCCCACCGTTTCCTTCTTGTCGGCGAAGCCTGTCGCGATCACCGTCATCCTCACCTCGTCGGAGAGCTGCGGATCGATGACGGCGCCGAAGATGATGTGCGCCTCCTCGTGAGCGGCCTCCTGGACGATGCGCGCCGCCTCCTCGACCTCGTGGATCGACAGGTCGGCGCCGCCGGTGAAGTTGATCAGGATGCCGCGCGCGCCCTCGATCGACGTCTCGTCGAGCAGCGGGCTCGCGACCGCCTTTTGCGCGGCGTCGAGCGCTCGGTTCTCGCCCTTGCCGGTGCCGGTGCCCATCATCGCGAGCCCCATGCCCGACATGATCGTGCGCACGTCGGCGAAGTCGAGATTGACGAGCCCAGGCACCAGGATCAAATCCGAGATGCCCTGCACCGCCTGCTGGAGCACGGAGTCGGCGACCCGGAACGCGGCGATCAGCGGCGTGCCGCGGTCGACGACGGAGAGGAGCCGTTGATTCGGGATCGTGATCAGCGTGTCCACGACGGCGCGCAGCGCTTCGAGGCCGGCCTCGGCCTGGAGCATCCGCTTGCGTCCCTCGAACGTGAACGGCTTGGTCACGACCGCGACCGTGAGGATGCCCAGGTCCTTCGCGAGCGACGCGACGACCGGCGCCGCGCCCGTGCCGGTGCCGCCGCCGAGGCCCGCCGTGATGAAGACCATGTCGCAGCCGCTGAGCAGCCGGGTGATCTGATCAGGGTCCTCCTGCGCCGCGTTCCGCCCGACGTCCGGGTTCGAGCCGGCGCCCAGGCCTTGCGTGAGCTTGGCGCCGAGCTGCAGCTTGACCGGCGCCGGCGAGGCGCTGAGCGCCTGGAGGTCCGTGTTCGCCACGATGAACTCGACCCCCGTGAACTGCGCGGCCATCATGCGGCTCACCGCGTTGCCGCCGCCCCCGCCGAGCCCGATGACTTTGATCTTGGCGGCTTGTGCGGTCTGTTCGAGCTCGAAGAGCGGGCGCCGCGCGCGATCTTTCTCCATCGATTCCTCCTGTGAGTGATCGCCGGAGGTACGCCTCCGGCCGCGTGAACCGATCACGTCTGACGTGAACAGATGCGGCTGACGTCCGTCTCGACCCGGCCTAGAAGAGGTCACCGAGAAACCCCGTCACGAGTCGTGCAAGGCGGCCCACGGGCCCCGAGCCGGCGCCGGACTCACCCGGCACGCCCGTGCGCGCGCCGTAGAGCGCCAGGCCGACGCCGGTCGCGTAGATCGGACTCTCGATCACATCCGCCATCCCGCCGATGCCGATCGGCACCCCGCGGCGCACGGGTTGATCGAAGATGCCCTCGGCGAGCTCGGGAACTCCCTCCATGATCGATGTGCCTCCCGTGACGACGACGCCCGCCGTCGCCGCGTCCTGGAATCCGCCGCGGGCGAGCTCGCGCGCCACCAAGGTGAAGATCTCCTCGACGCGCGGCTGGATGATCTCCGAGAGGAGCTGCCGCGAGAGCTGCCGCGGCTTGCGGCCACCGACGGACGGTACGTCGACCGTCTCCTCGGCCGGCACCAGCGCGGTCAGCGCGCATCCGTAGCGCTTCTTGATGTCTTCGGCATCCGCGGTCGGCGTGCGCAGCCCGATCGCGATGTCGTTGGTGATGTGATCGCCGCCGAGCGGCAGGACCACCGTGTGCCAGACGGCGCCGTTTCGCACCAGCGCGACGTCGGTCGTGCCGCCGCCGATGTCGATCACGACCACGCCCAGCTCTTTCTCGTCGTCGAACAGCACCGCTTCGGCCGACGCGAGCGGCTCGAGCACGATGTCCTGGACGGCGAGCCCCGCGCGATTCACCGAGCGGACCACGTTCTGGACCGAGGTGACGGTGCCGGTCACGATGTGCACCTCGACCTCGAGGCGCACGCCCGACATGCCGATCGGCTCGCGAACGCCGTCGCCATCGTCGACGACGAAGCTCTGCGGCAGGACGTGGATGATCTCCCGGTCCTGAGGCAGATTGATCGCCCGCGCGGCCTCGATCACGCGCTCGACGTCGGCGTCGCTCACCTCGTGGTTCTTGCCGGTGATCCCGACGACGCCGCGGCTGTTCACGCCGCGGATGTGGCCGCCGGCGATACCCGCGTAGGCGCCCGAGACCTCGACCCCGGCCATCTGCTCGGCCTCGGCGACCGCGGCCCTGATCGCCTCGACCGTCGAGTCGATGTTGACGACGATCCCGCGCCGGAGCCCGCGCGAGGGCGCGCTGCCGACGCCGATGACGTTGAGGCTGCCCCGGGGCGCGGGCTCGGTGATGATCGCGCAGACCTTGGTGGTGCCGACGTCGAGGCCGACCACGAGATCCGGCGCCTTCGCGCGCCTCATCGGGTGCCGCTCCGCTGGAAGACCACCTGGTCCCGGAACCGGAGATCGACCGTCCGCACGTCCTGCGTCACGATCTGCGCCAGCACGCCTTCGAGGCGCGCGAGGCGCTCGTCCCAGTCCTCGGTGCCCAGGCGCACCTCGACGCCGTCGACCGTGTAGAGCACCGGCCCCTCGCGGCGGCTCATGTCGATCTCGGAGATCTCGGCGGTGAGCCCTTTGCCGCTTCGCAGGAGCGCGCGGATCACGCCGATCGCCGCGCGGGCCTTCGGCCCGGGAGCGGTGCGCATCGAGGCGAGCTCGTCCGCCGACAGGCCGCTGATGACGGGCATCGGAGGCGCCACGGCCTCGGGCGAAGCCCCGAGGAGCCGCCCCTCCTCGTCCATCCAGTGCAGGCGCCCGCCGTGGACCAGCGTGAACGGGCGTCGCTCCTCGACGCTGATCACGACCCGGTTGGGCAACTCGCGCACGACGTCGGCGCGACGGACCTCGGGCAGCGACTCCACGCGCCCGATCACGCCTATCGTGTCGAGCTTGAAGATGTTCGTGCCCCGCTGGATCGCGGCCACCGCCAGGATCTGGTCGGGGGCCACGCGCGAGACGCCACGCACCTCGACGCTCGCCACCTCGAAGTGCCGCGTCGTGAGCAGCCAGTGCAGGCCGGCGGCGCCGGCCGCGGTGATCGCGATGGTCGCCAGGACGGAGCCGAGCCACCGGCGCAGGCGGGCGCGCCGGCGGGGCCGCGGACGCCGCGGTCGACCTACGCGCTGGCCCGCGACGAACGCCGAGCGCTCGCCCATGTCGGCGAGGGCCGAGGCCCGGTTTCTCGGCGAGATGAGACCGCTCGGCATCTACTCGCCGAGGATCCTGATCTCGTTCTCGAGCGCGACCGAGAAGTGCGACTGCACGCGCTCGCGCGTCAGGTCCATGAGCGCGAGGATGTCGGCGGCGGTCGCGCCGCCGCGGTTCACGATGAAGTTGGCGTGCTTGGAGGAGATCTCCGCGCCGTTGATGCGCTTGCCCTTGAGGCCGCACTTCTCGATCATCCGCGCGGCGACGTCGCCGGCCGGATTTTTCCAGACGCACCCGGCCGAGGCGAGCGCCAGCGGCTGGGTGGATTTCTTGACCTTGAGGCGCGCCTTGATCTCCTTCTGGATCTCGGCCAGCGGCTTGCGATGGAGCCGAAGGCGACAGCCGATCAGCACGGCGCCGGGTGGCGCGTCGAAGGTCCGGTACGTGAACGTGCCCGGGGCCGGCTTGAATTCTCCGAGCGAGCCGTCCGGGTGCAGGAAATACACCGCGCTGACGAAATCACCGATCCAGCCGTCGGCCGTTCCGGCGTTCATCGCCAGGGCACCGCCGATCGTGGCCGGGATCCCGACGAGGCACTCGATGCCGCCGAGATTGAGGGCGGCCGCCTCGCGGATCAGCGCCGAGAGCGACACGCCGGCGCCGGCGATCGTCTCCTCACCGTGGAACTCGGCGCGTCCCAGACAGCCCTCGAGGCGCAGGACGACGCCGCGCACCCCGCGGTCCTTGACCAGGAGGTTGTTGCCGCCGCCGATCACCGAGACCGGCAGCTGCTCGCGCTCGGCGAACATGAGCGCGTGGCGAATGTCGTCCACGTCCTGTGGCACGACGAAGATGTCGGCGGTGCCGCCGATGCGGAGCGAGGTGTGGAAGCTCAGGGGCTCCTTGAACCGCACTTCCCCCCGGATCTCTCCTAGCATGTGGCCCTCCCAGTCAACGAGTCGCGTCCAAGCGCTTCAGCAGCTCCGCGCCGAGCTGGCTCACGTCGCCGGCGCCGAGCGTGATCACGAGATCGCCGCGACGGACGATCTCCGTGAGGTGCTCGACGATGCGCGTGCGGTCGCTGCCGAGGTAAGTGACATCGCGATGTCCGTGCGACCGGATCCCGTCGGCGAGATCCCGGCCCGAGACGCCGGGGATCGCCGGCTCGCCGGCCGCGTAGATGTCCATCACGATCAGCACGTCAGCCAGATTGAACGCCGTGAGGAATTCTTGCCGCAGGTGCAACGTGCGGGTGTAGCGGTGCGGCTGAAACACCGTGACGACCCGACAGTCGAACCCGGCCTTGGCGGCGGCCAGGGTCGCCCGAATCTCCGCGGGGTGATGACCGTAGTCGTCGACCACCGTGACGCCGCGGGCCCGACCCAGGATTTGAAAGCGGCGCTGGACGCCCGAGAATCCCGCCAGTGCTCGCTGAATTGCCGCGAACGGTATCTCCAGATCGAGCCCCACGCCGATCGCGGCGAGGGCATTGAGCACGTTGTGGCGTCCCGGAATCTGGAGCGTGACTTCGCCGAGCAGGCTCTCGCGCTGATAGACCTCGAAGCGGCTGGTCATGCCGGCGCGCTGCAAGCGTCGCGCGACGAGATCGGCGCCCGCATCCAGGCCGTACGAGATGATCCGCTTCTCGATCCTTGGAAGCAGGAGCTGGATGTTCGGCTGGTCGAGGCACAGGACCGCCGAGCCGTAGAACGGCACCTTGTTCACGAACGCGACGAACGCGTCGCGGATCGCGTCGAGGCTCCCATAGTGATCGAGATGCTCGGCGTCGACGGTGGTGACGACCGCGATCGTCGGCGCCAGCTTCAGGAACGAGCCGTCGGACTCGTCGGCTTCGGCGATGAGAAATTCCCCCTGGCCGAGCCGCGCGTTCGAGCCGAGGCTCGAGATCCGGCCGCCCACGACGATCGTCGGATCGAGGCGACCCTCGGCCAGAACCGCGCCCAGCATCGAGGTGGTCGTCGTCTTGCCGTGCGTGCCGGCGACCGCGATGCCGTACTTGAGACGCATCAGCTCCGCCAGCATCTCGGCGCGCGGGATCGTCGGGATCTGGTGCTCGCGCGCCGCCTGGACCTCGACGTTGTCGCGCGAGACGGCCGACGAGTAGACGACGACGTGAGCGCCCTCGACGTTCGAGGCCTGGTGCCCGATGAAGACCTTCGCACCCAGCTCGGCGAGCCGCTCGACGGCGTCGCTCCGCTTCTGATCGGACCCGGTCACCCGGTAGCCGAGATTCAGCAAGATCTCGGCGATACCGGACATGCCGATGCCGCCGATCCCCACGAAGTGGATCTGCTGGTAGCGTTTAAACATGGGCCTGCTGGGAGATGTTCAGGAGCACTCCCGTCGAGAGCATCGTGACCAGCAAGGCCGAACCGCCGAACGAGATGAACGGCAGCGGCAACCCCTTCGTCGGCAGGAGACCGGTCACGACGCCCAGGTTCACGAGCGTCTGGGTGGCGATCAGCATGGTGATCCCGAGCGCCAGGTAGCCGCCGAAGGGATCGGGCGCTCTGAGCCCTATCCGGAGTCCGCGCCAGATCAGCACCACGAAGAGCGCGACGATGGTAAGCGCGCCCACCAGGCCGAGCTCCTCGCCGACGATCGCGAAGATGAAGTCCGTATGCGACTCCGGAAGATAGAAGAGCTTCTGGCGCGAGGCCCCGATGCCCTGGCCGAAGACCCCGCCGTTTCCGAACGCGAGCCACGACTGGATGATCTGGAACCCGCTGCCGCGCGGATCGGACCACGGATCGATGAACGCGAAGATGCGGCGCACTCGGTACGGCGCGATCCAGATCGCCACCACCAGCGGCGGCAGCGCCGCGGCCAGGATGAAGCCGAGATGACGGGCGTGGCCGCCGGCCAGGAACAGGAGCGTGAACGTGAGCGTGATGAGCGTCAGGCAGTTGCCCAGATCCGGCTGAGCCAGGACGAGCAAGGCCAGGACGCCGGCCACCGCGAGCGGCGGGACGAGCCCGCGCTTGAAATCCGAGATCTCCTCGCCCTTCTTCGCGAGAAACGCGGCGAGATAGACAACGAGGGCGAGCTTGGCCAGCTCGGCCGGCTGGAACGAGACGGAACCGAGCCTGATCCAGCGCCGGGTACCGTTGATCGCCTGGCCGAACGGCGAGACGAGCACGAGCACCAGGAGCACGCCGGCGAAGATCAGGAGCGGCAAGACGAGCCCCTCGAGCCGGCGGTAGTCGAGGCGGATCGCCATCCACATGCAGGCCGCGCCGAGCAGCGCCCAGAAGATCTGCTTCTTGAGAAAGAAGTATGGATCGTGGAAGCGGTCAGCCGCCACGATCGCGCTCGCCGAGTAGACCATCACCACGCCGCCCGAGAGCAGGACGACGGCGATACCAAAAAGCCAGATATCGGGCGCGAGCTTCCTGGGCATTTAGGAATCGTGGGGGGAAGCGAGCGCCGCTCCTCCCCCACACCCTCCCACCGCCTCGAACGCGTGCTTCATCAGTCGAGGCGCTCCACGATTTTTGTGAAGACTTCACCCCGATGTTCACCGCAGCGGAGCTGCGTTCTCGACATCAGTCGAGCCGCTCCACGATCTTTTTGAATACTTCACCCCGATGTTCAAAATTGTCGAACATGTCGAACGAGGCGCAGGCCGGCGAGAGCAACACGATGCTGCCCGGTGTCGCGACCGCGCGGGCCCGATCGACGGCGTCCTGGAGCGACCGCGAGTAGGTCAGGGGGACGTCAGCGTCAGTGAGCGCGGCGCCGATCTTCGGGGCGTCCTCGCCGATCAGGACCGCGTGCGCGACCCGGCCGCGAGATGCGTCGGCGAGCGGTCCCCAGGCCTGTCCCTTGCCCTTGCCGCCCGCGATCAGCACGATGGGCTCCGAGAAGCTCTCGAGCGCCCGCAGCGTGGAGTCGACGTTCGTGCCCTTCGAGTCGTTGTAGTACTTCACTCCCGCGAGGTCGCGGACCCACTCGATGCGGTGGGCCACGCCGCGGAAACGGCCGATGGCGGTGCGGATCGCCGCGGGCGAGACGCCGGTCCAGAGGGCGCACGCCGTCGCGGCCAGGACGTTCTCCACGTTGTGCTGGCCGCGCAGGAAGATCTCCGACAGGGGGCAGATCTCCTCGACGTGCCCGTTGAGCTTCGCCGCGATCCGACCGTCGCGTACGAAGACCCCGTGAGAGAGCTCACGGCGCCGGCTGAACCACACCACGGGCGCGCTCGTCCTCGAGGCCAGCGCTCGAGTCGGCTCGTCGTCGGCGTTCAGGACCGCGCAGTCGGCCGGCGTCTGATTCGTGAAGATCCGCGCCTTCGCGTCCGCGTAGGCCTCGAACGTCCCGTGACGGTCGAGGTGATCCGGGGTGAGGTTGAGCACCACCGCGACCCTCGGCTGGAAGAGCTCGGTCGTCTCCAGCTGGAAGCTCGAGACCTCGCACACGACGAGACCGTCGGGCGGAAACGTGAGCGCGTGCGCGGCGAGCGGCGTCCCGATATTGCCGGCGACCAGAACGGGCCGCGGCTGCAGGGCCAGGATCGACCCCGTCAGCGCCGTCGTCGTCGTCTTGCCGTTTGTCCCGGTGATCGCGATCGTGTCCGCCTCGGTCGCCCGCCAGCCGAGCTCGAGCTCGCCGATGATCGGCACCTGCCGGGCGCGCGCGGAGCTGAGCGCCAGAGTGTCGAGCGGCACGCCGGGGCTCACCACGACCAGCTCGGCGCCGGCTAACGCGGCGGCCGGATCACCCGAGCCGGTGACGAGCCGCACCCCCAGCTCGGCGAGCCCGGCCACCTCGGATCCGAGCGTGGCGACCGGCTTCGCGTCCGTCCCGACGACCTCGGCGCCAGCCGCGCGCAGCAGGCGCGCCGCGGCAATGCCGCTCTTGGCCAGACCGAACACCGTCACGCGACGGCCCACGAGAGAGCGCAGGTACGCCTGACCGCGAGTGGCCATGTCGACCTCGTCGAGCGGGCTCACGCCTCCCTCACCGAAGCTTCAAGGTCGTGATGGCCAGGAGCGCCAGCGCGAACGACACGATCCAGAACCGGACGACGATCTTGGGCTCCGGCCATCCCGAGAGCTCGTAGTGATGGTGCAAGGGCGCCATGCGGAAGACGCGGCGCCCGGTCATCTTGAAGCTGGCGACCTGGATGATCACCGAGAGCGCTTCCACGACGTAGAGGCCGCCGATCAACGGCAACAGGAGCTCGGCCTTCGTCAGCACCGCGAGCGTGCCGATCGCGCCGCCCAGGGCCAGCGAGCCCGCGTCCCCCATGAAGATCTCGGCCGGATGGCAGTTGAACCAGAGAAACCCGATCGCCGCGCCGATCAGCGCCCCGCAGAAGACCGTCAGCTCGCCCGCCCCTCGGACGTTGAGGATCTTGAGGTAGTCGGCCGCCCGGAAGTTGCCCGTGAGGTAGGCGATCACACCGAACGCCGCGCCGGCCATGATGACCGGGCCGATCGCCAGTCCGTCGAGCCC
>Ga0137396_10001789_pt1 | contig 11519 bp, 7 predicted proteins | sample czc16metaG_FD_108284 | JGI IMG/M metagenome (GOLD analysis project Ga0137396, IMG submission 108284) | Vadose zone soil microbial communities from Angelo Coast Range Reserve, California, USA - czcobulk3.16 metaG | ecosystem: Environmental > Terrestrial > Soil > Vadose zone | place: USA...
CAGGATGACTGGAATCGGTCGCGCTGTTGATGTCGGCCACGATGACCCCGTATCCAGCGTAATAGTCGACGGCCTTATCGGCGCGAATAAGGGTAAGGGCCGGTTGCAGGCGATAAAAATCGGGCGGCGCGACGGACGTTAACAATCCCAGGTTGCGGAACGTAGGATTATCCATTGTCGTGTCGGTTTCGATATATGCGACGCCGAGCAGCGACAATGTAAAACTCAGCGCCGGCACGTGCGGCACTCTCAACAGGTACAGGTTGACCGAGGGAATGCTGTCCAGAAGGTCCGCCCCAAGAAGCGTAAGGAGCGGTCCAAGCAATGCCCCAGTCCTGAGCTTGAGAATGATCCGGATGTCGCCGGCCGCTTCCGCTCCGACGGTGCTTCCCATGATAGCGATCAGCAGAATCGCGCAAATCATTCCACGCATCCAGCGTACAAACATTGGTTAACCCCCGATTTTTGATTCTGGAACGGACACGACACCGGTGAAACGGCTCGAAGCCAACTCGACGGACATCACCAGGGTCGCTTCGGGCACATCTCGAAAGTCGAACACTCCAAGATGATCGCTCGTCGTCGATTGCGTCGCTTGGCCCAGCGCAAGCAGTGTAAGGCGCGCGCCATCGATGGAAATTCCCTCGATGCGCGGCAGAATTTGCCCCTGTACGTTCAGCTTGGAATGCGTTCCGGTGATGCGAAGATGAACATCGACTTCATCCATCTGGATCACGATTTGCCGCGCAGCATGCTCGCCGCGGATAGCCGGTGCCGGCGCAGGCTGGAAAAAGCTGTCGAACAGGATCCGGCCGAACTCCTGACGGAATCCGTTCCGCGCCGGCGCACCAGGGAAAATACCGATGCAGCGATCGATCAGTTGCTCCGGCGCATTAACCAGGCGCTCCGATTCGATTGTGGAAAGAAAATACCACCAGAAGCGGTACATTTCTGCGCAAGTCAAACAGGTCTCCATATGCACACCGCATGCGGCCATCTCTGGTTCTGGCAGCCGCTGTTCGAGAAAATCCATGACCGTTGCCACGTCGAAGTGGTCCATTTCTGTACCCTCTGCATAAGATAGGTCGCAAGAAAAGCCCGGAAAAATACTTGCCTCAAAAAAAAATCAAGGTTTTCCGATCAGAACGAACGGCGCCCAGAAAAACGGGTGCGAGAAAGTGGAGCGGACTTCCTGGCACGCGCGCTGCATGGCGGCAGCCTTCGACATGCCGCCAGTCCAGCGGGTATAGAAGATCTTCATCAATTGCGAGGTCGATTCATCGTTCACCGGCCACAGGCTGAGTAGCAGCGAACGAGCGCCCGCATACAGAAAACCCCGGACCAGTCCGAGCAGATCATCGGCGCCGGCCACCTGATGCATGCCCGAACTGCACCCGCTGAGCGCGACGAGGTTCGCTTCGCAAGTCAGGCCATAGAGATCCAGCACGCTCATCCAGCCATCGGCCAGCTTGAATGCGGAAAACATCGGATTGTCTTCGCGGAAGACCGCATGAGTGGCTATGTGAATGAAATCCGCTCGGGCGGCTTCGCGTTGAAAGCCCTTCCGGCTGGCGCGGTGGCCGGCGAGCGGCCGCGCGTGGGGCACCAACTGGAGCAGGGCATCCGTTTCGTCACTGATCCGCGGAGCATGCGGGTCGGGAACGCCGACGATCAGCGGAGAACAGCCGGTCACATCGGGCTTTTCAACACAATACTTAAAGACCGACGCGCTTGGAGCGAACGAGATAGAGTAGGAATCGATGAGGTATTGTGTGCCATCGTGGAAAGCGTGAAACGGCAGATAGTGCAGGATGCCGTGAGGCACCACAACGAGCTGAGGCGTTTGGATGATCTGGCGCAGAGGTGCAAACAGGGCTTCATACAGCTCGGAGAGATACCGCATTGTCGACCTGGTCAACAGCTGTTCGTGCGCGCGAATATGGCCGTCCTCGATCAAGAACCGTTCCAGCTGGAATCGCAGACCCTGTTCAAGATGTTGCACGCGTTCGACCGAGCAGAGCGGCCGAAATGCTCCTGCCTGATGGGGGCCGATCACGAAAGCCATGACCTCGCCGGCGACTGTGAAGTATTCGACCAGGGTCATATCGGTCTTGAGGCATTGCCGTACTTCTTCAAGCGACGCGGTCGAGACCTTCTGCAGTGAGACGTATTCAGGATTCCTATGGGACATCTCTCGAAGCATTCGCGCGAGTTCGCGCTCTTTCAATTCGATGGTGTCGCGTTCGATTGCCGACGGCTGCCGTAAGGCGGGCCACGAACGGACATAGTAGCCATTGAGTTCTTCTCGCAGCTTTTCGACCTGCGGCAGTAGCGGGTCTCGCGCGTGAGGGCGAATCCTGGGAACATGGTGAGAAAGCAGGTCGATGAGGCTGCGTGATTTAGCGCGTTCGCACCAGTTGTAAGCTCGCTCGACGCTTTCGTGCGGATCGCCGGTGTCAAGGACGATCCGGGCGAGCGCCTCGTAGACGGCGGGCTTACCCTTGAAAAAGGCCACTTTCAGGTCGTCGTGGCGCAAAGCGGTGCGGCCGATCTCCAGCTCCGCTGCGGCCTGTTCATAAAAATCGCCGGCTTTGCCGAGGTCCCCGGCGTTTTCCACAATTTCTGCATTGATTACAAGACTGGGAAACATCAAGAGCTGGATCTTGTGCTCGCGCGCCAGCTCCAACGCCTTTTCTGCTTTCACCCTGGCCTCGGTCTGCTCATTCAGGCCCATAGCAATCCGCGCCAGCAGAATGAGTGTGACCACGCGCCTGGAGGCGGAATCCAGCAGCGTGAATTTTTGAAGCGCCTCATTCGCGAGGGCTCGTGCTTCAGGGAAGCGGTTCATTGCCAAAAAAATCTCCGCCCTGTAAAGATCGAGCAGCGCCAGCCAGTAACGATTCTGCTCTTCCACAAATATGGACTGGGACTGCTCCAATATCGACAGGGCGTTCTTGAACTCCAAACGTTGTGTCGAGGCAACTCCACCCAACGCCATCGCCTTGGCCTGATCGTATCGCATGCCGAGCTTGCCGAAGTTCTCGGAAGCTCGTCCAGCCAATAAGGCCGCATCGGCCGCGAGGTTGAGCTGAAGGTAGATTTCGGCCATATTCATGTCGCATTGGGCGCAATAACGAATGCTTTGCTGCCGTTCAAACTGGATGCGCAGCGTGCCGAACGCGCGGAGGGCATCGCTGAAACGGCCGCGCTGAAAGAACAGGTACGCGCGGTTGTACTGCGCTTGCGCCCGGAGCTCCGACATACCCATTTCCCTGCTTAGCCGCTCGGCCTTGCGATAACTACGATCCGCTTCCTCGAAGCGGTCGAGCGAGGAGAGACAATTACCGGTATTTACGCAACATTGGGCCAGCGCACGCTTGTCCTTCTGCCGCTGGAGTATGGCGCGTGCCTCTTCGTGGTACTGGAATGAGCGAGCATAGTCGTCGAGCCGGTAGTAGACATTACCCAGATTGGTGTACAGCCGGGCGAGTCCCTGCATATCGTCAATGGCGAGCAATAATCGGCGCGCATGCTCGGCGACCTCCACAGCCTCTGTGTAACGGCCGGTCATCTGTAAGGCCGCGATGAATCCCAGCCGCGTTCGGGCAGCTGTGTCGAACTTTTTGGCGGAGTCGAATCCCTGGAGCGCATACCGGTAATGATCGATCGAGTCTTCATATTGCTCGTTGGCGTTCAATGTGTACGCCATCATTCGATGGGCTTCCGCATCAAGCAGCGGATCCATCTTTGAAGTCGCAAGGGTCACGGCCAGCCGCGCGATAGATGCGCTTTCCACCGATTCCGATCCTCGCGGCTGACCCGACGTGAGATTGGCCGCACGGATCCGTGACCACATGGTGTCGAAAATTTCGGAAAGCTGTGCGGTGGTACTGGAGCCCGCATATGCGCGCAGGTAGTCTTCGTCCTTCAGGAGAAGATTGCCCAACTCATTGGACTTCATGTGGCTCTCAGAATCGCTCGCAGCTTTTCCAGACAGCGTCCACGCGTCGGACCGATGCTGGCGATGGGGATCCGCATGCGCTCGGCAATTGTGGCGTAGGTAGAGGAGTCCTCGCTGAGATACAGTTCGGTGAGTAGACGGCGGCAGCGCTCCGGCATCTGCTCGAGCGCGCGTTCGACTGCATGAAGGTGTTCGATAGCTTCGAGCCGGGATTCGCCCGGCAGCTGTTCTTCCAAATTTGACGTTCTCCTGCAGTTACGTAGGAACGTCACGCTCTGGCGGCGTGTGACGATGACCAGCCACCGTGGAAGACTCGCCACATCCCGAACATCGGCCAGCCTTTGATATAGCTCCAGACAGACCTGTTGGAAGATCTCGTCCGCATCGCCGTCGTCCGGACACAACACTCGAGCGACCGAATAGATCAGTCTCTGGTAACTCCGAATTAACTCGGCCCATGCGAGTTGATCTCCGTCCAGGCAGGCGCGCACCAACTCTTCATCGCGAGTTCTGTCTCGCAGCAACGCCATGGTACCTCAGCGTATCGAAAGCGTGAAGAGGGGTCAATCTTTCAAACGCGTAATATCGCTTTCGTGAGAATTGTTTAACGGGCTGATGACTTCTTAATTAAATGTTTTGACAAAAGGATGCACACACCCTGCCGGCGGGAGATTCGGGACGAAGCCCGCCGGCTCAATCACCGCTTCTTGCGCTTAGCCTCCGACGGCGTCCGCTCATACTCATCCACCTCGTTAGTGTGAATGATGCGGAATACCTTTTTGCCTTTTCTGAACTCCTCCACGCCAGTAATAGAGTCCTGAGCTGGCATACCCGTCCGGAGCGGATCCAAAGGCGGCTTTGCCGTCGCCGTTTTCAAGGGACGAGCAGCCGTCTTTTTCTTATGTTTTGATGGCGACATCGCGTCCTCGGTTTATTTCAAGAGTATTTTCGTTATCGGATGTACTTCCCAGATCACGGGCATGCGACTCTTTAAGCTCGGCGGTCCTGGTCGCGAACCGGTAGCGTGTGTCATATCAAAGAACAATGACCCATCAATCTGCACCGGAACGGGGGGATGGTAAAAGTCGTAGGTCAGACCTGGCAGTGTACCTCCCGCGTTGGCCTTGAAGAACTGCTTGAAGGCGTCACGCGCGGCCTTTAATTGCGTAAACGAGGGACTGTTTCCTGGCGGTAAGCCAGACAACTCCATCGTCATGTACACCTCCGGAGCGGCTTTGGGGTCGCGGCCTATAATCAAATGGAAGTCGTTGTCGGCCTCTCTGCTCGCTGCGTACATGAAGGCGCTCACGTGCACATTTCGCTCCTCTTCTTTGACGCGGCCGGACGTTGGCGTGGTTTGTATCACCGGTTTGTGAGCTATCATCTTGCTGTCTGGCGTCAGAGACTTCACAAGAGCATCTACGTCCTTGAAGTTCTCGGTTTTTGACGCGGAGATGGACAGTTTAGCGGCCTTCCGCGCCTGGCCGCTGAAGTTGTCGCCCACGGGTAAAGCCGCCGCAGCAGGAGCGGCGAAGCCCGGGCCCATCGCGCCCTTCTCATACGCGTCCAGTTCCTTAGTGTGAATGATGGTGTACTTACCGGCCACCGTTGTCACGGCGGTAACCGAATCTTTTGCCGGCAAGCCCGCTCGGTGCACCGGCAGACTAGCAAGCGCACCCTCGATTGCTTGACGACTGGTTTGCTTTTTACTTGATTTCGGCATGGCTGAATTCCTCGTCTCGTGAAATTTGAGCGTTGATTATAACGCAGCGCTGACAACACATTCCTTGACACTTCCGAGGGAGTCACCTAAAGTCCGCCTGTATTTTCCGCGGTTTACAGATTCGCAGTTTCTCCACGCGTGGGAACGAACACGCGTAGAGGGTTTCAGGTTCCGTCTACAAACCGGGGGTAAAGAGGAGGAATCATGAGACGGCGTTTGATGGAAGTCGTAGTGTTCCTATGCATTGGCTTATTGACTCAAATTTTTGCACAAACCAGTAACGCCACATTGGGCGGAACCGTTTCTGACCCAACAGGAGCTCTGATTCCCGGTGTGTCGCTCACGGCCACAAACACCGCAACCGGAATTGCCACTACCGTGTTGAGCAACGAAGCCGGAGCCTATCAGTTTGCCAGTCTTCAGACGGGGACTTACAAGGTCACGGCGGAATTGTCTGGTTTCCAGACGCAAACCTACAACGCCGTGGCGCTTGGAGTATCACAGCAGGTCCGGTAGAACTTCACGCCACAGGTAGGTTCAGTGGCGCAGACAGTTGAAGTGACCACCGCGGTGGACACGTCCATCGCGACAACGTCGTCCTCTGTGGGCACGGTGCTTCCGGAATACAAAGTACGCGACCTGCCGCTGGCAGGGCGCAATGTAATGGATCTGCTCGGTACAACGACCGGCGCCGGGCTCACCGATGGCATCGATCAAGGTCTATACGCGTCTGCAGGCTATTTTGCAGGCGGGCGGCCGAGCGCCGCGAATACCACGCGAGACGGCTTCATTGTCTCCGATGGGCGGCAACTTTTTGGAGCATTTTCCGTAACGTACACGAGTCCCGACCTGATCGAGGAAGTCCGCGTGATCACCGCGCCCGTAGACGCAGAAATGGGACGAGGTTCCGGACAGGTGCAGATGGTGACACGCTCGGGCACCAATCAGTTCCGTGGCAGTCTCTTTTGGAACAACCGGAATTCGGCGCTCGACACCAGCAACTGGTTCAACAACTTTAACGGCGTCAAGAAAGACTATGAGAACCGGAACCAGTTTGGAGGACGGATCGGCGGCCCCATCTTCAAGAACAAGACCTTCTTCTTCGTCCTTGTGGACGAGCAGCGCGACCTGTTCAGACAAACTTTTGTGGGCCCGGTGCTGACGGCGCAGGCACGGCAGGGCATCTTCCGGTTTTTTCCGGGAGTGGACAACGGGAACGCCACTTCGAACAGCCCCACCGTGGACCGGAATGGCAATCCCGTGAAGCCGGCAAACGCGACAGGCGATCTTCAACAATTCAGCGTGTTCGGGCGGGATCCGAACCGGCCTGGATATGATCCGACCGGTTTTATTCAGAAAACATTGCTCGCGAGAATGCCGCTGCCGAACGATTTCACAAGCGCTGCAGCCTCGGCTGTCGCTGCCCCCGGCCTGGTCATTGACGGTCTGAATACAGCCGGTATTCGCTTTACGCGACGGATCAAGGGCATCGACACATCCGACGGAAATGGAAACGATGTCAACCGGGACCAATTCAACATGCGGCTCGATCATCACTTCAATTCGAGCCACAAGCTGAGTGTCGTCTACACGTGGGAACGCGACCTGGACATGACCACCCAGGCCGGCATCATGCAGTGGCCCGATGGTTACAACGGAGCGAACTACCGGTGGCCGAGGGTCTTCAACGTTGCCATGGTGTCCACGCTGTCCTCGAACATCGTGAACGAAGCCCGTGTCGGTTACAGAAGAAGCAAACAATCCAGCTGGGCGCCGTGGTATGTGGGCAGAGAAGGTCTGGAGCCGGGCGACTCTGTCGAACCGGGACTGTCGGCGTTCAAACTCATACCCAAGTACAACGGGCTCCCGTTGGAAGTAGCAACCACACTCTTCCCCCAAAACTTCATGAACTGGCCTGCGGCCGACGGTTCGACCCGCACGTCCATAAGTCCGATCACTACGTACGCAGACACCCTGAGCTGGACGAAAGGCGCACACGCGTTCAAAGCCGGTGGTGAAATGCGCTTCGTTCGCACGACTGGAGGAAACGATACCAATCTTACGCCGCTGGCGACACTGGGCGCCGGCGGAGTGGCCGTAGCGGGAATCGACAACGTGGCCATTCCCGGCTTGACCGGCAACAACCAGGCGACTGCGCGCAACCTGCTGACGGATCTGTCGGGCTCGATTGCACAAGTCGCCGAGGGCTTCGATGTCAGAAGCCCGTCGGATACAGCATTTCGAGGTTACGCGGATGGTATTAAATTCAGGCTTCGGGATTGGCATTCGACCGAGTTCAGTTGGTTCTTCAAAGATAGCTGGAAAGTCCGGCCGGCTCTCACGCTCAATTACGGTATTCATTACGAGTGGTTCGGCGTGCCATACGAAGATCGCGGTCTTGCGGCAGCGCCCGTCGGCGGGGTCGCGGGATTATGCGGAATTTCGTGCGGCGTGCTGACGCGGGTCGAGTTTGTGGGCAAGAACTCGCCGAACCCGAACAAGCAAATGTGGCGCAACGACTGGAACAACTTTGCTCCCTCTCTTGGTTTCAGCTGGTCCCTTCCATGGTTTGGAAAGGACAAAACTGTTCTCCGCGCGGGATATGGCTGGAGCTATTCCGGAAACAACCTCAATGGAGCCAGCACAAGTCCGATCCGGGCCGCGATGCCGGGCTCGTATGGGGGTTCATCGCCGCCGAACCAGGGGATTATTTTCACAACCAACAGTTACCTGTCCCTGGCGAACGCTACGCTGCCGTTCGCACCGAACGCTGCGCCTCTCCAGCCGATTCCACTGGACGGAACCAGGTCCCAGAGCATGATTGGCGTCGATCGCAGGACCCCATATATTCAAAATTTCAACTTTGAGATCCAACGGGAGCTTGCCTCGAACCTGACGTTGGATGTCGCCTACGTCGGAACCAAAGGCACGGCGCTTTGGGGCGCGATTCCACTCAATAACGATGAGATTTTCAAGAACGGATTTCTCACGGCGTTCAACACGACGCGTGCCGGAGGCAACGCCGCTCTCTTCGATCAAATGCTCAGTGGCCTCAATCTTGGCTCGGGCATGATCAACGGCACGACGGTTACCGGATCTGCATCGCTTCGCGCGAACACCAACACTCGAACGTTCATCGCGAACGGCAGTGTGGGCCAACTGGCGGACTTTCTGAACCGCAGCTCCAGTATCACCGGCAAAGGAGGCGGGTTTGTTCGAAACGGCGGCTTCCCGGAGAATTTCTTCGTGCTCAATCCACAGTTCAACGCGACGAACCTCCATTCGAATCCGGGCAGCTCGACCTACCACTCGCTGCAAATCCAGGTGATCAAGCGGCTCGCGCACGGCTTCACAAGTCAGACGGCGTACACGTGGAGTCGCTCTCTCGGCGAGAACGATGGCGACGTTGAAGTGGAATATCGTGACCCGAACAATCGGAGCCTGAACCACACTCTCCTGGGTTTCCACCGCACGCATGCCTTCGACACGAACGGCACCTTCGAGTTGCCATTCGGACCGAATCGCATGTTCCTAAGTAATGCGCCCGGATTTGTGCAGCGGCTCGTCGAGCGCTGGCAGTTGGGCGGACTCATGAATTGGACATCTGGGGCGCCGCTAACCATCACGGCTCCCATCTCGACATTCACTCAGGCCGGCTCCGCGGCGGCCACCAGTACCAGCACTCCGAATATCGTGGGCGCGTTTCCTAAGAACATAGGGCAGGTGACCAAAGTAGACAATGGCGTGATTTTCTTCCCCGGCACTAAGCAAATCACCGATCCGTCCGTTGCCGCTGTGACGACCGCCAACGGACTCAATGGCGTATTCAGCAATAAGGCGATTACGGATGCGCAAGGCAACCTTCTTCTGGTAAACCCCGCGCCTGGAGACAACGGCAGTCTCGGGCTGAAATGGGTCGAAGGCCCGCCACGCCTTAATTTCAACGCGAACCTCATCAAGCGTGTGAGAATTTCGGAAACGAAGGAATTCGAATTTCGAGTGGACGCCGTCAACGTGTTGAATCACCCGATCTTCGATCCTCCGACCACTGCGAACTTGAGCATCAATTCCACAAGCTTCGGACGCATCACAACCGCGAGCGGGATTCGAAGATTTACGATAGGCGCCCGTGTGAATTTCTAGGAGGCATACTGCCGGTCATGCTCGTACCGTAAACTGGCTGCGAAACTGTTCCTCATACAAGTGCGCGTATGGTCCCCGCTTTGCCAGCAGTTCGGCGTGCTTGCCCTCTTCCAGGATCCGGCCGTGATCGATGACAAGAATTCGATCGGCAGCCCGGATCGTTGAGAGCCGGTGAGCAATGATCACGCTGATCCTGCCCTTGAGAACGACATCGATTCCTTTTTGAATGCCCCTCTCGGTTTCCGTGTCGACCGAAGATGTGGCTTCGTCGAGCACCAGAATCTGAGGGTCCGCAAGCAGCGCCCTGGCGAGCGTAATGAGTTGTTTCTGACCAGTGGACAGGCGATTCCCGCTTTCACCGACCTCGGTGTCGTATCGGGCGGGTAAGCTGTCGATAAATGCGGCAGCACCTACCTGCCGCGCAACGCTTTCAACTTCGTCGTCTGTTGCGTCGAGCCGTCCATAACGGATGTTCTCGCGAATCGTTCCGCTGAAGAGGTGCGGTTCCTGCAACACCATGCCAAGACTCGACTGCAGCCAATGCAGACGAAGATTTCGATAATCGACTCCATCGATCAGAATGCGCCCTTGCGTTGGCTCGTAAAAGCGGCAAAGAAGTTTGACGATGGTGCTCTTACCGCTTCCGGTTTCACCCACAAGCGCTACGGATTCGCCGCGGCCTATTCGGATGTTCACGTCTGTCAGGACCGGTCCCCCTTGCTTGTATTCAAAACTCACATTGTCGAAGACGATCTCGCGGATCCTTTCTCGCGGGTCATCGCTCACCCGGCCATCGCGGATCTCAGGTTCGGTGTCGAGCAGACTTTGCAGCCGCTCTGCTGATGCCTGCGCCGCCTGAAGCCCGGTGAAACGTTGAGCCATTTCCTGAATTGGAATATGGAAAAGGCCTGCGTACTGCATGAAGACAAAAAGATCGCCAAGGGCCAGGTTGCCTGTAAACGCAAGCAAGCCTCCTCGCCAGAGGGCGAGACCAACTCCAGCCGCTCCGAGAGACATCACAATTGGCAGATAGACAGCCGCCTGAAGAGAATTGCGAAGCGAATAATCAAACATTTCGCTGGTAAGCGTCTGGAACTCTCGCAGGTTCTCTTCCTCGCGGACGAACGCCTTTGTCGTTCGCACTCCGGCGATTCCCTCATTGAAACCGGCGGTGATTTTCGAGTTCGTCTTACGCGCCAGGCGCTGCGTGTGAATAAGCCACCTTTGATATATTGCCGTTGCAATCGACAATGGCGGAACGATGCTCAGAATGATGAGCGCCAGCTTCCAATTCATCCAGAGCATCATCGCCGTGATCCCTGACAGCAGAAAACTACCCCACACGGCATCCAGCAGGGTCCAGGGAAGCACCGACGATATGCGGTCACAGTCGGTTGTCACCCGCGCCATGAGCCAACCGACCGGACGATGGTCATAGAACGAAAACGAAAGCTGTTGAAGACGCCCGAATGCAAGCCGGCGAAGATCGTATGCCACGCCTGTTGCAGTCACGCCTGCCATGACGATGAAGAGCCACACCATGAAAGCCAGCAGGAGAATAAGTCCTGCATAGAATGCGCCATAAAGTCCAATGCGGCCTGCGCCGGAAACCGCGCAATCGATGACGATCCCGGTGACCCGTGGCAGCAGGACATCGCACAGGGCGACAGCCATTCCGGCAAGTCCGAGGCC
>Ga0137396_10001790_pt1 | contig 11517 bp, 13 predicted proteins | sample czc16metaG_FD_108284 | JGI IMG/M metagenome (GOLD analysis project Ga0137396, IMG submission 108284) | Vadose zone soil microbial communities from Angelo Coast Range Reserve, California, USA - czcobulk3.16 metaG | ecosystem: Environmental > Terrestrial > Soil > Vadose zone | place: USA...
CCTCTGCGTTGCGAGATTAGCTGGAATGGTAGAAGTTCACCTGTCGCCGAGTCAACGGGAACCGCTTCTCCTTCAAGGATTAACTCAGTTCCTGCTAGATTCTCCTTCAGTAATTGTTGCACATCTGGAAATTGGTCAGTGATGTTTTCAAGGCGTCTGGAGAAGAGCGTCGTTCCCCTAGAGGAGACGTGCGCTTGAATCCTTAGGCCGTCGTACTTGTACTCGGCTGCACACTCCCCGCTCATTTTCTCAATGATTGCTTTCGCGTCGGAGAGCCGTTCCGCAAGCATCGGCCGGATAGGCCTCCCAACGGTAACCCTGAGGGATTCAATTGCCTTCATTCCTCCAGTTGCGAGAGTTCTAGCAACGTAACCGAGGTCGGATGAGCGATTGTAGGCGCGCTCTAGAGTGGGCCTTGAATCCTTTCCACCTCCAAGTGAAATTGCGAGGGCATCAAGAATGGTCATGTCCGCGACTCCAAGCCGGAGACGACCGAGAGCCATTCGAGTGATGTATTTCGCTTCGATTGGAGAAGCTTTCCCCAAGAGGCTTGTCAAATGTCTAAGCTTAGAGGTAATGGAGCCTTGGCCTGTTTCATGTGCTATGGTGTCGAAAGCATTGTAGACTTGCTCTACGGTGAGGACCTCTCTCTCAAAGGACACCTGGGTCTTTTCCTTGAGTAGCTGCTCAGCAACTGTTCCTAGATCGCCCACCTTCTTGTAGAGAATTGTGACCTTCTGTTCGGCGTCCCCCGTTACTGTCGCAAGAGCACGAAACAGGAGCTTCTCTGCTACTCCTAGCTCAATCCCGAGAAAATCTGGATACAGTTTTCCCTGAGTTAGGTATACCACCTTATCGATAATTGACTGGGGAGTATTATCTATGAGTTCGACAAGAAGACGGGTGATCTCCAACCGTTTCGTGGTCGATTCGATCTTTGCGTATATCTCGACTATTCGCGAATAGAGCAAGATGTAGAGGCAGCCTAGTGGTGGGTCATGATTGCTAGATGTTCTTAATTTGTTACTTGTGTTCCGGTAGACCCCCTAATTGCCCCTTCGAGGTCTCGGAGGTTAGCTATCACCGACCTTTTTCCACCGTTCCGAAGGAACCGGATCGCCGCTTCCACCTTAGGCCCCATGCTTCCTGTAGCGAAAAATCCCTTCTTAGCGTACTTCTCGAGCTCATCTCGGCTAATCTTTGACAATAATTGCTGGTCCCGTTTACCGTAATCAACGTAGACACCTTCGACGTCTGTGAGAATGACCAGGTTTTCTGCGTGAATCGAGGTGGCCAATCTTTCAGCGGCTAGGTCCTTGTCGATCACGGCCTCAACCCCCTGCAGCCGGCTGCCCTGCCTTATGACCGGTATTCCTCCTCCTCCACATGCAATTACCACGGACTCATCATCGACTAGAACCCGGATTGCTTCATCCTCTATGACAGCCTTAGGATCAGGTGATGGAACGAGTCTTCTATATCCTCTGCCCGAATCCTCCTCAATAACGAGGTCGCTTCTAGATCTTAGCAAAGCATCTCTCTCCTCCTTTGTGTAGAATGGCCCGATGGGCTTCGACGGATTCCTGAATGCAGGATCGTTCGGCTCCACTAGGACCTGTGTGACAACTGTTGCAACTGACTTGCGTGTTCGACGTTTGGATAATTCATCTTGGAGAGATTGTTGAATAATATAGCCGAGGAATCCTTGGGTTTCTGCTCCACAAGCGTGGAGAGGCAGGGGCGGTACCTTCGTTCGACCCATCTCATGCCTTATGACGGTTGCACCTATCTGGGGGCCGTTTCCGTGGACAATGACAATTCTAAGGCCTTGATCCACAAGCGTCGCTATTTGAGTCGCAGTCGATCTTACGTTTTCATATTGTTCTTCGAATGTCCCTTCTTGATTGCGTTGAAGAATGGCGTTCCCGCCAAGGGCGAGAACCGTTATGGGAGTCCGGGGCGGCAAGCTCGTTTTGTCTCTTCGAAGGAACCGCCAAGAAGGCTAGGTTCCTTTTGTCTCTAACGTCCCCTCTTCGAAGCCAGGCTGGGTATTCAATGATACCTCTAAGTTACAAACAAGCTAATTCCCGTTCGACAGATTTTTGGCGCACTTAAAGGCGAGCTATGATTGCCATCTGCGCGTGCGAGGACTTCGGAATTTGTCGAGCATGCCATATGATTGAAATGATTCAAATTGATAGGTGGTGACCATTGATATGGGCGTGCCACTGCACAACGACGCTCGAAGCGTAAAGCGCTATTATGTCGTGGGTGAATTCTACGACTGGGTAACCGATCCCAGAGCCCTGGAACGGATATTCCATTGGGGAAGATCCACTGTTGCTAAGAGGTTGATTCGTAGGCTAGGCAGATCACAGATTGCCCTCGATATCGGCTGCGGGACGGGCCTGATTACGAGGTACATTCGGTCTTCGCGAATCGTTGGCATTGATATCAATCTATGGAACCTTGGCAGGGCAAAGAGACGGATTCCGGATGCCGACTTTGTACAATGCGACGTCGAACACTTGCCGCTCCGAAACGGTCTTGCGGATTTTGCGGTCTGCACGGAAGTGGTCGAGCATCTCTATGTTCCTGCTCGGGCTCTCGGGGAAATCGCGAGAGTAATGAGACCTAATGGTACATTCATCGGCTCGGTTCCAAGCAGCAATCCTTTGTGGAGGTTCCGAAACATTCTGAGTGTAACCCATCCTCAATCTGAACCGTTTCACAACAATTTCTCAAAGCCCCAGCTGAAAGCATTGTTGTCAAGGTTCTTTGCTGATACAAATCTGTTCTATGAGAATCTACTGATGAACCTCTTCTTTACAGCCCGCGGACCTGATTCCAAGCGAAACGCAGCCTGAACGCCAAAGCTTGCGGTTGTTAAATAGCAGTGTTTTCTCCCAAGCGCCATTATACCAATGTATCCTTACCCCGGATGGCGGCGAGTGATCTTCGTTGCGGTGCTCGTGGTCGTGCTTGTCATTGCCATTGCCCCCTCGATCACCCAGGGCACAATCAAGGTCCACATCTATGGATTAACTACTCGCGGAGTCATTGACCATCTCTACGTCAAATTCGCGAACTTGCAATTCCATACCTACGGTTTCGGATCCAGTGCTGGATGGGTCAACGTTACAGAGACTACCCCGATCATCGATCTCATCCCCGTTACCTCTCAGTTCTTGCCGCAGATCGTGGCCTCTGCTCAGATAACGTCAGGCAGATATGACGCAATCCGATTATTCATGACAAATTCTACTGCGCAACTAGGCTCCACTCACGTATCTCTGTCAAATACCCCCACGTTGAGTGCAAACTTCACGCTACCCATCCCTCCGAACGGCTTTGGAGACGTTCTGTTGCTTGTAAGACTCGATGAGTCCCTTGTATTTGCGAATCCGGCGGCCTTGTCGATCCAAGTCGTCCAGACATCGGTCGTCTGACGCTGCTACCGAAACCATCAAATTCGACCCTCGAATGAGCGATTTGCATGTGCGTGATTGGCAAGAACCAACTGGTTAGCCTGATCAAAGCTCACAAGTGCATTCATCCGTTTGACTACGGGCTCCTTGACGGAGATGGATACGTTCTCACGGTAAAGGAGGAGAGGACTCTCCACTATCTGGAACACCAGAACCTCATCTCCAACGAGATTGTGTTTACTCCTCCGGAATTTGTGGCGCATCTTACCGCCAAGAGTAAGTATGGAAGAATGGGGCTTTCGTTTCTGAACGCCGCAAAGGTCCACAGCGGTTTCATAGGTCGTCTCGCCCTCGAACTGGTCAACCTCAGCAACGAACGCCAACCAATAACAATCAAGAGGGGAGATCCCCTAATGCATATTGAGTTCATGAAGCGTGAAGGAGAAGCCTCACCCTACAATGGAGGCTACATGTTCCAATTCATGAGCGAAGACGAAATCGGGGAATACATGTCTATCCTGGCGAAAGACTTCAAGACTCTATTCCCCAAAGAGTATCTAACAAAGGCGGCTCAAGCGCGCGTTGCAGTAGTTACCCAAATCTAGTGTCTCCACCTGTCGAATAAACTGGAGCTAATGTCCATGGCCAGCTTGTTCCGGAGGAAACTCGGCCTCAATTCTTAGAAGGAATTTCGTCAAGGACCAGCTTTAGCTTGGGGTCTTTGATTGCGGCTCTGGCGGACTCGTAGAATTCCTTTAGTTTCGTGGCTTCGAGACCTCCTTTGGCATATTCGTTTGCCTGAAGGGCCATTTCCAGCTTATCAAGTTCGTGAACTAGCTGAGCTTCCCTACTTCTTTCGTTCTCCAGTTCCGACCATAGTTCTCGATAGACTCGCCGATTTTCACGCGGAAAGTACGAGAGTAGCTGTTCTCGGGCGGCGATTTTCCGAGTTCTGACGTCCTTCTCTCCCATGGACTCCTTGTCCTGAGGAGTGAGATCTCCAGTTATCGCCTCCTCCAAGTCATGCAATAGAGCAAGCTTTAGCAGTCTTTCTAAGTTATAGCCTCGTCTCTCACCTTCGAATAAGCAAAGAATCGATAGCGCAAACGAGTGATCGGCGACCGACTCATTTCTTTGAAGACGAAGCTTCTTGAGCCAACCTCGACGGGGCTCTGCTTTTAGTTTTGCTGCGAATTCCCAAAACCGGACAAGTTCGTCCAAAACTCTTCCCGCTGAGTCGTGGGTCTCGCCACAATGCCTAAAAACTCTTCATGATGAAAATACGTTGGCTATTCGACTCGTCAAGGCGTAGTAAATTGGTTAAGAAAATCCTAACTAGATTCGCTGTCGCAAAAAAGCAAGCTCGATCTGAGGGTACGCAATACCGGTCCCCTCGAATTTATCTGCCTACAAAGTTGACTGATGATTCTAGCTTTCCATTCAAAGAGGGAGATCTACTCACCATTCGAGTTGATGGACGTAAGCTGATCGTTCAGAAAGCTCAGAAAAGTATTCAACAGTCGTTTGAAACCGGGGATACCCGGCAGAAGCCATAATACCCGCGCAGCGCTCTCCGACGCTGCAAGTCGAATGTTGAGAGTGACCGTCCAAATTACGAACCTCACAGGTGAGCGTTTCTGGGGCCAAGACTCACAATTACCGCCACAAGTTCAGATTGCAGTTAACATCAATGTCGTCGGATTGGACTTGAAGAACGAGTCCACCGCCGATGCTCCCTTTGTTTTCACAGTAAATTACAATCCATCGATCGCACAGCTTAGCGTTAAAGGTCGGGCCCAAGTGTCCGGGGAAAAAGAAGAGATCTCTAGGATGATGGATGAGCATAAACAGAACAGGCCTCCTCCTGTCGCGATAATCCAGGCGGTATCGAGCTTTGCGATGGCTGAGGCGATTCTGTTGTCGAAGAGTCTGGGGATTCCGCCACCGCTTCCCCCGATGGGGGTGCCGCCGGAACAAATGCAGGCGCAGCAACAAAGCCAGAGAAAATCTGAGCCGCGTTACACTACGTAATTATTTTAGCCGTCCAAAATTTTGGATGTTCAGCAATCCTCCAAAAAATTGGACCAAGCGAAAGACAGCCGTCCAGTTGACAGACAGGGCGGGTTTTAGGTGATCCCTATCAGGGCTCGCGATTCCTGAGAAGTCCTATCGACGCACAATTCGTCTGGATGACGCTGATTCCCCAGTGTAGACGTCACTCTTTACAGGAGGTCGAACGAATCCCATTTGCCCAATGCCACTAATACGCACGTGTATTTGCTAAAACTGCACTTTTAGCAAGTTTTATCCGTCGAAGACCTTGGGGAAGTGTGGAAAGGTCAAAGAGAAGAAGGCAGGTTCTCAGATGAGAATAAGCAGAGACGGTCGGGGAGAGACTCGCATAACCGACGCTCAAAAAAATCGGATAATCGAGTTGGCTCAGGCGGTTCCCAGAGATCACCTTCTCTTAGGGCTCCAGCTGGAGCGAGGATGGCGTATTGGAAGCATAGTCGGCTGCCATAACGAAGTCACGTATGCGAGGAAGAGGACGGGGGAGAAGATTGTGTGCGTCGTAGATCTTCCAGGAATACGAAAAGAGGACGTCGGTGAAGAGACAATAATGATCCACTTCAAGGGGGGAAAAACCGAACCAGATTATCCTGGGAAGAAGTGGCTTAGACTTGCTCAGAAGCTAGCCTCAAGGGTTCAGAAGGGCGAGAGGATCATACCTCTTTCAGAGCAACATGGGACAAACATCCTGCGAAAGTATGCAAGACTCGCTGACGTTCCTGACTGGGACCGTCTCCATAATCACCGTCAACGGGCCTATTTCGGGACATTTTGGGCCAGAAAGACAGGTAGAGACCCATGGAAAGTTCAGAGCCTGATGGGACACAAAGACTTGAGGGCAACAGCCGTATACGTTGAAGAGCTCTCCCTCGAAGAGAAGAAGCAGCTCCTAGATGAGCCGTAGTGCAAACGTCTTCGGTCGCTCGGGAGGAACTCTTGGAGCCGTAACAGTAAGCTCGAAGGAACCCAGGCACTTTCCCATTTTTGGGAAGTTACGCAAGAATATAGGAGGACAAGTAAGGCGCGATTTGAAGAAGAATTTACGTTAGAAATCTCTCAACCAACAATCCATCTTTTTCTCTCGGCTTACAGATTCTTCTTCAACCATAAGGATTAAACGAGACGTGAAATTGCCGGTTCTCGGACGTGAAACATGTGCCCCGAAGAGCTGTTCGAAGACCCGCCAAGCAAAAAACAACGATCTTGTTCAAAGCTGGAAACCTCCCTAGCAATCCGGAGGAACTCTTCCGTCGTGTCTTTTGGAAGAGCGACTTTCTTGCAGGCGAGGCCCACAACTTCTGGAAGGAAGTCAAGAAAGCGGAACCTGGTGGTCTACCAATCCAGGCTTGGAAAGAGTGGATCTCGAAACGGGGAATGAGCGTCGGACAATTCTACAACATGATACATGGACTCGTTGGAGCAGGATTCATTGAAAAGCACGATTCCAAATGGCACATGAGTGGAGGGTTCATGCAGGAACTGGAACAGATGGTGAAGGTCTACTCTTCGGAAAGCGGATACGAACCTAAACTGAAATAGTCCTCCAATAAACTGGACCATTGTCATCCGTCCAATAAATTGAAGGTCTACTTGCGAGTCGTCAATACGCGTCCCTGAAGATCGATCTCCCCAGTTCTAACTCTTGTAGTTGAGATCGGTTTCCCATCGGCAGCCTGGAGCAAGTCGATGACGATCAGATCTAATGGCTGAAGACCCTTCTGTCTCCTGAGCCGATTTAACCGACGACCGCTAGCAACAGTACCCCTGCTTACTATCAACGCTTGCAATCTTTTGCGCCTAGCAGCGGGGCCGTATGGCTCGCTAAGCGCAGTCACACGCGCCCGTGTCAACCAGTGCCGAGTTTTCAGGTACGAGTTCAGATCTCGAACCCGGCCCGAAAACGGACGAACTCGGTGTTTCTTGTGAAGAGTCGTGACAAGCCGGTCGCTTGTAACGCCTATCAAAACCACGTCTCCGAGCTTGAAGGCTTTGGAGAGCAATTGTCGATGCCCTGCATGTAGGGCATCGAACGTTCCTCCGAGAGCCACAAGCTTGTATGGGCGGGGGGATCGAGACAAGTTGCGTCGCTTTGGACCTTGTTTTTGAAGAATAAAACTTGGTCTACCGTGGGCAATTCTCTCGGTTTTTGGAGCCCGCTAATTGAGCGCGCCACTCTTCGTCACAAAAACGGGACTAAGTCAACAGTCCTTGATCGAACCAATGATCAGTACTCTTATCCTCAAATCGGTGACTGGCCTTTAACCATTTGAGGGAGAAGCTTGGGTTCGGACTCTAGGTCCCCGAGGGCACGCCATCGATTCGGTTTCTCTGGTCTGGTGGCGAGACCAAAAAGGGATAGGGTTACTAATGATGACATTCTTGACAGTCTGACCAGGCAAGCCGAGCTTAGGCAGAAACTCGGGAAAAATGATCAGGTGCGACTAGAAGAGATTGCCGAGATAGAAGATTTGAGTCGGTTTGAGGGGCTCAACCATGAACCTGCACCTGCTTCGAAGATGGCAGAGAAAAGGAGCTTCGCACATCTTGCATTCATCTTTACGCTTGTAATTGGCCTGACGGTATCATTGCTATACGGTTCAATCTCAAAACCGTTTGATTTGGTGTGGTTAGACGCAATCATTCAGAGGTCGGGCGTTTCGTCGATTTTCGCCAACCCGGCTCAACTGGGCATTATCGCGCTAGTCGCTGTTTTGGGGGCCCTTTGGATTCGACACAGGAGGCGAGTCTCAAGCCTGCATATACTTTGTAGTTAGCTAGGTGATTTGACGGAGTCGGAATCGCTCTAAGCCCAAAGCCCAGACAATATTCGATATGCAAACTCTCTCTCTTCATTTCAGTTATATGTAGGAGATGATTGGTCGCATCCTGTGTCAGAGGCTCCTCAAGAGTCATGGGAGAAACCTTCCAACCCATACCTCACCTCCCCCACACTCGTCTTTTCTCTCATCCTGATTGCCGTTTACTTGGCTGTCGGATTTCTCGGAGGTGATCTTGTCAACCCTCTCCTACCTCTTGCGTTGGCTCAGTGTGACGGTCCTTTACCCATTTATCCTTGGACCATGGTAACGTCTATCTTTCTGCATGCAGGCATCATCCACATCGCCAGCAACGTTCTATTCCTGCTGATTTTCGGGTTTATCCTTGAAGAACAGGTTACCGAAACTCGCTGGATTGCGTCGTTCTTTCTCACGGGCGTCGCGGGGAACCTAACCTTTGTTGGAGCCGATCTCGCCGGATTTTTCCTTACTGGCGCCCCTAACATGAACTCCCTGAGTTGTGGAGTAGGTGCCTCGGGGGCAGTGTATGGCATAATGGGAGCAGCAACTGGAGTCCGAGGTGTTGTCTTGATTATATTTATCGCGGGCTTAGACCTTTTCGCGGGTGGAGGTTTCTTCGCACACATCGGAGGACTGATCACGGGGCTCCTTCTCCGAAGGTTCTGGAGCTCTGACCTGAGGAGCTTCTAAGCATCAGCTTGGATGAGAAAGCAATATGCGTCATTCGATCTCGTGGTAGCCCGGGGGAGATTCGAACTCCCGTCAGCAGGTTGCTCCAACCCCTCTGTTCGAGGGGATCCAGAGCCGACTAGGGACGCTTCCGTGTTTCTGGCCCGAAACGCCCATGCTATGCTAGACCACTACACCACCGGGCTACGAAGTTCTCGATTGCCCACTCACCAGCCATAATAGGTTTCGTCGAACTCGGTAAGCGGAAAATCTGATAGTCGCTCGATTGAATCATTTCCCCCTTGCAAGTCATTTTCTAACTACGATTTGGGTGCGAGCAGATCGTGAACGGTTAACATCGTGAGTTCGATTGAATCATACTAAGGGAGGGGCACATCCAATCCTCTCTCTTGCAAGTTTGCATGGATGTCCCTTGAGGGCCCAAAATGTGGCCGTCATCAGGGAGGAAATGATCCGTTTTCAGCCCTGATCTCGAATCTGGGACCGGACGGTTCAGGCTCGCCCAAGAATCCTTCGGGAACGACTCTAGATTTCCCTTCTTCTTGCCCTGGCATCTGAGCCTGGATCCCCCTTGAATCACAATATTCGCCCATTATCCTTGCCAGACGGGAAATTTTCTCTGGAAAGAGAGATGGGGATAAGAGCAGAGCACCTCACGACGCAAGAGTGGCTCGTCCGTCCAAGTTGTAGGCGTTCGAAGTTGGTCAGAATTCCAGAGTGGGTCGTAACCCGACCTAGCCTATATACTTGTCGAAAGACTTATATTTGAAATTGAACGCGTCGCTTTCGCTTTCCGAGCTCGGACTCTTCTAAAGCCCCCTCCGAAACCGGTCCAGCAGGCGGAGACGCACTCGGTCGGCAGAAACCCAGGGACAAACCCGTGACCACACCCTCTTCCAGCGCACACCAGCCCAAGATCCATGTCTGTCCCGAGTGTGGAAGCCTTAATCTGATAGAGGACTTCGACCAAGGCGAAACCATCTGTCAAGACTGTGGACTCGTCCTGTCCCAGAATCTGATGAGTCGCGGACCCGAGTGGCGTGCCTTCACAAAGGAGGAAAAGGACGAGAGAGGCCGGGTTGGAATACCAACATCATTCTCCATCCACGACAAAGGACTCTCAACAGTCATTGACCGAGTCAACAGGGACGCGTTCGGCAGACAATTACCCTTCGAGACGAGGATGGAAATGCTCCGTCTCAGGAAGTGGCAAATCCGGACCAGAGTACACTCATCATCAGACCGCAACCTAGCCCAGGCAATGGCCGAGCTAGATCGTCTAACAGACAGGTTACACGTACCAGCCAACGTCAAAGAGGACTCAGCAGTGGTGTACAGAAAGGCACTCGATAGCGGACTTGTCAGAGGACGCTCAATTGCGGCTATAGCAGCTGCATCTCTCTACGCAGCATGCAGATCTAGCGAAACGCCTAGAACTCTCAAAGAGGTAGCGTCAGCAAGCAGAATCAAGAAGAAGGACGTCGCACGCTGCTACCGCCTTCTACTTCGAGAGCTAGAAATGTCGATGCCAGTCGAAGACCCGATTCGCTGCATATCAAAAATCGCCAGCCGAGCCGAAATCACAATACAGACACAGCAATCGGCGATACAGGTACTCAAAGACGCACGAAACAAGGGAGTTGTAGCCGGCAAAGACCCGATGGGCCTAGCTGCGGCAGCGCTCTATGTTGCTTGCGTCCTCCAAGGAGAAAAGAAAACTCAAAAAGAGATAGCGGAGATTGCGAACGTCACCGAGGTCACGGTCCGGAACAGATACAAGGGTCTGAAAGACGCCCTTGGTCTATCCGCATGAGCCAGGCGGCTAGCGCAGATACTGGCGCATGCTCTGAATGTTATTGAAGACGGTAGTCCACTGCGGCGACGGATTCGGCTTTGTCGTACTGTATCCTGTCATGGAGATTGAGAATTTCACTCGTGGATCCCTTGAATAGTAGTAGATGATGTCCAATTTTCGCTTTGGATTCGCGTTGTAGAGACTCCTCTTCAAAGCGTTGAAAAGGTATTTGTTAAAGAACTCCAGCTCAATCGAGACGGTTATCCGCTCACTCAATCGAGAACCTTCTAACTCTCCTCATCTCATATACCGGCTATACCTATTTATCGATAGCCCCTAAAGACGATTGGACCCCCGCAAGCCCTCTGGAAAGCGCTGGAAACCCACGGCAATCCCGAGAGACTTGCAGTAGTAAGCGGCTCCAAAGCTCAATCTCCTGAGTCCCCTTTCTTAAACGGTTCCTGCGCTCCCTTCCCAAGGTTACAATTTGGATTTTAGCCCTGGACCAAAGATGTATCCGAGAAACGCATGATTGAAAAAACGACTGTCATCCTTGCCCTCGGGATGGCCTGGCTCTTCTGGTTCCTATTCTTCCTGTATCTAGGTGTCTAGACCATCGTGGCTGAGGGCACGCTTAAATACGCAAGCCGGCAATAGGATCGTCGTGGACGATTACAAGGGAGCATCTGGCTTCTAGGATGGCCGACGTCTGTTCTACCTGCGGCCTTCCCAAAGA